>Ga0078972_1001129_pt1 | contig 104070 bp, 88 predicted proteins | sample YelNatPaOPGAMG01_FD_67568 | JGI IMG/M metagenome (GOLD analysis project Ga0078972, IMG submission 67568) | Hot spring thermophilic microbial communities from Obsidian Pool, Yellowstone National Park, USA - OP-RAMG-01 (SPADES assembly) (version 2) | ecosystem: Environmental > Aquatic > Thermal... | reverse complement strand
GTTCCCATCTGGGTCCTTCACCTTGCAACTAACTACCCCCATCGCCTCGCCTCTATACATGACCGAGAATGTGATACTACCACAGAGTCCCAAATCGCTTGGATTGCTCACACCAGAGAATGAAAGCTTCTCTGAATCTATCCGCTCTGGCAAAACACCCGTAGAACAAGAGAGCATAAAGAGGATCGGCAACAGGGTAAGGATAAATGCGTTTCTAATGCCTCCCTTGATGAGATCCATACTCCCCTCCTTCCTTGAGGGATGAATAGCAATATATATGCCTCTCAAACTCGTAGCTAACATATTTATTTTACACAGATATTATTAATCTAAGATAGGTAGGTGGTGCAAAAAATACTCACTGGTGTCTATCACTTTGATAGCCAAGATAATGGGGATTAGAACCCCTTGAGGCTCTATGTGATATGTGGTAGGTTTATCGGTCTAAACTATGGAGGGTGGATATGAAGAGGTTTCGATTGGGTGAGGACTTGCTCACCATAACTGACATAAGGTCTTTCATTGGGGGTGGGTTAGAACCGCACCTCTCCGCAAAGAGAGAAGCGCTCCTCCTCAAGGGTAGGAAGGTATTGGACAAACTGATTACCGGAGAGACTTACTACGGGATCAACACCGGATTTGGAAGGCTCGCCAACACAAAGATAGAGACAAAGGACCTCAAAAGACTCCAGACAAACCTCATAAGGAGTCATGCCTTTGGTGCAGGGGGCGAGTTAAGCCGAAACATCGTAAGGCTCATGATGTTACTCAGGGCGCACATGCTGGCCATGGGCTACTCAGGGATATCACTTCCACCCCTAAGACTCCTCATCGAGATGATAAGGCAAGACCTCACCCCCGTTGTCCCTGAAAAGGGATCTGTAGGGGCAAGCGGAGACCTCTCACCGCTCGCATATATCGCGCTTGCCATGATGGGCGAAGGTGAGGTGTATTACAGAGGAGAGAGGCTCGAATCCAAAAAGGCGCTTCAAAAGGCAGGCCTCAAGGCAGTAGAGCTTGCGCCAAGGGATGGGCTTGCGCTCGTCAATGGCACGCAGGCAATGACCGCAACCGGTGCCATCTTGGTGACCAGGGGCGAAGATCTTATAAAGCTCATGGATATGGCCGCAGCGCTCTCAGTAGAGGGGATAAGGGCATCTGCTACACCATTTAATCATGAACTGAATGCCATAAGAAATCAAAGGGGACAGGTAAAGGCGGCTGCAGCAATAAGAAAGATGATAGAAGGGAGCGAGATTATAAGTGCGCACAAGGATTGTGGGAGGGTGCAAGATCCATATTCGTTTAGGTGTATACCCCAAGTACACGGCGCAGTGAGGGATGTCTATTACTACACAAGGGAGATATTAGAACGCGAGATGAACGCCTGCACAGACAACCCTGTCATACTAAAAGATGGGAGGATCCTCTCTGGCGGAAACTTCCACGGTGAGCCGCTTGCCCTCGCCTTCGACGCCTTCGCAATCGCCTTTGCAGAGCTAGGATCTATATCGGAGAGACGGATAGAACAACTCACCAATCCAAAGTCACATGACCTCCCGGTCATGTTCCTCACACCCAATCCCGGTCTAAACTCAGGCTTCATGATACCGCATGTAGTGGCTGCAAGCCTTGTTTCGGAAAACAAGGTACTTGCCCATCCAGCAAGCGTAGATAACATACCCACCTCCGCTGGACAGGAAGACCATGTAAGTATGGGTATGTGGGGAGCAAGAAAGGCCCTCTCCATATTGGACAACCTAGAATGGATCGCTGTTATAGAACTCATGGCGGCCGCAGAGGCGATAGATCTACACGAAAAGCGTCTTTCACCAGGGAAGGGAACATCCATCCTCTATAGATATATCAGGAGATTTGTAAAACCGCTAAAAGATGATCGGTTCCTGGCTCCTGAAGCGGAGCTGCTCCTAGAAGAGATAAGGAGCGGGCGGCTTATCAGGGCGGTAGAGAGAGGGATTGGAAGATTGGAGGTCTAAATATGAAGACATATGATACAGAGATAGAACTCAGAACCACAGCAGATACGGATATAATTGACATTACTAGCAAGGTGCTAGAGGCAGTCAGAAAATCCGGCGTAAAGGACGGCATTGTAAATGTCTTCACACCTGGGTCTACTGCCGCAGTGTCTACCATAGAATATGAAGATGGCGTGGTCCAAGACCTAAAGAGGGCGATAGAAAGACTTGCACCAAGGGGGGAGCGCTACAACCACGATTCTAGGTGGGGAGATGGAAATGGATACGCCCATGTAAGGGCAGCACTCATGAAGCCATCTCTTACCATCCCTATTACAAATGGAGTACCAATACTAGGGACATGGCAGCAGGTGGTATTGCTCGACTTTGACAACAGGCCAAGGAGGCGGCAGGTAATCATCAAGGTGATGGGGGAATAGACAAAACACTATCGCATCTTCCTCTGATAGATATCCACATTTCTTTCGTGTTCACTCAATGTGGATGAAAAGGCATGTGTCCCGTCATTCTTGGAGACAAAATAGAGATAATCTGTGCTGGCGGGATGGATTGCCGCTTCTATAGAAGTCTTGCCCGGATTGCATATAGGGGTGGGAGGAAGCCCTAAGTGGACATAGGTATTGTATGGATGCGGATTTAAGAGATCTGCCTTCTTCAAATTACCGTCAAAGTCCTTTAGGCCATATATGACAGTTGGGTCGCTCTGAAGCGGCATATTCTTTTTAAGGCGGTTATAAAACACCGACGCTACAAGCGGCTTTTCATCAGGTACTGCCGTCTCCTTCTCTATGATAGATGCAAGCACGACCAGCTCATGCGGCGAAAGGTGTAGATATCTGCTAGCATCTAATAGTTTTTTAGAAAACCGCGTCCTAAACTCACCGACCATCCGGAAGATGAGGTCTTTTGGGTCGCGGAGTTTGTATATCTCATATGTGCTTGGAAAGAGGTAGCCCTCCAGCGAAGGAACTTCCCATCCAATATCCAAACCTCCCAAACCCTTAGGATTTGAAACCAACTCCAAAAACCTGGATGGCACCTCCGCATTACCTACAAATGGCTTCCCTTCCATCATTCGAGCAATATCTATGGCACGCCACCCCTCCGGTATAGTAACCATGTATCTCTTAAAGTCCCCTGAGATGAGTTTCTTCATCACGCCCTTATGTGAAAGCCCATCTCCAAACTCATAGTCACCTGCCTTGATCTTAAGTGCATATCCACCAAGCACCGCATATGCCTTGAAGCACGTCTTGCATCTTATAACGCCCTTCTCATCCAATACGCGCAAAATCTCATTCAAGGAATATCCCTTCTCAATAGAGAGCTCTACGGTCGCATGTCTTATGGGCGTATTCAAATAAAGGTGGACCACTAACAAAACCGCAGCAACGGCAAGACCTGAAAAAACCAATACTTCAACAAGCCTTGTGATATACCTCATTCCTGCCCCCTAAGATAACTCTCCAGTATAAATACCGCCGCCAACTTATCTATCACCTCACGTCTCCTCTTTGGCGACACACCTGCAAGGGAAAGGACCTGTCCTGCCTCCATCGTAGTAAGAGATTCATCCCAACCCCCTATCTCTAGGCCTGGAAAGGCCTCGGTAAGCGGCGCCCTTATTCTTTCCAAGAACTCGATTACCTTTTTCGTCTGCCCCCCAACGATGCCGTCTCCTCTATATGGAACACCAACTACAAGTCTAGAAACATTGTACTTTGCAATGTATTCCTTGATAGCGGAGACATCTTGCCCAAATGAGCGCCGCCTTATGACACCCACCCCTTGCGCTATACTACACCCCTCATCAGTAACCGCCACACCAATCCGCTTATCACCTATGTCCAGTGCCATAATGCGCATAGGGGCAAAGTATAGGAGGAGTATGAAACAAAGGCAAATATATTCTATCTACAACCCATCTCTACAACATCGCTACAAAAATGCTTAAAAATAAAAGAACGGGTTCAAGCGTTGACTTTGCACCATAATTCCGATAGGTTTAATGGCTTCGAAAAACAAGAGGAGGTTACAATGCTCACCCTGTTCAGAAAACACGCAGAGTCATGGATGGTAAAGGCGGTGTTTGGTCTCATAGCTATATCCTTCATCATATTCTTCGGATATTCGCGTGTATCTAGAAGATATGGTACACCAAGCATGCGAACCGCCGCTATGGTCAATGGCGAAGAGATACCGATGGGCGAATACAGGCTTACATATGAAAATATGATGAAGTTTTATAAGGAGAACCTAAAAGGCGAGATCTCTTCAGAGATGACAAGCCAGATAAGGAGCGAGGCGCTAAAGGCGGTGGTAGGCAAGACCCTATTCGCACAATTTGGGAGGAGACTTGGACTCCAAGTCACTGATACAGAACTCCTAGACGCAATAACGAACGAACCGCTATTTCAGGAAGATGGACATTTTTCCAAGGGACACTACATGGACTTTTTAAACATGTACAGCCGTCAGGGGATAGATTATGAATCGCTTCTAAAAAAAGACCTTCTCGCCGCAAAGACAAGGAAGTTCCTCTCTGATCTTGCCTACACAGGAGATAAAAAAATCAGAGAAGATTACAAGAGAGACAACATCACATGGGTCTTTAGAAAGATATCCATTCCGCTGACTCCGAAAGAAGGTGTAAAGACATACGATCCAAACTCACTCGCCAACGAAATTATAAACAACATGAAGTCGCAAAGAGAGAAAGATATTGCAAGACTGGTAAAGGAATACAAACTAGCAGACGAAGAGGTAGAAACCACGTTAGACACAAGGGAGCGCCTGGTACCTTCCAATGAGGCCGATATGGATGATATAGACATGTACAGAAATATCTTTTCTTTAAACCAAAAGGAGCCCGTATTTGGTGAACCTATCAAGCTAAAGGATAGCCTGGTCATCATAAAGTTAAACTCTGTGAAGATCCCGACCGATGAAGATCTAGAGAAAGACGCGGACCGAAAGAAGGACTATATCGCGCAAACAAATCAGCTAAAGGCATTTAGACTCCTTGCCGCAATTGGGAGAGAGGTAGAAAGGCGGGCAAAGATAAAGGAAAATATACTCCCTCGCGAAGGAGAGTAATTGGGGATGTCAGAAAGGAAAATCATATTTGAAGACGTTATCAGAAGGGCTGGGGGAAAAATATACGAAGTAGGTGGTTCTGTAAGGGACAGGCTCCTTAATATCCCGAGGAAAGACAAGGATCTGCTTATCACAGGCCTTCCGATCGAGCTTATTGTAAACCTCATCAAGCAGTATGGAAAGACGATACTTGCTGGAAAATCGTTTGGAGTCATCAAGTTTTCGCCGCACATAGAGAAAGATGTAACAATAGATATTGCCATACCGAGGAAAGAGGTGTCCACAGGTGTTGGACATAGAGATTTTACAGTTGAATACGACCCAGATCTCCCTATTGAACAGGACCTTGCAAGGCGCGATTTCACAATAAATGCGATGGCATACGATATAGAAAAGGGAGAAATTATAGATCCGTTTGGAGGCAAAGAAGACCTGAGAAATAAGATCATACGGGTGGTATTTCCGCAGGCATTCGCAGAAGATCCTCTGCGTTTACTTAGGGGGGTCCAGTTTGCGGCAAGGTTCGAATTTTCCATCGAAGAGAAAACTCTCGAACTAATGAAGGAGAGTGCTTCATTGATAAAAACTGTCTCCAAAGAGAGGATAGCGGAAGAGCTTAGAAAGCTTTTTACCGCAAAAAGGCCGTCGCTGGGATTTGAGATAATGAAAGAGACCGGCACCTTAAAATACGTGCTTCCAGAACTAAATGCAGTGATAGGAATTGTGCAGGAAAAACAGGAAAACGACGATGTGTTTAGGCATACAATGAAGGTGGTGGACGCCGCTGCAAGCGATCCAGCCATACAACATAAGGGCGACATCAATCTCATGTGGGCAGCGCTGCTCCACGATATAGGAAAGGCGAATACAATGAGATTTGATGCCGGTGAAAATAGAATTGTCTTCTTTGGACATCAGATAGTGTCGGCCAGGATGGCAGCAAAAATACTTACAAGGCTAAAATGCACGACAACCGGCGTAGATATAGCCCTCGTATCAAAATTAATAGAAAACCATATGTTTGAGACAAAATCATTCTTCTCGGACAAGGCCATAAGGAGATTCATAAGCAAGGTAGGCAAAGGAGATGTGTTAAAACTTATAGATTTGAGGATTGCAGACAACCGCGGAGGAAAGAATCCGGACAAGATAGGCGGCGTCCTAAAGTTGAAAAAGAGGATCATAGAGGAGATAAACAAAAAACCTCCTTTCGGTGTAAATGATCTGGCAATTGATGGGCATGACATAATGGCAATGGGTGTACCGGAGGGACCCAATGTAGGAAAGATATTAAAGCAGTTGGTGGAAATGGTCCTAGATGACCCACTCCTAAACACAAGGGAGCAATTGATTGCAATTGCCGAAAAACTGGTGGATAATATCAGGGGGAGTAGCTAAAATTATGAAAACCTCCATGCTATGCAAGGGGAAAAGGTTGAAAGTGAGAAAGATATGGAGGATAAAACCGATAACAAAGATAAAAGAGAGCGGAAAGTTATACAAACGAATCGGAAAGGGCATTTTAAAAAAGGTGGTCAAAGATGAAGGATGATAAAAAGAAAAAAGAGGCAGAAAACCTGATAAAGAAAGGGGACAGGTTGTTTGAAAAGGGAAGGTATAAAGATGCGCATACAAAATACAAAGAGGCAAGCCAACTATGTCCTGAGATGCCGGATGTATATGACAAACTCTCTGCCGCCCATGAAAAGATAGTTAAAGACTGGGGAATAGGTGAAATGGTAGAATCGGTTGGATATGCAATGGCAAAACAAGAGGCGGAAAGTCCCTCTATAAGGTTTTTACACAGGCGGCTCTCTCCGGAGTGGAACACGATAATGAACAAGATAAATGAACTAATCCTATGTGAAGGAGAAGAGGCGGAATTTAAGATCGTAGAGGAAATAGAAACCTTCGGAACAGCAGCCATCTATCCGTTGATACACATACTCCTTGAGATAAAAAAGACGGGGAAGGAAAAATGAATACAAATAAAACAAGGTGGGGCAAGGGAAAGATCGTGATCGGCATTACCGGAAGCATCGGGGCGGGAAAAACAACCGTTCTGAACTTTCTGGCAAAAAATGGCGTCATCACAATATCGTCTGATGACATAGCAAACAGCTTAATCGAAGTAGATGATGAGGTAAGGAATGGGATAAAAAATATATTCGGAGAGGGCGTTTTTGATAAAGAAGGGGGCATAGATAAGAAAAAGATAGCCGACATAATATTTAAAGACGATGCAAAGAGGATGGCGTTGGAAACCCTCATGCATCCTAAGGTCGTAAAACTCATAGAGGAAAATATAAAGCGTGCGCCAAAAGATTCTATAATTGCCGTCGAAGTGCCACTACTCTTCGAAAAGAAACTGACAAGGCTCTTTGATAGAACACTCCTTATCAGATGTCCATTCGAAACAAGGCAGGAAAGATGTTGTCAAGCAACCGGCATGAGTAAATATGAATTTGCACTGCGCGACTCGGTCCAGTGGGGTGAGGCAAGGAAGGCTGAGCTTGCAACCTATTTCATAAACAATGCCTCTGACTTAGCGCATACAGAAGCACAGGTAAGACTGTTCGTTACCCTCTTACGGGAAGAGCAAGCCTAAAAGAATATAATGTCCTCTACCTCATTCTCGTGACCCTCTGCAGATTTTTTAGAAAGTTTTACCTTGCCGCTCTCTTTGTCGTACTCAAGCACCTTAACCACTATCTCATCACCCTCACGAACTACATCTGTAACATTTTTGATGCGCCTATGCGCCAACTCGGATATATGAACAAGTCCATCTATCCCTGGCAATATCCTAACAAACGCGCCGAAGTCGGTCGTCTTTACCACGGTGCCTTTGTAATACTTGCCGACTTGCGGGGATGAAGTGACCGACTTCGCCATTCTGATCGCCTTTTCAAGCGCCTCCTTCTCGACAGCAGCTATCTGGACGCTCCCATCGTCGTCAACGCTCACTTTAGCACCTGTCTCTGAAATTATCTTGTTTATAGTCTTTCCGCCTGATCCTATCAAATCCCCAATCCTATTCGTATCTATCTTCATAAAGAATATCCTTGGGGCGTATATCGAGATATCATCCCGTGGTGCCGGGATGCACTCGCTCATCTTCTCTATGATTGCAAGCCTTCCTTGTCTCGCTTGCTCAATTGCTTCATAGAGAATCTCACTAGAGATGCCGCGTATCTTTATATCCATTTGAAGAGCGGTGATACCATCTCTCGTCCCTGCTACCTTAAAGTCCATGTCACCCAAGTGATCTTCATCTCCCAGTATATCAGAGAGTATGGCGTATCTTTCGCCCTCCTTTATTAATCCCATTGCAATACCAGCCACATGAGTTTTGATAGGAACACCTGCATCCATAAGAGACATGGAACTACTGCATACAGTGGCCATAGAGGAAGATCCGTTGGAAGAGAGCACTTCTGAAACTACCCTGACGGTATATGGAAATTTTTCCTCCGGAGGTATGAGGTTTTCAAGCGCTCGCTCCGCCAACGCGCCGTGCCCTATTTCCCTCCTGGATGGACCGCGCAGCGGTCTCACTTCGCCTACAGAAAACGGAGGGAAGTTGTAATGCAACATAAACCTCTTTTCATATTCGCCACTGATATCATCTATGAGCTGCTGGTCTTCCGATGTACCAAGCGTGGTAACGGCAAGGACCTGGGTCTCACCGCGCGTAAATAGTGCAGAACCGTGAGTCCGCGGCAATAAACTAACTTCAACATGAATATCACGTATATCCTTAAGTCCCCGCCCGTCTATTCTAACTCCCTTTTCCAATATCATCTTCCTTGCTTCTTTACGCTTCAGTTCTGAAATGATCTCAGCGATGTGCGGTTTAAGTTTATCCTTTGTTTCTTCGGTGGTAAACTTTTCAACCGCCTCTTTGATTATACTGTCGAAGGCCTCGTATCTCTTTAACTTCTCCTTTATTGTAAGGGCTTGCCTCACCTTCTCTATTGCAAATTCATTTATGCTGGAAACAAACTCGTCCTCTAACAATTTAGCAGGCACTTCCATCTTGGGCACTCCGCACTTTTCTCTAAGTTCGTCTTGAATTGAGATTAAGGGCTGCATTGATTCATGCGCAAATCTGATAGCCTCGACTACATCCTTTTCCAATACCTCTTTTGCACCACCTTCTACCATCACCACAAAATCGCGGCTTCCTGCAATGATAAGGTCCACATCGCTCTTTTCCATCTCGTCAGATGTAGGATTGGCTTTGAAAACACCATCTATCCTCCCAACCCTCACACCTGCTATAGGACCGTCAAATGGTATGTCAGAAACCATAAGGGCAGCCGAGGCCGCGGTGATAGAGAGGGTAGCTGGATCATTCTCTCCATCTGAAGAAAGTACGGTTGCGATGACCTGTATCTCATTCCTGAATGTCTTTGGAAAAAGCGGCCTGATCGCCCTGTCTATAAGTCTAGAAACAAGCGTCTCCCTGTCAGATGGTCTCCCCTCCCTCTTAAAAAATCCTCCAGGTATCTTGCCAGCAGCAAAGGTTTTCTCTTGATATTGAACGGTAAGCGGGAGAAAATCCGCCCCTTCAATAGGCTCCTTGCCAACAGTGGCGGTTACCAACACAACCGTATCGCCTCCCCTCGCAATAACCGCTCCACTTGCCTGACCTGCTACCTTTCCAAACTCCAATATAAGATCCTTCCCTCCTATAGGAGCTGAAAGACGCATAACCATAATACCTCCACATCTATTTGCGTTAAGTTCGTTCTGCTAAGTAAGAAAGTAGTGGTGGGATGATAGGATGACAAAACTGATAACTTGCATAGACCACCACACGGCCTATGTAAATTATCAGTTTCCTATCTCCCATGTCCTTGTGTTGGAGCACTACTTCCTTATACCCAAAGAACTTATTACCTTATTATATCTCTCTACATCACTCCTCTTGAGATAATCCAACAACTTACGCCTCCGACCAACTAACTTGAGCATGCCACGTCTGGAGCTATGATCCTTCTTGTGGGTTTCGAAGTGCTTGTTCAAGGAATCGATACGCTTGGTGAGGAGCGCAATCTGCACCTCAGGCGAACCGGTATCCTTCTCGTGCCTCTGAAATTCCCTTATCATGCCCTCTTTCTCTTTGTTTTTGGTATCCATACTGGGGCGCTCTCTACCATACTATAAGTATCTTTGTAAAGACCTATTTTTAACTTATTAACTAGCCCCTCTTTCGGGATTTTGGTCCAAAATTACATCAGCTCCTGACAACACGTAAGCGGCAGGGTCCTGGGTCTTTTCAAGTTCCATAAGTCCTATGGCATCCTCCACGCGGAAGCATCCGACAGAGGTCCTGCGCAACTCTTCCAAACAACCACCTACACCAAGCGCCCTCCCGATATCCCTGCAGAGTGCCCTTATATATGTACCCTTCGAGCAGACAACACGACCAAATATCCGCCTCCCAGATATCCTTTTTATATCCAAATTGTGTATAAAAACCCTTCGCGATGGAGGTACGACCGCCTTGCCGCGCCTTGCCAACTTGTAAAGTGGTGTACCACCACACTTTATAGCAGAAAATGAAGGGGGAACCTGTTCTATCTCACCAATGAATCTTTGAACTACCTCGCGTAGCCTTTGTCCTACATCATCAAAGACATCTACCTCCCTTATTACCTCGCCCTCCACATCGTCTGTTGTCGTCTCCCGTCCTAAGAGCATTACAAACTCATATTCTTTGTCCAGCGACATAAATTTAGGTACCATCTTTGTGGCCGTATTCAGACATACTATCAAGAGACCTGTGGCTAGAGGATCCAATGTACCTGCATGCCCAGCCTTGCGCACCCCAAGTATCCTCTTTACGCACTCCACAGCCTTATAAGATGTAATGCCCTTGGGTTTGTCTAACAACAGAAGACCATCCATACATGTTGGACTATAACGCCGCCAGATGTTCACCTACTGCCTTTGATATCTTTTGCTTTACGACACCTAATCTGCCAACTATGGTGCAACCTGCGGCATGTTCATGACCACCGCCGTCAAACCTTGCAGCCAAAGCGGCCACATCTACTAAACCTTTGGATCTAAAAGAAACCTTGAATACATTCCGCTCCTTCTCCCTTATCAGGACTGCCACCTCCACACCATCTACGGACCGCGGAAAGTTTATAAAATCTTCTACCATCTCCGCATCGGCGCCTGTTGATCTAAACATCTGGCGGGTAATCACCATCATCGCCACCTTGCCGCCAAACAGATATTCTATCGTATCCAAGGCATCGGAAAGGAGTCTAAACTGCCTCGGATCCACCCTTTCTTCCATATTTTTGCTTATGAACCATGTACTAGCACCATGCTCAACCAAATCAGCGGCAATTTTCAAGGTGTGTGGTGTGGTATTCGAATACCTAAAAAACCCCGTGTCCACTACAAGAGTAGTGAGTATAAGTGTGGCTATATCCGGTGTAATCTCTATGCCAAGTCTCTTGATAATACTATAGACCACCTCTCCTGTGGACGACGCGCCCTCGTCAAAGCAAGAAACATCCGATTCAGCAGCACAATTTATGTGATGATCAATGGCAACGATGAGCCCTTTTTCTTTCAGGGATGAAAGTTTATCACCTACCCGCGCAACCTGAGAACAATCCACCATAATGGTCACATCAAATCTCGAATCATTATCTATAAAGTTCGAAATGCGAGACGCAAATGGTAGAAAATCCAAATTCCTCGGGACTGGATCGTGGTTGTATATCACGACTTCTTTTCCTTTACTGATAAGCGCAACCCCAAGCGCGAGGGTAGAACCTATAGCATCTCCATCAGGATGCGCATGTGAACACACAAGAAATCTATGGTGCTTCTCTATAACATCTATCACTGGTTTATATATATCATTCATCTCTGCCTTCATCGTCCTTATTTTTCTCACCTATCACCCTCAAAATGCCGTCTATCCTTTCAGCGCTCTCTATCGTCTTGTCAAAATAACATCTAATCTCAGGGACAAATCTCAAACTCAACCTCCTCGAAATACAAAATTTCATGTACCCTACTGCACTTTCAAGTCCATGCCTTGCTTCTTCTTTTCTCTTTTCGTCCCCTTCAACATAATAGTATAACTTAAATATCTTCAGATCCTTGGTCATTTCTCCATCTGTGAGCTGGATACCGCTGAGTCTAGGATCGGAAAGCTCGTTGTGGATGACGCGCGACAGCAGCTCAAATACTTCAGACGCAATTCTTTTTTCCCTGTTGTATGGAAGCACTCCCATCGATTAACTACCAAAGTTTATTATTTCAAAATCCTTATTTACTATATCGCCGATAACATAAGAATTTACACAGTCCACAATCTTATCAGCTGCCGAAGTAATCACAGCGCTTGAATTTCCAACCAGCGCAAAACCAAGTTCCGTCCTCTGCCAAAGGTCTAAAGATCCAACTTCGCTGACTAATACCTTAAACCTCCTAAAAATCAAATCCTTAACCTTGCGCAATATCTGCCTCTTCTCCTTTAGTGAATGTGCTCCATATAAAATCACATCCAACTTGCAAACACCGACCACCATAAAATCAACATGCTTTCTTAAGACGATGCCTTTCCTTCTTCCCACGTCTTTGAAACAACTTCCTTTGTATAAACTTCCAATTCATCTCCAACCTTGATGTCATCGAAGTTCTCTATGCCAACGCCGCACTCCTTCCCAGCCTCAACCTCCCTAACATCATCCTTAAACCTCTTTAAGGATGCAATCTTGCCGTCGTAGCATACAACATTATCTCTCAATACACGCACATAGCCATTTCTTGCTATCTTGCCGAATGTAACACTGCAACCTGCAATTGTACCTAACTTAGGTATCTTAAATGTCTCCTTAACCACAGCCCTTCCAATAACAGTTTCCACCTCCCTGGGAGACAACATACCACTCACAGCTTTTTTGATGTCGTCAAGCATTTCATAAATTATAGAGTATGTTCTTATCTCCACCTTTTCCCTTGCTGCTGCCTGTCGCGCCGCCACATCCGGAACTACACCAAAGCCTACAACACATGCACCTGAAGCGGCGGCAAGTATAATATCGCTTTCAGTTATACCGCCAACACCGGTGTGAATAATTCGAACAGATACTTCTGAAGTGCTAAGAGCCGGAATAGCATCCTTTATGGCATCCACAACACCGCTCTCGTCCGCTTTTAGTATTAGTTTAAGCTCCTTTTCGCCTCCAGCACGACCAAGCTCTTCCAGAGAAATTCTTTTTCTGTCCGCCAATTGACCTTCCCGTGCCTTCTTGGCGCGCGCCTCAATGATGGAACGGGCTGTATCTTCATCCTCAACCACAACAAATTTCTCACCCGCCTCTGGCACACCTGACAAACCGAATACCTCGGCAGGATAAGACGGCAATACCTCCTTCACCACATCGCCTTTGTCATTATGCATCAATCTTACCTTGCCATAGGAATTTCCGCTTATTACAACGTCCCCCGCCTTAAGTTTTCCCTCCTTAACTATGACGGTAACAGATGGACCTCTCCTCTTGTCCATCCTCGATTCGATGACAAAGCCCATTGCCCTTCCCTCATGCCGCGCCTTAAGTTCAAGCATATCGGCCTGAAGGAGTATCATTTCTAACAGAGTATCTATACCCTCTCCTGTTTTGGCAGATGTGTTTACACAGATGGTATCGCCACCCCACTCCTCCAACATGAGGCCGGCATTTGCAAGTTCCCTCTTCACCCTGAGTGGATCTACTCCCGGTTTATCAATCTTGTTGATCGCAACTATAATTGGCACACCCGCTGCCTTTGCGTGATCTATGGCCTCTTCGGTCTGAGGCATCACACCATCATCTGCAGCGACTACCAACACTACGATATCGGTGACCTTGGCACCCCTCGCGCGCATCTTTGTAAACGCCTCGTGCCCTGGTGTATCAATAAATGTAATTACTTTCCCGTTATGCGTTACAGTATAAGCACCTATTCGCTGCGTAATTCCGCCAGCCTCTTTTTCAGCTACATTGGAATGTCTTATAGCATCGAGTATCGAAGTTTTTCCGTGATCCACATGCCCCATCACTGTAACTACAGGGGGACATGGATGAAGTGAGACGTCTTCGGCAGGAGCTACATTTAACACCTCATCCTCTTTGAATGCCACATGTTCGACTTCAAATCCGTATTCCGAGGCTATAATAGAAGCAGCGTCGACGCCGATTACATCATTTATTCCACCGGTTATACCAAGATCCAAAAGCTTCTTTATTATCTGGGATGCCTTAACGCCCATTATCTTTGAAAGTTCGGACACAACTATGCCATCTGATATTTTTATTACCTTCTTGGTTGCCTTGCGCTCGGTTACAATTGGTTTCTTTGTACCCTTTTTTACAGGTTTCTTTTTGTGTTTGATGTCAGGCCTAAATACCCGTGAAACGCCAAATCCCTCCAAGCCATTTTCATCTTCGCTGTATATCATTGCCGCATGTTTCAATCCACCGACGCGCTTTATATCTTCAAAGTCAAGTTCCGCACGACTCTTGCGGCGGCGGGGTCCACGTTTTAGGAACTGCTCTTCCTTCTCGGTCAAAATTTTGCCTGGCGCGCTCCGACCCAAAACCTCTTTTGTGTCCACACCCTCTTTCTTCCCTAGATCTACTTTCTGCTCTCCAGGTTGGGCTATAATGGTAAGTGGCTTCTTCTTCTCCACTTCAGATTCTGCACGGCGATGCACTTCAACATCGCCAGAAACCTGCTGCGATTCTGGCTCGCTGACCTTGGGCGAAACACCCTCTTCGCTCTGTGGGGTCTGGGCAATTATTTCCTGCGCCTTAAGTTCCGGTTCTTTTGCCGCTTCTGGCGCAGGAACCGACGCCTCAACCTTCCGCTCCGCCGCAGGAGACGGAGTAGATGCCTTGCGCCTCCTTATGATGCCTTCACCTATGCGCTTTTCCAGCACCTTACCGGTTATCGCATCAATCTTGCCATCATTACTCATATGAAAAATACCAACCCCGTACCTTATAATTACACATCAAACAATTTTCTCTTCGTTTGTTTTATCTACCATCTCACCCTCTAATGACTCGGGCTTAAGCATATCTTCAGAGGGCGCGCTCGACCCCTTCTCCTTTGCTGCAGCCTCCTCCTCTTTGGCTATTTCCGCAACAACATCTGCTGTTGTCACACCGGAAGAAACCAATTCATGCGCCTTCGAATGAATCATCTTCAATTCTTCCTCAGATATTCCAGGCACCTTTAAAAATTCTTCAAGCGGAGTCACAGAAATTTCCTCTATACCCCTGTAACCATAACTATAGAACACGAATGAGGCGTCACCGCTTATCCCAAGCAACCTCTTCAGTGCCTCTTGATACCTTCTTGCCAATTCCTCTACTTTGCTTTCGCTCAAAACATCTATACTCCAACTGCAAAGTTCGGCCGCCAATCTCACATTTTGACCCTTTTTGCCTATCGCAAGCGAAAGTTGATCGTCCGGCACCACAACTTCCATCTTCCTTTCACGCTCTTTAACTATCACCTTAACCACATCAGCCGGCGCTATAGCATTGCATACAAACCTTGCCGGATCTTCATCCCACTGCACAATATCGATCTTCTCACCCCTTAGTTCCTGTACAATGCTCTGAACGCGCTGACCCCTCATGCCAACACATGCCCCTATTGGATCCACATCACTATCCCGTGAGCTCACGGCTATCTTTGTGCGGTAACCTGGGTCTCTGGCTATGCTCTTTATCTCCACTACCCCATCTGCAATTTCAGGCACTTCCATGCTGAAGAGTTTTGCGACGAGGCGAGGATCTTTTCTAGAAATAATAAGCTGCTGTTGTACTCCCTTCCCCGGTTTTAATACGCGGATCAAAAGCCCCTGAACCCTCTCTCCAACTTTGTAACGCTCAGACGGCACCTGTTCATCTTTAGGAAGTATCGCCTCGGTCCGTCCAAGATCCACTATCACATCCCCCTTATCAATCCTAGATATGCGCCCAGTAATAAGCTCTCCTTCGCGGTCGGCAAATTCTTCATATACCTTGCACTGTTCAGCCTCCCTCACCTTCTGTATTATAACCTGCTTTGCAGTCTGCGCTGCAATCCTCCCAAACACCTCCGGATTCATCTTTACACCTATGCTATCGCCCACCTCCGCCTCAGGATCAAGCTTCCTTGCCTCATCCAACGTCATTTCTACATTCGGGTCCGTAACATTTTCTACCACCGTCTTAAACTGGAAGAGCTCTATTTCACCCTTCTCCCTATTGTAATGGGATTCAAGTTCACCTAGGTAACCCCACTTTTTGCGAGCCGCCGCCAAAAAAGCAGATTCTATCGCGTCTATAAGTATGTCCTTTGATATATTTTTCTCGCGACTTACCTGTTCCAACACCCTGTCCAGATTTTGAAACATTTCGCCCATGTCTAAAAACACCTCCTTTAAAAATATCTTACATCTCTTTGAGTCTGGCCTTAAGTATGCTTTCGATTGGTATCTCGAACGTATGACCATCCTCTTCTAACAATACCATAGTACCCATAACACCCCTAAGTGTGCCAGAAAAATTTCTCCTGCCCTCTACATTAGATGCGGTCTTGATAACGACCTTCCCTCCCTTAAACCTTTCAAAATCCGCGGCGCGTCTAATTGGTCTTGGAATGCCTGGAGATGAAACTTCAAGGTGGTAACTGTACGGGATCAGATCCTCTGCGTCTAAAAGCGGACTCACAAGGTTTGAAACCACTTCACAATCATCGATATTAATTCCGCCTGCGCTGGTCTCGCCCGCTCTATCTATATAGAGCCTAAGGATCCATCTACCATGCTCGTTTAAATACTCCGCCTCTATAAGTTCATACCCATGAGGCATGATGACCTGAGGAACCACCTTCCAAACCCTTTCTAGTAAAGCCTTAGTATCCATAAGGTAACCTATATAAAAAATGGGCTTCAACAAGCCCACACGAACACCAAGAAGTTAACAAATCTTTAGATGGCCTTGCGGAGTTAAGAAATATGTAATAACCATACGCAAGTCAAGCGTTATTATCATTTGCACTCTGGACCTCTTGAAATCCCTGTAATAATATCAAGGTACAAATCGGCCAAGAGCCTACAAAACAAACTCGAAGGTCTTCCTAGATCACGCGCACCTCAAAGAGATGCCATAAGCCTCCTGTTGTGCACATTGGAAAGTATGGACTTCCTGCGCTGTAAGAACATCGTATTGGCGCGAACTGCTTTCTCCAAACGGGTCTCCACAATGTAATCAGCCGCCTTCGCCGTGTTGATATTCATCTTATCAGCGATATTGAATACATTCATCAGGTTTCCGTATATCCCCTTTGTCAATCGTTCTGCCCTTTCCTTGCTATACCCCTCTAATTCAAGCGAAACATTTATGAGTCCGCCGGCATTGATTACATAGTCCGGCGCATACAGGATATTCCGCTTCTTAAGTATCTCTGCATGTTCATCTCTATCCAACTGATTGTTCGCCGCGCCAGCCACTATCTTGCACTTCAGATTCTCAACAGTATCATCGTTAATCACTGCTCCCAAGGCGCATGGGGCAAATACATCACAATCCATGGTGACTATATCCTTTGTATCCACAACTTCGCAGCCGCACCGATCTTTCACCGCGCTTACCTTATCTTTGTCGATATCGCTTATAAATACCATCGCTCCGTCGCGCACCAAGAAGTCAACGAGCTTGGAACCTACGGAACCAACGCCTTGCACAGCAACCTTTATTCCATTCAGATCCTCTTTTCCAAAGACCCTCTTCATACAAGCCCTTATGCCCATATAGACGCCCAGCGCAGTGAACGGAGATGGATCTCCACTTCCACCGTGGCTCGTCTCTATCCCAACAACATAATCAGTTTCAGAATATACATACTCCATATCGTTTACATCCGTATTGACATCCTCGGCCGTAATGTAACGTCCACCAAGCGCCTCTACACATCTTCCATATGCTTTAAATAAGGCCGGGTTCTTATCTTTCTTCGGATCGCCTATGATAACAGCCTTGCCACCCCCAAGGCCAAGTCCAGCCGCAGCAGCCTTGTATGTCATTCCTCGCGAAAGCCTAAGCACATCACGCAACGCCTCTTCCTCGCTCGAATAATTCCACATCCTCGTGCCGCCGAGTGCAGGTCCTAAGATGGTGCTGTGTATGGCAACGATCGCCCTTAGCCCAACCTCCTTGTTGCTAAAAAACACCACCTCTTCATGTCCCAATCTCCCCATCTCTTCTAGTGTCCAAGATGGCATATATCCTCCTTCGTTTCTGTTAAACTTCTAACAACATCAGAACAAACATTTAATCTTCAAACACTAGCCCCGCTTTAATCCTGCTCATCAAGTCTTGCAAGCATCATATCAGAAAGTTTCAGTAGCACCTCTGCGCCATCCATCCCATAGCTCTCAGTAACGGTCTTGGCAATGCTATCACTTATCTCCTTTATCTCCTGATTCAAGTTCCGAAGTTTCTCAAAGTTGGCTGGGTCGTTCGCCAAATTCCTGAGTTCCGGCTCGAGCTCCTTTATCTTTGGTATGTTGGCCTCTGCATACTTGCCACATTCGCTCGCCCCAACTGCCGGACTTGTCTTATATTTCTCAACCAGATCACTATACCCCTTAAATATCTCCAACATCTTTGAGTAAGGTGAATCGCTGGGTTCAGGTGACTTATCTACCGTGCTAGATACCGTACCACCAACCTGTTTCTCACTAGTCTCCCCATTGGCACTGCTTCCTTTCTGCGCGCCTGTACAAGAGGCGAGCACAAAGACAAACAATGCGCATAGGACAAGGATACGCCTAACCATAGATCTCACCTCCTTCCTGGCGGGGTATTCTTGTAGAAAAATGGACGCATGTCAACAGTGACATCCTAAAAATAAAAGGCTTCACCAAAAATAAAAAGCCCCATCAACACGGTCTTAGTAAGTCCTAAAAATCATAATCTAACCTAAGATCATAATTTAAGGAAACAAAACATTCTTTTTGACCTCTCATCCAATCTTTTATATATATGAGAGGGGAGACAAACCATGACTGTCAGGGTTAGATTTGCACCGTCACCTACCGGATACCTGCATATAGGTGGTGCCAGAACCGCCCTATTTAATTACCTATTTGCAAGGCATGAAGGTGGTATATTTATACTTAGGATAGAAGATACCGATATCGAAAGGTCCAAGGATGAATTTACTACCTCTATAATAGAGGGTATGAAATGGCTCGGGATGGAATGGGATGAGGGTCCGTATTTTCAATCTGAAAGGATGGATATATACAGGAGATATATCGATAAACTCCTTAAAGAAGGAAAGGCATATAAGTGCTACTGTACACAGGAGGAGTTGGAAAATTGGCGGAAGGAAGCGCTGGAAAAGGGGTTGGACGCCAAGTACAACAGGCGTTGCAGAAACCTCACACACGAACTCGATAAACCATACACCGTTAGGATAAAGGCCCCATTGGAGGGGCAAACTGTATATCATGACCTGTGCAGAGGCACAATCGTCATAGACAATAAGGAACTAGACGATCTTATAATCGCCAGAAGTGATGGAACACCCACATATAACTTCACAGTAGTGATAGACGACGTGGAGATGGGGATTACACATGTCATCAGGGGCGACGATCACATAAATAACACCCCCAGACAGATAACGATATATAACGCCCTAGGCTACGAGTTGCCTAAATTTGCGCACCTCCCTATGATATATGGCCCGGATAAGAAAAAATTATCAAAGCGGCATGGCGCCGTAGGGGTCCTGGAATATAAAGAGATGGGATTTTTGCCGGAGGCAATGATTAACTATCTCGCAAGGCTTGGGTGGGCATATGGAGATCAGGAGATATTTACAAAGGAGGAGTTAATAAGGTTATTTGATATAAATCATGTAAGCTCATCACCTGCTATATTTGATCCAGAAAAGCTCAAATGGGTAAACAGCCAGCATATGATGATGACAGAAAACGAGCGCCTTGCAAAATTAGTCACCCCATTTTTAAAAGATATGGCTATTACACCAAACGATCAAAACTACTTGCTACGGGTAATAGAACTTGAAAAACCTCGTGCCAATACGCTAAAGGAGATGGCTGAAAAGTCTCTATTCTTCTTTACTGACGACATAGAGATAGACGACGGGGCCGCATCAAAGTGGTTGAATGAAAAGTCAGTTGCTATATTAAAGGAGGTGGATAGGGAAATCGAGGGGCTTAGTGTATTTAATCAAGATGGGCTCTCACGCGTGTTCGACAGTATAACAAAGAAGATGGGATTAAAGATGAAAGAGGTAGCACAGCCGGTGCGGGTTGCCATAACTGGAGGAACAGCAAGTCCGGGGATATTCGAGATCATGGAACTAATAGGGAAAGAAAAGGTCCTAAAGCGCATAAGGGGCGCGATATCTAGGAGGAAAGATGCAGGACAAACCACGACCACGTGATTTCATAAGAGAGATTATAGATAATGATATCAAAAACAATAAGCATGGAGGAAAGGTGGTAACAAGGTTTCCACCTGAACCAAATGGATACCTACATATCGGCCATGCAAAATCTATATGTCTCAACTTTGGGATCGCCAAAGAATATGGTGGAAGATGCCACTTGAGATTCGACGACACAAATCCTGAGACTGAAGAAGAAGAATATATAAATGCAATAATGGAAGATGTAAAATGGCTGGGCTTTGACTGGGGCAAACACCTCTATTTTGCCTCTGACTACTTTGAAAAGATGTATGAGTATGCGGAAGAGCTTATAAAAAAAGGTAAGGCATATGTCTGCAGTCTTAGCCCTGAGGAGGTGAAGAAAACTCGCGGCACATTGACTGAACCTGGGGTAGAAAGTCCAGACCGAAACAGGCCTATAGAAGAGAGTCTAGACCTATTCAGAAGGATGAGAAACGGCGAATTTGAAGAGGGAAGATACACACTGCGCGCCAAGATTGACATGGCCTCACCTAATCTTAATATGCGCGACCCAGCCATTTATCGTATCAAAAAGAGTCCGCATCCAAGGACCGGAAACAAATGGTGTATATATCCGATGTACGACTTTGCCCACTGTCTAGAAGATATGATAGAAGGCATCACACACTCCCTCTGTACACTGGAATTTGAAGACCATAGGCCGCTTTACGATTGGTTCTTGGACGAACTACAAACGCCGTGCCACCCACAGCAGATAGAATTCGCAAGGCTAAACCTCACATACACCATCCTGAGTAAACGTTATCTTGGAAGACTAGTGAATGAAGGCTATGTAGAAGGATGGGATGACCCAAGAATGCCCACCATATCTGGTCTAAGGAGGAGGGGGTACACGCCATCTTCTATAAGGACCTTCTGCGATATAATAGGGCTCGCCAAGAGAAACAGCGTGGTAGATATAGAACTCCTTGAACATACCATAAGGGAAGAGCTGAACAAAACGGCTCCACGGCGGATGGTGGTGTTAAAACCAATTAAGGTGATCATAGAAAACTATCCGGAAGGGAGCGAGGAGTGGTTAGATGCAATCAATAATCCAGAAGACATGGGTCAGGGGGTACGTAAGATTCCTTTTTCGAAAGAGCTGTATATAGAGCAGGATGACTTCATGGAAAATCCGCCGAGCGGTTTTTATCGGCTCGCACCAGGGAGAGAGGTGAGGCTGCGGTATGGCTATATCATCAAGTGCAACAATGTCGTCAAAGATGCAAACGGCAACATACAGGAGATCATATGCACATATGACCCAAGCACTAGAGGGGGAGATACACAAGGAAACAAGAAGATAAAGGCAACGCTACACTGGGTATCCAAGAGACATGCAATAGATACAGAGGTAAGGTTATATGACAGGCTATTCCTTACAAAAGATCCATTTGAGGGAGGGGACCTTATAAAAAATATAAATCCAAGGTCGCTGGAGATAATCGAGAATGCCAAGGCTGAACCATCACTTATGGAGGCTAGGGGAGAGGAGAGATTTCAATTTGAAAGGATCGGATACTTCTTTGTGGATCCAAAACTGCAAGGAAAAAAACTCACATTCACAAGGATAGTAAAATTAAAGGACGAATGGGAAAAGCTAAAGAGAAAGATGGGGCTCTAGTAGATCTTTAATCTTGTAATGCGAAGACCGCCCCCGATATGAGATACATCAAATCCCACGCGCGCCCCTTCTTTGATATCTGCAGGCGTTTTGCCGCCTACAAATCTCACCTCGCTACAATCAAAGTAGATCTCCCTTCCAGAAGTGGTGCCTACAAATCCACACTGGCGGTATGGAAAGTATTTAATAACCACCCCCAGCGTAAACTTATCCTCTTTTGAGATGACCTCCGCTGGAAAAACTGGCAGTGCACCTTCATTTAACTTAAAAGGTGGCGGAATCCTATTTGGTGGAAGTACTCTTAAACTCTCCATATTACCCTGGGATAAAGACATCCTTTTCGCCCAGACCTCCAGTATCTGGTACAAACGCAAGTTTCTCCATCTCTATATCCATCTTTTTGGAACCTAGTTTCTCCTTCACCCTATCTATCCTATCCCTATATGTATCCGCCTCTTTCTTGTAGAAGACTCCCAGCGGAATCCTCTCTCTATCATTTGCAAACCTCCACGCCGCTTGGAGATCCTTCGGGTCATAACCCTCTTCCTTATCAATATAGTACATCCGATCCCTTATATATTGATACATCTCTTTGCCACGATATGTAACGCATGGGGAGATGATGTTTACAAACGCAAAACCTGGATGTTTGATGGCCTCCACCATCATAGTCGCAAGATGCTTTATGTCTAGCGGGGTGGACTGCGCCACAAACGTCGCCCCATATCCAAGCGTAAAACTTATAGGCCAGATGGGGGTATCTATGTTTCCATATGAAGTAGTGGATGTAACATCACCAAAAGGGGTGGTTGGAGAGGCTTGTCCCTTAGTCAATCCATATATCTGGTTATCCATTATAAAGTAAGATATGTCCACATTTCGCCTTATCGCATGAGAGAGGTGTCCGCCGCCTATACTGAAACCATCTCCATCTCCGCCTACCGCTATTACCGTAAGATCATCTCTGGCAATCTTCAGCCCACATGCTATAGGGAGTGCCCTTCCATGGATAGAGTTGAACCCGTATGTATTGAGATAACCGGGGAGTCTAGATGAGCACCCTATTCCGGAAATAACTGCTATCTTTTCCGGTGGTATGGAGAGCTCTTCAAATGCCATGGCTATTGCATTCAACACCCCGTAGTCTCCACAACCGGGACACCAAATGGGTTTTAGAGACGATATATAATCCTTTGCCTTTAGATTGTTCATAATCACTTCAACACCTTTAAAACCTCAGAAACCACTTCTTTTACCATAAATATCTTGGCGCCGGAACTCCTCATAGAATATGCCTTGTCCGGCATGCCTATATAACTCTTTAAATACCTAAAAAATTGCCCGCTATATGAATTTTCAACCACCAGCAAAAGTTCTGCCTTCTTTAAAAAGTCTTCAAACAAGCTAGTCTGGAGCGGATATATAAGCCTAGGTACGGCTACACCCGCATCTATCCCCAAAGATACAAGCCTCTCTACCGCCTCCCGCACAACACCGCTATTGGATCCCCATGTGATGAGCGCAACCTTTGGTCTAGACGAGCCGTATACCTGAATGGGTTTAAAATTCGCCCTCAGATGCTCAAGCTTCCTCGCCCTCTTGGCACACATCTTTTCATGCACTACATGCGACGACGAAGGGGATCCAAATTCATCATGTTCTATTCCGGAACATATATAGTCAAACCCCTTCATCCCAGGCACACTCATGGGTGACACACCATTTTCTCTGTCCTCAAATCTTTTATAGCTAGTGGTGTCACCGGATTGCGGTATGAAACGTTCCCCTCTCTTAAGCTTGCCCAGATCTGGGTCAACTATCACCTCGGTACGATGTCCTATGAATTGATCAGAAAGGGCTATCACCGGCATCTGATAGCGCTCTGCAATTTCAAACGCATCCGCCATCACTTCAAAACAAGTTTCCACATCGTCTACAGCTATCACGGCATGAGGTGCATCACCATGCATACCGTATACCGCTTGCATCAGATCAGCCTGCTCAGATTTGGTAGGTATCCCAGTGGATGGGCCGCCGCGCTGCACATCTACAATGACACACGGTATCTCCGCCATCGAAGCAAGTCCTATTGATTCCATCATGAGGGAAAGGCCTGGACCAGATGTAGCTGTCATGGCGCGAACGCCACCATAGGAAGCGCCTATCGTCATGCAAATAGCAGCGATCTCATCCTCCGCCTGCACCATCACCCCATCATATAGCGGCAACTTTTCACCTAACCACTCCATAATCTCACTAGCGGGGGTAATTGGATAGCCTGAATAAAACCTGCATCCTGCAGCAAGCGCGCCTAGTGCAATCGCCTCATTTCCTGTAATGACAAGTCGCTTACCAATATGAGACGCCTGAAGAGATAGGTGGCTAGGTGGTATATTTGATTTTGCATACTTAAAACCAGCATTAAAAGATGTAACATTTGTAGAGACAACACCTTCACCTTTGTGGGCAAACCTCTTTTGAATCGCAGATACCAGCGCTCCTTCGGAAAGGCCAAACATCCCCGCAAGAATCCCAAGCACCACCATATTCTTCCCCTTCGGATTCTTGGATGATTCCGCGAGAGATGTGATGGGCACCTCGACAATAGAAGCGACTTTTTGTAATTTAAGAGAATCGTCTGGGCGGGTATTGTCCTTCTCGTCAACGATGAGTATTGCATTATCGTTCAACTCCAATTCTCCGGCGAATTTAAGATAGTCGCCCCAATTCATCACTACAAGCGTATCTAAACCATCGCCAAGTGAATATACCTTCTCTGAAGATAATCTGATCCTAGCAGAACTCTCTCCACCACGTATCTGGGGACCGAAGCTCTTCATCATCATTGCATACAGACCGCACGAGGCCATAGCATGCACAATGATATCACCGGCCGCTACTACACCATCTCCCCCAGAACCAACGAGGCCTATTTTGACATCGCTCGCCATACAGCAGAAAAGTATATGTTATGAAAACGACTTGACAAGCACAAAAAAATTAAAATCGGTCACTTATAACAATCTGCCCACGTCTTTCCTACGCCGATATCTACAACAAGAGGAACGGATAACTGAACGATCTCCGTCATCACCCTTGAGACCTCCTCCTTAAAGGCATCTACCTCGTCTTCCTCTACCTCAAAGATCAATTCATCATGCACTTGAATAATCATGTGATTATTCTGAAACTTCTCACTGATTATGCGGTCCAACTCTATCATTGCCATCTTTATAATATCTGCCGCTGTGCCTTGAAATACGGTGTTAAAAGCCATCCTCTCTGCAAGCGCCCTTGTCTGTTGGCTCTTGCTATTTATATCAGGCAAATACCTCCTCCTTCCATACAAGGTCTCCACGAACCCCTTTTCCCTCGCGTGGGAGATTATCTTATCCTTGAGGGCCGCAACCCTCTTATAGGTGCTGTAGTAACTCTTTATAATCGCATCTGCCTCATGAACATCTATCCCAAGCTGCTCGGAGAGACCATACGCGCTCTGACCATATAATATTCCAAAGTTGACTGTCTTTGCCATCCTTCTCATGTCCTCGCTTACATCCTTTACATCAACACCGTATATCTTCGCGGCGGTGGCGGCATGGACATCCAACCTCTCGCGGAAGGCATCTAAAAACCACTCCTCCTTGGAGATATGAGCAAGTATCCTAAGCTCTATCTGAGAATAATCCGCTGAAAGGAGTACGAAGCCGGGCTGGGCCACGAAGGCCATCCGTATCCTCTTGCCATCTTCGGTTCTGGTGGGGATGTTTTGGAGATTTGGATCGCTGGAAGATAATCTGCCTGTCGCTGTTGCCATTTGATTGAAGGTAGTATGCACGCGCCCATCGCCCGCCACAAGTTTGGGAAGTGTATCTAGATAGGTGGTCTTAAGTTTTGAAATAGACCTGTAATCCAATATAAGCCTGGCTATACTGTGGTCCTTGGCAATCTTCTCCAAAATAGTTGAATCAGTAGACCACCCTGTCTTCGTCTTCTTCGCAAAGGGAAGCTTCATCTTTTCAAAGAGGATTGTCCCAAGTTGGCGGGGCGAATTTACATTAAACTCTTCGCCGGCAAGCTCAAATATCTCCTTCTCTAACTTCGCAAGTCTTGTTCCATATTCATCCGACAACTCTTTGATTCGGGCCTTATCTATAAAGACGCCTCTCCTCTCCATCTTAGCAAGGACGCGTGAAAGCGGAAGTTCTATCTCTTTATAAATGTTCATTGACTTGCCACACCCTCTCATCCTATCCAGAAGTCTCGGATACGCCTCATATATTGCCTGCGCCATATAGACGCTGTGGTCATAAGGGTTTTCTTTTGCCTGCGACCCACTGGACACAAGTCTTGACAACACCTTATCGATGAGCACCCCAAGATTGGAGGCGATGGAAGAATCCAATGTATACGCCATTAAACCGATGTCTTCCGCCTTACCTATAAACTCCTCCATGCCCAGTTTTTTAAAAAATTCCTTCCCGTCATAAACTACGAGCCTATCCTTAAGCATGGCAAAAAATTCTCGCACGTCTTCCAGCGTTGGCGAGCCGTCATAATCAAACATATCCACAGAAAGCGGAATGTACAAAGCATCCCTGCCCCATACCATACCAATTCCTGCCGGAGCACCATCGCCTTGCGTCAAAAGATATAAAGCGGCATGAGAGTCTATAGTCCCTGCCGTATTTTTTAGTACATCACCTTTTGCAATCTGATAGGAAGGCCTGTTCTCACTTAAAGACAGGGAGAGTTCTTCTATAAGTTTATAAAATTCCAATTCCCTAAAAAACTCGAGCGCCTGCGTCTTATCTATCCCCTTAGGTCTTAGATCTTCGATAGAAATATCGATTGGAACGTCGGTGCGAATTGTGACAAGATCCTTACTTAATCTCGCATCTTGGATCCCCTTTTCCAATGCATCACGAAGTCTTTTATTAGAAACCTTACCGATGTTGGATATCAAGCCTTCCAAGCTCCCAAACTGATTAATAAGCGCAGCAGCCCCTTTGTCCCCAACTCCCTTTACCCCAGGAATATTGTCAGAGGTATCCCCTACAAGGCTCATGAAATCAATGACCTGGCTTGGGACCACGCCAAACCGCTTCTTCACATCAGGCTCACGTATCCACACATCTTTCATCGTGTCATATATTGATATTTTGTCTGAGACGAGCTGGGAAAAATCCTTGTCGCCCGTAACCAACACAACATCAAAACCTTCTTGAGAGGCGCGCTTGGCAAGCGTTCCTATGATGTCATCTGCCTCAAAGCCCGGCATCGAAATATGTCTAATACCTAACACCTGAACTGCGCGCTCAAAGTAGGGAAACTGTAGTACAAGATCATCTGGAGGCGCCTTTCTGTTTGCCTTGTATAGCGGGTACATCTCATCCCTAAATGTCGGTTCCTCTCTGTCAAAGACCACTGCTATAAAATCCGGCTTCTCCTGATTTACGAGCTTAAGGAGCATCTTTATGAAACCGTATATGGCATTGGTGGGGAGTCCCTTTGATGTAGAAAGATGGCCTATTGCATAGTAGGCACGAAAGATATAGGAACTTCCATCTACGAGATACAATCTCTTCTTTCCATCTTCCATTTGATAAACCTCCCCACTAGGTATAGCGAACCTGTAACCAGTATCAATGGATTTTTGAATCCAAAATCTGCTGCCTTGCCAATCGCCTCTTCTTCACTCGAAGCCGTGCAAAAATTGGTAAGTGAACCTAGCCTCGCTATCTCCCGTGGAGATGCCGCCCTTTCACCGCCAAGGTCAAACAAAATCCAATGATTCGTCAAGTTAGAGAGGATTGAGATCATCTCGCGTATATTTTTGTCACGCATAGCACCAAATACAATGATCTTCTCCCTAAACGGAAATTCTTCCGAAATATATTTGGCAAGACTCAAACACGCATCCGGATTGTGCGCACCGTCTACTATTATCTCTGGCAAGTAGTATAGCCTTTCTAGCCTTCCCCTCCAAACCACGTCCTGAAACGGGGAAGGGGGTATCTTATTTATATATCCCCTACTCTCAAGGGTGCGCGCGGCCAAAACGGCTGTGGCGGCATTCTCCAGCTGGTACGTACCTTTTAGCGAAATCTTCCCAATGTCTGGAGGAAGTTCTTTGGCAAAGAAAAGTGGCGCATCCATCTTTTCCGCCGTTTCCTTTATTACTTTGGCCACTACTTCAACCTGCGGCGAAGAGACGACGGGAATGCCCTTTTTGATAATGCCGCATTTCTCCTGCGCTATAGAAGAGATGTCGCTACCAAGTAGATCTTCGTGGTCCAAAGATATCTTCGTCAACACAGAGACTTCAGGTGATATAATGTTTGTTGCATCCAATCTGCCGCCAAGCCCGGTCTCAACAACAGCAAAATCTACTCCTGCCTCCCTAAAACAGAGAAATGCCATGATAGTGAGGAGCTCAAAATATGTGAGCTCAAGGTCGTGGCATTTATCCATCACCATCTTATACATCATTCCAGCATCTTCTTCCGATATCGGATTCCGATCTATCGATATCCTCTCCCTTACATCCACAAGGTGCGGCGAAGTGTACAACCCCACCTTGAGACCGCTCTTCCTCAAAATCGCCTCTATAAACACCGCGGTTGAACCCTTTCCGTTGGTACCTGCTATGTGTACAGATTTAAATGCCCTCTCTGGATGATCCAATCTATCCAGCGCCTCCAAAACCCTCTCCAGCCCAAAGACAATTCGCCTCTCCCCACGCGATCCGAGATAATTCAGAAACTCCATGTAGTTATTTCCAAAAGACACCAATACACCACCTACTTAAACTTTAGGACTAAAACAGTTGCATCATCACTTAACTTTGCTCCACCAACATGTGCCACTAAGTTATCTAAGATATTCTTTACAATACCGCGGGCGCCCAAATTCTTCGCACTTAAAACACTCTTCTTGATTCCATTCATGCCAAACCTAAACCCCCTCTTTCCAACCGCCTCAGTAATACCATCCGTATACATAACTAAGATATCGCCGCCATCAACCGACACCTTCATGTCATAAAAGTGCTCCCCCGCCTCCACACCAAGTAAGCAACCATCGGTATCAAGCAATTCAAATCTCTTATTTCTATTTCTATAAAGCATGGGAGGGGGATGGCCTGCATTGGAATATCTAAGTGTGCGGGTAGAATGGATATACTGGGCATAAAACATGGATATAAATTGCTCAGCGCGCACTAAATCATCAAAGATCAACCTGTTTAATTTTCTGATAACAGCAGATGGCGGAAGCGCCGGTATACCTAATTCCGCACGCAAGGCGCTCCTCAAGCCTCCCATAAGGAGGGCTGCGCCAATGCCATGCCCAGAAACATCTGCAACGACAAAGGCTGATGGCGCCAAACCGTAGTGGAGGACATCAAAATAATCACCTCCGACATTCTCTGCCATAATGCACTCGCCCGCCACATCTACACCTGCAAGAGATGGTAGCGTCCTTGGAAGCAGTGTGTTTTGTATCTCCCTGGCCATCTCCAATTCACGCCGCAGACGCTCTCCTTCTTTAGCATACTCAGCAAGGTTAAGTATCCTGATATAGGCAGCTGCCTCTGCTGCAATAACGGTAACTAGTTCAAGGTCGTGCGGTGTAAAGACAGAGCCATCTATCTTGTCTGTCATATTTATAACACCAACCGCCTTTCCCCGTACGCTCACAGGAAAACATGTGACTGGCGCGGATATGAGCGAGGTACTCTTGTACCTCCTATGCCTAAGCGCCTCTTTCCTGGCAGCCACATCTTTGATAAGAATAGGCCTTGCGGTTTTGAATACCTTTCCGCTTATCCCCTCACCTGGCTTTACAGCTACTTGTCCCAGTACATCCTTTGGTATACCGCGAGCTGCAATAATCTTTAATACGCCCTCTTTATCATCGTATTTCATGATGGACGCCTTCTCCACTCCTATCACATCTATTGCAGTGTCTAATATCTTTGAAAAGACGTCCTGAACAGTCGTAGCCTTCATGATGGATCTGCTGAGTCTATAGATAGCGCGAAATGCCTTCTTTTCAAAATCGGCCTGCTTATCTTTATTCTTTGTCATCATAACAATACCTCATGATGAGCTGATTTTTCTTACCTGTTCTGTACTCCACATCCCGCATAAGCGCCCTAATGATTGGAAGACCTCTTCCCCCCTTGCCCTTGCTAAATCGGCGAATACGGCCTTTCAAGCAAAACCCGGCGCCGGTCTCTGCCACTCCTATCAAAAGATGCTTGAAACCAACTTTGATTGAGATATCTATCCAGCCATCGCTCCTCCCCTTGTATGCATGAACGATGGCATTATTCACCGCCTCAACGAGCGCAAGTGACACGATAAAAACCCCTCTCTTGCCCAATCTCCGGCCGGACAATCTGTCTACGGCAGAAATAAAGCGTCTCAGGAATGGGATATATGTAGGTCGGCTCGTTATTGAAAAGGTGAAACACAAAGACCCCACCCCCTATTTCTTTTTTCTCCTTTGTCTGAAAGACCTGACTGCATCATCTACATCTTCGTATACCTCAAACAATTTGTAGAGCCGCGTAATATCGAACACCATCTTTACATCTCCTTGGAGACAACTTACCTTAAAATCTCCCTTTTTTTGTCTGAGGCGGCGGAGGAGAGATATGATAACACCAAGCCCAATACTATCTACAAAGTCAATCTGAGATGCATCCAGCACGAATTTGGATGCACCTTTTTCCACTATCTCATAGACCTTCTTTTTAAATTCCGGCACACTTGCCGCATCCAGACTGCCGCTCCATTTTAAGACAGCAACATCCCCAATTTCCTCTGATTCAAACCTCATACCTCCCCCTTATCACTCTTCTCGTCAAATTTTTTCAAACCATAAGCCTTCATCTTTCTGTAAATAGTAGCCAATCCTATCTTTAGTGCCTGCGCCGCCTCGGCAGCATTCCAACCGCACTGCTCCAGTGCAGCCTCTATGGCATATTTCTCAACTAACTCGAGTGGCAGAATCTTCCTTGTTTCATAATCCAAACCCGCCTTTTTGTACTGAGCCGGCTCTGTTCTTTTTCCTCCCTCTTCCAAAATCTTGGCTGGCAGATGCTTTGTGCGCACCATAGAATCATTATAAAGCACTACTATCCGTTCAATAACATTTTCAAGCTCCCGAACATTTCCAGGCCAAGAATAATTTACAAGATATTCTGCAGCCGCTGGCGAAATATCCACAAACATCTTCTCGTTCTTTGTGCTATACTTCTCCAAAAAATGTCTGGCTAGCAGTATAATATCGTCTTTCCTCTCTCTGAGAGGAGGGATGTGAATCGGCACAACATTGATGCGGTAATAAAGATCCTCTCTGAAATTTCCTTTCCTAACCTCCTCTTCTATATTCCTGTTAGTCGCAGCTATAAACCTTATATCCACCGTAATTTTCTCGGTCCCTCCAACTCTGTTAAAGCTCCTCTCCTGAAGGAGCCTTAATATCTTCACCTGAAGGGCGGGATCCATTTCGCATATCTCATCTAAAAAAAGCGTTCCTCCATTTGCCCTTTCACACGAACCTATATAGCGCCTGTCTGCACCGGTATACGCCCCCCTTTCATGTCCAAACAACTCATTCTCAAGGAGTTCGTGTGGAATGGCGCCGCAATTAATATCCACAAACGGTTTTGAAGCCCTGTTAGAATACTTATGGATTGCCTTTGCCACTAGCTCCTTTCCTGTGCCTGATTCGCCAAGTATGAGTACTGTGGCATTGCTCTTGGCAACAGTCGATATAATCTTAAAAATTTCCTGCATCTCACGGTTGCGCCCTATGATGTCATCGAACCGATCTGTAAAACCGGTCTGATTTTCAAGGAGGAATACCCTTTTGGTAAGTTTGTAGAGTTTTACTGCATGGCTTATCGATCTTACTACCCTCTCGTAATCTATAGGCGAAGCAAAATAGTCATGCGCCCCATCTTTCATCAAAGAAACTGCGCGGTCTAGGTTCTGCTCACAGAAATCTAGTATTACAACAGGGAGATTGTCATCGTATTCCAAGAGCTCTTTCAAGACAGCATGACACCCATCTTCACCTAAACTAGGCGAAGCCACCAATACAACGCAGTCCGGATTTTCGAGCGAGAGCGCTTCATCCATCTCCTCCAATCCAAAAGACTTCACAGCATAGTTACTGCGTGAGATGTTGCTAGTAACCTCTGCGGCAAGGCCTTCCTCGCCTGAGAATATAATAATCTTTGCTTCCGCCATACCTCCTCCACTACCTTCCTGCATGCTTCCTCATCCTAAAATCATCTGCCTTGATACCATATTTCTTGAGCACCTTTCTAAAATTACTCCTATCCATCCCTGCCTTTTCAGCCGCAAGGCTTAAATTGCCGTTTGTCTGCCTCAAAAGATTTGTAATATAAGAGTAATTAAAAGATGCAATGGCCCTCTCCTTTGCCTCCTGGTATGGATATCTAGAAAGTGCCGCATCGCCAAACTCCTCTACAATATAAAACGATTCGCCTAAAACATGCGGTGGAAGGTCTGTAGTCTGGATAGTATTAGACGAAGAGAGGACTACAGCCCTCTCTATCACATTTTCCAACTCCCTTATGTTTCCGCGCCAACTATATCTTTGAAGCGCCTGAAGCGCATCTACAGATATCCTGTCCACATGTTTGCCAATCTTCTCAGAAACCTTACTCAGAAAATGGTATGCAAGAAGTGGTATATCCTCGTTCCTTGCGCGGAGGGGTGGGAGAGATATAACTACCACGTTCAGCCTATAGTACAAATCCTCCCTAAACCTCTTCAGCTCAACCTCTTCCTTAAGATCTCTATTAGTGGCGGCTATCACCCTTACGTCCACCCGCTTGTTCTCTGTGCCGCCAACAGGTCTTATCTCGCCCTCTTCAAGTGCCCTGAGCAGCTTCACCTGTATCTTGGGTTGTATCTCACCTACCTCATCTAAGAAGAGGGTGCCGCCATCGGCCTCTTCAAACAGACCGCGCTTATCGGAGAGGGCGCCGGTAAATGAACCCTTCTTGTGCCCGAAGAGTTCACTTTCAAGGAGGGTCTCGGGTATCGCAGAGCAATTCACCGCTACAAATGGTTTGTCTTTTCTTTGAGACTTATTATGTATAGCCTTTGCCACGAGCTCCTTTCCTGTGCCTGATTCGCCTGTGATAAGGACGGTTGAGGAAGTGGGTGCCACGCTTTCAATCATCTCAAATATCTCCTGCATCTTTTGGCTCTTGCCCACAATCCCTTCGTATTCATATCTGCCCGGCGGCATACCTTCAAGTACCCTAACCCTGTTGGTGAGCCTGTACCTATCCATTGCCCTTTCGATGCATATCGCTAACTTATCGATGTCCTCGAACGGCTTTGCAATGTAATCGTATGCCCCCTTGCCAATCGCCTCCATCGCAATCTCTGCTGTACCGACCCCAGTGATAATAATGATCTCAGTCCTGATATTATTCTTCTTAGCGTACTCAAGGATCTGCATCCCATTGTAACCTGGGAGCTTGATATCTACCAACGCAACTTCTACCGCGCTTCCACTAATGATCTTTAAGGCATCCTCCCCGGTTGAGGTAGTCCTTACCGACCACCCTCTTTCACCAGCAAGCTCTTCAAAAAATCTTGTGATAGATGGATCATCATCTACAACGAGCAAATTAACTACCTCAGACATCTTCCCCCCCATAACTATTCAATGCCAAGCCTCTTTATCTTTTCTATAAGCGTAGTCCTGTTTATACAAAGGAGCTTGGCCGCCTTATTTTTGTTGCCACCACTCTTTTCAAGTGCATGCCTTATCAGCCCCGCCTCATATTCGCTCACTGCATCTTTGAGTGAAATCACTTCACCGTCCGTATGTGCAGAAGCATTCAAAGGAGCATCGCATTTCTTAACTATTTGTTCCGGAAGGTCGCTAAGCTCTATCTTGCCGCCCGTCTTCATAATACTCATCCTCTCTATTAAATTTTCGAGTTCCCTCACATTCCCAGGCCAGTTATACTCTATGAGCGCCCTCATCGCCTCATCCGATATTCCATCGACCTGACGTCCCTCCTCAGTTCGTATCCTTTCCAAGAAATGATGGACCAAGAGGGGGATATCCGATTTTCTCTCCCGTAGGGGAGGTATTCTGATCGGAATTACATTGAGGCGGTAATACAGATCCTCCCTAAATCTTCCGTTCTTTACTAATAATTCCAGATCTTGGTTTGTGGCGGCAATGATTCTAACATCTACTTCATGAGACTTGGTGGATCCAATAGGTTCAAACCTCTTGTCCTGCAAAACCCTGAGTATTTTAACCTGTAGCTTAAGGCTCATATCGCCTATCTCATCTAAAAATATACTACCACCATTTGCCGCATCAAATTTTCCCTCACGGGTGGTATATGCATCTGTAAATGCCCCTTTCACATAACCAAATAGTTCTGATTCGAGTAATGTCTCCGGAATAGCGCCGCAATTTACAGTAATAAGCGGCTTAGAACCCCTCTTGCTGTTATAGTGTATAGCGCGAGCCACGAGCTCCTTACCCGTGCCCGACTCACCGAGTATGAGCACTGTAGAATCCGTGTCGGCCACCTTTTCTATCAGCGAAAAAACGGCCATCATTGGCTCACTCGTCCCAACTATATTCTCAAACTTGTACTTGGTCTTGAGTTGCTTTTTTAAATAGCGATTCTCCTCCTTAAGCCTCTTATGTTCTATCGCCGCCGCGACAAGCGATGAAACGTCATCCAGCTCAAACGGCTTTGTTATGTAGTGATATGCCCCTGCCTTTATGGCGTTTACCGCGCTTGTTATGGTACCATACGCCGTCATAATGATTACAACAACGTCCGGATCGCGCACCTTCATCTCTCTCACAAGCCCTATGCCATCCATCCCTGGCATAACAAGATCTACCAACGCAAGGTCTACAACTTCACCATCCATAATCTTGATCGCTTCATCTGCGTTGGCTGCGGCAAACACCTTGTAACCAATATCAGAAAGGTATCTCTCCAAGGCATGTCTTATTGCGTCTTCATCATCCACAATAAGAATTACTCCCTTATCCATATCGCCTCCAATGTACCTTGAATTATCTCAAGCCGCTGGGAGCGAAACTGTAAATATGCTCCCCTTCCCAGGACAACTTTCAACTGCAATGTCGCCGCCATGACTCTTTATTATCCCATAACTTACGAATAGTCCAAGCCCCGTTCCTTCGCCTGGCGGACGCGTTGTGAAGAACGGGTTGAATACCTTTCCTAGATCCTCTTTTGAAATGCCGCAGCCGGTATCGCAAACCTCTGCAAATACCTTATCTCCTCTGCGATATGTCCTGATGCTCAAGACACCACCACGATCCATCGCATGAAATGCATTTGTAATAAGATTCAAAAATACCTGTCCCAACTTCCCCCTGTTCCCGCGCACAAGCGGCAACATCTTGTCAAAGTCCGTTCTTATCTCAATTCCACCAGATTTCATCACCGCCTTTACCAAAGGAAGAAGTCCTTCTATAACAGAGTTCAGATTGATGAGCTCTTCCACTCCATTTGAAGCAGGTCTCGCAAAATTCAGAAGATCTCCAACTATCTGTTTGCACCTCCTCGCGGCAGATTCTATCTCTTCTATATCCTTGTATAGCTCGTGCGACTCATCCACCCGCCGCTTTATTAGCTGCGAGATGGCAATGATGCCACCTATAGGATTATTTATCTCGTGCGCAATACCACTAGCCAACATCCCTATGGATGCCATCTTTTCCTGTTGTATCAGCTCCTCCTGAAGCCGCCGCTCCTCCGTTATGTCCCGGTAATGCACCACCACAGAGCTCGCCTTATCTACCTCATCCCAAAATGAAAATGCCTTCGCGGCATACTGTCTTCCATGTATAGCAAGCTCTCCATAATCCACATCGATCGCTGAAGAATCCAAGACCTTCTTTGCAGGACATCCAAGGCATATCTTTTTATTTCCGGCAAATTCTCTGTAACATGGCTTCCCTATAATGAGGCGGATATCCTTGCCTGCAACCGATGCGAGACTCTTGTTTGCCCTGACTATCCTAAACCTTTCATCTATTATCAAGACCGGGTCTGAGATGGCGTCAAACGTAGCCTGCCACTGATATTTTCCGCGAGATATAATATCTATCAAACGTCTCGCCTCTATAAGCTCCCGCTTTGCAATATCATAACCCCCCTTACCCCTGCTGGTCTTACCCTTATTCGTTTTCCTCGTCCTCCTCTTCATCAAAATCCCCCTATACCTAATACAATAGTGTGGGGTTAAAGATACCACACTTCCAAATCCCTTACAAACACTTTTTATCCTACGGATTAATTTATGGATTCCAAAATCAAGATCACGCCCAACCGGCGCAAATGGGTATAGTACTACTCGTGCCAATACATCAAACACCTCATGTCGTTTCCCAAACAGAAACCACACCTAGGTTTAAGATGGTAGGAAATAGCAAGGTAAGGTAAGAAAAAACGCCCCTTAAAGACTATGAGCCGAGAGACAATATCCAAAAATGCATATAAAGTGGTTGCAAACCTGTGCAAAATATTATAAGAACCTTGTATCGTTTATGGATCTAGAAAGATATCTAGAGAGTGAGTGGGTGCGCACCATCGGATGCACTGAACCAGCCTCAATAGCCTACGCTGCGGGCGTAGCCAGGAGATGGCTTGGAAAGGCGGCAAGGCGCATCCAACTCGAGGTAGACCAAAGGACATATAAAAACTGCTATGCCATAGGCATCCCGCACACCGATATAGGCGGCAGGACAAAGACCGGTATAGTATGGGCGGCCGCAATCGGCGCATCTTTAAAAGAGGCCAATGGGCTAGAGTGCTTTAAGGATGTGACGAGGCAAGATATACTAGATGCGGAGGCACTAATAAAGAGCGGTGGGGTCTTTATTTCAAAGGTCCCCACTAGCCACCTCTATATAGACCTGATATTGGAAGACGGGGACGGACACACCGTCCACACGAGGATAGAAGAGACGCACACAAACCTAGTCCTCATAGAGAGGGATGGTGAGGTAGTCGAGCAAAAATATGGGGGCTCCACAGATCCTACGACTGAGGCTAGAAGGTGGGCAGAGGGGCTAGATATCCCTGATATGATACAAATAGCGCAAGGTATGGGTGAGGGGGAAAGGGCAAGGCTCAAAGAGGGAAAAGACCTAAACCTAAAGATAGCAAGGCATGGTCTCCAACTCTTCCCACACTCCTTTGTAGAGCTCCTTGAATCAGACCCCCTTACGAACATATCTGGTCATGTCTGCGCAGGGGTATATGCAAGGATGTGGGGCGCTTCTATGCCGGTCATGTCGGTTGCGGGGAGCGGAAACAAGGGAATTACCCTCACAGTACCTATCTCCCTCATAAGGGACGAATGGGGGGTAGATGAGTCAAGACAAGATGAGGCGCTACTCATAGGCATGCTATACACATCCAAGATAACCTCTCATCTGGGGAGTCTGTCTACCGTCTGCGGCTGCTCAAACGCCGCAGGTATAGGGCTTGCCGCCGCCCTTACGTATATGAGGGGCGGAGGGGAGGCTGAGATATCGCGCGCAGTAAACAACATGGTTGGAAACATCACCGGCATGATCTGCGATGGGGCAAAGATAGGGTGCGCGCTGAAGACCATGACCGCTGTGGATGCCGCCTTTAGGGCAACCGCATTGGCTATGAGCGGCGTGGGGATACCGTACGAAGATGGGATAGTGGGACATGAGGCAGAGGAATCCATCCAAAATATGGTGCGTATAGCCAATGGAATGCATAAAACAGACGAAGAGATATTGGGGATTATGGACAAAAAAATGGCAAAAATCAGGAAACTCTTGGGAAAATCTGCCGAGTCTTAATATGGGTACTAAAGGGGTGTAAAACCAATAAAAAAGGCTCTAACATGGGAAATGGCAAAGAGATCAGGGTAACAACCTGCTTCGGAAGCGAGCTCAGTCTGGAAACCCCGGACAATGGGCATCCTGAAACAGAAGACGTTATAAGATATGATGAAGGGTGTTCGGAGATCGCTTATAGTAGCGCACTTGAAAGCGTTCGAATCTCACCAAGCCTGATCCATATATTAAATCAGCCAAACATCAAGTTACCAGAGACATTCCGAGAGGGATGGAAGAGGGGAGAAAAAAAGGAAACCATCATTAAAGAGGCGTTGGGCAATCTCTTTACACAAAGTGGCCTAAATGAAGTAGAAGACATGCTCCTCAAATGGCGCCTAAGTATTGCCCACAGCGTGCAAACTACAGATGACGTCCTAAAAACCATCACATCGTTCCAGAGCGGAGGACCTGAGGCCTACTTAGGCAAAGAAGGTGCCTTACCTATAGTATCGGCCATTAATGGGAAGAGGGATGAGGTTCAAAAGGCGCTTATGACAAACATAGCCTCGGCCTTCAACGTCTCACCCACAGACAGAGATCTGGATAGGCTCGTAAGGTATAGAAAGGCGCTTGTGGATAGTGTCATCAGAGAGGCAAAGACGCTCATCGGTTCAGACCCCCACCTCCTCTTTCAAACAGCCATCTACCTCACATCACATCTAAACCTAACCCTCCCAGACGACGTCCTGATATATAGCTCATTGATTGAGTTGGTAGACGAGGCAAAGCGGAAGACGTCCGACCCAACCCTAAGGGCATACTTTGAAATGGAGTTCAAGGCAAATACTCAAACGCTCACAAAGCAAGATATAGAGGGTTTTGGGCAGGTCTTTAGACCAAATAAAGATAATCCATTGGATACACTCTTCTGGATGCGGTTCTGGCTCCACAAGTATAACTATGCCTTCTACTACGATGGCTTTGATCAGAGGTATATAGAAGATCTGGAAAAGGAGTTTTCAAGCACACTATCCGATATAGCCAACGACCCAAAATGGACAAATGCAGATAAGGAAGTAATACTAAAGATACTGGAGCCATTGTATGTAATATCGGTAAATTCAACGCTTGAAGGCGGTCCTCTTGCATCCATCTTGCTTTCAAGCAACCCATCGAAGAAGGCAGATGTAGAGGCAGTGGAAAAAAGACTTGCTGCGCTTGAAGGATATGCAAGGCGTGCGGAACAGATAGTATCAAGCTCATCGAATTCCGGCGACAAAGACATAACCGAGATGCTCTCGGACATCCATTGGAAGATATACATAGATGGGTATATCTCTGGAGGACTTCCACTCACTGCGGTAAAAAATCTACAAGGCTTCCCACAAAAGTTCCAAGGAACCAATGCATACAAGGAAAATATAAGGCGACTCCACGAAAAATACCCGTGGTTGGTAAGTGAAGATGGCAAGATAACACTGGAAGCGGTCGGCGATAATGGAGATGAGGCGGAAAATAGAACCAGAGCGCTATTCCTAAGGAGCAACAATTTTGTGTGGGATTCTGTCTTGCCCATGGCAGGTGGCGTTGTATGCTCACCTTTAGGACCTTGGGCTAGTGTAGCGTGTGCAGGTGGTACAAAATACCTCAATCAAGAACGCATTGCAGCAGATAAGGATGTAGATAGGCTAATCAAAGAGTCCAGGGCTACCGGTATATCTGTGGTGGACCCATCTACGGCACAGGCCGCGCGAAGAGAAGATCTGCTTGACTGGGCATTCACGATAGGAGGAACGAGGCTTGCATATTCTTTTAACAGGGGTGTTGCGGGTATCGCTAGCTCGCTTACAAAGGGCGTAGCCAGCGGACTTGCAAGTGGTGTAAAGGGCATATTTAATGAAGGCGCGAGAACTGTAGGGAGGAATATATTAAACTCAGTGATATCAAGGGATCTCTGGTTTAAACTCGGCAGCAACGCAAAAGGAATGGGTCTTCAAATCCGTTCACGGGTAACGCAAGACCTTAAGGATGCCTTCACTACTGTACCCAAGGAGGTCTTGCAGCGGGTAAACTGGCGCTTATCACCTAAAAGGGCTATCTTCGAAACATCATTGTTACCACTTCGTCTCGCATATGGTTTGATAAAGCGCCCAACCATACGCCTCCTCACCGGCACTTCCTTTTTGGTATCTGACAAGTTAGATGACGGTGAAATCTTCAACTCCAACAAGGGCGTGATCGGTCTCGCCTTCTTTACAAATGAACTAACAGAGTGGGCGTTGGGCTGGAGGAGTGAGGGGGCCGGCGCTGCGCTCTTGGGTAGGCTGGGCCTGGAATACATGTTGATCCGCAGTCAGGGCTATTCCAAGATGCCTATTGATGTAATCATTACAAACCTGATAACGGCCGGGATCATCAGGTCTACAAACAAACTCAATCTATATGGCCTGTATGCAGCAAACGATTCCAAGCTCCTACCTCATCTCACCAGATTCCTTGCCAAACAAAAGACCGTTGTTCCAATCTCCGTCGTGGGGATGAAAACTACACCATCAAGGCATAGGGTCGGCATACTAAGGACCATCGAAATAGGAAAAAAGGCAGAGACAAATGTAGAGCTTGGTGGGGTTATAAGAGCGGAGCAATTGACCAAAAAGCAAAGGGAGTTCTACCAAGATGCCATAAGAAATGCTGTGCAGGGCAGTGTAGAGATGCCTAAAGAAATTGCCGAGGCCGGTATAACGTCGGAGATGCTACAAGAAAGGTATGGCCTAAGCAAGAATACAAGGTCATTTGTAAGCAGTGATAGAAAACGGATAGCAATAGTCGACGACAGTAACGGCATAATGATATCACTAAAGTGCAAACAAGATGGTGAGGTAAGGCTCGAAACAATACCGGTTCGCCTTGTAGAAAGGATGCAAGAAGGCGGGAGGTTGGTCAGAGTTTCGTATAGAGAAGTCCTCCCAGCCGCAGGAAGCGCACAAGGCACTCAAGGCACCAACATAAGGAGAGTTGAGGTTGTAGAGCTAAATCGCACAAATTCGTTTACAACAAAAGATGGTAAGAGTCATCTAATAGTAGTCGAACCATTGGATGGAAGGTTAGATCCGGTGTCCAGATGGTTTTCTAATACATACCACTGGTCGCTAAGCGATATGTGGATTGCACAAGGGTTTGCCAAGGTAGCAAGGTGGTTATCCCGCAATAAAGCTAGGCCAACATTCTTGGAAAGGTTGTTTGAGGCAACAAAGACCAAACCAGAGGCCTCAAGAGCGGTGCTTACCTTCAGGGGTTCACTCATGTCCCTTGAATATCTTCCCTATATATACCTTATAAAAGGACTTGGGCAATTTATCGCTGGAGGGGCCGATCCAAGCGAGACTGGGAAGTATGAAGCAGCAAACTACACATGGGCGGGACTTGTTGTCCACAGATACATACAAAATCCATCCCAGCTGGATGGCTTTGTGTCAAACCTCCTGGGTTATGGTTTCGGCATGCTCTTTACATATTTCGTCCTAAGCAAATTCTTCCCAACCCAGAAGAGTAGTGTCCCTGCATTTGACGAACAAGCCGGCGGGAACGACAATTATCTAAGCCGACTGGAAGGAAGGGATTATGGAGGTGCATCTCAACTCATATTTGAAAAGGGCCTGACCACAGGAGGCGGTGTACTTGAAAGTGTATTTGAAAGTGTATTTGGATTCGAAATAAAAAAGGTAACAATCCTCCCTGATAAGGTAAAGACCTTTAGGGACAAGATGCTCGCCCTTGCCGAAAAGGCAAATGAAGAACTTACACACGTAAAAATTCCATCAAATCTAAATGCAACAGGTGAATTAAAAAAGATGAAATCCAAAGAAGACGCTATAAGATTCTTTAGTTGGGTCGACTCTGTGCTGAATGCAGCGATGAATATGGTTGAGATGGCAAGGGCTGGCAAAACTCCATCTGAAGCGGAAGCAAAGGTATTTTTGATAAATGCGGCCGTGTTAAAGATGCTTACACAAGACAGGTCTCTTGTAAATATACACCCATACCTAAAGGAAGCGGCACTCATCCTAGATCCATATGTGAAAAATATGCCGGACATAAGGTTTGATCCCGGCATAAAGAGACTTGTAAACGCAATCAATGAAGAGATGTAGCCATCAATAAACCTTACTTAGAAGAGTTTGCGTGGCACTTCTCAAGCAAAGGAGAACGATGCGACCAGGTGAACGCAAACAACACCATCCCAATAACCGCCATTATTACAAAGAATATGAAGCCGCCGTTCCAACCGAACTTGTCTACAATGAGACCGGTGCCAACTCCAGAGATCGCGCTTCCAATGTAACCAAAGGTCCCTGTCATACCAGTTGCAGTGGCGGCCGCCTCCTTAGTCGCAAAATCGGCAGCTGCCACACCAACCAACATCTGTGGCCCGTATATCATAAAGCCGGCCATAAAGAGTATAAAGGCGTCCAGATATGGATGACCTGCCGGCACCCTCCACAACGCCACCATACAGATAGATGAGGCGAGCATGAACAGGAAATTGACCGGCCCCCTCTTCCCCTTGAAGATGGTGTCGGATAGCCATCCCGCAAAGATTGCACCAACAATACCGGCTAGTTCGAAGGCGGCAGTCTTAATGCCTGCGCCGGCAAGTGTAGACCCCTTGGCCTCTTTCAAGAAGGTGGGGGCCCAATCCAACATCCCTATCCTCACCGCATATACAAAGCAATTGGCAAGCGAAACTATCCAAACATACTTATTCTTAAGCACATGCTCGAAGAGTATCTCTTTAAAAGATGCGGAGCTATTCTCTACACACCCGCGAGATACATCGCCCCTATATTCCTCTATCGGAGGTAGTCCAAGTGATTCAGGCGTATCGCGTAGTAGTAAGATAAGAAATACGGTAACCACTACTGCTATACCTGCCGGGACAAAGAAGGCATGCCGCCAACCATAGTGTTCTATCAAGTACGCCCCGAGCACCATGATCCCAGCCCCGCCTATCTGGTGCGACGCATTCCATATCCCCCACTTGGTTCCGAGTTCCGTCGGGCTGTACCAAAATGTAAGGAGCCTCGCACAAGGCGGCCAACCCATCCCCTGAAAATAGCCATTTATAATCCAAAAGAGACCGAATGTAATAAGGGACCCTGAGATACCAAAAAAGATATTGGCTATGGCAGAGGCAATAAGACCTATCGCCATAAAGAAGCGTGGATTAGCCCTATCTGCCAACATCCCGCTAAAGAACTTTGAAAAGCCATATACTACTGAAAATATAGTGAGAATCCCGCCAAACTCGGCCTTTGTAAATCCGAATTCCTTAAAGAGGACGGGCATGGCAATAGACAGATTCTTTCTGACAATATAGAAGGTAGCATACCCAAGCATCATGCCACCCATAATCCTAACTCGCCAGTAGGTATATCTCTTCCTTATAGTCTCGGGGGGATCTGTGACCGGAATTGGTGGCTGAGTCTTGAGCAGCTTCATAATGGACATATGGCCTCCTTTGCATCCAACGGCTTGCAAAGGCTATAGATAATACCCAGATTATGTCAACCAAATTTACAATTTTAAATTTATTTTTAAAAATATGCTTCCTAAAAACTTGCATGCGAAACATTTATCATGTAATATCTGTTATGATGGCACCAAAGAAAGAGAGCGAAATAGCCGAAAAGACGATCATCACCTCCATAGAGAAAAAGATCTCCAAGGCCAGCAAAAAAAGGCCTTATCTATTCTTCCTGTCTGGTCCCCTACTTGGTAAGCTCTATGCATTAAAAGATGGTTCTATTATAATAGGAAGGGGGGAAGATGCCGATATCAAGATTGACGATCAACGCGTCTCGCGAAGGCACCTAAAACTCGTCGTGGAGGGTGAAAAGGCAAGCATCGAAGATCTCGGGAGCACAAATGGAACGTTTGTAAACGGAAAAAGGATAGGCAAAAAGGTGCTTTCACCTGATGACAAGGTGCAGCTAAGTCCATCTAGTATATTCAAATTCTCGCTCACAGATGAAGATGAAAGGTTTGCCATAGACGAGCTATATGAATTGGGCGTGCTGGATCCGCTCACAAACCTCTACAACAAGAGGTTCTTCCTTGAAAGGATTAAGGAGGAATTCAGCATCTCAAAGAGGAAGGCAATGTCCCTCTCCCTAATCATGATAGACATAGATTTCTTTAAAAAGATAAATGACAAATACGGTCATCTCGCCGGCGATGCAACACTTATAAGGCTCGCCAACATCATAAGCTCCGTGACGCGCGGGGAAGACATAGCGGCAAGATATGGAGGGGAGGAATTTGTCTTAATATTAAGGCATACGGATGAGAAAGGGGCGCATAGCCTTGCCGAAAGGCTTAGGAATAAGGTGGAATCCACGCCAATACGTCTAGAAGGAGATGTGATAAGGGTAACAATTAGTATCGGCGTAGCCTCGCTCCCCAATGAGACACTAAAAACACCGGAAGACCTCATCAAGGCCGCAGACACCGCTCTTTACCACTCTAAACAAAGCGGAAGGAATCGGACTACCTGTTTCTCAGAGATAAAATAAAACTGTTTGACATAGGGGCGTTTCTCTCAATAGATTCTCCCAAGGGAGCAGTATGGGAACTATCATCGACGGTAAGGACATAGCAGGCACCATATTGGAAAGATTAGAAGAGGAGATAGTAGACCTCAAAGACAATGGGATCTTTCCAAAGCTTAGCGTATTGCTCGTCGGAAACAATCCATCATCCATTGTATACGTAAGAAATAAGGAATCTACAGCCAGAAGGCTGGGTGTAGAAGTTGAGGTGGCAAGATATGAGGAGTCTGTTGGAGAAGACGAACTGCTCTACAAGATATCTGAACTAAATGCCGACCAAAATGTACACGGTATACTCGTCCAGCTCCCCCTCCCATCGCAAATAAACACCAAGAAGATTACAAACGCCATCTCTCCGGAGAAAGATGTGGATGGCTTTCACCCCATAAATTTGGGCAGACTCCTCGCAGGGGAAGATGGATTCAAGCCATGTACCCCAGCCGGCATAATGGAACTTATCCGGTCTACCAAAGTTGACATCAAGGGAAAGAGAGCGGTTGTAATCGGAAGGAGCCTAATCGTTGGGAAACCTACTGCCCTACTCCTCCTAGAACAGCACGCCACAGTCACCATCTGCCACTCAAGGACAGAAGGGCTTCCAGAAATCGTCAAAGCGAGCGACATAGTCGTTGCAGCAATCGGCTCCCCTATGTTTATAAAAGGAGATTGGATAAAGCGAGGTTCGATAGTTATAGATGTTGGGATTACAAAGCTTGAGGACGGGAAGATAGTGGGGGATCTAGAATTCGAGAGGGCAAAAGATGTAGCATCATTCATAACACCAGTGCCGGGGGGTGTGGGCCCGATGACAATAGCCATGCTTATGAAAAATGTGGTAAAAGCGGCTTCAAACCTAAGGACAAGGCGAGGTGAATCATGAAGAGGACAGCCCTATACGATGAACACATAAAATTAGGCGCAAGGATGGTAGACTTCGCCGGATGGGAGATGCCGGTGCAATATAGCGGCGTAATAGACGAACACAGGAAGGTTAGGGAATCTGCGGGCATATTTGATGTGAGCCACATGGGGACCTTCGAGATAAAGGGAAAGGATGCGCTAAAGTTTTTGAACTATCTGCTCCCAACAAACATCGAATCTATAGACGACATGAAGGCGCACTATTCCATGTTGCTTACGGAGAAAGGCACTATCATAGATGACATAATAGTCTACAGGCTGGCTGGCGATCATTTCCTAATGGTTGTCAATGCAGGAAACAGGGAAAAGGATGAAACCTGGATTAGAAAAAACATCGGAAACTATGATGCTGAATTCACAAACATAAGCAGCAACATAGTGCTTATGGCAATTCAAGGGCCGCTCGCCGCAAGGATACTCGGTAGACTTACGGATACAGATCTATCCATGATACCAAGATTTGGAATCGGCAGAGTACGTATAGGAAGTTCGAAGGAGATGTTTATTGCAAGGACGGGCTACACCGGCGAAGATGGCTTTGAGATATTCTCCCCCATAAGTGAGGCAAAACATGTATGGACGAGTATCTTATCGGAGGGGGCAAGAGACGGGCTTGTCCCTGCGGGGCTCGGCGCAAGAGACACACTCCGCCTAGAGATGAAATATCCGCTATATGGACACGAGATAAGCGAAGAGACAAACCCGATAGAGGCGGGGCTCAAGTGGGTAGTAGACTTCAGGAAGGGAGAAGACTTCATCGGCAAAGGAGCCCTATCTAAGGTATTAGAAGAGGGGACTAAAAGGAGGCTCGTTGGCTTTAGGATGATAGAAAGCGGTATACCAAGGCAAAATTATAAAATAAAAAGAGATGGCTTAGAGATAGGATTTGTAACGAGCGGGACCTTCTCTCCGTCACTAAATATACCCATCGGAATAGGTTATGTCCGGACGGAGTTTTCTGAAATAGGGACAAAATTTTCTATTGACATAAGAGGAAAGGAGCGGCAAGCAGAGGTTATAAAAACTCCTTTTTATCAAAACAGGAGGTAGATATGGAGTTTCCAGATGATGTCAAATACACAAAAGACCATGAATGGATAAAGATAGAAGACAACATAGCAACTATAGGCATCACGGACTATGCGCAAGAGAAATTGGGGGACATCGTCTATGTTGAACTCCCAGATGTTGGAGAAACGCTCGAAAAGGGTGATGCGTTCGGATCCGTAGAATCAGTAAAATCGGTAAGCGACTGCTACACACCGGTTGCAGGAGAGGTAATTGAGGTAAATGACCTGCTAGTAGAAAGCCCGGAGGCAATCAATGAGGATCCATACGGGGAAGGATGGATGGTAAAGATAAAACTCCAAAAGAACCAACAGCTAGATGATCTCATGACCAATGTAGAGTACGAAAACTATGTGAGTGAAGAATCGGAAGAATAGTACCTTGACTTGCGATGAGATATATCCCGCACACAAAGGAAGAGATGCAGGAGATGCTTTTGTCTATCGGTGTCTCATCTACCGAAGACCTGTTTAAATCTATACCCAAGCACCTCAAGTTCAATAAAGCACTTAGGCTACCTGCGCCTCTCACAGAGGATCTCCTGTTAAGGGAACTGGCAGATATTGCGGCAAAAAATACCTCACAGAATACATATCCCTCCTTCATGGGCGCGGGCTGTTACAGGCACGAGATACCAAAGGCCGTTTCCTATCTCATCTCAAAGGGTGAATGGGTCACTCCATATACGCCATACCAACCGGAGATAAGCCAAGGCACGCTGCAGGCCATGTTTGAATATCAAAGCATGATATGCATGCTGACCTCCATGGATGTGGCAAATGCATCCCATTACGATGGTGCCACCGCACTCGCAGAGGCAGCGATGATGGCGTTTAGCATCACGAAGAGAAAGAAATTGGTTGTCTCTTCGGGATTGCATCCAGAGTACCGCGAGGTCCTAAAGACAATCACTGCTCCAAAAGAAATGGAGATATTAGAGCTTCCATACACCAGTGGCGACGGAAGGACGAACATCACATTGCTAAATGAAGCTGTAGACGAAACCAGTTCCGCTCTCATCGTCCAGTCACCAAACTTTTTCGGTGCCATCGAAGAGGTAGACAGATGCGCTGAGGTAGCGCACTCAAAGGGTGCGCTGCTCATTGTGACAATAACAGAACCTATTGCGCTAGGCATATTGGAACCGCCTGGAAGGCTTGGCGCTGATATAGTAGTAGGCGAGGGCATGTCATTTGGCTCCCCCACTAACTTCGGCGGTCCTTGTCTGGGAATATTTGCAGCGCGAGAAAAATTTTTAAGGCAGATGCCAGGAAGGATATGCGGCATGACGAAGGACATGGATGGAAAAAGGGGTTTTGTCCTCACCATCTCCACAAGGGAACAGCACATAAGGAGAGAAAAGGCCACATCCAACATCTGCTCCAACGAAACACTCCTTGCGACAAGGGCAGCTATGTATCTCTCGCTCATCGGTAAGGAGGGTTTGAGAGAAATAGCTATAAGAAACTACTCAAATGCCGAATACCTGAAGGAGAGGCTAAGCAAGATAAAAGGCATCCGCATACCTTTCTCTGCACCCACATTCAATGAATTCGTCATAGAAACTGAACTAGATGGAGATGAATTGTTAAATAGGATGCTAAAACATAAAGTGTTTGGCGGCGTGGCGCTCGGCAGGTGGTACAAAGAGATGAAGAAGGCCATACTTGTAGCCTCAACAGAGTGCCACACAAAGAGGGAGCTAGACGAATATGTAAGGATCGTTTCCAAGTGTATAGAGGGGTAGCTTTAGAAATATGAACGAGAATAAAAAAACACCAGAATTTAAGGCATCTGAAGAAGGGCTTATATTTGAGATAAGCAAAGAAGGTAGGAGGGGGTATTGTATTGCCCCATCAGAACTGGACAGAGACCCTTCCGCTACGATACCTAAAAGATATTTGAGACAAGAACCCCTTCCACTTCCTCAAACCTCTGAACCTGATGTCGTAAGACACTTCACACGCCTTGCCTCCTTGAACTACAGCAAAGACGGCGGATTTTACCCCCTCGGCTCCTGTACAATGAAGTACAACCCAAAGGCCTATGAGTACATCGCCTCTTATGCAAACTTCGAAGATACACATCCCTACCAACCTGAGGAGACCTGTCAGGGAAATTTGGAGATCCTATACGAGATGGAGCAGTTCCTAGCCGAGATAAGCGGCATGGATGCAGTAAGTCTCGCGCCAGCAGCGGGTGCTCATGGGGAGTTGACTGGGATGCTCATCATAAGGGCATATCATCTATCGAAGGGGAATCTAAGGACTAAGGTACTGATCCCAGATACAGCCCACGGCACCAATCCCGCAAGCACTGCGATATGCGGCTATAAGGTGGTGGAGATAAAGTCCGACAAAAACGGCATGATAAATCCCAATGACGTGGAGAGGCTCGTAGACGAAGAGACTGCCGCCATAATGATAACAAACCCAAACACGCTCGGGATATTTGAGGCACATATAGATGAGATTGCAGATATCATCCACAAGAAAGGCGGACTGGTTTATATGGACGGGGCCAATCTAAACGCCATCATGGGGATATCAAGGCCAGGCGACTTCGGCGTAGATGTAATGCACTTTAACCTCCACAAGACATTTGCAACGCCGCATGGTGGGGGAGGTCCCGGCTCTGGACCAGTGGGAGTAAAAAAAGAACTTGAGCCATTCCTGCCGATACCGCGCATCGCAAAGGAGAGCGAAGGTTTTAGATTCATCTACGACAGGCCTCTTAGTATAGGAAGGGTAAAGACATTTTATGGAAACTTCTCAGTCATACTTCGTGCCTATGCCTACATAAGGGAAATGGGCGGGGAAGGGCTTAGGCTTGCATCCGAGATGGCGGTGTTAAACAGCAACTACATCAGGTCCAAACTAAAAAACCACTATCACCAAAGCTACACCACAGACACACTCCACGAATGCGTCTTTTCAGATAAATACCAGCAGCAGTATGGTGTAAAGACGCTTGATATAGCAAAGAGGCTCATGGATTACGGCCTACATCCTCCAACCATCTACTTTCCTCTGATTGTGCATGGTGCAATCATGATAGAACCTACAGAGACAGAAAGCAAGGATGCCTGCGACGAATTTATAAACGCAATGATATCTATCGCAAAGGAATGTGAAGCGGCACCGGAGATTGTAAAAGGCGCGCCATATACAACGCCAAGGAGAAGGTTGGACGAGGCGGGGGCTGTACGCGAACCCCGCCTTAAGTGGTAGTATATCAGGGGTCGCAAAGATAGATATATGAAAAATACAAAGGCAAAAGAGGGCACAGTAAGAGGCAGTGACGGCACGCCGATATCGTACAGGATGGTGGGGAGCGGGAGGACTATACTCTGTTTTAACGGGATAGGAGTGGCAAGGTGGATCTGGAACCCTCTCGAAGAATATCTAGGTGATAGATTCAAGATTGTAACTTGGGATTATAGGGGTCACGGGGCATCTGGCGATCCAAGTCGCCCCAGTAAAATTTCATTTTCTGACCTAGTAAACGACGCTATCCTCCTCGTAGAGAAACTCAAGATAAGGGATGCCTGTTTTGTAGGACACAGTTCCGGCCTCCATGTAGCACTTGAGGTCATAAGAAACAGGAGGGAGATTGCAACAGCGCTCATATCTTGTCTTGGATCCCCTGGAAAGGCGCTCGAAAGCTTCATGGATTCATTCATCGGCAAGTTCATATTCGATCTGGGGTATATATTTACATCGCTTGTTCCAGAACTCTCGCCTTGGGTAGAGAGAAGCCTCTTGGCAAATCCGATGACCTATCAGATAGGGGCAATACTACGCCTTACCAATCCAGCAATATATGGAAGCAAGGAGATAAATCGCTACCTATCACACATATCAAGGGTAGGATTAAAGACATTTGCAAACATCATCACAACGGAAAGGAAAAGCAGCGCAATGGACGTAGTGAAAAGACTTACGATCCCATTTCTTATCATCGCTGCAGAAGAAGACAAGTTTGTGCCGCTTGATGTGGCAGAAGAGATGAAGATGCGTGCCAAGTCAGCAAGGCTCTTTGTCATAAAGAGGGCAACGCATGCGGCGCTGTTCGAACAACCTGATATATTCAATATCCTCATTGAAGATTTCATATGCAATATGTCCGAAAAGCCCTAGGGTAGAATTCTCTATTTTTTACCAACATAGTGATGATGCTCGGTCCCGCACTTGTGTCTCAATATGGCGTTTTTTAAATCCTCCCAGTCAGCGGGATTTTCCACGATATCCATGTCGTTCGAGTTGACTATCAAAAGAGGTGTCTCTGAATAATTGAAGAAGAAGTTGTTGTAGGCATCTACCAGTCTCTCAAGATATGAGATATCCAGCCCCTTCTCGTTTGGAAAGTTCCGTTTCCTTATCCTCTGTATGAGTACTTCCGGATCCGCCTCTAAGTAGACCACAATGTCTGGCATTGGAAGGTCTTTATCCAAAAGTTCATACACAGAATTATAAAGCCTTCTCTCTTCCTCATCCAGATTTATCCCTGCAAAGATAAAATCCTTGGCGAAGATATAATCACATACTACTTTCCCATGCTCAAAATCAAACTGCTTTAGTCCAAGCTGCTGCTTATATCTCTCGAGGAGGAAGAAGAGTTCCGTCTTAAATGCATATACCCTTCTATCCCTGTAGAAATCCGCAAGGAAGGGGTTTTTGTGCGCAGGTTCAAGGACCGCCAAGGCGCCTATCTCCTTTGCAAGCAACTTGGCAACAGTGGTCTTTCCCGCCCCTATCGGGCCTTCCACGGCAATGTACCTATGTGTTGTCTTCGCTGCCTCACTCACACTTCACCCCGCATCTCCTTATTCCCTCTAAGGGGAAACCACACAAGCGAAACCATAACGATTGCAAATATGACGAGGGCAAGCCAACTGCTATATGGACCTGTAAACACACTCCCCTTCCCAAACAAGAGTTCCCCAATGGATGAGAGCCGACGCGTCGGCTCTGGATTGTCGAGGAATATCGCATATAGGGCGGCTAATATAACCCCTGTGAGCGCCTCGCCTGCGATAAATCCGGACGCGAGGAGTATCCCCTTATTTTCATACTTCGTCATTTCCTCTCCCTTAAGCCTCTTCTTGGCTATACTATCTGCTATCCACTTAATAACGCCGCCAACAAATATCGCAAATGTCGTCTCAAACGGAAGGTACATGCCGACTGCAATCAGCATAGGCGAAGGTGCCTTGATGAGAATGAGTCCGAGTGAAAAGAACATACCTATCAAGACCAGGCCCCATGGCATGACCCCGCCCACTATCCCAGTTGCAAGCTGCGCCATAAGACCTGCCTGAGGCGCAGGGAGCTCTGTTCCTCCGATGCCACCCGGCGTCCCCTTATGCAGCACCATGATGGGGAAGACAAGGAGCAGCGCTACGGCTATCACCCCAAATATCTCAGCAAGCTCCATCTTCCACGGCGTACCACCAAGCAGGTGACCTACTTTTAGATCCTGAATCATATCCCCAGCAATACAGGCAACACAGCATACAACCGTGGCAACGGCGAGCACAGCCGCTATGCCACCTACATTCCCTTCACCAAGCGCTACCATAATGATTGCGGCTATGATGAGTGTGGTAAGCGTAAGTCCAGAGACAGGCTGGTTGGAATTTCCAACTATGCCTACAAGCCAACCTCCCACTGCAGCAAACAGAAAAGACATAAACGCCATGACAATAGCGGCAACAATCGCGCTTGCGAAATGATGTGTAAACATACCAAAGATAAACACCATTGGGATGATAAGGATTAAGGATGTCAAAAACACCCACCTTAGATTTAAGTCCTGCTCTGTCCTCGTGCTCTTTACTTCAGTGCCGCCGCGCCTAAATATGCCGCGAAAGGCGCCGATGAGGGATGAACGGAGCCCCCAAAGGGTATAAAATGAACCTACGAGCATGGCACCCACAGCCATCGGTCTTATATTGTTATACCATATGGTGTAAGATAGCGTGCTGTAGTCAAGTGGACTCTCCAAAGAACCGAGCTGCGTCCTGAGCTCCGGATTTAAGAACATGGCGAGGGGAATGAATACAAGCCACGCAAGTAGTCCGCCAGAAAAGTTTACCGCCGCAATCCTCGGGCCGACTATGTAACCCACTCCCATCAACGCAGGTGACGCAAGCGGGGTAGAAAATACAAGCCCTCCCTCATGCACTACCTTTCCGATTGGGACCTTGTCGTGATCGAAGTGGGTGATGATAGACTTTGGAAACCGAATAACAAACTCCACGCTCTCTTCAATGATCTTCATGCCGGTAGAATTTTTGAAAAATTCTATAAGCATCCCCACGCCCAAGGCACCAAAGACATATCTCGCACCACTCTCTCCCTTTTGCCCCGCCCTAGTTATCTCGTAACAGGCAACCCCCTCAGGAAATGGAAGGTCCGCATCCACAACGAGCGTCCGCCTGAGGACTACGATAAAAAGCACCCCCAGCACACCACCTACGAGTAAAAGTGGCGTGGTCTTTAGATAGTCGATCTCCTTCCAGAAAGGCGCATCGCCCGATCTTATCATCATAAAGGCGGGGATGGTAAAAATGGCGCCGGCAGCAAGGGCCTCTCCCACAGAGGCTGTGGTCCTTGCGATGTTTTGCTCAAGTATATTTCCCCTCATAAATGGGAGGCGAAATGCAGCTATGGCAATCACAGCGGCCGGAAAGGCGGCCGATATGGTCATGCCGGCCTTCAGGCCGAGCCATGCATTCGCCGCGCCCAGTACAACAGCCATGAGTATCCCAAGGAATACAGCCTTAAATGTACATTCAGGTAGCCTTGTATCACTCGGGATATAAGGTTTGAAATCCTCTTTCATATCCCCTCCTTATCACCCATAGACTACACACCTACCAAGCACTGGGCAAGTTATTTTTAAAGCAGTCCATAAAAATCTAGGAGATAGTGCCTCTGAAAATACTACCCATATAGAACCACCAATCTTATCTTCCTACTAGGCAGAGAAAGAAAAACAACGGATATGCAAGAAGTATAGCGCCTCCCGCACATGCCCCAAGGCCCGTCACCTACGCCTCTGTAAACTAGCTACCTCAGGGAAGATGTAACCAAATAGGAGGCATTTTTTCTTTGGCGAGGCACCAAAAATTTCATTTCAACAAAGGAAAGATTTGTGGCATAAATATCATACAGATTTTTTAATGGGGGCTAGATATGCAGAGATATATTGCGAAGAGGTATATTATGGAGAGATATATAAAGAGGTATATTACCGCACTCCTTTTGCTCGCCCTTGCCGGCTGCGTCTTGTCTCGCATCGAGACGCCGGGCGAGGCATGGAAGAGGAAGACGGATCCTCTACTCAGACAGGAGATAGAATCTCTCATCGCGGGACAAATGCACAACAAGCGCGTAAGATGTATGGCAAACCTAAAGAGGCAAGACGAAGATCTCATGAAGCTCATGAAGGCAAGGGGATTTGAGGTGCTCAGCATATCCGGCAATGTGGCCTTGGGTGAGGTACTCCTCAGCGACATACCAAAGGTAGCCGAGATAGAAGACGTAATATATGTAGAAGAAGCAGGCAAACTTAATCTAAAATAGGGGAAGCCATGAACAAAAAGACACTTGTCATCACATCATCTATCGCCTTTTTTGTATTCTCTCAGGCATATGCGCTCATTGCATACGCCGGAAAGATAGATCCCCTCCTCACATACCTTGCAGAACAAAGTATAGGGGAAGGCGCGCAATTGTATGCAGGAAAGGGCGTCTTCAAAGCGGTATCTATTACGCGTGGAGGGGTGCCATCTCTAAAGGTCATCATAAAGACGAGTGATCCAGAGGCTACAAAGGCTACGATAGAAGGCCTCGGCGGAAGTGTAGGCGTAAGTATAAACGAATTTATCACCGCCTATGTACCCGCAGATGCCGTAGAAAAGCTCGCAGATGCAAAGGAGGTGGAGTACATAGAGGCAGCGCGCCCCTTGCGGGCAAAGATGGACTACGCAAGGAACAGCGGGATATCTAATGTGGTGGATGTGCAAGATGAATATCAGGGGGAAGGTGTCTTGATAGGGATCATAGATTCTGGCGTAGACTGCTCACACGAAGACTTTGGTGGAAGGGTAATATATTATTATTTTGGTGACACATACGAGCAACCGCAGGCGACGGAGTGTCGAAGGTTCGTAAGTATGGCTAGCGACAGGGGTCTGCATGGAACCCATGTGGCAGGGATAGCGGCAGGTGGCGACGAAAAATACACCGGCGTTGCGCCAAAGGCGGAGATCATTGCTGTGCAGCTCAAAGAAGGCACGTCAGATGAGGTGATAGATGGGTTAGATCATATATTTGGAATCGCCGACAGACTAAAGAGGCCTGTAGTAGTAAACCTCTCGCTCGGAACCTCGCTAGGGGCGCATGATGGTACATCCCTCCTCGAACAATCGATAGCTGGGTACCTCAAAGGCTCGGAAGGACGCATCCTTACCTGTGCATCTGGAAACGAAAACACAAACCCAAACGACAAAGACATATATGGGCTTGGAGGCCTGCACGCGAGCGTATCTATAAAAGAGGGCGACGGCGATATAGGATATAGGGCGCACGTAAGGGACAATGGGGCAATGCAGACAACAGTTGATGTATGGCTAAAAAAGGGGGGGAGGTGTAACTTAGAAGTCGCGGTGTATGACCAAGGCGATAATGAGATAACCCACGTTGGTCCAGTGGAGGTGGGAAAGAAGGACAGTGGCAAAAAAAATGGGATAACAGTAAATGTAGACTTTAGCGAAGGCGAAAATCCAAACAACGGCATGCAGCATGGACTTGTGACCCTAGGCTTCTCCGCTAGCACCGATCCCACGAAATATTCCTACGACCTGATATTCAGGAACAATGGCGGATGCGAAGGACACGTCTGGTTATATCCAGACAGCACTGCAGAAAATATCTTCGAAAAGGGTGTAAGTGCGGGCACGGGCAAAGACTACACATACAAGGATGGAGATAGCGACTATATGATCACCATACCCGCAACTACGCCAGAGTGCATCACTGTCGCATCGTTCTCCGCAAGGAATGTCTACAAAGACAAAAATGGGCAAGATGAGTATCAGAATGTCTACGACGGTCCAGCCAATGGCACTGGCACAGGAGAAGGAGAGCTATCTCTCTTTAGCAGCCGCGGCCCAGGGGCCGGTGAAGGCAATCGCCAAAAACCGGATATAGCAGCACCTGGGGAACCGATTATCTCCACCCGTTCGTCTGTATCAGGGAATGTATCTTCTGCAATCCTCGGGGATGATAAGCACATAAAGCTCGAGGGCACCTCCATGGCGGCGCCGTTTGTAGCAGGGATAGCAGCGCTCATGTTGGAAAAGGATGGGTGCCTCACATACAGCGATGCAATGGACATACTAAAAAGAACTGCGTACAAAGATGCCTACACCGGTTCAAATCTCCCAGACTACGGATGGGGCTATGGCAAGGTAGATGCGAAAAAGGCATTAGATATGGTAGAGGCGTCGGGCTGCGTACCGGATAACAGCAAAGGCGGCGGCTCAGGATGTGCGATTGTAGAGAGAGAGTCTGACAAAAGGGGCTTGGAAGGTCTTATACTCTTTATTTTGATCTTCCTCTCTATATCTCTCCTCCCAAGGAGACGGGCGCGCACTAAAGGAGCATCTTCTGGCGCGCAATCTTGAAAAGCCTCCTTATCTCGAGGAGATCTTCATTATAAGCGCCGGATGCAAAGTCGGGGAAGCACCATGGAAGCGGAACCCATCCCCCCTTTGAATATGTCATTATAAAATCTGCCCAACAACCTTTTGTAATGGCTATCTTGTGACCGCCAAACTTCCCCGAGGCCAAAACGAGTTTGAAGTAGTCTACATATCCTGGGTCTAGATTCACTTTTCTCTTCCCATCCTCTCTAAACCTATCCTCCACCTTGTTGCACCACGCCTTTGCCTTGTATAGATACTCCGGCGGCATCAGCTTTTCGAACGAGACAAACATGCGCTTTAGGCCTTCCCCCATCTCCGCGCTGTAAAAGCTGGTGTGCGCAAAAGGGTGCCAATTCCCCACATAGTCTACCGGGCCAAAGTGATCTGAGAGGTTGTCTATGACATGGTCTTTTAATTCCTCTCTCCCAGTGAGGATTGCTACCAGATACTTTACGGGCGCACTACCCTTAGGCATAGCGCCTCCTTCTCGTTATCTCCAGACACCTCTCCACTAACCGCCTATCTAATCCAATAACAGAGCGGATAACAGAGACCCAGTCATCTTTTATTCTCTCCTGCCTCCGCCCAAACCCACCTTCTATCCTTAGTAGATCTCCTCTTATATACATATACCCGTCTTTGAGAGGGCGCGCAATAGATATGTTCTTCATCCCAGGCCAATCAAACGAATCCAGCCAGCATGACAAAAACTTGAAGTCATTGGCAGGTTCACAGCTAAAAAGATACCTCACCTTCAAGCGAGGCCTAAGCGTGGCAACCACGTAGCAACCTTCTTCCCTCTCCCAATATGGGATGCAACTCCCTCTAAAACCGCGGAGGTATTCAAGTTGAGCCCCGTCTATCTCAACATCCCTCTTTCGGCCGATCAGGAAGCTATTGTGCGCGAGGTGATATACACTCCTCTCTTCAGAAATGAGTAGTGGCTCATCTATCATAAAGGCCGGATCTATGAGGTATCTCCTTCCGCCGATAAGCACAATGCAAGCGGCATGCGAATTTGGAACCAACGGCCTGTCAGCCAAGACGGGATATGCAGAGAAACCGAGGTCGCAGAGGATAGATACGAGGAAGTAGGTCATCGAAAAACATGTGCCCCCTGTCCCAAATCTTATGTGGTCGCTATAGAGCACCTCTGGCAATCGCAGGCGCGAAATACCGTCTCCTTCAGCAGCGGCTATTATCTTTGTGATATTTTCATACGGGATGCTAGAGAAGGCCTTGGTTATCTCCTTGAGATACAAAAGGCCTAGATCTCTCCCTTTCACACCCTTGTCCTTTAGAAACTCTGCCGTCACATCCGGATGACGGTATGTAAGAATATCATCTAACCTGTCCATACCGTTCCTTAAGGTTTTCTTTATCCTATACTTAACCTCACACAAAGACAAGCCCGAATCATTTGCCTTCACTTGGGCAAGTATGTATGGTAATAATTTGGGTAATGGAGAAGAGATACAAAATCGCTGTCATTGGCACATCGCTCCCATCCGCGGAGGAATACGAGATCGCCAGAGAGGTTGGAAGAGACATCGCAAGGGAAGGGTGGATCTTGATAAATGGGGGGCTTGGCGGCGTAATGGAGGCATCTGCCCGCGGTGCAAAGGAAGAAGGTGGGATAGTCGTAGGAATACTCCCAGGAGAAACGGCGTCCAGCGCCAACGCCTATACAGACATCGCCATCGTAACGGGTATGGGAGAGGCAAGAAATGTGGTGATAGTCAAGTCCTCTGATGCGTGTATAGCCATTGGGAAGGGATTTGGCACGCTCTCCGAAATGGCCATTGCGCTAAAACTTGGAAGACCGCTCTTCGCCATCTCGTCGTGGGAGATAGATGGGGTTATTCAAGTCGCATCCCCAGACGAGGCGTTAAAACTCATAAAGGAACGCCTAAGATAACGGGCTAAAAAGATCCCATGGGCCTAGCAACCCACCAAAAGAGGCTGCTACCTGAGAGAGAGGCCTTGCGCGGCGGAGGACCTCGCGCCTAAACTCCTCCCTTGCAGGCGGCGAGAGGAGGATATCTATTGCAGAGAGCGCTATATCCAACTTTAGCATCGCTTCCCGCACCCTCTTTGCCTCAAGCCCATCCATATGGCGGAGTTTGGATATATCTACCCTCATCAAGAACTGGATCGAGGTATAGAGGTCGTCATATGAAACACCTGCCTTCTTCGCAAGGTGTCTAAGCGACCTAGATTCGGCAAGTCTACTCAAGAAGTCGCCAAATCCACTCGCTCCGTAGATGGTCTCAACATAATCCCTAAACCAGATGCCAAGCGTTGAAGTAGGCTCTATGAACTCTGATATAGGGGAATATTTTGCATAATACCTCCCCCTCCCCTCTGCCGTCATCCCGCCAAAAGAGATCAACAAAACAAGAGCAACTGATATGACCACATGCCCTTTCATAACCACCTCCTAGGGCATGTGGTAAGCAATACCTATACCATATATGACACCGCGGTCATTTAAAAAACACCAATATTTACAAACAACTATAGGAAATTAATTAGATAAAAGGAATTTACGAGGGTAGCATGGGTATTAATTAACCCCAAAAGGTCAACGACACAACTACTCGTATGTTATATTTGCCACTTCAAAGCTCCTTGTCCCGCTGGGGACAACCACCTCTACGATGTCGCCGCACCTCTTTCCGATGAGTGCCCTACCTATAGGTGATTCAACGGATATCTTCCCCTCTTTTATATTGGACTCCTCTGTACCTACAATCTTGTACACCTTCCTCTCATCGCTTTCTAAATCCACTAGTTCAACCAGCGCACCAAATGCCACCTTATCGTGTTCCAGTCCTCTAGTATCTATCACCTCGGCGTGCGCAAGGACATCCTCAATCCTCCTTATCTCTTCTATGATGTGCTGCTGATGCTCTTTGGCGGCTATATATTCGGCATTCTCCGAAAGGTCGCCGTGTGCACGCGCCACCTCTATTTCCTTCACAATCTTAGGAAGGGCTACGCTCTTGAGGTGTAAAAGCCTCTCTTTGAGCTTGTTGTACCCTTCAGGTGTAAGCGGTCTCTTATCCATAAGTAGCCTCCAAATCTATGCCAAGTGGGATCGGCTTGCAAGGAGATTGTAAGGAGACAAATGGATTCATCGCTCCAGATACAACCCATGTGAGAGGATATACGAGTACACACGGGGATGAAGGAACCTAGAGGCATCCTTCCCTTCTCTAATCATCTCTCTTATCTCGCTGGAGCTCACATCGGGTATAGGGGAACCCTTTCCCCTCTTTATCTCCAACACACCTGCAAGTTTTAGTATCTCGTCAAACTCCTTCCACCTCTCCTTCTCTAAAAGGGCATCTGACCCCAAGATGAGCGAGATAGACCAGTCGGGGTGTTTCTCCTTCAAGTACCTAATCGTCCTTATCGTATGAGATATGCCGCCAAGTCTCTTCTCTACATCGCTTACGAAGACCCCCTTCATCCCAAAAAAACTCATCCTCGCCATAGTAAGCCTCGCCTCGAATGGCGCAAGCCTCTTTCCAAAAGGATGTCTAAGGCATGGGACAACCCATATCCTAGAGCCCCTATCTCTCTTTAAGACATGCCTGCATATCTCTATATGTCCGATATGTGGTGGATTAAATGAACCGCCCAGTATGTATACCTTCTTGTCCATTGAATTTGACCTTTAGATTGTTTATACTGTCCGCATGAAGATTAATCAAGCGCTTGTCGTCTATAAAGATATATTCAAAAAGGTGGGTGCAAGGCCCAAAAAAATGGTGCAGGATGAACATGTAGCAACAATTGAGGCGGTCTACTCCACCTTGAAGAAGAGGGGGATTGCTTTTACATCTATCTCTACCACGCAACTCGGAGACATAGAAGGGGTAGATATCGTAATCACGGTCGGAGGTGACGGAACCGTGCTTGCCACCTCCCACTTCACAACAAACATACCCATACTTGCAGTGAAGTCGTTCAAAGAGAGCGTGGGACACTTCTGCGCCGCCACCAAGGCTGACCTCGAAAGGTATATAGATGGGATAACCAAGGGCACATTAAGACCAATATGGCTTAGCAGGCTAAAGATAAGGATAGATGGCAAAGAACTCAAGGAACTTGCGCTAAACGATGTGTTGTTTGCGCACGCATCTCCAGCTTCCACCACAAGATACCGCATAAGGATAGGAAAGACCGCCGAGGTGCAGAGGAGTTCAGGCGTATGGATCGCCTCAGCGGCGGGCTCCAGCGCGGCGATCTCCGCGGCGGGAGGGAGGAGGCTTCCGCTCACCTCAAGGAGGATACAATACCTTGTAAGAGAACCCTACCCTTCCAGGTCCTCATATCAACTCACCAAAGGTGTGTTAAAAGAGGGCAATGGGATATCCATCACATCCCTAATCGAGCATGGCGTGGTGTATATAGACGGTTCGCACATACAGTACCCAGCCCTCCCAGGCACCACAGTAGAGATACGTGGAGATGGGGCACCGCTTAAGATATATTGGAAACCTCGTCGCCTTTTCTGATGAAGTGCACGCGCCCGAGACGTTCTTCAAGCCTTTGCCTCCTCTTCTGGCCATCTTCATACGATGCCAGCACGTTCTTTAGGTGACCGCCCAGCCTATCATATACCTCGCCGAACTTTTTCAATTCGACGCTAATTGAGTTCACCTCCTTTAATATCTCATCCGCGCTCTTCTCTATCTCCATACCGCGAAGGCCGCGGAGGATGGTGAAGAGATAGCCGTAGAAGGTGCCGGGCGATACAATGATGACCTTATTTTGGATGGCATATTGAAATATCTCTCTCTCTTCACCTCCTGTCTCCTCATTCAACATCATCTCATAATAGACGGCCTCTGATGGGACATACATAAGTGCAAAGTCGAGTGTCTTTTCATCTGGTCTTATATACTTTGCAACGCTCTGGATATGCCTCTTGACTCCGTTTATGAATTCGCGCCTCGCCGCCTTAGAGACCTCGCTTGCATCGCGAACGACCCTCCTAAAGGCATCCAACGGGAACTTGGAGTCGATGGGTATGAGTCTGTCACCCAGGATGATTACTGCATCCACGACCTCGCCATTCTTAAAGGGATACTGCAACCTAAAGTACTCAGGGGGAAGTATCTCGCGGAGGAGTTTTTCTAGGAGTAGCTCTCCCAGACCTCCCCTTATCCTTGGCGCCCTAAGCGCCTCATCCAACGCCTTGACGGAGGCAGAGAGCGAGGAGAGCTTTCCTATCTCCATCTGGACGCCGCCAATAACCCGAAGGACATTGTCCAGCCTCTCGCCTACATAGCGATTTGCATCCGCCTGCGCCTTTAGCCTGGTCTCCAAAGCACCATCCAAGTGGCGCACGCCCTCCTGAATCCGGAGGATCTCTTCGCGCACACCCCTCATTATATCCTCTATCTCGCCCTTCATATCCCCCCTCGTCTTCCACCACATCAAGAGGAGGAGAAGGAAGAAGATAAAAACGGCAAGCAGCACGCCGAGTACGATGTATGAGACCTGCATATCGTGGAAGGATTACATCAAGAAATCAGATAGGCAAGGGAAAAGATTTGGCATGAGGAGTGATGTTATGTTGCTATTATTTATATTATTTTTGTCGTGCTGATGGCGATTGTTGTGTTATTGTCACGGCGCCGTCCTCTCTATCCTATACAACTTTCCTTTCTTACCACCTCCTACTTCCTTGCTACCCGTCACTACCCTCACCCTTTTTTTATTATCTACTATTAAGACAGCGTCTATCGGTTTATCTCCGGTCAATTCGAATCCAGTGCCTTCTAGATTTGGTTGCGAACCATCTTTAACAAAGATGTATAATTTACCACCTTTGGTAAACACAGGATATCCACCAACAGTGCCCTTCGGTGCATATACTTCCCGTCCTACCCTTCTTCCCGTGGTTGACTTCCCCTCCGTCGTCCCGGTCTGTCCCGCCTCCTCTACCTTTCCCGCATCTTTGCTACATATCTCCATTACGCCATTAAAATAAGTCTCTATGATCTTATCGTAACTATCGCCGAATCTATCCCGAAGCATCTCTTCATACGCCTTAAATATATCTTCCCTCTTAGGCTTGTCCCCCAAGCTTCCCTGTCTATTTGCACCTAGTTCACCATGCATCCATCTTGCTGCCTCATCCGATATCTCCCCTGGCCTCTTGGCTCCGGGGGCGACAAGCTGTAGGAGTCTATCCTTGGTAGTTTTTACACCTCGAGCCCTTTCCTTAAACTTTCCCCTAGTCTCTCTAGATCCGTCCCCCATGGCCCAATTACCTATCCTCTGGGCAAGCCTGCGAAGCGCCTGTTCCCTCCCACGAATATCTGCATTCTCCTTGCTCTCTTCTTCCTCCCGCTTCCTTATGGCGCTCTGTGCCTGATAATCGTAGGGGTTGCCCTCATTTTTTCCATCTCTCACGTAGTAATCAAAGTAGGTCTTTGCCCTCTCCAAGATATCATGAGGCGGTTCGCTAATCGCCTCATGATCTCCCGCCGCCTTTTTCTCTTGCATCTCCTGAAACCTCCGAACACTTTCCAGACTATATGGATTTACATCGTTACCCCAACTATTAACCAGGTTCCAAACCGCCAAAGCGCCGCGTTGAAGTGCCCTATCCTCCGGCGAAGACCACCCAAATGGACCGACCCCCCAGGCGAATTTAAAATAGCCGCCTCCTCCACCCACATCCCATGCGCCAAACGAACCCAAAGATGAGTAAGGCGAGGGCAAGAAGGGCTGGGCATACAAGCCTAGGGACCCAAATCCACCTCCCCCAAACGGGTCGGAATAGACGCCAAAGCCGCCTAATCCCCATAAGCCGATGTCTCCAGGACCAAAGCCGCCGTAGAGACCTGATACAATACTATCTCCCCAAAACATACACCCCCTCCTTTAACATGGTGTTCCTATCCCGCGCGGATCCCTTGGAAGCCTCGCCGATTCTATTATCTGCTGTGCAAGGCCGACAAGTTCCTTGGTATCAGAGACAAACCTCTCATATATCGGGCGTGGGATCGGCTCCCACTTATCATACTCCACCTTATCAGGCGGCGTCTTTATAACCCTCTGCCTGTGTTCTAGTGCCGCCATCTTTGCCTTTTCAAGCGGTGTATCTCCTGTAAAAGATACGAAGCCGGTATTCCAAGTCTCGCTGGCCTCGGGTGGCGTGGTGCTAAACGGCACCTCTCCCCCTGTCCCCCCCGAGCCTGAATCCTCCCCCTGATATCCACCCATCCCTCCGAGGAGACCCTGGAGCCCGCGCATGGTCCCATATGCATCAGCGGAACCTGTATATGCAACCCTTCCCTTAGAGGAACTGCTGCTAGATACACTCTTTTGGCCACCTTTACTCCCCCCTTCACCCCTTCGAACGCCTGATCCTGTGCGATCTTCACCTCCGCCCGGAAGGGGTCCCTTTATCTCTGCTCCGCTACCCGGTGTCCTAGGCTGGGAGATATGTCCGCCTCCTCCCTCTTGGGCAAGGCGACCGGATTTCTCGTCCACTCTCTCCTGAGGACCTCTTTCATCACCTCTCTTTAGATTACTCCCTTGGGCCTCTTCGCCCCTTGGAATGCGCCTCGTCGGCTCCTCTTGGCCTCTCACAGTCTGATTTGGCTGAGAAGGCAGAGTGTCCACGCCCCGCTTGTTTTGAAATTCTGAAGGTCTCAAACTCGAAGCGCCCTGATCTATCTCGCCCCTCCTCCCATCCACCTGCGGGTTAGATGAGGCAAGCCTTTGCAATCCCTTATCTGGGCGCACCTTGTCGTTGCGAACAAAACTGGACTCGCCGGATTTGGCATCCGTAGTCTTCTGATCCTTCGCCCCTCCCTCTCCTTTTGCATCCTCTCTCCCATTCGGAACATCCCTTATGCCGGTATCCTGTCGCACACCTCCACTGGGTTCTCTCTGCCCATCCGGTCCTACCACATTCGAAAACATCTGCCTTAGATAATTTTCTATGCGTGAACTTTCTCCTGTTTCACCTGTGTTCTGCGCCTTTTGTGCTCCCATCTCCTTGTGAAATTCTTGGAGATGCTCGACGGACTTGTATTTTTCTCCACCTACACCACCATATTTATCGACAGACATACTATGTACTCCCTTCTGTATCTAAAAATACACAAGCATAAAAATCCAAATTCTTGAGGCGTCTTAAGCAAGCCCTGTGCCAAATTTAAGGAGAATAAGAAATTGGACATGTGAGCTAATATTTTAAAATCAATGAATATTTCTATGAAAAGGGATATCTCTAAATAGGGCTACGTCTTATAAACTTTGGGTAACGGTGGGACATAAGTCCCCAAAAGGGACTCAATTGGTGGAGGATTTCACCTTTAGGATGTGATCTATCCGCATATGCGATTCTCTAATCCTCTCCTCATCTAGCCTCCCCTTTGATATTGCATCCTCTACCGCCAAGAGCACCTGCCTCTGCTTCGCAAGCGACCTGCATACAAGCAAGACATCGCACCCTGCCTCAATGGCAGCTACCGCTGCCTCCCCTGCGTCATAGCGGGCAGATATTGCACCCATCTCTAGGTCATCCGAGAATACAAGCCCCCCAAACCCAAGTCTATCCCTCAAGAGATCTCGAATTATAACCTTAGAGAGGGTCGCAGGATACAATGGATCTACCCCCTCGTATATCACATGGGCCGTCATGAGCGCCTCTATCCCATCGTCTATAAGCCGCTTGAAGGGTATCAGTTCGCACCTAGAGAGCCTCTCCAAATCGTGCGCAAGGCGCGGTAAGGTAAGATGGGAGTCCTCCCTCGTATCTCCATGGCCGGGGAAGTGCTTTCCACATGACAAAACGCCGCCGTCCCTGATCCCCCTCATCATCTGCGAGGCGAGCCCTGCCACAGTCTCTGGGTCTTCTCCAAACGCCCTGTCCCCTATCACCTCGTTGGCTGGATTGGTAAGGACATCTGCTACAGGCGCAAAGTCTATATCGAAGCCTAGCGACGCAAGCGCCTCTCCTATCTCCCTCCCAAACCTATAGGCAATCTCCGGATTATCTTTTGCCATCCTCCCTATCTCACGCGCGGGTGGGATGTCCAAAATATCGCGCGGGAGATTTATAACCCTCCCTCCCTCAGTGTCTATCCCGACAAACACCTTGCAACCTGCTGCATCTCGTATCCTTGATATGAGCCCCTTCAGTTGGTCTGGCGACTCTATGTTTCTCCTAAATAAGATAACGCCAAATAGATTTCCTTTACGAAGCTCGCGGAGTATAAACTGCGGCGGCATCTTTCCTTCAAAACCAAACATGAAGAGCCTTGGCACCACATCCCCTCCCATCTAAAACCCTCAAAGCCTTGCCTGTATCTCCCTCCCCTTCCCCTTAGGAACACGCAAGGTAAATCCGGCTGGGAGCTCTAATCTTCCGCTTAAGACGCCCTCCCTTATGTGCGGATTCAGTTCTTTGATGACATCGATACCGATCCCTGTCCTAGAGACGATGTCCGGAACCTTGATGGGAAAACGAAGGGTAACAACATCAAACTCCAAAGGTGGATCCATCTTGATATCGCCAAAGTACTTACCCCGATTCTCAAATACCTCTATAGCGGCAAGGAAGGCGGGATAGAAATTTCTGGAGGCAAATCCATATCCGGGGTGTTTGAATTCCTTTATTATCCTAGAGATGTCTGTTGTCCCAAGCTGTGCAACTGCCGCCTTCATCCTTTGGGGCCCAGTGTTGTAGGCATTGATGGCAAGCTCCCAGCTCCCAAGTGCCCGAAAGTCCCTCATTAGGTGCGCCGCCGCCGCCCTCGTCGCGGCTATGGGATCTAGCCTCTCATCTACTACCTCATCCACCCTAATGAACTTCCTCCCCGTCTCAGGCATCAACTGCCATATGCCCGCCGCTCCAGACTTGGACACTGCATTCAAATCAAACATAGATTCCACAAATATGAGACGGGATATGATAGGAGGAACTCCTTCCTCTTTTAATATCTTCTCTATCTCGGCCATGTACCTACCAGAGGTTTTTATTCCTGCCCTAAACTTTTCTGCAACGCCGGTCTGAGACCTTATATTCTGAAGCGCCCGCTCTATGTCTCCATCTCCCGCCTTGACAGCAAGTTTATAAAGCCTCACCGCCTCGGCATCCTGCACGGTCCCACCTGAAGATGCGACCCCATGCACCTTCTCCTGAATCCTCTTTAGTTCACCCTCTATCGCTTCCTCTTTCAGTTTCGCCTTTTCATGGTCAGTCAAATTCTCATTCTTCACTATCCCTGAGACATCAAGGCAGGAATACACAATGTCTAAACGATCCCTATCATGAAACACAACCATCCCTTCGTCGTACTTTGTATAGATATCCCTCCAGAACCGAACCTGTGTTGCAAGGGAAGGCGGTACACTAAACATACCTGTTTGATGCCGATATCTATACCACTTGACTCCACCCCCTCTAGGCGCAGCAGATGCATATGAGGGAGACGAAGCAGACGCCACCCCAGCCGCACAAACGCCATTAAGATGCGCCAAAGAAAAGAGCGGCAAGGCAAAGATCGCAAAGACCCCTCTACACCTCTTAAAATTCTTAAACATGGGCCTCTTCCTCTTTCTGCATCCAATTAAATGTACGGATGATAAAGGCAAGCGAAACTACGCCAACCGCACCCAAAATGATGGCCTGTGTGTATCTCCCAAATATCAGCGAACCCACACTAAAACAGATGGAATATACAGATATAGCGCCCACTACAAATTGAACAAGGTTCAGCAAAAAGTCATTGTTCCAAGCAATCTCCGGATATCTCCTTGCAATAGGTCCCCACCCAAAACGATATGGTCTAACCTTCTCACAAAACCTCTTGAGTCGCTCCTCTTCAGACGGTTTGGTAAGGAATGTAACTCCAATCCAGCACATACTCGAGAATATGAGGACAAAGAGGAATTGATACCCAAATGGAAGGGAAGGCCAAAACCTCTTCCTTATAAAAAATTCAAGGATAGAGCCAAAAAGTGAACCCAATAGGGCAGATATCTCTGACCAGGCATTTACGCGCCACCAAAACCACCTCGCAACCAACACGAAACCATAACCAGCGGTCATCTTAGATATCCAAAACCAGGCTGTCTTTATACTATCTAGCTCATATGCAATAAAGGCGGCTATGGAAAGCATGATGAGAGTAGCAACCCTAGATGCAAAAACATAGTGCCTTTGAGAGGCTCCCTTCACAATGAATCTCCTGTATATATCGTTTATCATATATGCGGCGCCCACATTTGTATGAGTATCTATGGTAGACATAAAGGCTGCCAGCATAGCGGCAATCACCATCCCAATTAGGCCGCTAGGAAGCAATTCCACGATGAGCCTCACATAGCCCTCCTCAGCATGTGCCGTTTGAATCTCAGGATAGATGGCAAGGGAGACGAGCGCCGCAACTATCATGGGCCAATAGTCGAGACCTAAGTGTATCAAGGCAAACAAAAATGTTGCAAGAGAGGCATCTTTAGGGGTCTTGCTCGAAACTATTCGCTGGGTCACGGCCTCTGTTGGATTCGACCACCATTTCAATGTGATGAAGATGAAAAATATAGGAAAGAATTCAGAACCGATGCGAGGGAAAAACTCAAGCATTGAGTCGGCATTTGCCTCGCCATACCTCCTGCTGAGCGCTGTCACAAGGCCGCTCATGCCGCCCACATGCCTCATCGCAAATACGGCAACAGCTATAGTGCCCGCGATACTTATCCAAAACTGAAAAAAGTCTGTAACCACAACTCCCCAAAGACCTGCCGCCGCTGTATAGAGGAGGGTGATAAGCAATACCACCCCTAACACTACTAGGGGATCCCAGCCGGTCGCTGTCTTCACAAATGTGACAACGGCCTTCATTACCCATCCCATTGTGATGCAGTTCGCAAGGACTCCGAAATATATCCCCTTGAAGAAGCGTAATGCCGCTGCCTCGTGCCCGCTGTACCTTAGTTCTACAAGCTCTGCGGTTGTAAGTACCTTGGAGCGCCTAAATAAGGGGGCAAAGATAAATGCCCCAAGCATCCCCGTCCCCCCTAATATAAAAGACCATGCAAACCAAACGCCTGCAATTCCATCCTTAGCAACAAGTCCTGTGATCCCAAGCGGCGTATCAATAGAAAAGGCGGACGCAACCATGGAAATCCCTGCAAGCCACCAGGGGAGCGCCCTCCCGCTCACAAAGAATTCATCTACGCTCCTCCCTGCCCTCTTTGAAAGGACAAGCCCCGCACCAACAGAAAACGCCAAAAAAGAGACTATGATAAAGATATCCAGCGCCTTGAGATGCATGAAGGCAGTTATAACAACAAAATCAAATATGTCAAAGGTGATAAATACCCTTTGGGGGATCACCTTAACAGCTACCGCAAAGGTTTTAGAGGCGGGAAGGTGTGCCACTCTGGCACACTATTTGCTTTTGCTTCATGGACCTTGGCGGGGTAATTAGTGTATGGGAGGAGATGTACTAAAACGTGTATCGGATGCCCTTGATAATAGATTTAGTGAGTTAGATAGTAACAAGGATTCACGATTAGATAGGGGCGAACTTGAAGGACTAGATGGGCTCATAGGATGGGATTCGAACAAAGATGGTATAATAACACAAAACGAATATAGAGAAGGCGTAGCAAAGTTAGTTCAGAACCTAGCACCTAAGATCGACCAGCTGTTTGCAGAATACAGGTTTGTCGGCAACCAAGATGATGATTCTATCTCTTCAGCAATCCTTATATTGTATCCACTAGTAGAGATAGGCAAACTAGATTCCGAAGGACTATTTGACAAATTTAGGGAGACCGCATCGCTATTTCTGATACAGGGTTTTGCACTGCAAGACATACTGGAACTAGTCTCGCTTGATATTACGCCATCCGATGTCAATCGTCTTACAACCCAAATCTCTAAGATGAAACACCAAAACTATAAATCAAATACAAAAGTAAGGCAATTCATAAGAGATATGATACAAACATATCCAGAACACGCACACGCTATACTCAAATCAAATGAGGTGCCAAGATTTATCCGTACTCTTGCATCAAGGGGCAAGAAACCAGACGAAATATTGGCGCTTTTAAAATCCCTACCTGAGATTGCTTATTCAGATCATCTTGACAAGGCGCTCGGCGTAGCTATGTCCTGGTGGATTAAAGGGGACATACCTACCGAGAATATAACCGAACTCATTTGTTGTACTTCTGCACTGATAGAAGGACTGCATGAGATTGGCATACAAGACATAGACGGCTTTATCTCCAAACTACTACCCAAGCTATTAAAATACGGCAACGGCCAAATCGACCTTGCCAAGATCCGTATACCTATAAGTACAATAAAAGATGCGGCATGGATCTTGGCACTTCCGGATATAACATATAACTTACAAGAACTAACGATCTTGATCGGTATATTTGCCGGCTCCTCATTCACAGTCATGCAAAAGGTATACAATATAATACAGAAAAACTGCCCTTACCTTAGTATCAAGCGCTGCATAGTACTTGCTGGGAATTTCTCAATCCGTAACTCTACCAGCGATTTGGACGACGTGGACAATATGATGGATGAATTAGAGGAAGTGATAAGATATATAACTTCTCTTAACTTATCAAGCGAAGTGGAATACGAAACCTTGCACGCTATTATATCATCACGGGAAATATGGAAAATACGAGGAGGAGTACACGAGTTTATAGATTGGCTCAAAAGATATACAGCAAAACGAAACTTCACCGATGAAGAAGCCAAAAAGATTGTTGAGATGCTTGATACCGCCCCTTCTTCCGCAAAACACCTCATGTTCCTAAACAGGAACCTGCTTTCATACATCATCGATAGATTAAACAGGACAATAAAGGGCGGTAACTCAGAAACAGATAACGTTAAAATCCCAGACGATATCTACCCCATCTTAAACGATGCATCACTCAAGGCCATGGATCCTTCCGTTATCAGTAGATGGATAGATGAATTCGGCACCAGGGGTGTTATAGAAATGCTCCTCTATGCAAAAAAATCTGGTATTAATCTAGAAGATGCTATCAAGGATTGTCGAAAACTCATGGGTTATGGAATCCGTTACTTTGGAAGATATTCACGTGCCGTCTTGAAATCTATGGAGAGATACGACCCCTCAAAAAAGGTAGTTGTATTCGTTGTTACAATCGACGACTGGAACGGGGCATTTTATAGCTTAGACATACCACCATCCATAGCAGAGCGATACAATATACGGATTATAGAGACAGGGGATGAAAGGAAATTATATAAAGGATTGGGGAATCTCCCAAACACACCAAAGGAAAGACAGATAGAATATCTCTTTATATGCGGGCACGGCGAACCAAGCAAGACACATCTAAGTAGCAAAAGGGGTGAAAGGTATGTTATCGACCCAGGAGATGAAGAAGACTGGAAAACTTATGTACTACCGCATCTTGCAGAAGGCGCCAAGATCTTCTTCGCTTCGTGCAGCACCGGAAGGAAACTTGCGCGGGCCGTATCAAGGTGGGCAAAGGAATTAGAAAAGGATATAGAAATCCGCGCCCCGATGCACCCAACATCCTCATACATAACCCAAGGTTCGGAAGGAAAAGAGATAAAGATAGTATACACCAGAAAGGGTGTCTTTGTTGAGAAGACAAAGCCAAATAAGTAGAATTTTCCTTGTCTCACACTACAAATTGTGTTAGTCAATCAAACCTATGCGGCATTATAGATACATCATCGTAACCATATCTCTCCTTGCTATGATAGGCGTTGCATGTGCCAGACAACCTAGGGAAGAGAAGGCGGTGGCAATAATGAACAACTACTTTAAGCACTATGCAAAGAAATATCCGGACTCTATATTAGGCAAGTATGGTGTAAACAGTCTAAAGTTGGACGGGATTGAAGAGATACACAAAGGACTGGTGGCTGCGGTAGGGGTATTGGAGCTAGCTGATGGAAACAGGCTTGTCGTCAAGTGCAATCTTCAAAGGAAGGCGCTGGGTTGGAAGATGGTCTCGTGGGAAAATTTAGGGATTCGCCAATCAAAGTAAAATCTAGGTTGGAGCGCAATGCATTTTATATATCTTCATATCCCGCTTTGTCTAAATCCATCACCACATATCCCTAGACCGAAATACCTCTAACATCTCCCCGTCAGAGACAAACGATATTGCGCCATCCCTGTCTGTTCGTAACACCTTTGAGCCATTATTTACATACCTCTCCACCACCTCATCTTTTGGAAAGCCGTATGTATTGCCAGCGCCCACCTGAATGACCGCAAACTCAGGAGAAGCTCGCTCAACAAACTGGGTTGAACTGGAGGTAAGGCTTCCGTGGTGCGGCACAGCAAGCACCGTACTTGAAATGTCCGTGCCAGAGGTGAGGAGCGCCTCTTCCTTCTTCTCCATGTCACCTGTAAACAGAAACGAAATTTTTCCAAAAGACACCCTTATAACTGCAGACCTGTCATTTATATCAAAACCTTCCGCGCCTTGTGGCGGGGAGTAGACCAAAAATCGAACGCCTCCATCCATCCATTCCATCCCTCCTAATATCTCTTCCAGTGGGATGCCTTGCCTCTCCAAAACCAGGGCAAATTCCTCCCATGCATGCGCATCCTCCTCACGCAGTTCATCTAAGGAAAATGGTGGCACCTTCACCACCCCAATCTTCATATGTTCAGCAAGAAAGCCAAGCCCCCTATAGTGGTCTGGGTGTGGATGCGTGATTATCACCTCATCTACACTATCTATACCAAACCTCTTCAAAAACGGATATATCACCCGCTCCCCAATATCGAAGTTAGAACTGCCAGAACCTCCGCCATCAATCATATATACCTTGCCATTCGGCAGGATCAGAACAGAGGCAGCCCCCTGACCTACATCCAAGAAGGTGACGGAGAGCTTCCCTGCTACATTCACAAACCTCTGCGGGGAAAGGCCAAGAAAGGCCACAAAGATCGCAGCAAGAGGAAGTAATTTCTTAAACCGCTTCGCGCCAAGAAAATATAGTAGGAAGATAAAGAGATAACTCGCTACAAGCGCAAGGTTTGAAAACTCCAATCTTACATTCGACCACCGGGCATAATCGCCAACCAGATCTATGAACTTAAGGAGGAAGTGGGCAATGGCGCCAACAGCAGTGAAGATCCATGAGGCAAATTTTACTGAGACAGCCGAAATGAAGCCGCCCAAGACGGTAGGAGGCGTTATCACAAATGTGAAAATGGGTACAAGGATAATATTAAAGAACGGGCCGAAGATCGGCACAACTCTGAAATGATAAGCAAGGAGCGGATATACAAAGATGGAGGCGCCTAGTGAGACAATGAATAGGTCTCTGAGATAGCCAAAAAATTTCCTCCGCCCATCGTCATCTCTTGCCCTTACATACTTGAGGGAAAAGATTATCCCCAAGACAGCGGCAAAGGTGAGTTGAAACGACGGATCAAAGATTGAGTATGGGTTTTGAACAAAGATAACAACAGCGGCAAGGGAGAGCATATTTAGCATCCCTCCCCTCACACCAAGGAGTTCCCCCACTAAATAGAAGGTAAACAAAAGACCTGCCCTGACAGCGGGGATACCCGAACCGGTGAGAAACACAAATAGCCATACAAAAATGAGGGATACAAAAGAGGCGATCCTTCTTAAATCGCGCTGCCCGATCAAGAAAGAGAGGAGCGTCCCCAATAGCACAACGAGTCGCCAAATAAATGCGGCAATTACCCCCACATGTAGCCCCGAAACAACGATGAGATGCATGATGCCCAATGTCTTAAAATCCGAGATCAGCTCCTCATCCATGCTACTCTTGCTGCCAAGCAATAGCGCATACAAAAGCCCTTTCTCGCCCCCGCCCTCAAAACTTCTATCCAACGCCCTATTTATCCTTGCCCGCCACAGAGTCAGGATATCCTGAAGCCTAGTCTTCTCACTCTTAAGCCTGATGGAAGTCTGTGAGGTGAAGGTAGTTGTAGCAGAAATGCCGCGGCACACGTAGTAGTTCTCAAATGGAGCTCCACCGAAGTTGCTGAAACCGTGCGGCATCTTGAGTGTCCCGGCAAAGCGTATGATGTCGTGCGGCATGTAGGTCTTTGGCTCGTACCAATAGAGCCTCTTATATCTTCCATAGACCCTTCCCTTTATAAGATGCATAGTGCTACCATAGGCACAGTAGACCTTATCCAGCACAAGGGTGGCACTGCTGTCTCCTTCTCTTACATCTATCACACGCCCTTCACATACGGTCCAGCGGTTGTACTGCGGCACAAGTCCGCCCTTCATATCTAATGATATGTAGGCCAAGAGATATCCCAAAGGGACCAAGAGAACCAAAAGAGATAACAAAAATGGGATAGACCGTTTCTTCTGTACTGCAAGTAGTATTAAAAGAATCGAGCCAAAAAACAAAAACGCAAATATATATGGAAGGGTGATATTGGTGTACCTATGTAGAGCTATCCCCGCAGCCAGCGGCAAGACGGCGAGACTCAATGGGTTGGATCTCAAGGGCACTCAAAACCTCTTCATACACCTTCTTAATAAGATCCAAATTCTCATTACCACCTGCGTTAGCGCCTTTGCTGGCAAGAATCAACGCCAATTTTGACCTGAGCGCAAGGAGAAATTTCCTCGCCTTCGCCGTGGGCTTAAAATGGTACATAGTAAGAAATGCCCTCACCCTAAAATTATTCAGGACGAGGTCGTCATCCTGTATATCCAAAAGATATCCTTGTGACTTCTCATCCAAAAGCCTCTTCATGTTTCTGAGGATCTTTTGTTGGATCGCATCCGTCCTTGCCAAAAACTCTCCCTTTGCACCTCCCTTTTTTATAACAAATGCCCTATACTCAGATATAGAAGAAGATACGCCGCACCAAAGCCCCACATCCCTAGATTCATAATCTATCAGATCCTCTACATCGATATCATCGTTTATAAAGATCCTACCATCCCGATATGTCCACTTTTCCCCGCCATCTCTCCTAAATGTCAGCTGATGGTCGAGTGGGAGGTCGCTATCCTCTCTTACATCCGGTGAAGAAGAACCGGTGGTCCGAAGCCTTATATTGCGGAGCCCGCTTCTTATCCTATCAATATAACTCATCTTTTTCTCCACTCCCCAAGGGCACCCGGCATTGAAATCTCTTAATTAGTATCGGCAAATATACTAGCCAAAGTTTCCTCATAGAGGAACCTAAGCTCCCTTCCCTCCTCATCTTCTTCCAATATATCTATGAGCCGCACCAACTCATTTCTCTCTTCCTCTTTGAGTTTCAGGTTTTGGATGTTGTGGCCTTTAAAATATATCTTTCTTGAGCCTGCATCAAAATGGATGGACGCAACCTCTTTATTTAGTATGAATGTATATGTGAATCTGTCTTTATAGACAGCCAGCATGGCGTCCACGCCCCTCCCTATCCCGCTCCTTACCCTGTGCGCCTTGCCGCCCATGATCCTTCTGAGGTCGACGCCGGTGTTGCTCGCCTTAGATCCAACCTCCTCCCTAGACATCAATCTTTCCTTCATACGCTACCCCCAAATAAAATGGCTATGGAGAAAAATGCATGATTCATACCAATATGAATAAAAAACCCTGCTTGTAACTAGTTGTAATGAATGGACTTGTCTGCTGGTGCCGATCGGCCAAAAAATCCCACTTTGAAAAATAGATGGTCTCTTTCACATTGAAATGTTAACTAGTTGACACTACAAAGAAGTGTAGATAAATGCGACATGATGAATGGAGATGCTGTATATAGCCTCACATTGAGGTCCATTGGCAAGATCTCTGTTAGGATCTCGAATGGAATGCTAACAAGGGTCTCGTTCGGAGGCAATGGAAGGAAGGGTGTCCCAAGGAAAATAAGGGGCTGGTTTGAGGCATACATGAGCGGGAAACACCTTCCATTCCCGTATCCTATCTCCCAAGCCGGTACAAAATTCGAAAGACGGGTATGGAGCGCCATCTCCAATATCCCGTATGGAGAGACGAGGACATACAAAGAGCTGGCGGAGGAAATAGGCTCACCCAAGAGCTGGCGCGCTGTTGGAAACACCTGCAAGAAAAACAAGGTCCCCATTGTTATACCATGCCACAGGGTGGTAGCAAAGGGCGGTATTGGCGGCTTTTCCCAAGGGTTATCCCACAAAAAAGGTCTCCTGAATCTAGAGGCAATGCTTTTGAAGAGAAAAAATAAACCTTGACATTAACGTTAATGTTTAATATGCCCAAGGTATGACTAACATAAGTCTATCAAAACAGAAGGCAAGCAGCGGAATCAGGATAGGCAATATCGCAAAGGCGCTCGGCATATCTCAAAGGGCACTTCGTTACTATGAAGAACTTGGTTTTATAAACTCACAGAGGACAAAAGGAGGTTTTAGGGAATATCCCCAGACGGAGATAGAAAGGTTAAACACCATCTTAAATCTAAAAAGACTTGGACTTTCATTGGCGGAGATAAGAGAGATGCTTGCGATGAAAGATTGCATAGGAGATAAAAGGCGTGTCCCAAAGCTTGTAGAAAAGCTACATGAGTATCTCCATAATTTCGAAGACAAGCTCGAGGAATACAAACGGGGGATAAAAGAGATAAAAGAGATACTCTCTGTCATAGAGGAATGCAGCTACTGTAACAAGGATGGAAAAATCATCAAATGCGCAAGATGTATTGAAAAGAAAGGAGATGCTGTACCCAATCTTCTTAAGGCGATGATCTCACTAAAGGAGGGGCAATGTGGAACTATTCAGAAAAGGTGATGGATCATTTCCTCCACCCCAGAAATGTTGGCGAAATAGAAGACCCCGATGGTTTTGGTGAAGTGGGGTCGCTTGCATGTGGCGATGCGCTTAGGCTCACCTTTAAACTGGATGAATCGAAGAGGATAAAGGAGGTAAAGTTCAAGACATTTGGGTGTGCAAGCGCCATCGCATCCAGCTCAGCACTCACCGAACTAATCAAGGGAAAGACATTGGAAGAAGCGGAGAAGATTACTAATAAGGATATAGCAGACTATCTTGGCGGATTACCTGAGGCAAAGACGCACTGTTCAGTAATGGGAAGGGAAGCGCTCATAGAAGCAATCAAAAATTACAGGAGCGGCAAGGGCAAGGCCCAAGGCGAAAAGAAGGTGATTGAAGGAGAGGTGGTGTGCAAGTGCTTCGGCGTAACCGAGAAAGAGATATTGGAGGCGATTCGCACAAATGACCTACACACTGTAGAACAGGTAACAAACTATACAAAGGCGGGCGGTGCATGCGGAAGTTGCCACCCAAGGATAAGAGAGCTTATAAAAAAGGTTGAACTGGAAGAGGCAGCAAAAGAAAGACAGGGGAAGCACATGACAAACCTCCAAAAAATAGGATTGATACAAAGTGTGATTGAAGGAGATATAAGGCCTGCTCTTCTTAAAGACAGAGGGGACATTGAACTCGTAGATATAGATGGTAACACGGTATACGTGCGCTTAAAGGGCGCCTGTTCAAGTTGTATTGCCGCACAGTACACAATGAAAGGATTTGTAGAACAGACGCTAAAGGAAAAGGTATCTCCTGAAATAAAAGTAGAAGAGGTGAAGTAATGAAGATAGTATATCTAGACAACAATGCTACCACAATGCCCGCAAAGGAGGTAGTGGAGGCCATGCTCCCCTACTACACGGAGCGGTGGGGAAATCCTTCCAGCATGCATACATTTGGAGGAAGCCTAATAAAGGATATAGAAGGTGCCAGAGAAAAGATAGCAGCCCTAATAGGCGCAAAGAGGACATCTGAAATCGTCATAACATCCGGGGGCACTGAAAGTGACAATGCTGCTATCATGGGGACACTTCTAGCCAATCCAGAGAAGAGACACATTATCACTACAAAGGTAGAACATGCCGCGGTAAGAAACCTGTGCCACTCCCTTGAAAAGAGGGGATACAGGCTAACCGAAATAGATGTGGACAGTGAAGGAATGCTAGACGTTGATGGCCTAAAGAAGGCGATAACTCCAGACACAGCCATCGTCTCCGTTATGTGGGCAAACAATGAAACAGGTGTTATATCGCCAATAGAAGAAGTTGCGGAGATATGCAAGGAGAAGGGGGTGGTTTTTCACACGGATGCGGTGCAGGCTGTTGGGAAGGTGGAGATAGATGTGGAAAAGGTGCCGGTAGATATGCTCTCAGCGTCGGGTCATAAACTGCATGGACCAAAGGGGATCGGCTTCCTTTACATAAGGAGGGGGACAAAGTTCTATCCCTTCATAATAGGCGGGCACCATGAGATGGGCAGGAGGGGCGGAACTGAAAATGTGCCTGGGATAATAGGCCTTGGCAAGGCATGCGAACTTGCAAGGAATGAGATGGAAAAGGAAAAGATATTCGTTAAGGAACTTAGGGACAGATTAGAAGAGGGGATAATAAAGAGCATACCAAATACGCGCATCAATGGAAACAGGGAGAAGAGGCTTCCAAACACTACAAACATTTCGTTTGAAAATATAGAAGGCGAGGCCATTCTCCTTATGCTAAACGAGTTTGGAATCTGCGCCTCATCAGGATCTGCCTGCACCTCCGGCTCACTAGAGCCATCCCATGTACTAAAGGCAATGAATGTCCCGTTCTCCATGGCACACGGCTCAATCAGGTTCAGCCTTTCAAGATACAACACGCAGGATGAGATAGATTTTGTACTAGAAAAGATGCCAGCCATTATAAATAGGTTGAGGGAAATCTCTCCGTTAAATAGTTCGCAACTTGGTATGTGAGAATACGATGAACTTACTGCAAGGGAGGGTAACTAATGATGCCACCAAGGATAACTCCACCCATCTATATCATAAGCCAAACGCCTATTACTACTATACAAATGGGAGGGGTATCGTCTACACTCACAAACGAGACTGTATATGTGGCGGATACGACCCTACAAGATAGAAAAGAGGCGGCACCAAGGGATATATTCACACAAGAGCCGCACCCCTCACTCATAGATATCGCTCAACTAGGAAGAAATAAGCGGTCCACAGGGCTTCATCCTACTACATTCACATATGTGTTCCCAGACGGAACCGTCGTTTCGCAAGGAAATAGAAAAAGAGGTGCGAAGAAAATAAGCCTATCATCAGATGGAGATAATAAAAGCCGAGCCCGCGATGTATCACAGGCCACAAGCGATGCGGCGGATGCAGTGAGAAATCGTCTCGTTCATGCCCTCTTCCGAAAACTTAAAGAATATCGCATGACCCGAGATCCTGAATATGGCATCGGCTTTACAATCGATAATGGTGCCTTAATGGCCTTCTTTACTGAAAATGAGCTTGAAATGCTCGCAAAGACAGAGGGAGACGAAGAGTTTCTTCAAAATATCATGAAAATTGCTGCGCCCTCCACTCATGAAGGCGAGCTTACAGCGCCCATCATAACGAAATACCTAAAAAAGATAAATGCCGTGGGGAGGTTCATCTTTGAACTAAAGAGCCACGGCGGAGGGCGATTTGCGCCAGACCAAGCTCAATTAGAGGGATTGAGGCGCACCCTCATGGAGTTAGAAGACGAAAAGATAAGAGAGTTAACTTCGTCTGCATGGAGTAGGAAAAGGCATGCCTTCTTGTCTATGCTTGCTCTACTGCACCGACTGGTCCCCATTATCCAAACGCCTCCTGTAATACCCCTTTCAGAAGAGGAGGTAACCTACCTCTGCAATATAACAAATGAATATCTGAAGGCACATAACCTCGAAGGAGTGGAACCAAAGACATTTAAATATATGCTGATGGGGCTCTCTTCTGAAGAGATCTTGGGCATTGCATCCATGCCAAGTCAAGATGCGGCGGCAAAGATTGTAGAGATGCTCTCGCTTAGAGACCCGAACACACCACATCTCCCTCGCGGTCAACAGATGAAAAGGTACGAATTCATGCAAATAATAGGAGCCACCATAGCTCGCATCCTCCAAGGACTAGAGGAGGTCATCCCATATATTGACGCAGCAACAATAACTCATCTACGAGAGGTCTTCTCCAAATACCCTCCTGAGGTCACTCGTGCAACTAATGAACTACTAGATCTCTTAGAAGGACAACCAAAGGACACATTTCAGATATTCTTAGAGACATTCCTCTGGTCTCTTACAAGAAAGGCGCTATACATCACCCCATCTAAGATAGGAGAGATAGAAGCGCTCCTACACTCGTTTGAAGTAGGTATTGGGCTTGAAAAGGAAGAGATCGGTAAACTAAGAGATAGGCTAATGGACCTCCCCTCTCAATTTATCTCTCAGATGCGCGAATTTTCAAGAAAGTACGGCCCAGATCGCTTTTCGGTCTTTATATCTAGGTTACTGGATCCGAATGCCTTGTCTGAACAACACCTCCCACCCTTAGGGGTGTTTGCAAACAATTATAGGTGGAACCTTGCCGATCGAATTGCGATATCGGCCTCGTCGGTCATAGATTTATTCTATCGCACTGATGTCAAAAGAGATCTAATTCTCCTATCAAGTACGCTATATGAACTGCCTGTCCCTATACTAGAATTTATGGAATCACTGGGAAACAACATATCCCTGATCCCGCTGCTTGTATTGTTTAAGGTCATCTCCCCTGCTTTACTCATATTCAGAGGAAAGGGGATAGTAGACGACAAGATAAGCGGAATAGGTCCTTTTGGTCTTAGTTCCTCTAAAACGTCACGGTACGACATCAACTAAGTACAGTATCAATTAAGAATAGTGTTGTAAATCTAGGATGGTTTGATACCTTAGGTAAGGTATGTTAAGGATCTCTATCCTGGAAAATGAAGAGAGACCAGCCCAGGTCATATACTTTGCAATAATAGCATTCTTTATCATCTTGAGCTATCCATTTACAAGGACATCGGCCGCCCCATTCTTCAACGCAGCCTATGGAAAGGAGATGCTCCCACTCGGGATGACCGCCTCTGCAATCATGTCCCTCGCCGCAGTGGTAATCTACAATGAGTTGGCTAAGAGGGTGAAGCTCATCCTCCTCTCACTCTTTACGATTATATTTATTATAATCGCCAATGCCACATTTGCGCTAGTGCTCGCTGCTCCATATCCAAAGTGGGTAGCGCTGCTCTACTACGGTTGGTCGGACACATACATACTGATCATCGTTGAACAGTTCTGGAGCATATCCAACACACTCTTTACAAAGAAACGTGCAAAAAAATACTATGGCCTCTTCCTTACAGTAAGCTCCGTAGGTGGAATCATCGGCAATTACCTGGTAAATGCGCTTGCTGAAAAGATAGGTTCAGCACACCTTATATTTTTAAACTGCATACCGCTTACAATTGTGGCGTTTGCAATATCAATCCTAAACACCACGATTACCAAGAGCTCTCAACTCCGCTACAAATTTAAGATAGAAAAGTATATAGCGGATAGGTCTTTTGTGGGTGGGCTGACTCTGGTTTCAAGAGAAAGATATCTCCTCTTTATAACACTTCTCGTCGCCTCCACACAATTCTATATAAATGCGGCCTACAATGCCTTTAACTACAACTTGGCAAATCTAACCAATGTTTTGGACAAACAGAGCGCAATATACGGAAAGGCATTTATGATCGTAGAGGCGCTTACAATATTTACAGGGCTCGTAATAACACCCATTGCCCTAAAACTCATGGATATAAAGACGCACTATGCAATCATCCTTGTTCCATTTGCTATCTCTCTCGGGGCATTTGTTACCCCAAATGTAGCATTTATAACAGCGCTATTTATAGCAGCAAAGGCATTGGACTACTCGATCTTTAGGGCAGCAAAAGAGCTCTTCTATCTCCCGCTTTCAATAGCGGAAAAATTTCAGGCAAAGTCATTTATAGATGTATTTACATACAGGTTTGCAAAGGCATTTGCGGCCGGCGCCCTATTTGTAGCATTTGAGTTGATACATCCATCATCTACCCTCTGGTATAATAGGATATCCCTTGCCCTTATCGCGATAGGTATCGCTGCGTGGTTTTGGCTGATCTATCGGATCATCGATATATACAAACGCCGTTACAATCCGCCACTCCCCTGAGTAAACCTAAGATCATCCTTTGAGCCTACATCTACTAATACCTCACCGCTCCTGATCTCACCGCTCAAGAGCTTCATGGAGAGCGGATCTGTTACATACCTTTGTATCGCCCTCTTTAGCGGTCTGGCACCATAGGCGGTTGATGAACCCTTGCCAACAAGAAACTCCTTGGCACCCTCGGTGAGTGTAAGCTTTATATCCTTTTCTTCTAGAAGTTTGTTTAATCTCTCTATCTGTATGTCTACTATCTTCTTCAATACATCTTTGGTGAGCGTCTTGTAGATTACAATATCGTCTATGCGGTTTAGAAATTCAGGCCTGAAATGTTCTTTCAACGCCTCCATCACCGCACGCTCTATCCTCTCTTCATCACCTGCGGCATCCGCTATATACTTTGAGCCTATATTGCTAGTCATGATTATGACAGTATTCCTAAAGTCCACGCTCCTCCCCTGCCCATCTGTAAGTCTTCCGTCGTCCAGTATCTGTAAAAGTATGTTAAACACATCGGGATGCGCCTTCTCTATCTCATCAAATAGGATCACGCTATAAGGACGCCTCCTTACATGTTCCGTCAGATATCCACCCTCTTCATATCCTACATATCCAGGGGGAGCGCCAATCAAACGGGCAACACTATGTTTCTCCATATACTCGCTCATATCTATCCTTATCATAGCCCTTTCGTCGTCAAACAAAAACTCCGCAAGCGCCTTCGCAGTCTCGGTCTTGCCAACCCCAGTGGGACCCAGGAAGATAAACGAACCTATGGGACGATTTGGATCTTGTAGGCCAGCGCGCGCCCTCCTGATGGCATTGGAAAGCTTATAGAGCGCCTCATCCTGTCCAACCACACGCATGCGAAGCCTATCCTCCATATGCATAAGTTTTTCTTTCTCACCCTCTATAATCTTTGTAACAGGTATACCCGTCCACTTAGAGACCACCTCCGCCACATCTTCCTCTGTAACCTCCTCTTTCAGAAGGTGTTCGCCCTTTTGGATCTCGGCAAGTTCTGACTCGGCGGCCTTTAGCTTTTTCTCCGCCTCTGGAAGTCTTCCATACTTGATCTCGGCTGCCTTGTTTAAATCCCCTTCCCTTTCAGCCCTCTCTTGAGCCACTTTCAAAGACTCTATCTCTTCTTTAAGCATCCTTACTCTTTGTATAACATCCTTCTCCTTCTCCCACTTATCTCTTAATCTCTTCCTCTCATCCTCAAGGTGGGTAAGCTCCTCCTCAAGTTCTAAAAGCCTTTCCTTCGACGCCTCATCTTTTTCGCGCTTTAGCGCCTCCTTTTCTATCTTGAGTTGTGTTATCTTTCTCTCAACAATATCTATCTCCTGCGGAAGGCTATCCATCTCCATCTTAAGCTTAGAGGCGGCCTCATCTATAAGATCTATCGCCTTGTCAGGAAGGAACCTATCTGTGATATACCTACTAGAAAGGGTGGCCGCAGCGATGATCGCAGCATCTGTAATCCTCACGCCATGGTGCACCTCATAGCGCTCTTTGAGCCCTCTCAATATGGATATTGTATCTTCAACGCTCGGCTCTGGTACATATACCGGCTGAAAACGCCTCTCAAGCGCCCTATCCTTTTCCACCCCCTTCCTGTACTCATCCAAGGTTGTAGCGCCTATACACCTGAGTTCCCCACGCGCCAACGCCGGCTTCAGCATATTAGAGGCATCCATGGCGCCTTCGGCACCACCTGCGCCTACCAATGTGTGGAGTTCATCTATAAAAAGGATTATCTCACCGTTTGAATTCTCTATCTCTTTGAGAAGCGCCTTTAGTCTCTCCTCAAATTCGCCTCGATACTTGGCGCCTGCTATCATTTGCCCGAGGTCTAGCGCAAGCACGCGTTTTCCCCTCAGCGATTCAGGTACGTCGCCACTTGCAATCCTTAGCGCCAAGCCCTCTACAATTGCGGTCTTGCCAACGCCAGGATCTCCTATAAGGACTGGATTATTCTTTGTCCTTCTGGATAGCACCTGTATCACGCGCCTTATCTCGTTATCCCTACCTATCACAGGGTCTAACTTACTAAGCCTCGCTAATTCAGTAAGATCACGCGTATACTTCTTGATGGCGCCGTACTTTTCCTCCGGATTCTCATCTGTCACGCGATGTGGACCCCTCACCTCCTTCAAGACCTCCAAGACATCATCCCTCCTTACACCGTATCTCTTCAGTATCTCAGAGGCAGGGGTCCCGGTTATATTTAAGAGCGCAAGGAGTATATGCTCAGGAGAGACATACTCGTCCCTCAAGGCCTCCGCCTCCGCTACGGCCAAATCAAATAGCCGGCCAAGCGAGTTAGAGATGTAAAATCCCCTAAGGGATGCTCCTTCCACCTTTGGAAACTTATCCAATTCCCCCTTCAAGGCATCAACTATCAAGGATGTATTTGCGCCGATCTTGGCAAGTATTGTCCTTATAATCCCCTCCTCTTCGTCGAGGAGCGCGAGGAGGAGATGCTCCGGGGTAAGCTCCTGGTGTTTGAGCGACGAGGCGATCTTTTGCATATTTTCAATCGCCTTACGCACACTTATTGTAAACCTTTCCAAATTCATAACCCCTCCAAAGATACGAAGATTTTACTGTCTTTGAGATAGATATGAGGCCTAGGAGATCTTTTTCAAGTGAGAAGTAATAAAACTTGTCAGATATCTTACTATTCATCTACGCAAGTGGACTCAACTAACTGATATTCTTTATGATATACTTCATACGTCCTATGGTCGAAGAGGACAAACCGCACCTCCACTATGCCGCTTGGGCCTTTTAAATACCCTGCCACCTGAGAAATGGCTATGTGGGCAGCCTCCTCCACCGGATACCGATACGCACCCGTAGATATGGAGGGAAATGCAATCGTCCTTATCTTATGCTCATCGGCAAGCCTCAAAGAATTCAGATAACACCTTCTTAGTACCTCTGCCTCCCCATAACCACCACCCCGCCACACCGGACCAACCGTATGGATTACGTATCTGGCCAAAAGATTGCCGCCTGAGGTGATCACAGCCTCTCCAGGCGGAAGCCTTCCTATCTTCTCTATGATCTTCTTACACTCGGCAAGTATCGCAGGGCCGCCTGCCCGGTGTATAGCGCCGTCAACCCCGCCACCTCCCATAAGTGAGGAATTCGCCGCGTTTACAATGGCGTCTACATCCTCCTTAGTTATGTCGCCAAGGCGAAGTGTTATTCTCCTATTCATATCTCCACCAATCTGTATCATATCGGCGGATACAAAAAAATCAACCTACACTAAAACCAAGTCCCATCCTTGACCACCTTCAGCCTAGAATAATATAGTATCCAAAATGGCCGGCTTCTTAGAAAGGGTAATAAGGGAGATAAAAGGTGGTAAATCGCTTGCGCTCTCTGAGTTTAGAGGCAGCTCCGGCGTGTATCTTGTATCACGTATCTGGACACAACTTAAACGCCCTACGCTAGTGGTGCTCCCCTCTGCCGAAGAGGCAAAGACATTCTTAAACGATATATCAAATATTACGAAGGGCGAGGCTGTAAGAAACATCCACCTGCTTGCTAGCCCTACCATCCTTCCCTATACGCATCTAATACCTGAAAGAGAGGTCTGGATAGAAAGGTCATTCGTCCTCTACTCGCTCATGAGCGAAGGGTCTCCTCTTGTTGTGGCCTCCACAGCCGACATACTAAGAAAAACGCCCCCGCCCGAAGTCTTCAAGGAATACACCATACAGCTAAGAGCGGGTTCTTCAATCGATATGGATGGGCTTTTAGAAGACCTCGTCTCATACGGATACACAAGATCCTCACTCGTCGAAGAAGAAGGCGAATTTGCTGTCCGCGGGAGTATAGTAGATGTGTGGTCTCCTGTAACTGACAGGCCTACCAGGATAGAGATGGATGGAAATAAGATAGAATCCATCCGCCAGTTTGATCCATTCACACAGAGAAGTTCGTTCCAAACAGGATCAGTAGAAATCATCCCAGTGCAAAGTGTAGTGCTGGATGAAAAAACCAAGAAAGGGGCTTTCGCAAGGCTGAAACACAGGTCTGATGAGCGAGACATAAAACCCGCCACAAGGAGAGAATATATAGAGACGCTTGCAAACAATCTCTTCCACCCAGCTACTGAGACGCTCGCGCCAATATTCTATCACAAGATGGCGAATATCGTGGACTACCTAAGCCCACATAGCATTGTGTTTCAATTTTCTCCTTTGGATATACAAAATGAGTCAAGCGGCCTCATACTCAAACTAGAAAATCTCTACAAAGGCTGTGAGAGCATAGAAAGGGCAGTAATGCCTTCTGAACTCTATCTCTCCTACCATGAGTGGGAAGATGCGCTTGCATCCAAAGGTCTAATCATCGTGGATATCAATGGTAGAAGTCTCGATACTCAAAACCAGCTAGAACTTCTTACAGAGACTGATATCCCCACAAGGGGAAGTGATTTAATAAACAGAGGTCTTGCCACCGGACAAGATATGCCTCATCGGATTCCAGGCGAGGTCGGATCTCTCATATCTTATATAGAAACATACAGAAAAACACTAAAAGTTGTGATTGCCTGCGGTGACGATGCCCAGTCAAAGAGGGTAGAAGATATATTGGATTGGTATGGCTTAGCACACACAATAAACCATGATCCGTTCAATGAGGAAATGGAGCAGGGCTTATTTGTATCCACTGCAGATATTTCAACGGGCTTTATTTGGAGGGAAGAAGGGATCTTGGTCATCACTGATAGCGAACTCTTCGCAAAGAAAAGAAGGCGCAGACCATCTTTTGAAAAATATGAGGTGGAAGAATTTGCCTCATACGAAGACCTATCAGTAGGCGATCTTTTAGTACACAAAAAGTACGGCATCGGCAAATATCTCGGTATGGAGGAGATGGAGGTAGACGATGTAAGGTGTGAATTTTTAAAGATAGGTTACTCTGGAGAAGACAAGCTCTACATACCGGTATACAACTTAGAGGAGGTAAAAAAATACATCGGAGGGAGGCGAATATTAGACAGATTGGGAAGCACAAGGTGGAAGAGGGCTTGTGCCAATGCAAGCTTTAGGGCAAGGAGACTCGCCAAGGAGCTAATAAAACTATATGCAGAGAGAAAGATAGCAAAAGGATTTTCTTTCAAGGGCCGTGACCAACTCATGGAAGAATTTGAGGCGATGTTTCCATATGAAGAAACACCTGATCAAATAAAGGCCATAGAAGATGTTCTGGAAGATATGAAGGCTGCAAACCCGATGGATCGCCTCATCTGCGGCGATGTTGGATATGGGAAAACGGAAGTAGCTCTCAGGGCGGCATTTGTAGCGGTAATGGATGGCAAGCAGGTTGCCTTGCTTGTTCCAACTACCATACTAGCACTCCAGCACTTCAGGACATTTACAGAGAGATTTAAAGGCACATCTGTAGTAGTTGAACTGCTTTCAAGACTAAAAAGTAAAAGAGAGCAGGGAGATATCATACGAAGGTTAAAAACTGGTGAAATAAACATCGTCATAGGAACTCATAAACTCCTCCAGCCAGGTGTCAAATTCCATGATCTAGGCCTCCTCATAATAGATGAAGAACATAAATTTGGAGTAAGGCAAAAGGAGAGGATAAAAAGGCTTAAGGCGGAAGTAGATGCAATTTCTATGAGCGCAACACCTATTCCGAGAACACTGCACATGGCGCTGGCGGGCATAAGGGATATCAGCGTCATCAATACGCCACCAGCAAATAGGCTTCCAATCAAGACGTATATAGCCGAGTTCAGCGATGCTATTGTAAGGGATGCTGTATTAAAAGAACTGGCGAGAGGTGGACAGATATTTTTCCTGCACAACAGGATAGAAACAATAGACGCCATGAGAAGAAGGCTTGAAGGTATTGTCCCAGAAGCAAGGATGGTAGTCGCGCACGGAAAGATGGATAAGAAGGCATTGGAAGACACAATGGTAAAGTTTATCAATAGGGAATATGATATGTTGGTTGCTACTACCATCATCGAATCTGGATTAGATATACCATCTGTAAACACGCTGATTGTAAACAGGGCGGAAAACTTTGGCCTTGCTGAACTTTATCAAATCAGGGGAAGGGTGGGGCGCTCTGGCGAGCAGGCGTATGCATATCTCTTGGTTCCTCACTTGGATTCGCTCACACGAGTTCAGGCAAAGAGACTTTCATTGCTCAAAAAACACACTGAACTCGGCAGTGGATTCAAAATCGCAATGCACGACCTCGAGATAAGAGGGGTCGGAAATATCCTCGGTGAAGAGCAGTCAGGCCATATAGATGAAATTGGATATGAATTGTATACCGAAATGCTGGAGGAAGAGATTAGAAGGTTAAAAGGAGAAGGGCTTCCCAAACGGATCGAAACCGAAATCAGGGTGCCCATTCCGGCATATATCCCACAAAGTTACATCCGCGATGAAGGATTAAGGCTTGCATTTTACAAAAAGATGTCAAGTATGAAGAAGGAGCAGGACATAGAAGAGATTGAAAGGGAATTAAAAGATAGATTTGGAGAGATGCCTCCGGAGGCGAGAAACCTTGTAAAAATCATAGGGCTCAAGATAGAGGCTGAACGGCTGTGGATTTCGTATATACAAGCTGGAAAAGATGCCGTGGTATATGGTTTTGCGGATGGGGCACCAGTAAATGTAGATGCCTTGCTGAAGTATATCTCAATAAATAGAAATAGAATAAAACTAAAAGGCGATTCAAAGATACTTGTAAAACTTGGGCATAAAGGCGTGGTGAGGTTATTTGAAGAGATAAGACATCAATTAAACGAATTCCAAGTATTCATAGAAAAAGAGAATTAACTAGAGCATCTCTATCACTCTTCGTTTTGGTTTCAAGTGACTGATCGAATCAGATAGCGCCCGAATATGCTCTGGTGTAGTGCCACAACATCCACCAACCATCTCAACTCCAAACTGATCGACGTAATGTGCAAGTATGCCTCCGAATTCAGAAGGGGTTACATCATACACCGGTTCACCATTTAGGATGTGCGGCATACCGGCGTTTGGCATCACGAGGAGGGGAAGTGGTGAATGGCGGGAGAGATAAGCTACCGCCTCTTCTATCTCGCGGGGGCCATTGCTGCAATTTACTCCAATTACATCCACACCAAGCGGCAACAAAGAGGACAAAAATGTGCCCATGTCAGCACCACAATGTAGGCCGCCGTGTGCATCAACTGTGGCAGAGACAATCAGGGGAAGTCTCCTGCCAATCAGGCTAAACACATCATTTGCTGCAATTATAGCTGCCTTCGCCTGAAGGAGGTCTCTCACTGTCTCTATTTGAACCTGATCCACCCCAGAGACCACAAGCTCGTATATCTGCTCAAAATAGGCGTCGTAGAGGTCTTCAAACGAAATCTCGAAGAGCGATGGACACCTGGGCGTTGGTCCTACACTCCCCGATATCAAAACATCACTACCCTCCCTTGCCTCTTTGGCTATCTCAACCCCCCTCCTGTTTATCTCATGCACTCCCTCCACCGCACCAAACCCAGACAATGAGATGCGATTTGCATTAAAGGTATTTGTCTCTATCACATCGCAACCTGCATCTATAAATTCCCTATGTACCTCTAGCACTATGGACGGGAGATAAAGATTTAGCACATCGCTGCAACAAAACCGCTCACTAGGGATATTTCGTCTACATAAGAGCCTAGATATATTCGTAGCCATGGCTCCATCGAAGATAACAATCTTCTCCTTTGCAAGTTCAATCAGATTCATAATGATTACATTATTTTCAGAAAGCATAATATCTCCTGACCCAAAGAGGCGTCAATCGGAATAAGACCGACATCACGAAATGCTACCTACAAGCGGGTGCCGCCAAAACCAACCACACCAATCCTAATACACAATAACCCTTGCATTAATGCCCCAATAAAATACTATTTTCCCCAGAGGGGAATGATATGGAAGCGAATGGAGATAACGCCCTAAAGAAGAGGGTCAAGACAAGGCAGATTATGGTTAGAAACGTGCCGATAGGAGGAGGGGCGCCGATTAGCCTACAATCCATGACAAAGACCGACACAAGGAACGCTGCTGAGACTATAAGGCAGATCCTAGAATTAAAGGCAGCGGGCTGCGATATTGTAAGGGTTGCCATTCCGGACGAGGCGGCACTTACCTCCTTTAAAAGGATCAGACAAGAAGTGGATGTGCCACTTGTAGCCGATATCCACTTCAATGCCTCGCTCGCCATAAAGGCGATAGAGGCTGGCGCCGACTGTATAAGAATCAACCCAGGGAATATAGGCGGCGAGGCCAAGGTGCGTGAGGTGGTCTCTGCTGCCAAAGATAGAAACATACCTATACGCATAGGGGTAAACAGCGGCTCGGTGGAAAAGGAGCTCATGGAAAGGTTCGGAGGCCCCACCCCTGAGGCAATGGTGGAATCGGCACTAAGACATGTAAATATACTAGAAAAACTAGGCTTCTACGAGATGAAGATATCAGTAAAGGCCTCTTCGGTAATAGATACGATCCTTGCCTACCGCCTCCTCTCCTCAAAGGTAGACTATCCCCTACACCTTGGTGTGACAGAGGCAGGGACATCATTTAGGGGTGCCATCAAATCCGCGCTGGGAATAGGGATACTCCTCTCAGAGGGGATAGGAGATACAATAAGGGTATCTCTTACCGCCGATCCAAAGGAGGAGGTAATAGCGGGGAACGAGATACTTGCATCGCTTGGTCTTAGGGAGCGGAGGGGTATAGAACTGATATCATGTCCTACATGCGGAAGACTAGAGATAGACCTCCCCTCACTGGTCTCGCGTCTGGAAAAGAGGCTTGCGCACATAAATGTCCCCCTCAAAGTGAGTGTACTAGGTTGCGTCGTAAACGGACCGGGCGAGGCGGCTGAGGCGGACATAGGGATTGCAGGCGGTAAGGGTGTAGGTATCATTATAAAGGGCGGAAAGGTGGTAAAGAAATGCAGTGAAACCGAGCTAGAAGACGAACTAATCAAAGAAATAGAAGAAATGGTACAGAAAAGAACCTCTCATAATTGACCTTTTTTGTCATTTTTGTTAGAGTTATTCAAAAAGAAAGGGGGGGATTTGAGGTTTTCAGACTCATTGATTCCCACAACAAGGGAAGATCCTTCAGACGCAGAGCTCATAAGCCATAAGCTCTTGGTACGCGCCGGATACATAAGGAAGCTCGCTGCAGGTATCTATACATACCTCCCGCTCGGCCTACGTGTCATAAAAAAGATAGAAGATATTATAAGAGTGGAGATGGCTGCAGCCGGGGCCACCGAACTGCTCCTACCGATCGTCATACCGGCGGAATTGTGGAAAGAGAGCGGAAGATGGGATGTATATGGAAAGGAGCTCTTGAGATTTAAAGACCGAGGGGAACGCGAATTCTGTATAGGGCCTACACATGAAGAGGTCATCACAGATCTAATAAGGCGAGAGGTAAAATCGTACAGGGATCTCCCAAAAAACCTCTTCCAGATCCAAACCAAGTTTAGGGATGAGATAAGACCACGTTTTGGCCTCATGCGCGGCAGGGAATTTTTGATGAAGGATGGTTACTCATTTGATGTCTCGGAAGAGATGGCACTTCAGACATATAAGAGGATGTACGATGCGTATACCAACATATTCAAAAAATGTGGCTTAGACTTCAAGGCAGTTGAGGCGGCGACCGGTACTATCGGCGGCACCTACTCCCATGAATTTCATGCCATCGCCTCTTCGGGTGAGGATACCATATTCCACTGTTCAAAGTGTGAATATGCGGCAAGTCACGAAAGGGCGCTTACGGTAAAAAAGAGGTTACTAGATGAGGCAAATGAATTGCTAAAGGCAACTCCTCCTTCGGAAGGATCCTTCGAGTATGTAGAAACGCCCAATGTAAAAAGCGTCAAAGATGTCTCATCGTTCCTAAAAGTAAGTGAGTCTGACATTGTAAAGACACTTATCTATAAACTCGTGCTACCCAGTGAGAAAGAGCAGTATATCGCTGCACTGATAAGCGGCGATGATGAGCTTGTAGAGCCGAAGCTTATCTTGAGTCTATTCCAAGCGGGAATCATACCCAGCATGGACGTGCAGATCTCGATGGCAAGTGAGGACGAGATAATTAAACTAACTGGGGCACCGGCCGGTTTCAGTGGCCCAATAGGTTTGCCGGATGAGGTAGTTGTTGTTGCAGATTACCGCATATATCTAAAAGATAAATTTGTAACAGGAGGGAACAAAAAAGACATGCATTTGAAATCGGTATCGTGGCAAAACTGCCGTATCCAACTCTTCGCAGATATAAGAAAGGCAAGGGATGGCGACGAGTGTCCGGTTGTATCTGTAGGCGCTGATGGAAACGAAATTCCGTGCGATGGGAAACTTATAGAAAAACGTGGAATAGAGGTAGGGCAAGTCTTTTATCTCGGGACAAAATACTCAGACAAGATGAATGCGGTCTTCCTAGATGAAAAGGGTACTCAACAAAAAATGGTCATGGGATGTTATGGCATAGGTGTTGGAAGAACCGCAGCAGCTATAGTAGAACAGTGCCATGACGACAAAGGCATAGTGTGGCCGCTTGCCGTCGCACCATTCGAATGTCATCTTATTGCCTTATATGATAAGGAGGGCCATGTAGAATACATGGCAAATGACATATACCTAGGGATGCTTGAGGCAAATATAGATGTTTTGTATGATAACAGATATGTGCGCCCAGGTGTAAAGTTTGTAGACGCAGACCTCATTGGCATACCATATCAGGTCATAGTAAGCGCAAAGAGCATAGAGGATGGCATGGTAGATCTAAAAGAGAGGGCCACAGGCAAGATGGAAAGGATGGATGTGCAAGATGCCATTAATAAAATAGCGGAGGCTATAAAATGTCTGCAGGAACAATTTTAAAACCAAACGAACGGTTGATAGTTGCAACAAGTGGCACAAACCTAGATGAAGCAAGGGCGCTTGTAAATCTCCTAAAAGAAGAGGTAATGCTCTTTCAAGTAGGTCTGCCGCTGTATACCGCTGTTGGTCCTGATGTCATTCGGATGATAAAAGATGAGGGTTGTAAGGTATTTCTGGACCTGAAGTATCACGATATCCCCTCCACAGTTGCCAAATCCGTTTATATAGCCACAAAGCTTGGTGCAGATATGATAAATGTCCATGCAGCCGGCGGTCACAAAATGTTAGGTGAAGCAATATCTGCAGCACATGACGCAAGTGGAAGCCCAACATATCCACTCATGTTTGCCGTCACAGTGCTGACAAGCATGGAGTCGCTGGCAGACATAGGCATCCAATATGAAGTAAGGGAACAAGCTGTGCGACTTGCTATGATGGCAAAACAAGAGGGCTTTAATGGCGCGCTTTCATCGCCCTTGGAGATAAAGGCTATAAAAAAGGCGTGTGGAAAATCTTTTATAATAGTCACCCCGGGAATAAGGCCGGCGGGTACAACCGGATACGACCAGAAAAGGATTGCAAATCCAACACAGGCGATACAGGCCGGCGCCGATTATATCATCATTGGAAGACCCATCACTGAAAGCAAGGATCCTTTGGCAACAGTAAAGGCTATTATAAGAGAGATAGGTTCTGTGTGAAGTTTATAGCAGACAGAATGTTGGGGAGACTTGCCCGATGGCTCAGAGGGGCAGGTCTAGATGTCTTTTATAACCCATCTATAGACAGGTCTTCTCTCATAAGGATTGCAAGAGAAGACGGCAGGACAATACTTACAAGGGCGCATTTCTATACGGAGATAAAAAACTCACCGCCGTTTATTATCTTAAAGAGCGAAACAATTTGGGAACAACTTTCTGAACTGCGAAGTCATGGAATCAGTATCAACAAATCTTCTCTCTTCACGCGATGCATGGTATGTAATAACCTCCTCCACGATGTTGATAAAAATTCTATAAAGGATCTAGTTCCTTCTAGAGTCTACAACTTCTACACATCATTTAAAATCTGTCCCTCATGCAACAAGGTCTATTGGAAGGGAACACACGCCGCGCGAATAGAAAACGTTCTAACTAGTCAATTGGCATCATAAAGACAGAGGTTACGGCTGAGAGAACTTTAATACGAAATCACCGATTCTGATTATATCTCCATCTGAAAGGGTGCATTCCGAAACCCTTTCGTTATTCACATATACTCCATTAGAACTCCGCATATCCTGAATCAAAAATCCATCACCCAACCTCTTGATAACAGCATGGTGTCTAGAAACCTTCGCTTCTTTTAAAACAATCATGTTAGAAGAGGCTCGCCCTATAGTTATCTCGTCATCCTTTAATTCAAAGGTACTTCCTTTTCCTTCACCCTCCACAATAGTGAGCATGGCCGTCCAGCCTGTATCTGCCTGAATCTCGTTTTGGGTTACATCCGTGGTCTCGCGCGGTGGTATCTTGACCTCGCCGGTTGTCTCGAACACGTGTGCATCCTCTTCACCAAAATAACCTTCTTCCCCTATTTCATATTCCTCGTTCTCTACATCTAGAGGGGCGGAGAGTTCTTCTGACGAGGGAGCGGGCGGCACCTCCATCGGCCTTGCCGTCTCAAACAACGCCTCTTCACCCTCGAAGAGGGCCTCATACTCATGGATATTAGAATCAATAGCGGCAAGGACCTTCTCAAACTTTTCTATCTTCCCCTTGACACCATCTGCCAATTTTAGAAATTCCGCCTCTTCATACTCGCCAAGCTGGTGCCTGAATTCCATCTCTTCCAGCCTCTCCCTATGCACCCCAATATTTTCTTCGACCTTCTTTTTCGCCTCATACAGCGTTTCAAGTTCCTTATCTATGTCGTTTTTCTTCTCAAGTAAGGCATCTGTATTCTTCTTCAATTGTTCAAGGTAGTCACTTTTTACCCTTTCATATACCTTGTCTGAGACCTTCCCCTTGGAAAGTTCTATCTTCTCAAGCCTCTCCTTGATAATCTTCCTCTCCATGCATATCTTGGAGGTCTCTTCAAGGAGTTTGGTGTTAAGCGGGAATTTGACCTCTTCCACCTTCTCGGTCTTAGTTATTTCATCCTGCATCGCCTCCCCCTTTACTTACAATTATAGTAAACGAGACGGCGTAAGATGTCAATCTAGTCTATTTATCTTATTCAAAAGGCTCACCCTATAATGTCTTAACATTTGATATTATTGGGGACATTAAAACTTCGAATCACACAGACGGTATCATTCTTCCCATCGGGTGCACACCTAGTAGGTAATAACTTAGGTCTGGGGTATTACCATATTTCTTACCAGGTCTCACAAAGTTGCCCGCCTCTTCGTCGAACATGAGGACGCCAAACTTCTTATCACTCCTAAGACTCCCTGGGTCCAAGAATTTTATCCCTATCGCTTTTCCCGATTCATCCTTGATGAGGGCATATGCGCACACATAGTGGAGGCCTCTTCGATGCGAGACTAATATTGGAGGAAGGTATCCACTCATCAAGTCCTTCTCGATAGCGGCAATGACTGCATTAAGCATCTTTGGATCCGGCCTTAATATAGGCCCTCTCCTCCTTGATTTGGCAAGGTCTACAACTGCCTCTACTCTGGAATTGAAGAGGTCACGTGGCAGTGAAACAGGCGCACCACACAACCTTCTCCAGCGCCGATTCATCTGGATACACGCAAATCTGCACGTCCTCTTCCCCTGATAATAGTGGATCTTTTCCAAATCCCCTTCCGATGTGATAGGAGATACTACTCGCAATTTTTGCCCTCCCCCTACATGCCGCGACTTCATCTCCTCCATGCTTTTAAATATGCCACTCGTCGCAAGCGACTTATGGAAGCACGGAAGTATACACTTAGGAGTGGAGTAGAGTAGATATTCGCTCTTGTTAACACCTAAGGTATCTTTCGCACAACCCACCTGACCAGTAACCATCTCTGACCCGCCGATAGGCGCACACAAATTCTCACTGGAAGCCCGCAAATCGTTGTTTTGGATCTTGCTCAGAGCCACCTCTCTTTATGATATTATCGGCATGCCGGACTCCAAAGTTGCATCTATGTGTAAATGCGCGCTTTTTGCACTTGCACAAGGCAGAGGTCAAGTGATAAAAATATTTTTATGAAGGTGCGCGAGGAAGGGGAAGGCCTCACTGTCAAGATAGGTCCATCGTTAGGAGGTATTATCTTTGGAACCGTGTTCGTATTAATCGGCGTACTCGCCCCACTCCTCGTACCTATAAAAAGCTACCTTGAGTGCGATAAAGGAACAATGAAATGCACCTATCAAAGTACCAATCTCTTGTGGAGCAAGCAAATTGTATTCAATGCCTGGAGGCTAAAAGACATCAAAAGAGAAGCCGTTGAAACAGAGAAGGGTAAAAGTCATGTCATCAAAGAGATAAAATACCACTACAAGATAGACACAGGTCAGGGGATCATCAAATTCCCATTCTTTGACCTTTCCGAATTAGATGCAAACACCTTAGAGGACAATATCAAAGGTTTCATAATGGGGGATAACAAGCACCTTGAAGAGGTCTACGAAACAAAGATGTTTTTATTGCTATTTGTGTTCGCCCTTGCCGGACTTATCACCATCGTAGCATTCGGAAGATCTACTACGTGTGTGATAGACAAAGGAAAGGACATATTTATGATCTTACGCAAGGGCATCTTCACGAAGAGGAATATAGAACTAAAATTGAGCAAGATACGCTATATTGGACTAGCGAGGTCTGTAGGTAGTAAGGGCAGTTCCACATTTAGGGTTGTGCTTTATACCGCCGATGGAGATGAGGTGCCGCTTACATCATACTATTCAAGCGGTTTTAACAGCCACATGAAGGTAGCAAAGAAGATAGCCGATTACATCGGTCTTGATGGCGTCAAGTACGAAGACGCGCTGATAGAAATAGAGAGTGAAGAGGAACCATCCAAATAAAGATAGGAGGTAATATGAAAAAGGTGGTCTTGATAATTGTCCTGACCATCATCACCTCCTTCACATTAAAGATAAAGGCAGCCACCCCACAAAAGGCCCCAGAGGACGAGATTATAAAGGACTGGATAGGTGCGATGGAACAAGGGAAGGCAGTGAATGTCCCGCCAAACTTTGTATACACGCGTTACTCATTTACGGGCGAGGGGAAGATGATGAGGAGTCAAGGAGGAAGGGCGCCATTTTTCTCGCTATACTCCAAGCCATCTGAAATCAACGTGGAAGAGGTAAAAAGCACACCCGCCGGAAAAGTTGTAAAGCTCGTCACCACATCCGAAGAGGGGTTATACAGGGTATGGGAGACATATCTACTGATATCCGAAGGTAAGATAACAAGGGTAACGGAAGTCGCGATAGAGGGCAAGTTCTATGGCCCCAAGGAAGAGTGTCCTGAAACCACCATAAAGCGGGATCATATCGCTACTGTAACAGGTGTCATACAAGAGGGCGGACTACCAAACACCATAAGACTCTACTCCACAAGGATAGATACGGGTGAACCCGACATCGAACTAGAGGACAAAAGAAAGGCGGAAAGATGCGGCCTAAAGCCAGGCACATACAAGATAGAAGAGGAGGTTCTTATATTTGACCCATCGGAACAGCTCATACATGCAGAAGTAGTAGCAGACGCAAGCGGAGAATCGCAAGGGAGGGAGGTGGGGGTAAGATTTGCAAAGGAAGATGAATATAATTTTCCGGCAAGGTTATTTGATATAGGCGAGAGGTCTGGCCTGCTCCTTACATTTACGAAGGGAGAAGAGTCGAAAGCAATAACCCAGTCTGTCCTATATAAAATCGACGGCAATTTAAGGCCAATATGGAGTTTTACTGCCGGTTTTACATCTGCCGATGCAGGCGCCAACTGGGAGTTAAAATCCACAAGCGAAGATGGTGTTCCAATGATAAAGGCAAGGCTGATCCACTCATCCGGAAAATACAACTGCAGTGAAGGTACGGTCATTACTTTTAAAAAGAATGGGGATAAATTTGAAGCGGTGAAGGGTGAATTTGAAAGCTCTTGCCTTAAGATGCCCAAGATATCTAGTCTCAAAGGATATGGAAAAAGGATAAATGTGCCGGAGTTAAGTACCGCTACACAAAACAGGGAGGAATAAGGAGGCAGTATGTCTATCATAGATACGGTGGTCATCTTGCTCTACTTTGTAATAGTTGCAATGATCAGTATATGGTCAAGCAAGAAAAAGCAGGATGATACTAGATCATATTTCCTTGCAAACCGCGAAGCGCCATGGTTTGCCGTAGGAGCAGCCCTGTTTGCCAGCAATATCTCAGGTGAGCACTTCGTTGGTCTTGCAGGCAGCGGAGCCGCAAGCGGCGTGGCAGTGGGGCAATTCGAGTGGCTCGCGTGCTTTATATTGCTCATCATGGGGTGGTTATTTGTGCCGTTCTATCTTAGGACTGGCGTCTTTACAATGCCGGAGTTCCTTGAGAAGAGGTACACAAGAGGATGCGGAAATTATCTCTCCATTGTATCCCTCCTTGCCTATATTTTCACAAAGATAAGTGTGTGCGTATACGCCGGCTCGATAGTCCTTAATGCACTCCTTGGGATTGATATATGGGTTGGAGCAATCCTGCTCATAGTTGCAACTGGCATATATACTATCATAGGAGGACTCCGCGCTGTCATATATACCGAGCTATTTCAAGCCTTCATACTTATAGGCGGTGCAATAATACTCACAGCGATAAGCATATTTAAGGTAGGCGGATTTCATTCATTCTTCCACACCCTTCCACCTTCCTTCTTCTCTGTGTGGAAACCTATGAACCATCCTGATTTCCCGTGGACCGGCATCTTGTTTGGAGCGCCGATACTAGGCGTCTGGTACTGGTGCACAGACCAGATGATAGTCCAGCGCACCCTGGCCGCTAAAGACATAGGACATGCCCAAAGGGGGACTATATTTGCCGGCTTCTTAAAGATACTGCCCGTGTTTATCCTGGTCATGCCAGGGATAGCAGGGCGAATGCTCTTTCCCGATACCAAGCCGGATGAAATCTATGCAAAGATGGTAAACACGCTGCTTCCAACTGGAGTAAAGGGTATCGTAGTTGCCGCACTGCTCGCCGCTATCATGAGTTCTCTAGCAAGCGTATTCAACAGCAGTTCTACGCTTGCAGTAGTAGACTTCTACAAACATTACCGAAAAGGCGCGAGCGAAAAGGAGTTGGTCGTAGCAGGCAAGATAGCCACTGCTATGCTTGTTATCATTGGGATACTGTGGCTCCCGTTTATAGGAATAATAAGCAACCAACTCTTTGTATATCTACAATCTGTGCAGGCATACATATCTCCTCCCATTGCAGCCGTATTCCTCGCCGGCATACTCTGGAAGAGGGCAAATGGAAAGGGCGCCATAACGACACTGATGGTAGGGTTTTTGCTTGGAGCATCCCGCTTCATACTTGAGTTACTAGTAAAGTCTGGGAGATTGACTTCAAAACTGTTCGTATACTACGCGAATATAAACTTCCTCCACTTTGCGGCCATACTATTTCTCATATCTATCGTTGTCCTCGTAATAATAAGTGCGCTCACAGAAAAACCTTCTCCAGAAAAGCTCGAAATCTTTGAAATAAAAGGCGGAGAGGAAGGCTATGCGTTTGCCGGTAGTAGAAAAACAAACATAGCGCTTTCAATCCTGCTTGCGGCAGTGGTGCTCGCCCTGTGGATAATATTTAGCCCCTTAAACTTTAAACAGATTTAGGATTTTTGTCGCCACCGAGAAGCGCCTCAATACCTTCGTACACAACTATCAGATGACGTACATTCGAGACAAAATCTATCTTGGAGACATCTATTTTTAAAACAGGTCCTCTATACCAACTTGTCTCCCGAAGCACATCGACGAACTTATCATATCTCTTGTTCAGCGCGCGTACAAGGCGCGAGAGTCCCTCTGGTATATTGTCGCCAGAGGCATCTTTTTCCTCGGGGCGATCCCTCTCTGTAATATTCTGAAAGAGATATTCGATCGGACCATGCAACAAGATGACGAGGTCAGGGCGCTTTAGATTAGAGAACTCGCCCTTTAAGCGCGTATCTATTATATCCAATGCCTCCTTCGCAAGATACGGCACATCCATATCATTGTGAAGGACCTCGCAAAATGCGTAGCGGTCGGCAAAAACCGATCCATCTATACATGTAGAGTGAGCCAGCGTAGGAACTGCCTGCAGCTGCATCTTTCTTAGATCGAGATAGGCATGTTGTATATCCAGCGCCGCAGACTGAACGTTTCTTAGCGCTGCATTCCATTCCGGACTGCCACGAGGATGGGACAGATCGCATTTGATAAAGTCATTTATTGCCGAGTAGTATCTACCAAGTGTTCTCTTTGCTGCATCCTTGGCCGTAGCCAATAGAGGAAATATAGACTCATTCTGAATGATATAATCTTCGAACCCCTCGTCTGGAAGTTCAAACAAGGCATTCATACCAGTTGAGCAGGCAAGCAGTTTTACAAGTGAACTCTTACCAACTCCTATATTTCCAACGCAAATGATTAGAAGGGAGTTTTTGGCAAAGAGCTTTGCAAGGCGTCTTTCTACACCTGTGAGCCTATTAGCTATCTGATGTCTCTTTATAGAAGGATCCTCTTTTACATCTAAAACTATCTGTTCACTCATATAATCTCTTTCTCCCCTCTATCATCCTCCTCACCTTCTCGCGTATAGTTGCCGCCGCAACATGGACATAATCGGGATGCTCGTACATGTCTATTTCTGCGGGGAGTATTAGAATATCTGCATCTGGTGGCACTATTGCAAACTCCTGATACTTGAGTAAAATCCTCTTCCAATGCGTGGCAACTTCTTCGTAACACTCGTGAATCTCTTTTAAATACCCCGCTGTTATCGTCCTTGCATATTCATCACCCTCCTCTGCCCTCTTAAACCTCCTTGTCTCAAGAAGGTTCGGTTCTGACCTCAGATATACTGTGAGGTCTGGAAGGCGGATATGCTCATTCTGCATGGTTTGATATAAGATTGTCTTGTAGAGCTTCGCATGCGCAGGAGGCATCTCGCCAGACTTTATCATCCTCTTTACAAACACCTCCGGCCCATCCAGAAACGGCCTGTCTTCTAGAATCAGAACGCCGCTCCCCCCATAACGGGTCATGAGATGTCTGATCTCACGCTGCTGGAGCGTCCTCATATGCAGAAAGGCTATCTCAGTCGGAAATATGTTCGCAACGCGATCCTGATAGAATAGTGCAAGACACTCATCTGTAAGCGACCCCTTCTCTACCCTTTCAGAGAAAGGATGCACCTCCGCACCACCTAAGATGGCGCTGAAATCGCTTTTATAAGGATCCCTTGACAAGGCATGCATGAGGGTAGTTTTGCCTGAAAAAAGGTTGCCCATGATGCCGATGTGAAAATTCCACGCCATATGAGAGCGAAGTTATGGTAACTTCTACCCTAGTTAGCAAACAGATGCCCAAGCGTCAAACCATTTTTAAACGGGTACATGTGAATTCTATTTGAAATAGGATGACATATGTGTTTAGATTAGGAGAAATAGTCAAACAAAGGGGGGTCTCATGAAGAAACATCTCTCTTTGATCGCAGGCATTATCGCCGTCATACTTGCCATCCTAGTAGCCCTATTTCTCAAATTTAAGGCGCCATCGACGAGGCCTGAGATAAGCGACTTTAAATTTCCTATTCTGTCGCCAGATGAATTCAACGCCTATATGCTAGAACGGCTTGGGAAGGACGGATTTGTATGGAAGGATCTAAATGGAGACAAGACATTTATCCTGAAGGATGGTTCGGTAGATGTAAAAGAGCTATCAGGAAGGAGACTTAAAGACTTTGTGGTTCCGAGCGGCAATTTCTATTATTTTACGACAAAATTCGAAGAGTTCTATGCGCCTCTTATTGAAGAGATAAGACAAAAGAAGGTCGCTGCCGAACTTGAACTTACTACCTACGAACCTATGGTAACTAATGTAGGAGAAACACTAAGGCAATTTCCTGAAGTAACAGCGGAAGAATTGGAAAACTACAAAGAAGGGATAAGTAAATTGCTTGAAATAGCACCTATCATGCATTCGCTATATTTATACCAAATAGGTGGAGATGCAGAAGATGCAAAGCTTGCGGCCACAGAAAATGATAAAGAGCTTATAAAAAGATATGGGCACCCATGGTGTCTCTCTGATAATAGCGAGATATGCGTTGCCATCCCAACATTTAAGAAACGCGGATCTGAAACGATTCCACCGGACGTGCCATGTCAAGAGGCAAACAAGATTGGGAGCCCATTTGAAGTGGTATCTCGCGACAAAGATGGTAACTTAATCCCGATCCCATACAACACATTTTGGGAAAAGGAGCTAAAAGAGGCGGCGGAAAAGGCAAGGGAGGCTGCAGGTATATTTGAAAAGATACCTAGGGAGGCAGTGCTCGCAAAACACCTAAAAGACCTTGCAGACGCATTCTTAAGCAAAGAGCCTTACCCGTACGCAACTTCTGACGCCTCTTGGGCGGAATCGCTCACTTCGGACTCACTTTTGTTCGTACGCATCGGCCCAGATGAAGTTGGTGGCGACAGTGTAGGAGATCCATGTGAAAGCAAGGCAAGGTTTCACTTCAACCTAGGTATAAAGAATAAATCTGTGCGTGAGATGGTAGCAAAGTTAGAGCCCGAATTGCCGAGGTTGGAAACCATGTTTGCAGAACTCATTGGCGACCCGCAAAACTACCAACCACGCCAGCTTTCGATACTCCTCCCGGTATTTGTTGATGTTATATATGCCAATGGCGATGACATAGGTGGACCGGGAGGAACAAATGTAGGACAAACTCTTCCAAATTGGTGCGGGAGCGATGGCAAAGGCGAGTGCACACACGGCACAATGGTCTACTTAAACAAGACTATTAAATCGTATAGCCGCGCACTCATGGAAAAATATATCATGCCGCTCTTTTCAGAAGATGTAAGGGGTATGTTCGATGAAAACGCAAACATCATGTCTGTGGTATATCACGAACTCTTCCACAACTTGGGGCCAATGTACAAACTTAAAAAACCCGGTAGCGAAGCAACATACGGAGATACACTCGTTGCAGCAAGCGGTGAATCGTGGAAGGTTCCAATAGAGGAGCTAAAGGCTCAGACCGGCGCTATGTTCATGGCAACGGTCTTCTTTGAGGATGCAAAGCAAAAGCTAAACTCAGGTCAGATCACAGAGGAGGAATTTAGAAAGGCGGAGGAAGAATACAAGGGCGAGATAATGCGTGATCTGGCGTGGTGTATGAGGATGATAATGAGGGCGTCCCGCGAGGATATGAACTATACCACAAGGAACCCATATGCAAGGCTCGCCGCTGTGCAAATCGGCTTCCTCTCACAGCACAAAGCGCTCGTATTCGACGACAAGCAGGGCGTGTGGAAGGTAGACTTTAGCAAGATGCCTGAAGCAATACGGGCGCTTATGAAGAGGACGGGCGAACTATATGCAAAGGCTGATGCAAACCAGATAGAGGAATTCTTTCTCTACTACATGAGGGGAGATGGGGAAAAGTTGTTGCACAGAAAGAGGATACTAGAGGTGGCCGGAAAGATGCCCACTACTCTATTTGAGTACAAGGTCACATTCTAACCCACACCTCCGCTTTTATCTCGATAGCAAGAGAAGGATGATCAAGGTGTTGTAGGCTTGTTCAAATCATTGGCCTTTAGAATTCCTTAACCGTAATAGATCCCTGAGTCCATCCAAATTTCCAACAAGCATTACTTAATGAACTTTAATATTTTAGTTTTACTATGCAACACCGTTCAATAAATCATTCATAAAAACTTCCACTGGGCGTTTCTAGCATAACATTATCTTACAAAATTCTTTTTTTACAACTAAAACACAGGTCTAATTTTGCTGGCATTATTCTAAAAGCTGTTCCGTGATCGTGAGCTCTGCCATCAGGATATTGCCCTATTCTTATATCTACTAAAATTGTACCTTCTTGGAGCAAGCGAACAAAATTTTTAAAATCAAATCCGCTCAATAGCCATGCTTCATTGAACCAGAATTCTTCATCATGGCCGCTTCCTCGCGAATCTGCTTTAACATATAATAATTTAGGCATTTTCCTTTCAAATGAATTTTTAATGGTCTCTTTGTCCCAATATCCAACAACTTCATTTGCAGCTGTTACTAAACTTATCCTGCCTTTCCCTATAACAATTTTAAACCCCGGTTTACCTTTAAGCGTATTAAATTCCTTTGCAGAAACAGTCGTATGTAATTCTCTTTTATTATTACCACGCCTAGACTTATACCCAAATCTCTTTAGCAAAATAGAATTTGCCCTTGAGGGTAAGGGTGATTTCGTAAATAGGGTCAACATACTAGAAACGTTCTTTCTAGCGGATTTTAATTCAATCATTCGTGCATTTGGGCCGGGAATATTATTTTCTCTGATACCTAGAAGGTCCTCTAATGTTTTTCCAATGCCGGTATTACCAGCCCTGTGGGTTTTAACATAACCCATCTTTTTTACTTCTTTTAATCTTTTGAGAATTGAATAATAACCCTTCATG
>Ga0078972_1001128_pt1 | contig 104083 bp, 84 predicted proteins | sample YelNatPaOPGAMG01_FD_67568 | JGI IMG/M metagenome (GOLD analysis project Ga0078972, IMG submission 67568) | Hot spring thermophilic microbial communities from Obsidian Pool, Yellowstone National Park, USA - OP-RAMG-01 (SPADES assembly) (version 2) | ecosystem: Environmental > Aquatic > Thermal... | reverse complement strand
GGGCCCCCCGGGCCCCGGGGGGGCCGCCCCCCCGCCGCACCGCCGGCACCGCGGCGGCCGCCTCGCCGAGCACCGCTGCGGCGATATCCAGCAGCCCGGCCCGGGCGACCACAGCAGCACCGCAACGTCGTGCCGCCCAGCGCGATAACGCCGGCCACACCTGGGCGGGCATGGTGTCGGTTGCCAGCAGCGCCGGAAGTGCCTCGACATCCTCCTCACGCGGCAACGCGATCGCGCACCAGCCGTCGGCGGTAGGCAGCAGCTGGGTGGCTCCGCCGGCGGAGACCCGGCCGTGGCGGGACAGGCCGCGCAGCGCCGCGCGCCCGGTCAGCACCGCGGCGGCGTCGACCTCGACGCCGGTGAGCGCGCAGATATCGGCGGACACCCGCCGGGCTTCGGTTAGCACCGCGGCACGGGAGTAATCCGGTGGGCCATCCTGCGGGCCGGTCAGATAGGCCAGCCCGCTGCGGGCCCAATCCGCTGCTACCGAGTCCACATCCCTATTGTGATCTGCGCCCGCCCTCAAAATTGCAGCGCGGTGAACCGCCAGTCCAGCACCTGCCGGTCGGGCTCGGCGTAGACCAGCGACCGCAACCCCAGTACGCCACCGTGAGGGGTCGGCTCGGCGGATTCAACGCGCAACTCGCTGTAGAGCGTGTCGCCTTCGTACACCGGCCCGGTGTGGTCACAGGACTGCCAGCCCAGCACCGTGGCCAAGTTCGGCAGCAGCCGGGTGGCCTGTGCCAACGCCAGCCCGATGGTGTGCCCTCCGTAGACCAGCCGGCGTCCACCGATGCGTGAATCATGATGTATCGCTGCGATATTCAAGCTTAGGCGGGCTAGCTCGGGTGCGTTGCTGACCACGTCGCCGGTGCTGTGCAACACGGTGCCGGCGATGGCGGCGTCGAAATGCGGCCCGGGCACCAGCTTGCGGAACGCGTCGGCGTCCCAGTCTGAGGTCGGGTCGTGGGTCGGGGCCGCCGCGTCCGCGCCGACGTTGGACACGTCGTCATGGTGGCCGGTGTCGCCGGCCTCGGGCCGGGCCGGCAGCATCGCGCAGCGGTAGAAGTCGAGGACCACTCGGTCGGCCTGGTCGGTAGTGGTCATCCGCAGCGCCGCCAGACCCGTGGGCGCCCGTCCGGGTTGGGCCGAATTTTGCCGCAGCGCGACCACCTCGGTGCGGGTGTGCACCGTGTCGCCGATAACGGGAAAGCGGTGAAAACTCAACCCGCGGTAGAACAGGTTGGCTTTGACCCGTTGGGTGGCCAGCGTCGTCTGGCCAATCGCAACGTCGCAGACCAGTGCCGGATGTGCCAGCGCGGCCGGCGCCCCGACCACCGCGGCGGTCAAGTCGGCGTCCAACGCAAGCCGCAGTCGATCGCCGACGATCGACTGGTGGACCGCCGCCATCCCGGCGGTCAACGTCACCGACGGCGCGTGGGCGAACACGTGCCCGACCGACAAGTCGTCGAAGTAGGGCCCGCCGCTCATTGCCCCTCCGGTAGGTCACTATGGCGATAGGAATGGCGGTAGAAATCCTGACACACGCGGAGGCACCGATGAGCGCGACGCTGACCGACGAGGAGACGATGCTGGTCGAGACCGTGCGTGCGTTCGTGGACAAAGAGGTCAGGCCCACGGTTCGCGAGGTCGAACACGCCAACGAATACCCGGCGGCGTGGATCGAGCAGATGAAGCACCTCGGGATCTACGGATTGGCGATCCCCGAGCAGTACGGCGGGTCGCCGGTGTCGACGCCGTGCTACGTGGACGTCACCCAGGAGTTGGCCCGCGGCTGGATGAGCCTGGCCGGAGCAATGGGCGGGCATACCGTGGTGGCCAAGCTGCTCGCGCTCTACGGCACCGCGGAGCAACAGCGTCGCTACCTGCCTTCGATGGCCACCGGCGAGCTGCGGGCGACGATGGCGCTGACCGAGCCCGGCGGTGGCAGCGATCTGCAGAACATGGCCACGACCGCCCTGCGCGACGGCGACGATCTGGTGATCACCGGGTCCAAGACCTGGATCAGCAACGCCCGCCGTTCCGGGTTGATCGCGCTGTTGTGTAAGACCGACCCGAACGCCACCCCGCGCCACACCGGCATGTCGGTGGTGCTGGTGCAGCCCGGGCCGGGTCTGACGATCTCGCGGGATCTGCCCAAGCTGGGCTACAAGGGAGTCGAGAGCTGCGAGCTGTCCTTCGACGGCTACCGGGCGCCCGCCTCGGCGATTCTCGGCGGGGTGCCCGGTCAGGGCTTCGCGCAGATGATGAAGGGTTTGGAGATCGGCCGCATCCAGGTGGCGGCACGCGCGCTGGGGGTGGCGACGGCGGCGTTGCACGATGCGCTGGCCTACGCCCAGCAGCGGGAAAGCTTCGGCAAGCCGATCTGGAAACACCAGTCGGTGGGCAATTACCTGGCCGACATGGCAACCAAGCTGACCGCCGCGCGTGCGCTGACCCGCTATGCGGCCGAGCGCTACGACAGCGGCCAGCGTGCCGACATGGAGGCAGGAATGGCCAAGCTGTTCGCCTCCGAGGTCGCCATGGAGATCGCGCTCGATGCGGTGCGTATTCACGGCGGATACGGCTACTCCACCGAATACGACGTCGAGCGCTACTTCCGGGACGCGCCCCTGATGATCGTCGGCGAGGGCACCAACGAGATTCAGCGCAACGTCATCGCCGGGCAGTTGGTCGCCCGGGGTGGAATCTGACCCTTGCGCGGATGACCGCCGGGCATGCATTCCGTTAACCGACCGCGTCGACGAGCCCCCAGGCCAGCGCTGTCGCCGCGGCGATGGTCCGGCCGGAAATGATCAAATACGCTGTGCGCCAACGGCCAATGCGCCGACTGACGCTGACGGTTCCGCCGGCGCCGGGAATTAGCCCCAGCCTCAGTTCGGGCAAACCGAACACCGCGTCGGGCCGAGCGTCAACCCGCCCGCAAAACGCGGCCATCTCCAATCCGCTGCCCAGCACCCGGCCGTGCAGCTCGGCGCGGCAGGCCGCGCCGAGCCGCTTGGTCAGCACATCGAGCACCAGCGCCGGGCTGTGCCGGGTGCGGGCCAGGTGAGCACTGGCCGGATCGCGCAACGTCCCGAACTCGGCGAGATCACCGCCGCTGCAGAACGACGGCCCGTTGCCGCTGAGCACCACCTCCTCGATCGACGGATCCAGCTGTGCCACCGCCAACGCGTCCAGCAACACGGCCCGGGCAGCGGTGGAAAACGCATTGTGGCGCTGCGGCCGGTTCAACGTGATGTGCAACGTGTCACCGTCGCGTTCGGCCAGCACCGGCTCGGCGTCGTCCTCGGGCATCTCTGCCGCGGGGCGATGGGCAAGCCAGTGACCGAATTCGGGACCGGACTGCAACGTCGAGTAGGCCAGCGACTCGGTGATCACGCCAGCCGACGTGGGGCCATCGGGATCGATAGAGCGCAGCACGTCGTCGCAGACCGCTCCGGCCTGCGGCCAACGCCGGCAGCGCCGGGTCAGTTCGGCCAGTGCGTCGGGCACCGAGTCGACGGTGACCACCCGACGGTCGTCGGTGAAGTCTTGGCTGAGCGTGAAAGTAGCGTGTTGCAACCAATATTCGGGTGCAGCGGCGAGTGGGCCGGCGGCGACCACCACCCCGGGGGGTACGACGTCGTCGGTTGGCGGTGGCTCCGCCAGGTCGATGATGCGCAGTGTCACACGGAATACTTCTTGACCAGCTCGCTCTTGTAGAGCTTGCCGGTGTCCGTGCGCGGCAACTGCGCCTCGAACGAGATCGACCGCGGACACTTGTAGTGCGCCAGGCGATCCCGCAGCCAGGCCAGCAGCTCGGCGGCGAACTGGTCGGTGGCGTCGGCTGGATCCACCGTCTGCACCACCGCCTTGACACTTTGGCCCATTTCGTCGTCGGGAATGCCGAACACGGCCGCGTCGAGGACTTTCGGATGGGTGACCAGAAGGTTCTCGGCTTCCTGCGGGTAGATGTTCACGCCGCCGGAAATGATCATGTGATGCCGGCGGTCGGTCAGGTAGAGGTAGCCCTCCTCGTCGACGTAGCCGACGTCTCCTACGGTCACCCAACCATGCTTGTCACGGGACGCAGCGGTTTTCTCCGCATCATTGAGGTATTCGAACGGTAAGCCCCCCGCGAAATAGATTTCGCCGGCCTGCCCCGGTGGTAGCTCGTCGCCGTTCTCGTCGAGGATGTGGATCTCGCAAGCCAGCGGTTTGCCGACCGAACCCGGATGCGCCAGCCACTCCTCGGCGGTGATCAACGTCGAGCCGATTGCCTCCGAGGACGCATAGTATTCGTCGATGATCGGGCCCCACCAGTCGATCATCTGCTTCTTGATTTCCACCGGGCACGGTGCGGCCGCGTGCACCACGCGCTGCAGGCTGGACAAGTCGTAGGCATTGCGAACGGAATCAGGAAGTTTCAGCATCCGGACGAACATCGCCGGGACGAACTGACCGTGGGTGACCCGGTGGCGCTCGATGGCGTCGAGGCAGCCTTCGGGATCGAACTTCTCCATGACCACCGTGGTGATGCCGCTGGCCTGCACGCTCATCGACCACACCGACGGCGCGGTGTGATAAAGCGGCGCCGGACTGAGGTAGATCGATTCCGGGGTCATCCAGAAATCGATCAACGCCGACATCATGCCGGGCGCCTGCGCCGGGGAGACATGCGGCAATTCGCGTTTGATGCCTTTGGGTCGACCGGTGGTACCCGACGAGTACTGCAGCAGGTCGCCTTCGCGTTCGTCGGGGATCGGCCTATCCGGTTGATCGGCGACGCACTGCGGGTAGCGCTGCCAGCCGGGCAGCTCAGCCTCCCCCTCGTCGCAGGCGATCATCAGCAGATCGGGCAGGCCGTCCGGCAGATGTTGGGCTAGGTTCTCGCAGGTCTTTCGCAGCGCGGCCGAGCCGATGATTGCCTTGGCGCGGCAGTTGTCGATGATGTAGGCCGCCTCGGCCGCGGTCAGGTGGGTGTTGATCGGCACGTAGTACAACCCGCTGCGGCGCGCCGCCCACATGACCGTATGGATGTGGGCGTTGTTCTCCATGAGAATCGCGACCGCGTCGCCTTCGGCGAGACCGGCCTGCCGGAAACAATGCGCCAGGCGGTTGGCTTGCGCCTCCATCTCGTCGAAGGTGACGACCGTGCCGGATGGGTAGAGGATGACGGCGGGTTTGTCGGCGCCGAGATACTCACGAATCTGCATGCGCAGACTGTACCTCCGCCAAAGTTGACGGGTGTCAAGCGCTGCGGGCTACCCTGTCTGCCCGGCCTGCGCCAACCGCTGCTTGAGCGCGTCGAACTCGTCTTTGATGCCGGTGGGCAGCTTCTCGCCGACGAACTCGAACCACTGGGCGATCAGCGGCAGCTCCTCGCGCCATTCGTCGGGGTCGACCTCGAGCGCCTTAGCCACATCGCCGGCATCGACGTCGAGACCGTCCAAGTCCAGGTCCTGCACCGACGGCACGGTACCGATCGGGGTGGACCGGCCACCGGCCCTGTGCTCGATGCGGTCGATGATCCACTTGAGCACCCGGCTGTTTTCGCCGAAGCCGGGCCACAAAAAGTGGCCCTCCTCGTCGCGGCGGAACCAGTTGACGAAAAACACTTTCGGCAGCTTGGACTCGTCGGAATTCTTGCCGATCTCGATCCAGTGCGCGAAGTAGTCGCCGATGTTGTAGCCGCAGAACGGCAGCATGGCCATCGGGTCGCGGCGCACGGTGCCGACCTTGCCCTCGGCTGCGGCGGTCTGCTCGCTGCCCAGGGTGGCGCCGACGAATACACCGTGCTGCCAGTCTCGCGCCTGCGTCACCAGCGGCACCGTGGTCCGCCGGCGGCCGCCGAACAGGATCGCCGAGATCGGCACCCCCTGCGGGTCATCCCACTCGGGGGCCAAGATCGGGCATTGCGACATCGGTGTGCAGTAGCGCGAGTTCGGGTGCGCGGCCGTGGTCTCCGTCTCGCGGAAGTACCAGTCGTTGCCACGCCAGTCGGTGAGGTGCAGTGGTTCGCCTTCCAGGCCCTCCCACCACACGCGGCCGTCGTCGGTGACGGCGACGTTGGTGAAGATGGTGTTGCCGGCCGCGATGGTCTTCATGGCGTTGGGGTTTGACGTCCAGTTGGTGCCCGGCGCCACCCCGAAGAAACCGGCCTCGGGGTTGACCGCGTAGAGTCGGCCGTCCTTGCCGAAGCGCATCCAGGCGATGTCGTCGCCGAGGGTTTCGGCGCGCCAGCCCGGGACGGTCGGCCGGATCATCGCGAGGTTGGTCTTGCCGCACGCCGACGGGAACGCCGCCGCGATGTAGTACGCCTTGTTCTGCGGGGAGATCAGTTTGAGGATCAGCATGTGCTCGGCCAGCCAGCCCTCGTCGCGGGCCATCACCGAGGCGATGCGCAGCGCATAGCACTTCTTGCCCAGCAGCGCGTTGCCACCATAGCCCGAGCCGTAGCTCCAGATCTCCCGGGTCTCCGGGAAATGGGTGATGTACTTGGTGTCGTTGCACGGCCACGGCACGTCTTTCTGCCCGGGCTCCAGCGGGGCTCCGACCGAGTGTAGTGCCTTGACGAAAAAGCCGTCGTCACCGAGCTTTTCCAGCGCGGCGGTGCCCATCCGGGTCATGATCTTCATCGAGACGACGACGTACTCGGAGTCGGTGATCTCCACCCCCAGCTTGGGGTCGTCGGCCCCGAGCGGGCCCATGCAGAACGGCACCACCCACATGGTGCGACCGCGCATGCAACCGCGGTACAGGTCCGTCATGATCGACCGCATCTCGCTGGGGTCCATCCAGTTGTTGGTCGGCCCGGCGTCGGATTCGCGCTCGGAGCAGATGAACGTGCGGGACTCGACGCGGGCCACATCGGCGGGGTCAGACAACGCCAGGTAGGAGTTGGGGTGCTGTTGGCTGTGCAGCTTCCTGAAGGTGCCGGCTTCGACCAGCTGCGTGCAGAGTCGGTGCCATTCCTCGTCTGAGCCGTCGGCGAAGGCCACCCGGTCGGGCTCGGTGAGCTCGGCCACCTCGGCCACCCAGGCCAGCAGGCCCTGATGGTTGGTCGGCGCGCTATCAAGACCGGGGATGGTCGCTGACGTCATCGAAAACTCCTGAACTTTCCCGTGCGCGTGTCACGTCCGTGAAAAAACTGCGTAGCCGTCCTTAACACAGGTTATCGCGGCTCTTACATCCGTCAGGGCGCGGGCGGGTATCGGATCCCTCACAGGAAGGTGTGGCACAAGCGATGGTCGGGATGCCGCCCGCTTCGGCCAGTTCGGCGCGGACCGTGGCGAGTGCGGTCTGCAGCGCCGGCATCTCCCGGTCCCGCAGGGCTGCGGCCCGGGCCGCAGCGGCGACCTGTTCGCGTAGTTCGGTGTCGATAACCCGGACCCGGGCGCGGACCTGGGCGCTTCGGGCCTCGTCCAGCTCGCCCAGCGCCGTGCTCAGCGCCGACTCGGCGGCCAGCACCCGGTTGGCGACCAGCTGCTCGGCCGCCGACCGCAGGGACCCGGTCGCTTCACCCACCCAGCGGTCGAGCATCGCCCGGTCGGCCAGCAGACCGCGGGTGCTCACCACCCACACGGTGACCGCGAGCCCGATCGCCATGCACGCCACGATCCCGGCGGGGTTCAGCCCGGGCGTCAGACCTGCCAACAGCCGGCCGAGCGTCAACGTCACGCCCAGACCGAACCCGGCGCCCAGCAGCATCATCAGCCGCGTTTCCAGCCGCCGGGAGGTGACCGGTGGGGAAGTGATCGCCGGGTGGGCCGGCGCGGCGGCCGGCGGCGGATCCACCGTCAGATCCAGCACCTGCGCGACGTAGGCCAGATGCGTGGTGGCGCCCGCATCGATCTCGGCGAGTACCTGCTCGACACGGCTGCGGGCGTAGGACTCGAACTCGAGCAGGCCGCGGCGGGTCAGGCCGGCCAGGTCTTCCTGCAGCTCGCAGCGCAGCGCTGAACAACGGTTGCGGGCCAAGTAGGACAGCTGCACCCGGGCTTGCTGGAGCTGGCTGCGCACCGCGATGTTGCGCTCGGATTTGGCCAACCGCCGCTGCCGCAGCACGTCGTCGCGCTGCGCGCGCAACGCCTCGAGCGGCGCTCGGCGACCGGCGCCGCGGGCGTCCCGCTCGTAGTGGCCGGCGACCGTTTGCAGCCGGTGTTCCCAGGCCCGCAATCGGTTGCGCCGTGCCGCGGCGGGGTCGGCGAGTTGATCTTCGAGAGTGGCGACCAGCTTGTCGAGCTGCGGCCGCGCCCGCTCGGGGGCCGCGGCGACCCCCACCCAGGGCACCGTGCGGTAACGCGGTGCATGGGCGCTCAGCTCGTCGCGGTCGTCGGCGAGCACCTCGCGCCAGTTGCGGTAAAGGTCGATCTTGGCCACCACACCGATCACCACGTCGGTGTCGGTGGCCGCCGCATCCAGCAGTGCGCAGTCGGATCCGGTGATTACCGACGCCGCGGAGACCACGAACACCACCGCCGTCGGTGCTTCACCGACCATCAGGTCCGCCGACTCCACGAACGTGTGCCCCCTCGATCGCTCGCGGAGCGCGGCGAGCACGCTGCTGACCCCGGCGAGCCACGGACCGGTCACCGCCACCACGTCGCGGCGCCGCACCGTCGGGGGCCGCAGCCGCGGTGCGACCGCGGCCACACACGCGTCCACCTCGGCAACGGCGTCGTGACGTGCCGGGTCAGTCACGGCGCGCCTCGGCCGATTGGCAGCGACCGGTGGCACGGGCGTGGAACCAGAGCCGCAACCAGCCCCTGGCGATGTCGGCGCCACAGGCCCGGTGTAGGGCTGATACCGATCCACGGCTGTAGCGCTGCCAGTGCCGCGCTTGCCGCAGGTGCTCGGCCGGGTGGCGGACACGCTCGACGGGCAGCCCCGCCGCCTCGACGACGTCGATCGCGGCGAGCATCTGGGCGATCACGGTGTCGTCGCGGGACAGGAATTGCCCGGCCAGCCGGTCGGTGACGGCCAGCGCCTCCAGCTCGGCCACCGCACCCAGCAGGCGCCGGTACCGCACCTCGGCACCGGCGGCGGTGATCGAGGCGACCACCGCATCGACCCGGCTGAGCCGACGCAGCAGCGCCTGCGTCTGGGCCCTGGACTCGCCGCGGCGGATCGCGGCGATCGCCGCGGTGATCCCGAACACATCGAGGGTGTCCAGCAGCCGGCCCCGGGTCTCCACCGGCAGCGGATGGGTGCCGGCCAGGAAGCTGTCCGGGGAGCTCAGGTCGGCGGGCCGGGCGGAAAGCAGGCGCAGCGCCGCCCATCGGGTGTCGTCGAGCAAGCCGTCGAGCGCGGCCACGGCCAGCAACCCCACCATCGGCTGGGCCGACACACCAGGCGGCGTGTCGGACACGTCCGCTTTGTTCAACACGGTCAGCACCCGGGGCCCGGCCGCCGCGATCGCGTCGCGGTCCTCGGGTTTGACCACCTCGGCGATCAGGTAGACATCAAGGTCAGCTGCGTTCGACGACGGCGCCAGGTCGATGCCCGCGCGAACCAGGGCGTGCGCGACGGTGCGCCGGCCCACTCCGCGGCGTCCCGACACGGCGACCCGCAGCGGTGCGCCGAGCCTTTCGGCGATCGCCGTCCACCGGGTGTCGGCGGCCGCACCGGCGAACCGCGCCAGCTCGTCGACGAAGATCTGGTGCCCGCTCATTGTTCCCCGCATGGTGACAGCTGAGCGGCCCTGGCGCGAGCCACCGACTAGCGGCCGAAGGCAACTGTTGGGTATCAATCTTGGGTGGGCACGGCTACATCCTGGGTTCATGGGTAACCATGGACGAATGCACGCACAGCCCGGGGTGGACGCACGCCCCGATACGGACGCGCCTGCCCCGCGCGCTTCCGGAGGCTATCCCCGCACGACCAGCTTCAGGACTCGGCGCTCCGCGCTGTCGGCAGCCCAGCAGCGGACCTGGGAGCGGCTGTGGCCGAAACTCGGCCGCGTGGCGGGTAGTGCCGACGAGCCGCCGCTCGACGCTGGACTGTGGTTCGGCAGGCAGGCCCCGTTGGTCCTGGAAATTGGTTGCGGCACAGGAACTTCGACACTCGCGATGGCACAGTCCGAGCCGGACGTCAACGTGGTCACCGTCGACGTGTACCGCCGGGGGCTGGCGCAGCTGCTGTGCGGCATCGAACGGGAAGACGTCGGCAACATTCGGCTGATCCGCGGCGACGCCGTCGACGTTCTCGAACACCTGATCACACCGGGTGCGCTGACCGGGGTGCGGGTGTTCTTCCCCGATCCGTGGCCCAAGGCGCGTCACCACAAGCGGCGTCTGCTGCAGCCGGCCACCGTTGGCCTCATCGCCGACCGGCTGCGCCCCGGCGGTGTGCTGCACGTCGCGACCGACCACCCGGGCTATGCCGGCCAGATCGCCGCGGTTGGCGACGCCGAACAGCGATTGCGTCGCGTGCATCCCGCTGCCCGGGCGCTACCGATCTCGATCGCGCGTCCGACCACAAAATACGAGACAAAGGCGCGGCAAGCCGGCAGCACTGTCAGCGAGCTGTTGTGGGAAAGACGGCGACAATGAGCCTGACCGAAGACACGACCACCGAGACATCCGAACCGATCCCGACGCCGCTCACACCTGCCGGCGACGGCCTGAGCGGCCCAGGTGGCCTCGGCGCGCGGCGGGTGCTGCTGGTGTGGGACGCACCCAACCTGGACATGGGCCTGGGCGCGATCCTGGGCCGCCGGCCAACGGCGCTTGAGCGGCCCCGCTTCGACGCGCTGGGCCGCTGGCTGCTGACCCGCACCGCCGAGGTCGCCGCGGGCCGTCCCGACGTTTTGACCGAACCCGAGGCCACGGTGTTCACCAACATCGCGCCGGGCAACGCCGAGGTGGTTCGACCGTGGGTGGACGCGTTGCGTAACGTGGGGTTCGCTGTGTTCGCCAAGCCGAAAGTGGACGAAGACAGCGATATCGACGCCGACATGCTCGCCCACATTGCGCTCCGGCGCCGCGAAGGGCTGGCGGCGCTGGTGCTGGCCTCCGCGGACGGCCAGGCGTTCCGGGCTCCGCTGGCCGACATCGCACGCACCGGGGTCCCCGTCGCGGTGCTGGGATTTCGCGAACACGCGAGTTGGGCGTTAGCGTCGGATACCTTGGAGTTCATCGACCTGGAAGACATCGAGGGTGTTTTCCGGGAACCGCTGCCGCGAATCGGCCTGGATTCGCTGCCTGAGCAGGGAGCGTGGCTGCAGCCATTCCGGCCGCTGTCGTCGCTGCTGGCCTCGCGTTTGTGACAACTGGATAAAAGGCCGCGGGTCACCAAGATTTTTTCAGCAGATCCAGTAAGGAGCTTGAGTGTTCGCCTGGTGGGGTCGGATCGTATACCGCTACCGGTTCATCGTTATCGGGGTAATGGTGGCGCTGTGCCTTGGTGGTGGCATCTTCGGGCTCAGCCTCGACAAGCACGTCACCCAGAGCGGTTTCTACGACGACGGCAGTCAGTCGGTCAAAGCCTCGGTGCTCGCCGACCGGGTCTACGGCCGCGACCGCACCGGCCACATCGTGGCCGTCTTTCCCGCTCCCAAAGGCAAGAAAGTCACCGACCCGGCTTGGTCGAAGAAGATCGTCGGTGAACTGAACGGATTCGTCAAAGACCACCCCGACCAGGTCATGGGATGGGCCGGGTACCTGCGGGCGCCCAACTCGACGAACCCGGTCGTTCAGGGCATGAAAACGGCCGACGATAAGTACACGTTCGTCAGCATCCCGCTCAAGGGCGACGACGACGACACCATCTTGAACAACTACAAGACGGTTGCGCCGGATCTGCAGAAGCTCGACGGCGGCAAGGTGGAACTGGCCGGCCTGGAGCCGGTGGCCAACGCATTGACCGGCACCATCGCCAAAGACCAGCAGCGCGTGGAAGTGCTCGCGTTGCCGCTGGTGGCGGTGGTGCTGTTCGTGGTGTTCGGCGGGGTCGTCGCGGCTGCCCTGCCGGTGATCGTGGGGGGGCTCGCCATCGCGGGCGCACTGGGTATCATGCGTTTCCTCGCGATTTTCGGTCCGGTGCACTTCTTCGCCCAGCCGGTGGTGACAATGATCGGCTTGGGTGTCGCGATAGATTACGCGCTTTTCGTGGTGAGCAGGTTCCGCGAGGAACTCGCCGAAGGCTACGACGCCGAGGTGGCGGTGCGCCGCACCATGATGACGGCAGGGCGTACCGTCACGTTCTCGGCGGTGCTGATCGCCGCGTCCGCGGTCAGCATGCTGGTGTTCCCGCAGGGCTTCCTGCGCTCGCTCACCTACGCCACGATCGCCACCGTCATGCTCTCGGCGATCCTGTCGATCACTGTCTTGCCGGCCGTGCTCGCCATCCTCGGCCGACACGTGGACGCGCTGGGTGTACGCACCCTCTTCCGGGTTTCTTTCCTGGCGAACTGGAAGATCTCTCGGGCGTACCTGAATTGGCTGTCCGACCGGCTGCAGAAGACCAAGACACGTGAAGAGCTCGAGCACGAGTTCTGGGGCAAGCTCGTCAACCGCGTCATGAAGCGGCCGCTGCTGTTTGCCGTCCCGATCGTCGTCATCATGATTTTGCTGATCATCCCGCTCGGCAAGATGTCGCTGGGCGGCTTCAGCGAAAAATATTTGCCGCCGAATAACTCGGTGCGTCAGGCCCAGGAGCATTTCGACAAACTGTTCCCTAACTATCGCACCGAACCGGTGACCCTGGTTGTCGTCAGCAACGACCGCAAGCCCATCACGGACCAGCAGCTGGCCGCCATCCGCAACCAGGCAATGGCGATCGGCGGATTCACCGTCCCGAACAATGATCCCGCCGAGATATGGCCGCAACGGCCCCACGCGCAGGGCGCCTCCAAGGATCCGTCCGTTCGCGTCATCCAAAACGGCTTGGTGAACCCCAACGACGCCGCCAAGAAAATCGCCGAGCTGCGGGCGCTCACCCCACCCAAAGGCGTGTCGATCATGGTCGGGGGCACCCAGGCCTTGGTGCAGGACAGCATCCACGGCATATTCGCGAAGCTGCCGTTGATGCTGTTCATCTTGCTCACCGCCACGACCCTGTTGATGTTCCTGGCCTTTGGTTCGGTGGTGCTTCCGATCAAGGCGACGGTGATGAGCGCTCTCACCCTTGGGTCCACCATGGGCATCTTGACCTGGATTTTCGTTGACGGTCACTTCTCGAAGTGGCTTAATTTCACCCCGACGCCGCTGACCGCGCCGGTGATCGGCCTGATCATCGCGGTGGTCTTCGGCCTGTCCACCGACTACGAGGTGTTCTTGGTGTCACGGATGGTCGAGGCGCGCGCGCGCGGCATGTCCACCGCCGAAGCCATCCGGATCGGTACCGCGACGACCGGTCGCATTATCACCGCGGCCGCGCTGATCCTTGCCGTGGTCGCCGGTTCGTTCGTGTTCTCCGACTTGGTGATGATGAAATACCTGGCGTTCGGTTTGATGGCGGCACTGCTGCTGGATGCGACCGTGGTCCGGATGTTTTTGGTCCCGTCGGTGATGAAGCTGCTCGGCGACGACTGCTGGTGGGCACCGCGGTGGATGAAACGGCTGCAGACCCGGCTCGGGCTGGGCGAGATCCATCTGCCCGACGAGCGTAGGCGGCCCGGTACCCGTCGCCCCGAACGGCCTCCGGTCGCCGCCTGCGGGCCGCCCGACATAACCCCGCGGCCGCCGCGCGACCCGACCCACCCGAGCGCGGATGGTTCCGCACGTCCGCGCCCGCCGGCCCGGGCGAATCGCCGGCCCCCGGCTCAGGACAGCCCGTCGGCCGCCAGCACCACTCGAATGCGGACCCCGGGGCCGGTGGAGCCGCAGGGGGATGCGACAACCACCCGAATACCCGCGCCTAACCCCGCCCGCGGCGGCGACCAGCGCCCGCCGGGCAGCTCGGCTCAGGACCGCGACATCGAGTCCTGGCTGTCTGAGCTGCGCGACACCAAACACGGCAGAAGCCCGGAGGATTCGCGCGGTCCGGAGAGCGTCGGGCAGCCGCGGCGGGCGGAGCCGTCCGCCGACGAAACCCGAGCTATGCCGATACCCGGCGACGAGGCGACGACCGCCATTCCGGTCTCGCCGGAGAAGAGCGACCCGAGGGTGGCCGCAGAGAACCCGAAGCCCCGCGCCGGTAACACCGCGAACGCCGAGCGGGCCCGCCACCCCCGTGGCACTCGGCTCAGCGCACAGGATTTGCTGCGCCGCGAAGGACGGTTTTAACCGGCAGCGTCGGCCTCGATGTCGTCAGGTTCGGCCGCCATGATCGCCGAACCTTTGGCGGCCTGCTCGGTCGCCTGCGCGCACGGGTCCGGAGCCAGCAAGACCTGAAACGCGTTGTTGAGGAAGGCGACTGTCGGGACGGCCAGCAGCGCGCCGACGATCCCGGCGAGCACCCCGCCCGACGAAATGGCCAGCACCACCGCGAGCGGGTGGATCGACACGGCGCGGCCCATCACCAGCGGCTGCAGCACGTGCGCCTCGAGCTGGTTTACCGCGATGAGCACGCCAAGCGTGATCAGCCCGTAGACAAATCCCTTGGCCAGTAAAGCGACCACCACCGCCAAAAAACCGCTGATCACGGCACCGACCAGCGGGATGAACGCGCCGAGAAACACCAGCGAGGCCAGCGGCAGTGCCAGCGGCACACTCATGATCGCCAAGCCGGCGCCGACTCCCGCGGCATCGACCAACGCCACCAGAAAGGTGGCGCGCACATAGCCGATCAGCGACCCGTACCCGGCTCGGCCGGCGGCCCGCACCCGTTCACGGCCGCCGACCGGGACGATCCGGGTGACGTACTCCCAGATATTGCGGCCGCCGTAGAGAAAGAAGATCAGCGTGAACAGCATCAGCAGCCCCGCGGTGACGATCTCGGTGATGGCCGCCGCGGTTGACACCGCGCCGCTGGTCAACTTCGCCTGGTTGTTCTGCAGCGCCTGGATCGCCGCGTTGCCGGCCTTGTCGATCTGTTGGCGGCTCAGCTGCAGCGGTCCGTTGACCAGCCAGTTGCGGGCGGTGTCGATGCTGCGGGTGACCTGGTCGACCACATCTGGCAACCCGACGATGAACTGACTGACGACGAAAGTCAGGATGCCGCCCAAAATGGCGAAGCCACTGAGCAACACCAAAGCCACCGCCCCGCCGCGCGGTATGCCCCGGCGGTTCAGCCAGTCCACCGCCGGTAGGAGCAATGCGCTGAGCATCAACGCCAGCAGGACCGGTACGACGATGATTTCCAGCCGCTTGATCACCCACAGCACCGCAACGAGGGCGGCCAGAATCACCAACAACCGCCATGCCCACGCTGCGGTCTTGCGGACTAGAGGTTCGACCGACTCGTCGTCGCGGGTCGACGGCATGCGGCTAAGCCTAACCGGCGGCCGGCACCCCTTCATCGGCCGACATCGGTGAAACACCGGCGCGGCGCGGTACCCGGCGACGGTTGTGCTGCCACCTGCGCGGCTACCCTGAACCACGTGCCGCATGACGCGCCGGCCCACGTCGCCCACCGTCAGCAGGAGCCGGCCCGGGGCAAATATTGGTGGGTCCGGTGGGCAATCCTGGGTGTCGTCGCGATCGTGCTCGCGGTCGAGGTGGCGTTGGTGTGGGACCAACTGTCTAAGGCCGCCAAGAGCCTGTATTCGGCCAAGTGGTGGTGGTTACTGGCTGCGCTGGTGGCCGCGGCTGCGTCGATGCACAGCTTCGCCCAGATTCAGCGCACCCTGCTCAAGTCCGCCGGGGTGCACGTCAAACAATGGCGATCGGAAGCCGCGTTCTACGCGGCCAATGCGCTGAGCACCACATTGCCCGGCGGGCCGGTGATATCGGCGACGTTTTTACTACGCCAGCAACGACTCTGGGGCGCCTCGACGTTGGTGGCCTCCTGGCAGCTGGTGATGTCGGGGGTGCTGCAGGCGGTCGGATTGGCGCTGCTCGGTCTGGGCGGCGCGTTCTTTCTCGGCGCCACGAACAACCCGTTTTCACTGCTGTTCACCCTCGGGGGGTTCGTCGCGTTGCTGCTGCTCGGGCAGGCGGTGGCGTCGCGCCCGGAGTTGATCGACGGGATCGGTGCGCGGGTGCTGTCCTGGATCAACTCGGTGCGGGGCAAGCCGGCGGACACCGGTTTGGAGAAGTGGCGCGAAACCCTCGACCAGCTGGAGTCGGTCAGCCTGGGCCGCCGTGACCTGGGTGTCGCATTCAGCTGGTCGATGTTCAACTGGATCGCCGACGTGGCGTGTTTGGGCTTCGCCGCCTATGCTGCCGGCGGCAATGCGTCGGTGGCCGGGTTGACGGTTGCCTACGCCGCCGCCCGCGCGGTCGGAACGATTCCGCTGATGCCGGGCGGCCTGTTGGTGGTCGAAGCGGTACTGGTGCCCGGTTTGGTGTCTAGCGGGATGTCACTGCCCGACGCCATCTCCGCGATGCTGATCTACCGGCTGATCAGCTGGCTGGTGATCGCCGCGATCGGCTGGGTGGTGTTCTTTTTCATGTTCCGCACCACGAACGAGATCGATGTCGAGGCCCTAGAGAACAACCTGGAGAACAACCCGGAAGCCGGCACCACATCCCGCGATGCGGCGACACCGAACAGCAGCGGCTCGTCGACCGACCCTGCCGACACCGCCCTGCAGGGGCCGCTACCCCCGCCGGACGCGGACGATCAGGGCGGTTCTCGCTGATCACGGTGGGGGCACCACCGCCGCGGCGCTGCGCCCGACACCACACGGGATCGGCCACGCCATCAAAGGCGACGCTTGCGCCGAAGAAATTCCGGTCATCGATAACTGCTTGGCAAAGCGCGAATATCGCCGCATCGTCACAAACGGGTCGCAAATGGCTCACAGATGATTCACAAATGCCTGCGGTCGGATACGAAAACGCTCGACGGTCATCCCGCCGTCGGTTCCGGTGTCGCCGTCAATCGGGCAGACCGCAAGCTGCGCACCGCAGAATCGACCGCTATCCGCCCACGTTGCCGAGTCGATGCAGCTCAGAGACCGAAGAAAGCTAATTGACGTAAGACATGCTGAGGTAGGCTCACGGGCATTCGACGCGGGAACGGGGAGAGAAGAAATCCAGCAGTTAATGATGCGCCTGTCGGGCAGGCTACGCAGACTCCGCTGGCTGGTCTTCACAGCGTGGTTGCTTGCGTTGGTTCCCGCGATTTACCTCACGGTGACCCAATCCGGTCAATTGACCGGCGGCGGCTTCGAGGTGGCGGGGTCGCAGTCGCTGGAGGTCCACGACGCGCTCGAGGCCCACTACCCCGACCAGGGCGCCTCCCCGCTGGCGTTGGTCGCCGCGCCCCGTCCAGACGCCAGCTACCAGGACATGAGCGCCGCCGTCGCGATGCTCAAGCGGGTTGCCGGCGAGGTTCCAGCCGTGACGATCGTTACGGATACGCGGCAACCGGCCCCACAGCCCGATCGGCCCTATGTGGTGCCGCTGCGACTCGACTTCAACAACACCGGCGCCAGTGACGTCGCCAAAGCCCTGCGTCGCAAAATCGGCGTCGTGGGTGATCAGCCCGGGCGGATCGACAACGGCCGGGTGCGGCTGTATGTCATCGGTCAGGGCGCGCTCAGCACGGCCGCCGCCGCCAACACCAAACACGACATCGCGGCGGCAGAACGGTGGAACCTGCCGATCATCCTGATCGTGCTGCTCGCGGTGTTCGGTTCGCTAGCGGCCGCGGCGATCCCGCTGGCGCTCGGCGTGTGCACCGTGGCGATCACGATGGGCGTGGTGTATCTCCTGTCGACCTACACCACGATGTCGGTGTTCGTCACCTCGACGGTATCAATGTTCGGCATCGCGCTCGCGGTCGACTACTCGCTGTTCATCTTGATGCGTTTCCGCGAAGAGCTACGCGCCGGCAGACAGCCCGCCGACGCCGTCGACGCGGCGATGGCGACATCCGGGCTGGCGGTGGTGCTCTCGGGCATGACCGTTGTCGCCTCGCTGACCGGCATTTACCTGATCCACACCCCGGCGTTGGCGTCGATGGCCACCGGCGCGATCATCGCGGTGGCCGTCGCCATGTTGACGTCGACCACGATGACACCGGCGGTGCTGGCGACGTTCGGCCGGGCTGCCGCCAAGAGGTCCGCGCTGCTGCACTGGTCACGTCGGCCCGAGGCTACCCAGTCGCGGTTCTGGACGCGTTGGATCGGCTTTGTGATGCGCCGGCCGTGGGCGTCGGCGCTGGCCGCGGCGGCGGTGCTGATCGCAATGGCCACACCCGCCTTGTCAATGGTGCTCGGCAACAGTTTGCTGCGTCAGTTCGATTCCACACACGAGATCCGCGCCGGGGTCGCCGGGGCAGCCGAGGCGCTGGGACCCGGCGCGCTGGGCCCGGTGCAGGTGCTGGTCCGGTTCAGCAACGACGATGCCTCCTCGGCCGGGCACGCCGCTGTGCTTGCGGCGATCCGTCACGAGATGGCGCAGGCGCCCAACATCGTTTCGGTGGCGCCGCCGGTGTTTGCCGACGACAACAGCAGCGCCATGCTCGCCGCGGTGCTGGCAGTGGATCCCGAGGACCTGGCCGCGCGCCAGACTATCGACTGGATGCGCAGTCATCTGCGGAGGGTACCCGGCGCCGGTTCGGCCCGCATCGACGTCGGCGGGTCGACCGCGTTGATCAAAGACTTCGACGACCGGGTGTCGCAGACCGAGCCGCTGGTGCTGGGGTTTGTCGCCCTGATCGCGTTCGTCATGCTGCTGATCTCAATTCAATCGGTGTTTTTGGCTTTCAAGGGCGTGCTGATGACCGTGCTGTCGGTGGCGGCCGCCTACGGCAGCCTGGTGATGGTGTTTCAGTGGGGCTGGTTGGAAAAGCTCGGGTTCGCACCGATCAGTTCGATCGACAGCACCGTCCCGCCGCTGGTGCTGGCGATGACGTTCGGCTTGTCGATGGACTACGAGATTTTCCTGCTGACCCGCATCCGGGAACGGTTCCTGCAGTCCGCCGACACCCGTGACGCCGTCACCTACGGGGTGAGCACCAGCGCGCGTACCATCACCAGCGCGGCGTTGATCATGATCGCGGTGTTCATCGGTTTTGCTTTCGCCGGTATGCCTTTGGTCGCCGAGATCGGGGTGGCGTGCGCCGTCGCGATCGCGGTGGACGCCACCGTGGTGCGGTTGGTGATGGTGCCTGCGCTGATGGCGATGTTCGAGCAGTGGAACTGGTGGGTGCCGACCTGGCTGCACCGCATCCTGCCGTCGGTGGACTTCGAGAAGCCCCTGCCCACGGCCGACCTCAGCGACGTCATGACGATTCCCGACGACATCTGCGCGCCGGTACTGCCCCGCGCTGACCTGCGGATGGCGCTCAAATCGGCGGCCCAGCTCAAACGCTTGGCCCCCGATGCGATTTGCGTGACCGATCCGTTGGCCTTCAGCGGCTGTGGACCGGACGGCCAGGCGCGAGAGCGGATCACGGGCAGCGCTGAGCAGGACACGCACCGCCTCGCGCTGGCCGGCGCGGCGAGCGGCGGTCAGTCGACGGCCCGCAGGTTTGCCGGCGGCTTGACCCACCGCAACGGCTTCGGGCGGGCGGTCCGGCCGGTGCATCCGGTTACCCTGTGGCGCGGCCGCCTTTCCGTCGCCCTGGACGCGCTGAAAACCCCGGCCCCGGCGTTCCAGCGGCGCAGCCCGGTGGAGACCACCCACATTCAGTTGCCCACCGGGGACCGCCTGCAAATCCCGACTGGCGCCGAGACGCTGCGGTTGAAGGGCTATCTGCTTATCAACCGCAACAGCATCCGCGATTACGCCGAGTTTGCTGAGTTGGTCGACGCGATGGCGCCCGAAACCGCCGCGGTCATCTTGACCAGTATTGACAACTATTACTGTTGCCGATCATCGCGGCGACAATGGATTGCCACCCAGTTGGTGCGTCGGCTGGCGGATCCGCATCCTTGCGACATCGACGCCGATCATTGGCCCGGACCAGAGGAGCGGGCAGACTGGGAGGAGGTCAGGCGGCGTTGCCTGGCGGTGGCGGTGGCGATGCTGGAGGAGGCGAGGTGACGTTGGCAGCGGACCGACGCCCCGAACCGGCGCCGGATCGGTCCCCAGCTGATCGAGGTCCCGCGACGGCGCCGCAAGAACCTGTCGAACCCCGGTACGCAGATAAGCCGGTGGAGTTCTGGCCCACGTCGGCGATCCACGCGGCGCTGGAAGGCGGCGACATCGCCACCTGGCAGAAGCTCGCCGTCGCGCTCAAACGTGATCCCTACGGGCGGACCGCCCGCCAAGTTGAAGAGGTCCTGGCTAAGTCCCGTCCGTACGGTATCTCCAAAGCGCTCGCCGAGGTGCTGGATCGCGCCCGCGCCCATCTGGAGGCCAACGAACGCGAGGAAGTCGCCCGTCACGTGCGCCAGTTGATGGAGCGGTCCGGGCTCGGACAGCGGGAGTTCGCGTCCCGCATCGGGGTGCCCGTAGACGAATTGGCTGCCTATCTGGACGCCAGGGTCAGCCCGTCGGCCGCGCTGATGATTCGGATGCGTCGGCTGTCGGACCGGTTCGCCAAGCTGAAATCAGAGCCGCCCGGCGGCAGCTGATCATCGACGTGCGTGACGGCGTCGCACGGCGGAGCGTTGCCGTTGAGTGTGTTTTAGTGACACGATCATGCGGCTTGCCCTTGCGGGGTGTGGTTTTTGGCCGCGCCGCTTGCGGCCGCACCAGGGTGAGGACTTGCACAAGCTCCGCCGGCGCCGGATGATCGGGTGTCCGCGCCCCGGGTAGCGTGCCGTTTAACGTGAATTGATGGGTGCTACGCCGGCCACCAGCCAACGGTCCCCCGGCTTGGTCAGCGCCACCCGCAACGCCAGGACCGTTCGGCTGGGCGGCTGGCCCGGACTGGTGCGGGTAGACCGCAGCAACACCACGACGCTGGCCAGTGACGGGCCGATCGCTTCGACACCCGCCTCGAGCGTCGTAGCCTGCGCGGTGATGTCGCGGTGCGCAAGATCTGCGGTGGCCTTGGCGAATTGGTCCTTGAACGCGTCGGCCTGGTCGGGCACCATCATCGCCGCCGCCCGATCTCTCGACGCGGCGGGGTTTTGCGGGTTGAAGGTCGCGGTCGCCTCGGCCATGGCGGTGGCGATCTTCACCACCTCCGCCGAATCGTGTTGAACAGCACGATCGGGCTTCGTCCAGTGGGTGAACCCGACCGCCACGACCGTCACCAAGGCTGCCGTGCACAGCCCGACCACGGCCAGCCGCAGCCCAGGCCGGTCGTCATCGGTGCCAAGCGTCACCAAGTCGCGTCGCAGCAGCCAGAAATTGATCAGCACGCCCTCGACGATCAGCAGCACCAATACCGGACACAACGCCACCCACCATTGCGGCCAGCCGAGCATGACCCCGACGACCAGCAGCGCGGCGATTGCCGCCAGCGGCGCCACGACGTCAAACACGATGAGCCGCCAGGCGTTTCTCATCGAATCGACTCCAGCGCTGAGATCAGCAGCCGACCGCCCACATCGGAGACGCCCAGAAGCAGATTCCAGTGCACGATTTGCGGCTTGGCGCCGACGTTCTCGCTCACCGACGTGGCGACCAGGATGACCTTGTCGGTGCGGCTGGCTATCTCCGAGGGCAGCTGTTCGGTCGAGCGAGGAGCGCCGGGCCGCAGGTCTAAGTCGTGGTGGACCGCTTCGATCGCGACGGCCTCGATTCGGCCAGTGCTGCGTGACTGCAGCCGCTGCACCACCTGCCGGTAGGGCTGCATCGCGGAGTCGAAGTCGGCGTTGAGTTCACCGACGGTCCCGTCGTGCAGGCGCTGTAAGCTGGCGCCGACGTTGTCGGCGTTCATGTTGATCAGCAACCCGGTCCAATCCGCCGCGGCCTGCATGACCCGGCTCTGATAGCGGCGCTCGTCGGCGTCGCTGCGGTGGGCCGACCAGATGATGACGCTCACGAACACCGCGGCCACCGACAACACGCCCAACACGGCCGAGACGACGCCGTAGGCAGAGATGATACGGCCGGCGTGCGATTCGGGATCGGGGTCGTCGGTCTGGGCAGTTGGGGCGGTCTGCTCGCCGTCGGGCATGGCCGTGAGGCTACCGGCCGCCAGGGCGCGTCCGGCAACGCCCGGGCCAAAGGGCCGCCGAGTGACAGGGCACCGCTGTGCCCGGCGCCGGATTCAGCGGGCGTGGATCGGTAACACGTCGACCACCATCCAGTGGCCGTTTTGCTTCGTCAGGGTCACCCGCGCGGCGACCACGACGCTCTTGGGCGGCTGATCCCACACGTTCTGGGTCCTGCGCAGGATTACCGCCACCCGGGCTGCCGACGGTCCGATCGCTTCGATGCCGGCCGCCAGGGTCGCTGCCTCGGCGCTGACGTTCTGGCTGGCCAGTTTCGCGGCGGCCTGACCGAACTTCTCTTTGAAAGCGTGCGCGTGATCGGGTGCCACCATGGCCGCGGCCCGATCGATCGACGCTGTCGGGTTGGCGGGCGAGATCGTCCCGGTCGCCACCATGACCTCGGTGGCGATCTGCACCACCTCCGCGGAATCGCGTTTGAGGTCGCGGTCGGGCACCGTCCAGCGTTTGTACCCGAACACAACAGCGGCCACCAGGGCCGCCGTACACACCGCGACGACAGCCAGCCGCAGGCCGGGCCGGCCGTCGTCGGTGCCGACTGTCACCGAACGCCGGCGCAGCCGAACGAAATTCGCCGCCATGCCCTCGACGACCAGCAGCACCAGTATCGAGCACACCGAGACCCACCACAGCGGCCACCCGAGCACCACTCCGATCCCCAGCAGCCCGGCGATCGTGCCCAGCGGCGCGGCAACGTCGAAAGCCGACAGTCGCCATATTTTTCTCATCGACGTTCTCATAGACACCCTCGCAGACCGGTCATCGGAACGACGTGAGTCCGGAAATCAGCAACGTGCCGCCCACATCGGAGACATTCACCTGCAAGTTCCAGCGCACGGTCTCCGGTTTGCCCTGATTCTCGATGAGAGAGGTAGCGACCACCATGACGGTGTCGGTGCGGGTAGCGGCCGACGGCGGCGGCGGCAACGGCCGGGGCGGATCGGCACCGGCCGGGGCACCGAGGTCGTGATGCACCGATTCGATGGCCACCGATTCGATCCGGCCGTTGATGCGGGACTGAATTTTCTGTATTCCCGCCCGGTAGGGCTGCATGAAGGACTCGAACTCCGCGTTGAACTGGCCGCCGGTCTTGCCGCGCAGCCGTGCCATGCCGGCGTCGACGTTGCCGGCGTTGAGGTTGATCAGCACGCCGGTCCAGCTGGCCGCCGCGCGCACTACCCGGTTCTGGTAGGCGCGGTCATCGACCTCACGGTGGTGCGCCGACCAGGTGATCAGGCCCAGCACGATCGCGGCAAGCGACGCGATCCCCAGGATCGCCGACGCGACCCGGTACGCCCAGACTTTGCGACCGCCCGGGGTGTCGCTCGCCGACCCGTCCGCGCCGACCGGTGACTCGGAACCCGGCTCGTCGGGGACCGGGTCGCCCGGATCGGCCGGGAATTCGACTTCCTCGTGCTTGGGCATGGCGGTGAGGCTACCCGACGCCGGCGGGGGGTTCCCACCCAGGGACCGGGCGCCTGCGCTGCGGCCAGGTTGCTGATGCCATCATGGGAACAGTGACGACACAAGCCACTCGCTCGGGCATCGACCTGAGCCATGTCGACTCCGGCATCCGCCCTCAAGACGACCTGTTCGGCCACGTCAATGGCCGGTGGCTCGCCGAGTACGCGATACCGGCAGACCGCGCCACCGACGGTGCGTTTCGGTCGTTGTTCGACCGGGCCGAAGTCCAGGTGCGCGATCTGATCAAAGAAGCCAGCATAAGCGCCCCGGCCAACGGCACCGACGCCCAGCGCGTCGGGGATCTCTACGCCAGCTTTCTCGACGAGGCCGCCGTCGAACGTCGAGGCGTTGCGCCTCTGCTCGACGAATTGGCCGTGATCGAGGCCGCCGCCGACCGGGACGCCCTGGCCGGGGTCCTCGGGGCACTGCAGCGCACCGGTGTCGGCGGCGGGGTCGGGGTCTATATCGACACCGACGCGAAGAACTCGACCCGCTACCTCGTGCATGTCACGCAGTCCGGCATCGGGCTGCCCGACGAGTCCTACTACCGAGAGTCCCGGCACGCCCCAGTGCTGGCGGCCTACCCACAGCACATCTCGTCGATGTTCGCCCTGGTGTACGGCGCAGACGCAGCCGACCACGCCGAGAACGCGGCCCGGATCGTGACGTTGGAAACCAAGCTGGCCGCAGCGCATTGGGATGTGGTCAAAAGACGCGACGCGGAGTTGAGCTACAACCTGCGCGCGTTCGCCGACCTGTTGGGAAAGGCGCCGGGCTTCGACTGGACCGGCTGGGTGACGGCACTGGGCAGCACGCCGGATAAAGTTGCCCAACTCGTTGTGCGTCAGCCCGACTACCTCACCGCATTCGCGGCGTTGTGGGAGAGCGAGGATCTCGGGGACTGGAAACTTTGGGCGTGCTGGCGGTTGATCCACGCTCGGGCCGGACTGCTCACCGACGCGCTGGTGCGCGAGGACTTCGCATTCTATGGCCGCATGCTCACCGGCGCCGAGGAGATCCGCGACCGCTGGAAGCGCGGCGTGGCGTTGGTGGAGAACCTATTGGGTGATGCTGTCGGAAAGCTCTACGTGCAGAGGCATTTTCCACCAGATGCCAAGGCGCGGGTAGACGCGCTGGTCAAGAACTTGCTCGAGGCGTACCGGACTAGCATCACCAACCTGGACTGGATGACACCCCAGACACGCGAGCGGGCACTGGCCAAGCTGGATCGGTTCACCGCCAAGATCGGCTATCCGGTGCGGTGGCGCGATTATTCGGCGCTGGTGATCGACCGCGATGACCTGTACGGCAATTACCAACGCGGCTACGCGGTCAACTACGACCGCGAGCTCGCCAAGCTCGGCGGACCGGTAGACCGTGACGAATGGTTCATGACACCTCAGACCGTCAACGCCTACTACAATCCCGGAATGAACGAAATCGTCTTTCCTGCAGCGATTCTACAGCCGCCGTTGTTCGATGCCGAGGCTGATGACGCGGCCAACTACGGCGGAATCGGCGCGGTGATCGGTCACGAGATCGGGCACGGTTTCGACGACCAGGGTGCCAAGTACGATGGCGAGGGCAACCTGGTCGACTGGTGGACCGACGAAGACCGTGCCGAGTTCGGCTCTCGCACTGCCGCGTTGATCGAGCAGTACAACGCTTACACGCCACGCGGGCTTGACGACGGGCATCACGTGAACGGTGCCCTCACTGTGGGCGAGAACATCGGTGACCTGGGCGGCCTGTCGATCGCCCTGTTGGCCTACCAGATCTCGCTGGGCGAAAAGCCTGCCCCGATCATCGACGGCCTGACCGGCCGGCAACGGGTGTTCTTCGGGTGGGCGCAGATATGGCGCGCCAAATCCCGCCAGGCCGAGGCGATTCGGCGACTTGCGGTGGATCCGCATTCACCTCCGGAGTTCCGCTGCAACGGCGTAGTCCGGAACATCGACGTGTTCTACGACACGTTCGGGGTGGGTGAAGACGATGCCTTGTACCTCGAACCGCGGCGCCGGGTCAAGATCTGGAACTAACCAAGCGAGCCGGGAAAGTCCAGCGCGGCCAAATGGTTAGATTTGCCAGTCGTTGGAGCCGTCGTTTTTACTGTAGGTACCGACGGAGTTCTTCACCACGATAGCGTCGCCTGTGCCGAAGTTGTCGAAGAACCATTTGGCGTTGGATGGACTGATGTTGATACAGCCGTGGCTGACGTTGCGCTTGCCTTGGTCGGCCACCGACCACGGTGCGCTGTGCACGAAGTCGCCGCTGTTGTCGAACATGACGGCGTCCTCGACATCCACTTTGTAGCCGTAGGCCGAGTTGACCGGCACCCCGTAGGTAGACGAATCCATCACCACCTTGGCCTTCTTGTCGAGCACATAGTAGGTGCCGTTGGGGGTTTGATGACCGCCCGCCGCCATGCCCATCGACATGGGGATGACTTTTTCGACCACCCCGTTGCGGGTGACGGTCAGCTGGTGGGTGGCGTCGTCGGCGGTTGCCACCAGCGCGTCACCGATCCTGAAGTTCGACGTGGTGCCCGCGGCGTCGATGTTCACCGTGGTGTGGGCGGGCCAGAACGCGAGCGGACGCCAGCGCACTTGGGTGGGCGTCAACCAATAGAACTTGCCGGGCACCGGTGGATTCGACGAAATGTGGATCGCCTGCTCGGCCATCGCCTGGTCGGCGATCGGCCGTTGGAAGTTGATGATGATCGGCTGGGCGACGCCGACCGTCGAGCCGGTGACCGGCACAAAGGTCGGGGGCACGAACGGCGGCTGGCCGACGAACGGTGCCGGGTTCTGTCCGGCAACCGGACCATCCGGTGCGGCCGCCGGCACCGGCGCCGGCGCTGTGAACGGTTCGTCCGGTGGCGGTGGCGCTACCGGGGCAGCCGCCGGAGGCGCCGCCGCCCAGGGGTCGGCCACCGGCGGCGGGCCCGGCGGATCGGCCGGCGCGGCGCCCAGCACCTGCGGATCGCCCGGCGGGGGTGGCTGGTCGGGGTCGGCCAGTGCCGAACCGCTACCGAGCGCCAGGACAGCGGTCAACCCGGCTGCGCCGACCGCAGTCAGGAGAGTCCGCGTCCATCGCGACATATGGCCTACCTCCAGTCACGTCATGATCAAGTCTGGCACAGCGCCGTGCACGGTTACGCGTTCAGCGAGCCGCCGGGACACCCCTCAACGACCCGGCCGATGACACTGAGCTGGTGTGTTCATCGTCGTGGAAGTGCGCAACGTTACAGCCGGTTGCCCGCCGGGACGTCGAACAGCCGCGGTCTGGCGGTCATCCCCGCAGCCGCACCGCCGACCAGAATCGCCGACGCGGCCAGCATCACCACCGCACTGCGCTCGTAGAGCAGTCCACCGACCAGGGATCCGACGGTGATGCCGACCTGAAACGCCGCCATGTACAGCCCGGATGCCCCGTCAGGGTCGTCGGTCCCGGCGCGCATTGCCGCGGCTTGCAGCATCGGCGAGACCGCATTGGCGGTGCCGCCCCACACGGCGATCGCAGCGGTCCCGATCAGGGCCGTCGCCGCGGTGGGCCCGCTGCCGAACGCCAGCGCGGTCAGCGCCACGAACACCGCGGACAGCCCGCCCATCCCGCTGATCACAGCGGCCCGCGGGTGGTGGTCCAGCGGCCGCGCGACCAGCGGCATCGCCACCAGGCCAGCAACGCCGTAGGCGGCCAATACCCAGGCCAGGCTGGGTCCCCGCACCCCGACGATGTCCCTGATGATCACCGTGATGAAGGTGTAGGAGATGTAGTGGCCGGTGACGGCGATCATGGTCAGTAAACTCACGGCCACGAGCCGACCGTTGCGGTGGTGACGGGCTCTCGGCCCGGCGTTGGCCAACTGCTCGTCGGTCAGCGGCATCGCCGGTAGCACCAGCCGGGCGGTGACGGTCACCGCGGCGGCCGCGACAGTGACCGAAGCGACCGCCAAGCGCCAGCTCCACAGCAAACTCATCGCGGCGGTCAGCGGGCTGCCGACGACTACCGCGAGGGTGATGCCGACATAGACGACGGTCGTCGCGCGTCCGGAGTGGCTGACCGGCACCAATCGGGTGGCGATCGGCGCGATCACCGACAACATCAGTCCATGGGTGATAGCCGAGAGCACCCGGCCGCCGGCCAGCACCACGAAGTTGGGCGCCAGCGCGGACACCAGCTGCGCGGCGGTCAGACAAACCAGCGACAACAGCAGCGCCCGCCGCCGCGGCCAGTACGCGGTCCAGCGCACCAGCGGAATCGTCGTCAGCGCCGCAACCAGGGCATACCACGCCAGCAGTGTGCCCACCACCGGCACGCTGACATGCAGGCTGCGGGCGATTGCGGGCAGTGCGCCCACCGGCAGGATCTCGGCGGTGACATAGATGAAGGCGGCCGCCGCCAGCACCGCCAGTTGCACGGCCACCCGCGCTGTCCATGGTCCGCCGCGGGCGGTGCGCTGATCCGCCCCGTTCACACGGGAGGCCCGGGTGCTACCCACGGCCACTACTCAACCATGCGGTGCGCGCAGCGTTAGCGCTTAGGACCGGACGAGTCGGGCGATAGCAGCGGAGGCTTCGTCGAGCTTCGCGGCGGCCTCGGCGCCGCCGCCGGCCACGGCGCGGCTGACACAGTGCCCCAGGTGCTCGTCGAGCAGCGTCAACGCCACCGAGCGCAACGCACTGTTGACGGCGCTGATCTGGGTGAGGACGTCGATGCAGTACTTGTCCTCGTCGATCATCCTGGCGATGCCGCGCACCTGCCCCTCGATGCGGCGCAGCCGCTTGAGGTAGTTCTCCTTGTGCGGCAGATAGCCTTGAGCGGGTCCAGTCTCGGACGTTTCCGATGCCGGCGGATGGCGCTTAACCTCGGCGGTGTCGTGGGTCATGCGAGCATCGCCGGCACAACGGGTGAAACAGGGCACCTGATCGGCATCGGTTCAGCATACCCCGTACCCCGGTAGGGTATGAGTGTGATTTAGGGAAGCGTCGTTGGCGCGCGCATACGCGGGCCGCATACTTGGACAATGGCCAAACCTGACGATCGCCCCATCACCGCGTTGTCCGACGTCGACATCAAACCCCGCAGTCGTGACGTCACCGACGGGCTGGAGAAAGCAGCCGCCCGGGGAATGTTAAGGGCGGTGGGCATGGGCGACGAGGACTTCGCCAAGCCGCAGATCGGAGTGGCTTCGTCGTGGAATGAGATCACCCCGTGCAACCTGTCATTGGACCGGTTGGCCAAAGCGGCAAAGGACGGAGTGTTTGCCGCCGGCGGGTACCCGCTGGAGTTCGCGACGATTTCGGTCTCCGACGGCATCTCGATGGGTCACGAGGGCATGCACTTCTCGCTGGTGTCGCGCGAGCTTATCGCCGACAGCGTGGAAACGGTGATGCAAGCCGAACGCTTTGACGCCGTGGTGCTTTTAGCCGGCTGCGACAAGTCGCTGCCCGGCATGCTGATGGCCGCTGCACGGTTGGACCTGGCGGCGGTGTTCCTCTACGCCGGCACCATCCTGCCGGGTCGGGCCAAGCTGTCCGACGGCAGCGAGCGCGACGTCACGATCATCGACGCATTCGAGGCGGTGGGTGCCTGCGCTCGCGGGTTGATGCCGCGTGCGGATGTCGATGCCATCGAGCGGGCTATCTGCCCCGGTGAAGGCGCGTGCGGCGGGATGTACACCGCCAATACGATGGCAAGCGCGGCTGAGGCACTTGGTATGTCGCTGCCCGGCAGTGCGGCGCCGCCGGCGACCGATCGGCGCCGTGACGGGTTTGCGCGCCGCAGTGGCCAGGCCGTCGTGGATCTACTGCGCCGCGGCATCACCGCTCGCGACATCCTCACCAAGGAGGCGTTCGAGAACGCGATCGCCGTGGTGATGGCGTTCGGCGGCTCGACCAACGCGGTGCTGCACCTGTTGGCCATCGCCCACGAGGCCAACGTCAAGCTGTCGCTGGAGGATTTCAGCCGGATCGGTGCGCGGGTGCCGCACTTGGCCGACGTCAAGCCGTTCGGCAGACATGTGATGTCCGATGTCGACCGCATCGGCGGTGTGCCGGTGGTCATGAAAGCACTGCTGGAGGCGGATCTGCTGCACGGGGACTGCCTGACGGTGACCGGGCAGACCGTGGCCGAAAACCTGCGCCGGGTCGCCCCTCCGGATCCCGACGGGAAGGTGCTGCGTGCGCTGAACAATCCGATCCACCCGACGGGAGGCATCACCATCGTGCACGGCTCGCTGGCCCCGGACGGCGCGGTGGTCAAGACCGCCGGCTTCGACTCCGATGTATTCGAAGGAACCGCCAGGGTTTTCGACCGGGAGCGGGCTGCATTGGATGCGCTTGAAGACGGCACCATCACTGCGGGGGACGCCGTCGTGATCCGCTACGAGGGCCCCAAGGGCGGCCCTGGGATGCGCGAGATGCTGGCGATCACCGGCGCGATCAAGGGCGCCGGACTGGGCAAAGACGTGCTGTTGTTGACCGATGGCCGGTTCTCCGGCGGTACCACCGGGCTGTGCGTCGGACACGTCGCCCCGGAGGCGGCCGACGGTGGACCGATCGCCTTTTTGCGTGACGGCGACCGGATCCGCCTCGACGTCCCCAACGCGACCCTCGAAGTGTTGGTCGACGCCGACGAGTTCGGGTCCCGTCGTGCCGGTTTCACTCCGCTGCCGCCCCGGTACACCAGGGGAGTGTTGGCCAAATATGTCAAGTTGGTCGGTTCGGCGGCGACCGGCGCGGTGTGTGGCTGAGCGTCGAGCCTGCGAATCGCGAGTCGTGCCTACCCGACCACCGCCAGCGCGAAACCGTCCCAGCCTTTGACCCCCACAGTCTGCAGCACCGCAGTGTCCAACCGCGGATGGTCCGCCATCATCTGCAGCGTTGCCCGCACGGCTTTCGCCACCGGGTCGTCGTCGGGCGGCGCCAACACATGTCCGTCACGAATGACGTTGTCCACCACGATGACCGAACCGGGCCGGGACAACCGGACTGCCCACTGCAGATAGCTGACGTTGTTTTCCTTGTCGGCATCGATGAACACCAGATCGAACGGGCCGCCGGTCATGCTCGGCAACGTCTGCAACGCAGGACCGACCACTACCTCGACCCGCTCGCCGACCCCGGCGCGGTCGAGGTTGGCCCGCGCCACCTGGGCGTGCGTGGGCTCCGCTTCCAGCGTCACCACCCGCGCATCCGGACCGGCGCCGCGGGCCAGCCAAATCGTGCTGTAACCGCCCAGTGTGCCGATCTCCAGGATGCGGCGGGCCCCCACCGCGGTGGCCAGCAGGCACAGGAACTTGCCCTGCTGAGCCGATACGGCAATGCGCGGCAACCCGGCTGCGTCACTCGCCTGCAGCGCCGCAGACAACGCGGCATCCTCGCCGACGAAGGCAGTGTCCAAAAACGCGTCAACGTCAGCAGGGTTCGGTTCGTGAGTCACGACGTCGACGGTAGCGGTCTCATCGCAATGCCCGCGGACCACCCCGCCGGTCTTCACCATATACCCATACGGGGTATATGGTCGTATCGAAAGAAAGTCCGCCGGATTCCCGTTCGCGGGGGTTCCTGACACAGATAGGGGCGCGTTGGATGGCCAGCTACGAGAACGGGACGCTGCTGACCTGCGGTCACGAGGGCTGCGGGTGCCGGGTACGCATCGAGGCGGCATGCCACTGCCCCGACGCGGCCGGGCCGTACCGGTGTACCTGCGGCGACGAGATGGTTCCCGTCGAATAACACCTGGTCCCATCTGATCGATCAACACCCGAAGGTACGGCCGGCCAACTCCACTTCGGCGGTCAGGTGCAGAGCTACCGCCGAGGACCCTAAGGCGACCGCGTGTCTGCCCGCGGCGATCTGCCAGGCTCGCGCAACCGGGTCGTAACGGGCCAGCAGCCGCGGATCGGCTTCGATGGTCACTCGGCGTGCTTCGCCCGGTTCGAGCTCGACCCGCTCGAATCCGAGCAAGCGTGACCGCCGCTGGCCGGGCGCGGCGGTCATGTACAGTTGCGGGACGTCGGCGCCACGCCGGTCGCCGGTGTTGACGACGGTGACGTCGGCCGTCACGGTGTCACCGCCCACCACCGTCAGGTCGCGGTGTTCGAAGCTGGTATAGGACAATCCGTGACCGAATGCGAACATCGGTGTCAAGCCCTGGTCGGCGAACCAGCGGTAGCCGACCTCGGCGCCCTCGTGGTAGTGGATTGTTGTCGCGGTACCCCACGGGGCGCCTAATCCGGGCAGCTCCGGGCGAGGTGTCTGGCCCAGGTCAACCGGGAACGTGATCGGCAACCGGCCCGACGGATTGACCCGTCCGGCGAGGACCTCCGCGATCGCCTGACCACCGGCCTGACCGGGATACCAGGCCGCGACAATCGCATTCACCGCATCGCGCCACGGCATGGTGACCGGGTTGCCGGTTTCCAGTACCACAACCGTGTTCGGATTAGCGGCTGCGACCGCCGCGATCACCGCGTCTTGCCCCCAGGGCAGCGACAGGTCGGCGCTGTCGAGGCCTTCCCCCTCCACCCGGACCGCGAATACGATCGCCACATCGGCACGTCGCGCCGCGAGTACGGCTTCTGCCGGGCTGACGCCGGGGTCGAATTCGATAAACGTTTGGGGTAGCTGCTTTCTCAGCTCAGCCACCGGCGACGACGGCAACAAGTAGAGATTGCGCAGCCCACCCGGCCAACCGATCGGAAACGCCGCAGCGTAGCCACCGGGCGGAACCACAGCGCTCGACCCGCAGCCGATCGGCACACCAATCTGCGCGCAGCCACCGATGACAGCGACAGATGGGGCCGATTCGGCTGAAAGTGGCAAGACACCCCGGTTTTGCAACAACACGATGCCCTGCCTGGCGATCTGCAACGCGATCCGGTGATGGGCGGCCATATCCGGTTCCGGCGTGCTCTCCCACCGGTCGACACCCACAGCGAAAATCGACCGCAGGATCCGGCGCACCATATCCGACAACCGTTTCGTGGACAGCTTGCCGTCGGCATAGGCGGCTTCGAGCCGGCCGGTGAACGCCTCGGCTTGCCAAAACACTGCGTCGGCTTGCGCTCCAGACTCCTGGTCGAGGCCCTTGAGGGCAAACTCCCAGCTTGGTGTGGCACCCCAATCGGACATCACCCAACCGCGGTATCCCCAGGTGTCTTTCAGCACGTCGTTGATCAGGACCTCGTTCCCGCCGGCGTACTGCCCGTTGACCTTGTTGTAGGCGGTCATCACCGCACCCGGATGTGAGCGTTCGATAGCAATTTCGAAGGCCAGCAGGTCGGATTCGCGATGCGCGGCGGGGTCGATGATCGCGTCCAGCCAGTGCCGGTTAGTCTCGTTGCAGTTCAGTGAATAGTGCTTGATCGTCGAGATGACACCTTGCTCTTGGATGCCGTTGATCGACTCCGCTGCGATCAGAGCGCTCAAAAGCGGGTCCTCGGAAAGATATTCGAAGTTACGGCCGTTGCGGGGGTCTCGGGCGAGATTGATGCCACCCGCGAGTAGCACGTTGAACCCGCGGCTGCGCGCCTCGCGTCCGATCGCCCCGCCCGCCGCACGGGCGAGCGCAGGGTCGAAGCCGGCGGCCAGCGCCAGACCTGCCGGCAGCGCGGTCGCGGTGTCACCCGGCCGGTAGCCGGGGTTGGTGACGCCCAGGCTCGCGTCGCTCATCAGTAGCGCTGGTACCCCGAGGCGGGGTATCCCGGGAACGTAACCCGCGCTCATCGCCACGTCGGGCGGGATGCGCGGATCCCGGACCGGCATGAGGTCGTTGGCGCCCATCACGCTGACCAGCAGGCGGAACCGCTCCGCGTCAGTCATCTGTAGCTCGACCTCGCGCGCCGCGACATCAGCATCAGCACCGGGGTCGTCGCTCACCGGTCCAACGCTAGCCAACTGGGGTTAACCCACGCCCTGTTTCGCGTAGACAACTCGCAGCACGTAACCCATTTCGGGGCCCATCACCAGCTCGGCCAGCGTGCACAGAGTCGCGACGAACTGTGGCCCGTGCGGCGGCGGCACATCGCAGAGATGATGCGCGATTTCGTGCAACACCACCAGTTCACGCATCGCCCAGTCGGCGCGATCAGGGACCGCAATGATCCCGGGACCGTCTCGGTTTTCGTAGTGTGCCGCGGTTGCGGCTCGTCGGACCCGGACTTGTAGCGGCAGCACCGTTGGCCAGTGCCGGCGTACCGACGGGAGCTGCAGCACCTCGTCGACATAGCGCGCAATGGCAGAGACCGACCCGAACCGCGCCTCGGGCGGAAGCGTCAGCTGCCCGCCGAAGAACTCCACGCTGCGTGATCCGTGCTCGGCGGCACGGTCGAATAATGTCCGGACGAATTCCTCGGCCGCGTAGACCTTTGAGCGCTGAGCATCCCGGACAGCAGGATTCTGCGAACTCACCGCTCCAGCGCGGTCCGAGCCCCGGACAACTCGGTGCTGTTGCCCAGCCGAGCCCGCCTCCCGGCTCGGTCCCCCGCCCGGCGTGCCGCCGACGAATACCCCGCCGACACCCGGCTGGCCCGCCAGATGCCGCGAGCCTTCGATGCCCTGCGGTAGTAGTCATGTAGCTCGATCTCTTTGTCCCGCAACGCAATCATCGTTCCCGGCGGACGACCACTATCCCTACCTGCTTCCTGGCGGGCTTGTTCACGGGCCTCGGCCAGCCGCTGGCCGATCCGGGCGCCGAAGGCAAGCTGAAAGTTAAGCCGAGCGGTGATCGTCGGCGTGGGCTTGTGCGCGCCGGAGGCGATGTAGGCATCCGACGCCCGCACCATCTGCACCACCAGGCTGGCGTACAAGGCGTGGCTGGCGTCGATGTCCTCGGCGAACCCGTAGGCGTAGACGAATGTCGAGTTGGACGCCACATCGCAGCGCACGTCGTTGGCTGCGGCGATCACCACGAACAGCTGCACATAGGTGCGCAGTCCCTTGCTCCCGGCTGCGCCGATGGCGATGGTCCGCTGAATCGGCGTCTGAGCGGCTGTGCGTGTGCTGGCGTGGGCGCGAGCCACCGCCAAGTCGATGGACGTCGCCGTGGCCAGCCGTTGTGCAGCGGCCATGAACGCCTCGGCTTCATGGACGTTGTCGGTCGCCTCGGCCTTACGCAGCAGGGCGGCGATACGTGCCAGCATCTTGTCGTCGGTCACGAGCGCCGCTCCTCCTCATCGTTTCGCTCTGCATCGTCGCCGGCGGGGTTCATCAGCGCCGCTCCTCCTCATCGCTTCGCTCTGCATCGTCGCCGGCGCGGGTCATCAGCGCCGAAAGCCAAAATAAGCGACCCGGGTGACATCCCGGCATTGCACGGGCGTCCCTTCCGGCGAGTTACTCACAGTCTGGCGTTGATCCACGACACCACATCGTCGAGTACCTGATCTTGCTCTGGTTCGTTGAAGACCTCGTGGTAGAGGCCCGGATAGACTTTCAGTTCCCGGTCGCAACTGCCTACGGCTTCGAGCAGTCGGCGGCTGCCCTCGACGCGGATCAACCGATCCTCGGACCCGTGCACGATCAGCAGCGGCGCTGTCAATGCGGGAGCCCGTTGCGGCATCGTCTCACCGACCAGCAACAGCGCACGGGCGATGCCGGCCGGAACCTTGCCATGGTGTACCAGTGGGTCGGTGTTGTAGGCATTGACCACCGCGGGGTCGCGGGATATCGCGCTGGAATCGAGCCGTTGCAGCGGCAGACCCGGAACGACGGCGCCCAGTGTTTTCACGATGAACCCCAGCACTCGGGGCACTGCTGGCACCGCCACCGCCGGGCCGGACAGCACCATCAAGTCGTAGTCGTCAGGACGTTCCACGCCATAGGCGAACACAATGGCGCCGCCCATGCTGTGCCCGAGCACGATGCGCCGACACCCCGGATTCTCCTTGGTGGCGATGTCAACCAGTGTGGCGAAGTCGCCGGTGTACTCCGAGATGTCCCTGCACAGCACGCGCTTGCCGCCGGAGCGGCCGTGCCCGCGGTGGTCGAGGGCATAGGTCACCAGCTGGTCCGCGCCGAACCGCCGGGCAACGTGGTCGTAGCGGCGGGCATGCTCGCCCAGCCCGTGGGAAAGGATCACCACCGCGCGCGCAGCGCTGTCTGGTGTCCAGACGTCGTAAACGATACGCACGCCGCCCACGCCGTCGAACGCTCGTTCGGTTCGGGTGGTAACCATCAGAGGTAGCGTAACGGTCGATCCCCGGGGGCCGCCGAGTAAGCTCGGCGGCCACGCAGCTGACCCCGGCACGCGATGCCCGATCCCGAAGCTGGTCTGAAAGCCACGCGCATGCGGTCGGGTTTGCCCCACTACTCGTGGGCGGCGTGGTCATCCCGCGCCCGAGCGCTTACGCAGGCGGTAAAACCAAGCAGGCGAACGTAATTGACCCGGAGCTGAAGCGTCACGCTTTCGTTATTCGAGTTGACGGCGATGCCGGTGTGGCTAATGGTGCGCTTGTTGTATCAATGGTGTGTGCCGAACAGGCGTCCTGTGCTTCTTCTTGCCGCCGGCTCACGGCGTGTGGCAGCCGGCTGCGCCGCGCTGACCGCCACAGTGACATTGTGCGCGGCACTGGCCACCAGCACCGGGCAGCCCCTCGCGCGGGCCGAGGCCCGCGATCTGCTGGCCAATGCCATTGCCAAGACCCAGGGCTCCTACCTGGTGTACAACTTCGGTCCCGGGCATCCGGCGCCGATGCTCAATGCCGGCGGCAGCTGGTATGACGGGAACAGCGGGGGTCACCTGATGATCATCAAGGCGGCCTCACAACGACTTTCACCGCACTTGCTGGTGGACAGCCATCGGGGCTTCCAATCGCGCTGTGAGCGCAACCCCGCCGCGCGCACCGGCGGCGATATCCAGGCCGCGGAAATCTTCACGCCGTTGCAGGCCTGGCGGGTGATGGGCCAGCCCACCATCGCGGTGAATGCCAACTTCTTCGATATTCGGGGTCAACGCGGCGGATCGTGGCGGTCCACCGGGTGCAGCTCACCGCTGGGCGCCTACGTCGACAACACCCACGGCCAGGGCCGGGCGAATCTGCCGGTGACCGGGACGATCGCCTACGCCGGCAAGCCGGGGCTTTCCAATGGTGACAACCGGTGGACACCGCTGGCCACGATGATCCTGCCGACCGACGCCGCGCCGTATGTGGTGGCGCCGCGCGGTGGCAAAAACGGCACGGACTTCGAGGTCGCCGCCCCGGTTATCCAGGGTTTGGTCGACAGGGGAGCCCCTTTCGTCGCGGTGAGCGGGCTCGGCCTGCTGTCCCCGGGTGACACCGGACAGCTCAACGACGGCGGCCCCAGCGCGGCCCGGACGGCGATCGCCTACAGCCGGCCCAAGGACGAGCTCTACGTGTTCCAGGGCGGCAGCTACACCCCGGACAACATTCAGGATCTGTTCCGCGGGCTGGACAGCGACACTGCGGTGCTCCTCGACGGCGGCGGGTCCTCGGCAATCGTGCTGCGCCGCGACACCGGAGGCATGTGGGCCGGGGCAGGAGTGCCCAAGGGCAACTGCGACACCCGTCAGGTGTTGTGCGACTCTCACGAGCGCGCACTGCCCAGCTGGCTCGCATTCAACTGAGCATCGTCTCCCGATACATCGACCGGCTGCGCCGACCCCCAGTGGTCCCGGCCGGCCGAAATTGACGCGCTAACGCAACTGGTCACACCTGGGGTGTCAAGTCCAGCTTGGTGACCGTGCTCATCTTGGTCACCAGCCAACGTGTGCGCTCACGCTTCATCGTCAGCCGGTAGGACAAATACTTCATCGACGGAATGTTTTTCGTCAGGGGAGTCGTGGTGGTGGTATTCGTGTAAACCAGCGCCACCGCGTTGGGCCCGTTGAGTGATTCCACCGCTGCCCCGATCACCTGCGTGGTGTTGGTGATCTGGGCTTGCTTGCTCGGTGCGACGATCTTGTCGATGTACTTGCGGTAGTCCGTTCCGAGGTCGCCACCGAGGTATTGCGACGCCCGGTCAGCCAGCTTGTCGATGTTGTCCGGGGTGTAGGTCCACAACGTGGTGATGGCGTTGGTGGCGGTGCGTGCGACGTGCAGCTTGGTGCGCACCACCGCCAGGTCCACCAAGTAGGGCTGCACGGCGGCACCGGCGAAGGCCGCGGAGCCGACGAACAGGGCGGCCGCCACGCCGACCGTAACCGCGAGCCACCTGCCAACCGGTCGGCGCACCGGCTGAGCATCGTCGGAGTCGGTGAGCGACGCATCCTCTGCGACTGGGGCCTCCTCGGCGCCGGCTTCGTCGGTGCCGGCCGGTTGCCCGGTTTCGGCCACCGCGGTGACCCCGGTCTGGTTCTCGGCGGTCGCCTCGTTCAAAACACTTGCACCAGGTTGCTGATCTTCCACTGGCTTCCTTCCTGCTGGGCCGTTACCACCCAACGGTTGGTGTTCTCGACGACCTGTTTGCCGTCCGGGGATTTGGAGGTGACTTCGGTGGCCACCAGCACGGTGGCGCTGCCGTCGTCGTTCCACCTTTCCACGCCGGCCTCCAGCGCGGTGCCCTTAGTGGGTTCCGCCCGGGCAACCTGAATCAGGATTTCGTTTTCGTGCTCACGGTATTGCTTGGCGAAATCTCCTGTGGCTGAAGCTAATATGTGGTCGACGTAGGCGTTGGCGTGAAACGGATCCAGCGACGTGAACCCGGTCATGAACGACCGCACGGAGACGAGCACCACGGCGTCCTTCGAGGCCGCCTGCAGATTCGCTTTGTGGCTGACCAAGATGAGCGAGCAGGTCGCGATCGCCGCGGCGGCGATCAGCGCCGCAACGCTCATGCCCACCGGGAAGACCGCGCCGCGCGACGGTTTCCACCACTGCCGCGGTAACCTCAACCGCGGCAGCGGCAACGCCGACCACGGTAACTTTGGGCGGACCTGCTCGACGAGTAGTGGCTCTTCGCCGGGTGCAATGCGCCGGCGCGGGCTCACTTGTCGGCCTTAACAGGTTTAGGTTTCGTCACGACGGCCAGATCGTCGACGAGCCAGCGGCCGTTGGCGGCCTTGTCGAACGAGACCCGTACGGTCGCGGTGATGAAGCGGTTGTCGCTTCCCCCACCCCGGTGGCCCTGCAGGAACAACAGCATCGCCGCCCGGTTGGGCTTGGCCGACAGCACGGCGCTGTTGGTCACCCAGTACTCGTTGACGACGGGCTGCCGTTTTTGCACTGCCTGCTGCTGTTCGGCAAGCTGACGGCGATACTTGTCGGTGGTCAGGCCGAGCGCACGGGTGAAATCGTCGTGCAATGTTTTCGGGTCGTAGCTCAGCATCTGGGTGACGATCTTGGGTCCCTGGGTTGCGATCTCGGCGCGGGTCTGGTCAGCGGCCCGTTCAGGTTGGTAGATCACAGCGACGCTCGCTGCGGCACCTGCCAAGCACAGCAGCGCCCCGGTCGACCAGACCACGGCGACCAGTGGCCGGATGTGGCGAGACCGGCGATCCGCCTCGACGCGGTGTACCTCGGTGCCCAGCAGCAGGTCAGCGAAGGTGCGTCGGCGTCCATCCCACAGCGGCCACAGCCACCCGACGAAGACCGCGACCGTGTCCAGCAGATGAGCCAGATCACGCAGCAGCAGCCGCCCGGGTCCCACGGCCGAACCGTCCGGGCGCACCACCGCACTGCCGGACAGGGCTCTGCCCAGGCTCCACCCGGTCACCGTCGGCAGCAGCACCCGGTTAACTCCGCCGAGCAGGATCGCCGCTCCGGCGACCGACAGGCATACCCACCGCCAGGTGGGGTGCTGGTTCATCGTCGAGGCGACCAGCACCATCGTCGCCGCCACGGTACTGGCCGGCAGCACATCGACGATCAACGCCACCGCACGCCCGGACCAGCCCGCCGGACCACCCGACAGGGAGTTTTCGACGACGGGCGCGCTCGGGGTCTGCTCGACCGTCACCGTCACTTCGCCACCTGGTCGAGCCTGGCAATGCGGTATTGGCCCTCGTCGGGAGCCATCTTCACCCGCAGGCGGTAGCCCGCTTCTTTGTTCTGCGCTTCGCTGTTGGAGACCTTGACGCGAAGCGCCATCAGCACATCGACCGATCCGTCGGCGTTGTTGCGTTCCACCGCCGCCCGCATATCCGACACCTGCACCTGAGCGTTGGCGGCCTGATATGCCTCGACGAACAAACTGCTGTAGAGCACGGCTTGGGCTCGAAAAGCTCCGGTGCTGCAGTCGATGATCTTCTGCTCGCTGGCCACCATTGCAGCGATGTCGGGCGCCTGGGTCGCCGCGACGCAATCCTGGGCGGCCTTCAATGCCTCCGCGTCGTGCCGCGCGATGACCTGGCGCTGCTGGTTTGCGCGCATCGCGAGGTAGCCGCCGGCGCCGAGGCCACCGGTGAGCAGCAGCAGCACCACGGCAATGCCGATGAACCAGCGGCGGCCCAACCGCGAGGGGTGCCCGGCGGGCGCTCCGGTCTCGGTGAGACCCGCGGCGTCCGTCTCGGTGCTGGACTGGTCGGCCCCGACATCCGCGCTGCCGACTTGGTCGGCTGGCACCTCGGCCGAAGACGAAGCGCCGGTATCGTCCGGGCTCAGCCGGCCGGTGCCAGCATCTCCCTCCATCCGTCCTCTCCTGTGTCGCTCGAGTTGTTGACGGAGTATTTGACGCCGTCGGGACCCACCACCTCACCGCTCATCGGGCTGTAGGTCGCAACCGGGGGTCCGCCCGGAGTGTAGACGCAGGGGTTGGGCTGCTGCCCGTTGCACTGGACGGAACCCGAACCCGGTCGCTGCAGCGGATCGCTGATCGGCGGCGGTGTCCCAGGCACCCGATCGGCGGGTGCAGGGTTGAGCCCGGTGTTGATCGACGGCGCCGGTATCACCTGACCGGGGTTGACCGGCTGGTCACAGCGGGCACCTGGGGCAGGACAGTTGCGGATCTGGTTGGGGTCGCCGTACCACGGGTTGGTGCCCAGCGGTTCGTAGGGTTTGTTGCTGCGGCACTCGCGTGGTGTCGCGGCGTGTTTGCCTGGGACGTCGACGCACGGGATATTGCGCGATCCCCGGACCGAGTTGGCCGGGGTGTCCTGCGGGATTTTGCAATACGCGGACTCCGGCAGCGGCGCCAAGGTGGTGTCGGCGGGTGATCGCCACTCCGATGCCGGTACGAAGCCGGTCAAGCATGGTGGCGGCAGGTTGATCGCGAACGAGAGGTCCAAGACGGCCTGCCTGTCCTTCTCGTACGGTGCGGCGATCGTCTGGACGATCGATCCGACCTGCGGCAAGATCACCAGCACCTGCTCGACACCGTCGTGGTAGCGCCGGAGCATGTCTATCACGATCTCGAGGTTGGCCAGGGTCTGCGGCAGCGACTCACGGACGTCACCGAAGACGGCGTTGAGGTCATCGGCGGTCGGCGCGCCTTGACGCAAGATGTTTTTGACGTGCTGGTCGTTTTGCGCGGCCTGCGCGCCCAGGATGTTCAGGTTGCGCGCCCACCGCTCGATCGCGGTGCTGGAATTGGCCTGGCTGTCCAGGATCGGCGCGGAGTTGTCGATGATGTCGTTGACGTCGGCGATGTTGGTCTTGAAGTCGCCGACGATCGCCTGGGTCGAGTCGACCAGTCGTTGCAGCGCCGGGCCCAGCCCGCCGACCGATTGGGCTGTCTCGTCGAGCAATTCGCTGATCTTGTTCTTGGGCAACGCCTCCAACCCGCGGTTGGCAGTGTCCAGCGCCGGCCCGATCTGGCTGGGCACGGTGCCTTTGGTGATGGTCTGACCGGGCGAGAAGAATCTGCCCGGGTTGCCCACCGACACCAAGTCGAGATACTGCTCACCGACCGCCGACACCGAATGCACGTTGGCGGTGGCGTCGATCGGGATCTTGTAGCGGCTGGCGATGCTCATCGTCGCCTGTGCGCCCTGCTCGGTCGGCTCGACGCCAGTGACCTTGCCGATGGTGATGCCGCGATAGGTCACGTTCGCGGTCGGGTACAAGCCGCCCGATGCGGGCAGGTCGGCCTTCAGCGTGTACTGGCCGATCCCCATCAAGGTGGGAATGCGCAGGTAGTACAACCCCAACACGAGCAGCGCGATCATGGACAGGATGCTAAAGATGATCAGTTGGCGTTTGACGAAGCGCGTCAGCAATTCCGGTCCGCCCTTTCCACCAGTGGCCCGCCGGGGACGTCGTTAGGGTTCGGGGTGTAGCGGACATCCGGAATCATCGTTGCAGGATCACGGCCGAACGATTGCTCGAGCGCCCGCAACGCACCGGAAAACCCCGTCCCGGTCAGGAACGCGTTGTCGATCGACGACAACGTGGTGTCCAGAGTCAGCGACGAGTTCATGAAGTCGCCGCGGATCAGTTTTGGCGCGGTGTCTAGGTCGAACGGCACAGTCAGGAGCAACTTCAGCGCGCCGAGCACATTGGGTGCGGCACGGCCCAATTCCCGCAACGGGCACTGCAGCGAAAGCAGGTCCTGATGAAGTGGGCCCCGTGTCTGCGACAGGTACTGGTTGGCGGCCTGGCTGAGCGCGCCCACCGCATCGACGGCGTTGATCAGCAATTGCTGTTTGTCGGCAAAGTGCTTGATCAGCGGTGGGAATTCGGTCAACGCCCGGTCGAGGACGTCTGCCCGGGTGGCAACGTAGCTCAAAAGCCGGTCGGTCGAGTCGATCGCGCGGGTGATGTCCTCGCGTTGCTGGTCGAGCTCGGCGGTGAAGGTGTCCAACTTGCCCAAAAACGCGCGGATCTGCGGTCCGCGACCGGCCACGATGTTGTTGACCTCGTTCTGCAACACCTCCAGGTTGGCGATCCCGCCGCCGCGCAGAATCGTTGCGAGGCTGGCCAAGGTCTGCTCGATCGTCGGATACGCCGAGGCATTCCGCAGCGGGATGGTGTCGCCGTTCTTCAGCAGTTGCGGCGACGGGTTAGGTGGTGCGGCCAGCTCGATGTGCTGGGAACCGAGCAGGCTGGTCTGCCCGATTTTCGCGGTGGCGTTCTTGGGCAGCTTGACGCTTTTGTCCAAGCCCAGCGTCAGCGTGGCAACCCAGTTCTTCAGCTGGATCTGGTGGATGCTGCCGACGACCACCTCGGCCACCATCACCTTGCTGTTGCCGTTGATCGCCAGGGTGTCGGGCATCTGCACGTAGACGGTGTACGAGCCGGCACCGCTGCCCGGTCCGCCCGGAATCTGCACATTTGAGATTCCCTGCCATCCGCAGGAACTCAGCATCAGCGCAGCCCCGCCGAGGGCCAATCCCTGCCAGGCCCGGTGACGGGCCCGTCGCAGCACACCCGCGGTCTTCACGAACCCGCTCCTATCGTCAGGGCCGCCTCGGCGGGCAGTGGCGGCCCGGCCGGTCCGGGCGCGGGCCCCGAGATCGGCGCCGGCGTCGGTGCGACCGGGCCCGGTATGACTTCCGGGCCGGGCGGCGGCGGGGGGATCGGGGCCGGGTTGCCGGGCTGCCCGATATAGGGCAGTGGACCGGGCTCCTCGTTGTAGGCGTTGGGTGGCCCCGGCGGGGTCTGCAGGTTGGACTGTACGGGCGGAATGTCGGGGCCACCCAACAGTTCGGCCAGCGACTCCGGGGTCAGCAGACCCGCCGTTATCGGGCCGACCTTAGCGCCCTGCATCCCCGGTGCCACGATCCAGCCCTGCTGGGTGTTGCGGTGCGAGGTCGGCGTGTCCGGCACCCAGATACCGGGGACCGTGGTGTCCTTGTAGCCGTTGGGTGGCTGCAGCCGCGGCTCTGAGTAGGCAATCTCCTTAGGTAACGTCGCGGCGGTGCTGAACAGGTTCAACCCAAACGGGATGTAGTTGAACTTGATTGCATCCAGAATCGGTGCCAGGTACTGCGCACACAGTTCGGCGGATTCTTGATAGCCGAGCCGACTGCCGGCCTGAATCGCGCTGCACAGGAACTGCATCGGGTTCGCGAAGCCCATAGCGCCGCCCAGTGAAATAGGCTGCCCGACGATCGCGCCCTGCGCCGGATGGTAAATCTGGGTGGCGTTCGCCAGCGCTGTCGGCGACACGTGCAGGAACGTTTCCAAACCGTTCAGCGGGTCGGGCTGGACCAGCGTGTTGGTCACGGTGGCCAGGTTGTCGACGTCGCGGGCGAACACCTCGCGGTTCTTGGCCAAAAACGGGCGAAGTGTCGTGACCAGACCGTCGAACTGCTGGATCGCGTTGGCAAGGTCGTGGTCCGAGCCGGTCAGGCTGTTGGTGATCTGGGCCAGGTTCTTGTTGAGCGCGACGAACTTTTGGTCGTCGGCGTGCAGTGCGTTGACGAACAGCGCCAGACTGCGCACCACCCCGAAAAAGTCGCCACGTCCCTGGTTCAACGCCGTCAACGCCTGCGCGAGGCTGCTCAGGGTGGTGTTGATCTGCGCGCCCTTACCGGCCAGCCCGTCGGCGTAGGCCTCGATGACCTCGCCGAACGGGCCCTTGGGTTGCTCTTTGGTCGGCCCCAGCTTGGTGATGATGTTGGTGATTTCATTGCGCAGTTGGTCCCACTCCACCGGCACCTGGGTGCGCTCGATCGGGATCACCGCGTTGTCGGCCAGCACCGGCCCACCCTTGTATGGCGGCTCCAGCTGGATCACCCGGGAGGCCACCAGCGTCGGGTTGAGGATCACCGCCTGTGCGTCGGCCGGAACCTTGTATTTGTTGAGGTAGTGAAATGTCACCTTCATCTTGTCGCCGGCGGGTTCGATCTTGTCGATCGCGCCTACGGGCACGCCCATGATCTGGACTTTGTCCCCGCTGTAGAGCGCGTTGGCGTCCGGGAAGTAAGCCACCACACTGTTGTTGGTCAACTTCACGTAGAGCTCGCGGCCCACGAACAAGGCGACCAGACCCAGCACCACCGCCAGGGCGCCGACGGCAACCGACACCCGCGACAGCCGCGGCAGCCGCAGGTTGCGCAGATCGAAAACGGTGCTCATGAGGTGCTGGCCTCCAAGCTTCCGCCGCCTCCACCTGGCTGGCTGCCGAATTCACCTGGTGGGATAAACGGCGCCGGCAACTGCGGGCCGGGTCCCGGTGGGGCAGGCGGCCCGGGCGGCAGCGCGGGCGCGAACGTCGACGGCGGCGGAGTCGGGCCGGCCGGTGCCAGGTTTTCGGTACGCGCACCGGGCGGCGCATTCGGCGGCAGCGGCACCGGTGTGCCCGGCACGTCCGGCGGCGGCTCACCGGGGAGCCCGGCGATCGGAATACCCGGTGTCGGGGGCAGGCCGTTGAGGTTGGGCGGGGACGACAGCACGTCGGGCAACAGCGGGTAGGGACCGTTGGCCCCGAACGGGCCCAGATCTTGGTCGATGCCGGCACACGGCATCGGATTCCACGGCCGCGGCAGCAGGTTCGGTGTCGGCGTGTACGAGCACGGCGAGCCGGGTGCCACCGCGGGACCCGGATGATCCGGGGTGCCTTCCAACACCGGCGGCGCGGGCGGCGGCGCACCGTTGGGTAACCGGGTGCCGTTGGGGTCGGGGAACCGGAATGCCGGCAGACCCGCGTTGCGCCAGAATTCCTCCGGATCGATGCCGCGCTTCTTGAATGCCGCATCGACCCACGGCTGCAGAATCCAGTACGGCAACAGGTTGGACAGCGATACCTTGAAGTACGGTCCCGACGCGATAGTTTCGTTGATCATCGGGAGACTTTTGCCGATCATGACCAGTGATTGAGCCAGGTCCTCTTTACGGGCCGTCAGCAAGTCGCTGACCGAATGCAGTTGCTCGAGCACATGATTCAGGTTCGGATTGTCGTTGATGAATGCCTGCACCTGAGTCGATAGGGCGGACACGTTGCCCAGTAGCGCGCTGATCGCCTGGCTGCGCTGGTTCAACGCGGCCAGCAGGGTGTTCGCGTTGACGAACAAGCGGTCGATCTTCTTGCTGCGATCCCCCAGCACGCCGGCCACCTGGTTAGCCTGGGCCAGCAAGTGCGTGATCTGCTGGTCGCGTTTGCCGATGGTGTCGGAGAACTTGGCCACCCCTTTGAGCGCGTCGCTGAGGTGCGGATACGTCTGGTCGATGGTCTGCGACAAGACGTTCAGCGACTGCTTGACCGTGTCGATGTCCCAGCCGGCGGCCGCCTTGGTGACGTCGAAGAATGCGTCGTAGATCTGATATGGGGTGGTGCTTTGACTCAGCGGCAGTATTGCGTTGACCGCCAGCATCTTGGTTCCCCGCGGCTCGACCTCGAGGACTTTCTTACCCAAGATGGTGTCGGTCTTGATGGCCAGCCGGCTCTCGGTGCCGATGAGCTGACTCCCGGTTGAGAATTTCATCACGACGTGGTCGCCGTCGATCTTGATGTCGTCCACCTTGCCGACGTTCATTCCGGCGATACGCACGCTGTCGCCCCTGCTCAGCCCGCCGGTGTCGGCGAACTGCCCGTAATAACTCGGGCTGGCAAAGATCATCGGCACACTGGTGAACGTCTGGCCCACGGCGACGACCATCAGGGTGACGACGATGCCCATGACCCCGATCCGAAATCGGTTAGGCGGCTCCAGGGTTCTCATTGCGGCGTGCACCTGCCCGTCGGCTGCTGCCATATCTTGACCGTGCGGACCGGTCCGCCGGCTTGCAGCCCGTTGGTCTTCAGCGTCAGATCGCAGAGGTAGAAGCTGATGAAGTCTCCGGAGCTGGCGACTCGGCCCACAGTGTTGATCCCCGCCGGTGTCCGGCGGAGCTGATCGTCGTACTGAGCACGCTGATCGATGATCGCTTGCTGGATGGGGTCCAAGTAGTTCAACGTTTTGTGCAGCAGGGCCTGATTGTCGGCCAGCAGGTCGGCGACCGTTCCGGCGGCGTTGCTGATGTTGGCGGTGCCCGCGGCGAGCGGATCGGCGTGGTTACCCAGTCCGGTGATCAGTCTCTCGAAGTCGACGACGGTCTGGTCGAACTGCTTGCGGTGCTTGACGGTGGTGTCCAAGACGATGTTGAGGTTCTTGACGACCTCACCGATGGCCCGATCTCGCTCGGCGATGTGGGAGGTCAGTTGCGCGGTCTGGTCGAGGATCTCGTTGATGGTGCCGCCTTCACCCTGGAAGACGGTGATGATCGCCGATGCGATGTTGTTGACTTTCTCCGGGTCCAGCGCCCGAAACAGCGGCTTGAATCCACCGATCAACGCGTCGAGGTCCAGGGCCGGTTGGGTGCGGGACAGCGGGATGAAGCCACCCGGTGGCAGGACCCGGTCGGCGCCCTCGCCCTCACCGCGCTTGAGCTCGAGGTAGCGGTCACCGATCAGGTTGAGATAGCGGATGTGCGCGGTGGTCGACTGGTACAGCGGAATCGAGCGGTCCACATCGAAGTCCACCCGGACCCGACGCCCGCCGTCGATCAGCGTGAGGTTTTTGACCTTGCCGACCTCCACGCCCGAGGCGCGGACGAACTGACCGTCGCGCAGGCCGCTGGCGCTGCTGAATTCCGCGGAGTAGCTGTTGGTGCGGTCGAAGCGCATCTGGCCGAACACCACCACGATCATTGCGGTGAACAGCAACAGCACCGCGGCGACGATGCTGAGTCTGATAATGGTACCGGTGACTTTCATGGGTTGATCGTGTAATCCCCCACCTGGCGGCCCCAGACGTACTCGATCGCGTACGGAGAGCCGACGTCGACGTGGTTATACGGCGCGAGGCTGACGCCGGTGTCGGCCACCAGCGTGGGTGCCGGCCAGAAATCACGCGTGATCGACTGCCAGCAACCCGGCGCTCCGCCCGGTCCGCCGTGCGCGTTGATCCGGGGCAGATTATCCGGATAGATATAGGGATTCGGTGCCCCGCCGACCAGGCCGGCCAGCCCGAGGAGTCCTCCTGTAGCCAATGTGAGCCCTAGCCCCGGGAGGTTGATAGCCAGTCCCAACCCGGACAGCAGTGTGGTCTCGGAGTGCAGCGAATAAGGGCTGGTGAACGCCGCGACCTTCGGTTCCACATCGTGGAGATTCCGCATGGTGCAGTACAGCTCGGGACTGTAGGTGTCCAGCAATTGGGCGCTGGGCACCAGATCGGCGGCGCCACGCGCCAAATAGGGCCCGCCCTTGTTGAAGATGTCGGCGCCGGTGTTGCCGAAGCCAGTCGCCGCCAACAATGCTTGGTCGAGTTCGTTTTCCTGCTGGTGCACGGTGTGCGCCGTAATAACCGCGTGGTTGAGGAAGTCGAACAGGTCCGGCGACGCCTGCGCGTAGGTGTCGCCGAGTGTCGCCAACTGCTGAATATCGTGGCGGATCGTCGGCATTCGCGGGTTGACCTCGTCGAGCACCGTGTTGGCGTTGATGATCGACTGGCCGAACTTGCCGCCCAACCCGCTCAGCGCCTCGGCGGCCGCGCTCAAGGTCAGGTTTACCTTGACCGGATCGACTTTCTCGGTAATCGAGGTGATGGTTTGGAACAGCGTATTGATCTCCGTCGTCACGTGCGTGGCGTCGATCACGTGCTGCGGCGTGATCCGTTGCGGCGTAGGATTTTTCGGCGAGGTAAACGACACGTACTTGCCGCCGAACAGCGTCGTCGCTTCGATCTTGGCGTCCACGTTGGCCGGAATCAGCTTCAGGTAGCGCGGATACACGTCCAGGGTGAATTTCGCAGCCGGTCTGCCGTCGTGTTGCACCTCGGCAATATCGGCTACCCGGCCGATCTGCACCCCGTTGTAGGTGACCTTGGAGCCGGGGTCCATGACCAGTCCCGCGCGCGACGAGAGCATGGTCAATCGGGTTACCGGCGTGAAGTCCCCCCGGTACTGCAGATACACCAACCACAGCACCAGCGCGCCGATCAAGAACACCACCAAGCCGGCGGTGCGGTACGGCTGGAACGGCGGCTTGTTGTATTTACCCGGCGGCATCGTCATGACTGTCCCCGTTGCCTTACACGGTGAAGTTGAAGTTCGGGTTGACGCCGTAGAGCGCCATTTCAGCCAACAGGATCACAATGTTCACCGAGACCAGCGAAAAACGCATCGACCGGCCGACCGCCTCGCCGACACCGACTGGACCGCCGCTGGCGTTGTAGCCGTAGTAGGAGTGGGTCAGCATCACGACGACCGCAATGATGATCACCTCCACGAATGACCAGAACACGTCGTTGGGGCGCAGAAACGTTCGGAAGTAGTGTTCGTAGGTTCCCGAAGCCTGTCCGTACAGCACCGTCGTGATGACCTGTGGCGACACGAAAGACATGATCAATCCCAGCGAGTAGAGCGGGATGATCACCACCAGTCCGGCCAGTGTCCGGGTCGACACCAAATACGCCACCGACCTGATACCTATTACTTCCAGCGCGTCGATCTCTTCGCTGATTCGCATGGCCCCCAGTTCGGCGGTAGCGCCGGCGCCGACCGTGGCCGCCAGCACGACACCGGAGACGACGGGGGCGACAAGGCGCACGTTGATCAGTGCGGCGACAAACCCCAGTAGTGTCTGAATTCCGATGTGGCCCAGCGACGCAAGCCCTTGAATGGCGACCAGCGAGCCGGAGGACAGCGTGACGAAGGCGATGATCACCGCGGTGCCTCCGACTACGGCCATGGCACCGGTTCCCATGCCGACCTGGGCGACCAGTCGCAGTACTTCCCTGCGGTATCGGGTTAGCGCCCACGGCGTGTCGCGAACACTGAGGACCGTGAACCAGCCCAGCTTCCCGGCTTCGTCAAGGGGCCGGGAAGCGGTGTTGCTGTAACGGCGCAGAGTGTCGGATGTCCGCGGGAAGCGGGCGCGCAGGACTTGGGTCATCGTCATTGCAGAGCCCCCGTTCCGAACCGCACCCCAATCGTGGTCAGTATGACGTTGACCGCGTACAGCGCCACCACGCACAGCACCACGGTCTCGTTGACGGCGGTACCCAGACCCTTGGAGCCGCCCCGCACGGTCAACCCCCGATAACAACCGACCAGGCCGGCGATCAACCCGAATGTCGCGGCTTTGATGGTCGCGATGACCACTTCGGGCAGTCCGGTGACCAGGGTCAGCGTGGCCAGGTAGGCGCCGCCGGAGATGTTCTGCAGATAGACACCGAAGATGTAGCCGCCGACCAGGCCGACCATACTCACCAGCGCGTTGAGCAAGGTGGCGACTAGCGTGGCGGCGACCACCCGGGGGACCACCAGCCGGTGGATGGGATCGATACCGAGCACCTCCATCGCGTCGATTTCCTCACGGATGGTGCGTGCGCCCAGGTCGGCGCAGATCGCCGTGGCCCCCGCTCCGGCGACCACCAGCACAGTCACGATCGGGCCGATCTGGGTGATCACCGCGATCCCCGCGCCGGCCCCCGAGATGTCGGCGGCCCCGACCTGGATCAACAAGATGTTGAACGTGAAGATGAACAGCACCGTCACCGGCACCGAGACCGCCATGGTCGGCAGGATCGCAACCCTGAGGATGAACCAGCACTGCTGGATAAACTCGCGCCACTGGAACGGCCAGCGGAACAACGCTTTTCCGGTCAGCACACACATTCGGAAAAACCCGCCGACGAGCATCAGCGGCGGCTCGATTCGGGCACGGACGTAATCGGAAAGCCGCGGCTGCGTGGTCGTCACCGTCGGCCCCCTTCTGAGAGAGCGCGTGCCGCCCGGCATTGCGGCCGATCGTGTCGCACGCGTCCTCCTCGTCCCGTCCCCACGTGTGTGACCGCCGACTCCCTACTCGCAGGTAGTGAGCGAGACCACAGGACTGTACCTGATGGTCGGCTCGGCGCGCAGGGCATCGGCAGTATTGACCTTTCGTCAGTCTCGTCCGGGGTAACGTCGTTACGGTCAGCTTCCGCCGCTGGTCGTCGGATCTGTTGATGCGTATGCCTTTTCGGGTACTGGTCGGCCGTAACGCTTGCGAAGCTCGGTTTTGAGCACCTTTCCGGCCGGGTTGCGCGGCAGGGCGTCGACGATTTCGAGGCCCTTAGGGTGCTTGTAGCGGGCCAGCCGCTCGGAGAGGAACTCATCGAGGTCCTCGAGCCGCAGGTTGGCCTGGGCGACCGCCGCCACCGCGATCGGCACCTCACCCCATTTCTCGTGGGCACGACCGATGACGGCGACCTCGATGATCGCCGGGTGAGCGGCGAGGACGTTTTCCACCTCGGCGCAGTAGATGTTCTCCCCGCCGGAGATGATCATGTCTTTCTTGCGGTCGACCACCCACACATAGCCGTCCTCATCCATCCGCACCAGATCCCCGGAATGGAACCAGCCGCCGGCGAACGCCTCGGCGGTGGCCTGTGGGTTGTTCCAGTAGCCGCTCATCAATGTCGGTGCTCGGTAGACGATTTCGCCTACTTCACCGACCGGCACATCGTTCATGTTCTCGTCGACCACCCGTGCGGCCACGGTTGGGATCACCTTGCCGACCGATCCGCGCTTGGCGATCGCGTCCTCGCCGAGCAACATGCAGGTGACCGGCGACATCTCGGTCTGGCCGAACGCGGCCAGGATCTGGGCGGCGGGAAAGGTTTCCGACATCTGCCGCAGCAACGTGTCGGAGGCCGGCGCAGCGCCCCACGAGATCACCCGCAACCGGAGGTCGCGGGGGTGAGCCTGTTGCTCAGCGCAGACCGCCTGCCATTGGGCTGGCACCAGGAAGATGCCGGTGACCTTTTCGGCGGCCAGCACGTCGAGCAGGTGTCCGGGATCGAATCCGCCCAGCGGATGGATCACGGTGGGGATGCCGAGCAGCATGGCAGTCAGCATGTTGCCGATACCGGCGATGTGAAAGAACGGCACCCCGATGAATCCGACGTCGTTGACGTCGACACCGTGGGTGTACAAGCCGGTCATCGTCTGGCCGGTCAGGTTGGTATGGGTGAGCACGGCGCCCTTCGGCCGGCCGGTGGTGCCGGAGGTGTACATGATCAACGCCGGCGAGTCGTTGGGGATATCGACCGGCTCGTGGGGATCACCGGTTTCATCGATCAGCTCGTCATAGTCGAGAACGCCACCGCCATCGCCGCCGCCGGCGACGATGATCGTGCTCAGCGTCGGCGCGATGTCGCGGACCGTGGTGGCGACGGCGGCCAGCACCGATTCGGTGATCAGCACCTGCGCCGCGCAGTCCTCGACGAGGAACGCCAGTTCGGATGGAGTCAGCCGGAAGTTGACCGGTACCGCGATCGCGCCGATCCTGTTGGCGGCCAGCACGGCTTCCATGAACTCGGTTCGGTTCAGCATCAGGATCATCACCCGGTCCCCGAAACCGACCCCGCGACGGTGCAGCGCGTCGGCCAGCGCAGCGACCCGGCGATGCAGCTCGGCCCAGGTGGTGCTACGACCGAGGAATCTCAGCGCGGTCGCGCTGGGCTGCATCAGCGCATGCCGCTCGAGTTGATTGACCCAGTTCTGTCGGCGGGAGAGATACGGCTGCTCGGTGGCGGTCAACTAGTGGGTTCCCTTCCTCGTCGGTCGCCAGGGTCGCGCCAAGGTTGATATCTGATCAAACATGGTGTTGCCTGGGTCACAATAAGGTCTATGCGCGTTAAAGATCAAGTGCAGGAAAGACATATGAACGGAGCCCCTCCGATGCGGCTGGACAGCCAGGGTCGGCTGCCCCGCACGCACTTGTCGGATGAGGTCGCGGCTCACCTGAGAGCGCAGATCATGTCCGGGGCCCGGCGCCCGGGCAGTTTCATCCGACTCGACGAGACCGCGGCTGAACTCGGCATCAGCGTCACGCCGGTGCGTGAGGCACTACTGAAGTTGCGGGGCGAGGGCATGGTTGCCCTCGAGCCGCACCGCGGTCATGTGGTGTTGCCGCTGGGCCGCCAGGACATCGACGACATTTTCTGGCTGCAGAAGACGATTGCCACGGAACTCGCCGCGACCGCCGCCGAGCGCATCACCGACGCGGAGATCGACAACCTCGAGCAGATCAACGCGGCGCTGGCCGCGGCGGTCGCGACCACCGATCCGGAGGCGATCGCGGCGGCTGAGTCCGCGTTTCATCGGGCCTTCAACAACACCGCCCGACGGATCAAACTGGCCTGGTTTCTGCTGCACGTCGAACGCTACATGCCGTTGTCGGTCTACGCCGCCGACGCCAATTGGGGTGCGGCCGCGGTCGACAGCCATCGGCAGTTGATCGCCGCGTTGCGCCGCCGCGACACCGCCGCCGTCATCGAACACACCACCTGGCAGTGCGTCGATGCGGCCCGCCGGCTCACCGAAAAACTGCAGACCAGCGCTATCTGGAGTTAACAGCCCTATGAGCTGGCCGCTAACTGCTCGGCGCGGTGTTTGAGGTTCTCCACCAGGTAGTCCAGCACGTCGTTGATCATCTTCTTCACCATCGGCTTGGGCACCGACAGCTCGGTCTCGAGGTCGATGTCCACGGTCAGCAGCGATGTCGCGCCGAGCTCGACCACACTGAACAACTGCTCCTGCTTGGCGAACAGGTTGCCCTGCTGCATGACCGTCTGAATCTGATTCGGGCTCGGGTAGTAGACCGCCTGAATATAGGTGCCCTCGAAGCCGTGCCACGCGGCGTCAAGACGCAGCTGACTGGGCCGGCCGTCGTCGTAACGGGCCAGCACCCACAGACCCCTGATCTCCGCGTTCCACTGCGGGTAGGACTCGAAGTCGGCGACGATGGCCATGATCGAGGCCGCGTCGGCGGCCACCTCGACGGTCTTGCTCACTAGGGGCATCCGCCGAGCATAACCGCGCCCTAGGTGACGCAGGCGGTCGACAGCAGCGCCCGGATAGCCTCCGGAATCGGTTGCGGCTTGCGGCTGGTGCGATCGATGTAGACGTGCACCCAGTGCCCGAGTGCGGCGATCGCTGGTTGTTCCTGTTCGTCCTGATCGTCATCGGCCCGGAACACCCCGAGCCGATAGGTGACGCTGCTGCGCCCGAGCCGGGTCACCGCCAACCCGACCACCAACTGCTCGGGAAAGCGCAATTCGGCAAGGTAGCGGCATCCCGATTCGGCGACGATGCCCAGCGCCGGCATGGTGAGTGGGTCTATGCCGAGGGTGGTGTTGATCCAGCCGTTGATCGCGGTATCGAAGAGCTGGTAGTACACGGCATTGTTGAGATGGCCGAACATGTCATTGTCGGCCCACCGGGTGAGCACCGGCCACTGCACGGGAAAGTCGCCGCTGGTCAGGTCGTCCGAGACGGACGGGCCGGCTGTGGAGGGAGTCATGATTGTATTCCAACATGCTGCGCATCCGGGGTGCCGTGCTGGAGCGCATCGGAGCGCCCCGGCCTTATGCGCAATCGCGGCCGATCAGCCTGACCGAGCTTGATCTGGCACCGCCCGGCGCCGGCGAACTACAGGTCCGCATCGAGGCGGCCGGTGTCTGTCACTCCGATTTGTCAGTGGTCGACGGCAACCGGGTGCGGCCGGTGCCGATGCTGTTGGGCCACGAGGCAGCCGGCATCGTCGAACGCACCGGGGAGGGTGTCACCGACGTCGACGTCGGTCAGCGGGTGGTGATGGCCTTTGTGCCGCACTGCGGTCAGTGCCCGGGCTGCGCCACCGCCGGGCGGGCCCCGTGCGAGCCGGGCAGCGCGGCCAATGCCGCAGGGACCCTGTTGGGCGGTGGCGTGCGGCTGAGCCGGGATGGCCGGCCGGTATATCACCACCTGGGTGTCTCAGGATTCGCGACGCATGCGGTCGTCCATCGCGCCAGCGTCGTTCCCGTCCCGTCCGATGTCCCACCCGCCGTCGCGGCGCTGCTGGGATGTGCCGTGCTGACCGGTGGGGGCGCGGTGCTCAATGTCGCTGCGCCGCGGCCCGGTCAGACGGTGGTCGTCGTCGGCCTGGGCGGCGTCGGGATGGCGGCGGTGCTGACCACGCTGGCGCACGACGACGTCCGTGTGGTGGCCGTCGACCGGCTGCCGGCGAAGCTGGCCGCGGCCAGGGAGGTCGGCGCACAGGAGACCTACCTGCCGGAGGTGGCCGTCGAGGCCGGTGTCAAAGCTCCTATCGTCATCGAGGCGGTCGGTCATCCCGCCGCGCTGCAGACGGCCATCGAGTTGACCGCGCCGGGTGGCCGCACGATCACGGTTGGGCTGCCGCGGCCGGAGGCCCGAATCGAGCTCTCACCATTGAGCCTCGTCGCCGAAGGCCGCTCGGTCATCGGTAGTTACCTGGGCTCGGCAGTGCCGGCGCGCGACATTCCGCGTTTCGTGGCGTGGTGGCGCGCGGGCCGGTTGCCGGTGCAATCGCTGGTTTCCTCGACGATCACGCTGGAAGACGTCAACGCCGCGATGGATCGGCTCGCCGACGGCGTCGAAGTTCGGCAACTGATCGCGTTTTAGGCGCGACGCCTGGTGAGCGCGGCGAGGACTTCCGCGGTGTGCTCGCCGAGCCGAGGCGCAGTGCAACGAGGAGCCCAGGGCGTGCCGTGGAAGTCAGCCGGGGTCGCGACCATCGCCGCCCCGGCGTCGCCGTCCGGTACGTGCACGATGCCGCCGGCAGCGTGGAACTGCTCGTCGGCGACGACGTCCTCGATCGTGTTGATCGGCGACCAGAAGAAATCCGGTTCGGCGGCGAAGATTTCCGCCCATTGCGCGAGCGGCTTGGTCGCGAAGATCTCGTCAAGTTCGGCGATCAGCTCGACGGCGTGCGCGGCGCGCGCCCGCGGTTGGGCAAAGCGCGGATCGGTCAACCACTCGGGATGGCCCACCGCGCGGCATAGCGGCGGCCAGTGTCGCTCACCCTCGAGCCCGACGATCCAAAACCGGCGGCCGTCACCGGCGGTGTAGTTGTTCATGCACGGATTGCCCATCGATTCGCGTTGCCCCACGCCGATCGGGTAGCCGGTGAGCAGGAACGTATTGAGGTCGAAGCTCACCGTGTAGGCGCCCTGCCGGTACAACGACGTCGTCACCAGTTGACCGGACCCGGTGCGGGAACGGGAGATCAGCGCCGCACACACCGCCGCCGCCAACGTCATGCCCACCGAGTGGTCACCCATGCCGCCCCGCTGGAACGGGGGCGGGTCGCCCGGTCGGGTCAGCAGATGGGCCAGTCCGGCGCGGGCCCAAAACGCCGCGACATCGTAGGCGGCGCGGTCGGCGTCGGGTCCGGTCAGGCCGTACCCCGTGATCAAGCCGTAGACCAGACGCGGGTAGCGCGTAGCCAGGGTTTCGTAATCCAGTCCCAACCGGTGCAGCGCGGCCGGTCGGACGTTCGAGACGAAGACATCGGCGTCGCTGAGCAATTCGAGCGCGCTCGCGCGGTCGTCGTCGCTGCTCAGGTCGAGCACCACGCTGCGCTTGGAGCGGTTGTCCATCTCGAACGGCGGGTTGGTTTCGGTTCCCAGCATCGCGGCGAACATCCGGCCCGGGTCGCCGGTCGGCGGCTCGATCTTGATGACGTCGGCGCCCCAGTCGGCGAGGATGCCGCCGGCGGCCGGACCTGCTACCCAGACGCCCAGTTCGACGACCCTGATGCCGTCCAGTGGTCCAGCCACGGAAGCCTCCTATTTACACTTTATGTTGATTTGTAAGCTAGCCGGATACCCTAGACGAAACTGGAGGCTACCGTCGGTGGCTGCCAATCGAGAAGTCGCGGCGATGACGGGAGACGACGGGGTGTCGACACAGAGCCGCATTCTACGAGCTACCGCGGAAGTGCTCAGCCGCAACGGCTTAACCAAACTCAACCTCTCCGATGTCGCTGCGCAAGCCGGTGTTTCGCGTCCTACGCTTTACCGGTGGTTCGCCTCCAAGCAGGAACTGCTCACAGCATTCGGCGCCTACGAACGCCAGATGTTCGACACCGGCATGAGCCGGGCCACCGCCGGGCTGCGTGGCACCGCCAAACTCGATGCCGCGCTGCGGTTCATCGTCGAGTATCAACAGTCCTACTCCGGTGTACGGGTCATCGATGTCGAGCCCGAGGTAACCATCGCCAAACTAGCGGAAGTGATTCCGGTGATGCGGGCACGCCTGCAACGGCTGCTTCCCGGTCCCAATGGAGCGGTCAAGGCGGCGACCGCGATCCGGGTGGCGGTATCGCACTACATTGTCCGCAGCGACGACGGCGACCAGTTCCTGGCGCAGCTTCGTCACGCGGTCGGGCTGAAGGAGCCGGTCGACGGCGACTGAACGAGCGGGAGCCCGACTTCCGGCGCTTAAGCCACTGCGCTACAGCCGCGACTCGACGGCGATTGCCGTGTCGGTTTGCCGCATAGGCCGGATCAATGCCTCCTGGGTGAACGACGCGAGCAGCTCGCCCTGCTCGGTGTGAACGTGCCCGCGCACGTAGGACATACCGGCGCCAACCTGCGTGCTTTCGTGGCTATAGAGCAGCCAGCCGGCCCAGCGGACCGGCTCGTGGAAGCTGACCGCGACCGTCATCGGCGCCGTGGACACCGTCAGGTGCGACTGGCTGGTGCCGATACCCGGGTGCGCACGCATCGTGGTGGAGATCCCCAAATGTCCGGTGAAGTGGGCGATCAACGCCTTGGCCAGGTCGGGGCGAGCCGGGATCGGGTCATAGTGCAGCCAGGCGTACAACTCCGGTGGTCCCACCTCGTCGGGACTGTTGACGTCGACGACGTCGACCAGCCGCAGCTGACGCCCGAGCATCGGCATCTCGAACACGTTGGCGTCGGCAGGTGCGACAACATCGGGCCGCCGAATGTGGTGGCGGATGACGTCAGGCGAGGGGACGTCAGCCAAAACTGTTGCGCTCACGCAACGTCGACCGTTCTGGATGGCCGAGACCACCGCGGCAGCGGTGGACCGGCCGTCGTGCACGACGTCGAACTCGAACTCCACCGGTGGGCCCACCGTGACGGCCCGCGTGAACACCGCGTGCGCCGAGCGTACCGACTTTTCCGGAAACCGTTTGGCGGTAGCGACAATCGTCTGCGCGAGCACCTGAGTACCTTCGACCACCTGCCGCTCGTCGGCGCCGGCGAGCCCGGTGTCAGCGGTGAACCGGCCGGTATCGTCGGGGCGCGCGTCGAACAACTCGAGCAGTCCGGTCACCGACCATTGGGTCTGATCAGCATCGGTGGTCATGCCCTACAGCGTGACGCTTGCGGATAACTATGTAAAGCTAGCCGGTGATCAGGAACTACGACGAGCCGAGTCGATTTCGGTGCTGAAGCCCAACGGAGATTCGGCGCGGATCGTCTCGTCGCGAATCAGGCCGCGTAGCAGCGCGGTGCTGAACTCCGCGGCGATCTCCTTGGCGCTGCGGCGTCCGCTGGGGCGCAGCCACCGGTAGGCGCCCAGCGTCATCCCGATATAGCCGAGGGCCACGACGTGCGAGTCGCACTCGTAGAATTCGCCGCTGGCGATGCCCCGGTCGATCAGACCATGCACGTGCTCGTAGACCTGGGTTTCCTTCTCGCGCACTGCGGCGACTTGCTCGTCGGTGAACCACTCGGTGATGTAAGGCTGCTCTTGGAAGTACACGGCCGCGCCTTCGGGGTTGGCCGCGATCTGGTCGAGCAGTCGCACCGTGTACTGGTAGAGCGCCTCCCGGGCAGACATCGACGGATCATCGTGCACCGCGGCCAGCGTGCGCTCGGCAGCCTGCTGATAAATGTCGTAGAGAATCAGCGACTTGCTGGCGTAGTAGTGATAGACCGTCGCCTTGTTCAGTCCCACTACGTCGGCGACATCGTCCATCCGGGTGCCGTGGTAACCGCGGGCGGCAAACAGCTTGGTGGCAACGCTGAGTAACTCCTCACGGCGGGAGAGTCCGTTCTCGGATGGCATGTCGACTCGCTTATCGGCCGGCCGGCACGTCCCGGCATCAATCAACTGGTTAGTAGTCTAGGTGACCGCGCTTATCCGGTGTCGCGCTGCGGGCCGGTAGGGCTACACTCATGTGTGAGCCTACGTCTGTGAGCCTACGTCGCGACTCGAAGAGGTGGTCAGATGGATACCGATCCGAACCCCAGCTACGACTTCTCCGACGAGCTCGAGTTTTACTTCCGCTACGTGCCCTGGGGTTTGCGGGGCGTCGTCGACGGTAACGGCTACCCGCCGCCGGCATATCCGCCCGTGTAAAGCGCCGAGCCGGAGGAACCCCCGGCCCCGCTGAACCGGCCTATAGCGCTTTCAGTTCCTCGATTATCGCGGACACCGACTTTTTGGCGTCGCCGAATAACATCGCGGTGTTCTCGGCGTAGAACAACGGATTGTCGATGCCGGCAAATCCCGAGCCCATCGACCGCTTGAGCACGATCACCGACCGCGCCTTGTCCACGTTAAGGATCGGCATGCCGTAAATCGGGCTATTCGGCTCGTTGCGGGCCGCCGGGTTCGTCACGTCGTTGGCACCGATGACGATGGCGACGTCGGTGCGGGCGAACTCGTCGTTGATGTCGTCCATGTCCTTCATCGCGTCGTAGTCGACTTCGGCCTCGGCCAGCAGCACGTTCATATGGCCGGGCATCCGGCCGGCCACCGGGTGGATCGCGTATTTCACCGGCACACCCCGTTTTTCCAGCAAGGTGGCCATGTCCTTGACCGCGTGCTGGGCTTGCGCGACCGCCATGCCGTAACCGGGCACCACGATCACCTGGTTGGCGTAGGCCATCTGGATCGCGGCGTCCGCCGGCGAGATGGACTTGACGATCTTGTCGCCGCCGCCGCCGCTCGGGGCGCCGCCACCGCCCCCGAATCCGCCGGCCACAATCGCCGGAATCGAGCGGTTCATCGCCTTGGCCATCAGGTTGGTCAAGATCGAGCCGGAGGCGCCGACGATCATGCCGGCGACAATCATCGCGGTGTTGTTCAGCGCCAGCCCGGCCGCGGCCGCCGACAGACCGGTCATCGCGTTGAGCATCGAGATGACGACGGGCATGTCGGCGCCGCCGATCGGCAGCACCACCATCAGACCGAGGATCCCGGCAGCGGCCAGCAGGCCGATCATCCACCACAGCGACACCCCGCCGCTGCCGGGATGGGCGTGCAGCCCGATGACCACCGCGGCGACGACGGCGCCAGCCAACAGGATCAGGTTCAGCGGCTGCTGAGCCCGGCCGATAGCGATCGGACGGCCGGAGATGAGCTCCTGCAACTTGCCGAACGCGATGATCGAGCCCCAAAACGAGATCGAGCCGATGATCGCGGCAAACAGGGATGCCACCACGATGTGCACGGTCGGCGACTCATCATGCTGAAACTCGGAAAACCCGCGGGTGTCGATGAATTCCGAGAGCGCGATCAACGCCACGGTGCCCCCACCGACGCCGTTGAAGAACGCCACCAGCTGGGGCATCGCGGTCATCTTGGTCAGCCGGGCCGGCGGCACGCCAAGCACGATCCCGAGGACCAGACCTGCCACGATCAGCGGCCACTGCTGCGTGTGCCGAATGAAAATCAGGGTGGCGGCCACCGCGATGGTCATCCCGACCGCGGCGATCAGGTTGCCGCGCACCGCGGTCTTGGGCCCGGTCAGGCCCATCAGGCCGTAGATGAACAGCGAGAATGCGATCAGGTAGAGGACTGCGACGAGATAGTTCATCGCTCTTGCCCGTTCGTCTGAGCCTTGGCCGGCGTGCGCTTTTTGCCTTTGAACATGCCCAGCATCCGGTCGGTGACGATGAAGCCACCGATGACGTTGAGCGTGCCGAACACCAACGCAACGAACAGGATGGCCTGCTGCGCGATCGTCGGGTGCTCGATGCGCCCGAGCACCAGCAGCGCACCGAGCACGACGATGCCGTGAATCGCGTTGGTGCCCGACATCAGCGGGGTGTGCAGGGTGTTAGGCACCTTCGAGATCACGGCGAACCCTACGAATCCGGACAGCACCAGAATCGCCACATTGGCCAGCAGGTCGTCATACATTCAGCTGTCCCTCCCAGCCGCTCGGGTGACGCACGCCGCAGCAACAACCTCGTCGTCGAAGTCGGGGGCCAGCTTGCCGTCGCTGACGAGCAACTCCAGCAGCGCGGTGATGTTCTTGCTGTAGAGCTCGCTGGCGTGCTCGGGCATCGTCGCCGGCAGGTTCAGCGGTGCGGCGATCGTGACGCCGTGTTTGACGACGACGCGTCCCGGTTCGGTGAGCTCGCAGTTGCCGCCGGTTTCCCCGGCCAGGTCCACCACCACGCTGCCCGGTTTCATGCCGCGCACCGCCTCGGCGGTCACCAGCGTCGGCGCCGGTCGACCCGGCACCAGTGCGGTGGTGATCACCACGTCGAAACCGGTGATCGCTTCCTCTAAGGCTTTCTGTTGTTGCGCGCGTTCCTCGTCGGTCAGCTCCCGCGCGTACCCGCCTTCGCCGGCGGCATCGATGCCGACTTCAAGCCACTGCGCGCCCACCGAGCGGACTTGGTCGGCCACCTCCGGGCGCACGTCGTAGCCGGTCGTGCGCGCGCCCAGCCGTTTGGCCGTCGCCAGCGCCTGCAGCCCGGCCACCCCCACGCCGAGCACCAACACCGACGCCGGCTTGACCGTGCCGGCCGCCGTGGTCAGCATCGGGAAGAAGCGGGTCGACTCGGACGCGGCCAACAACACGGCCTTGTATCCCGCCACGTTGGCCTGCGAGGACAGCGCGTCCATCACCTGGGCCCGCGAGATGCGCGGAATGGCCTCCAACGCGAATGCCTGCACGCCGGCCCGCCGCAGTGCCTCGATCTGATTGTCGGCATTGCGGGGCGCCAAAAAACCGATCAGGGTCTGCCCCTTGTGCAGCCGGGACACTTCGTCGGCAGTGGGCGGGGCCACCTTGACAACGATGTCGGCCGCCCAGGCGTCTCCGATCGCGGCGCCGGCTTGAATGTACAGCTCGTCGGGAAGCAGCGCGCGCTCACCCGCGCCGGATTCGACGACAACCCCCACACCGCTGTTCACCAGCGGTGCCACCGCCTTGGGCACCAGTGCGACACGCCGCTCGTCGGGCCCGGACTCGGCGACCACACCGACGGTCGTCTGCGACTCTGTCATGACGCACACATCTACTTTCTCGTACTTGCTCGTACCTTCTCGTGTTGTCCTGCCCCGCGGGACATGCCGCTGGTGCGGCGACACGCCCCGTACCATAACGCGTGCCAGGGTTTTGCCACCGGCCGGTGATCACCCAGCGGCGATATCCGCGGCAGCCGACCGGTTCACCCGTTGATGCTTCGCGTCCCGCAACGCATTGAGTAGCGGTCAGCGCATTGTGGAGTCACAAAATGACCTTGTGCCTTGGCGGCCCCGGCCGTCCGTCTCGGTGACGTGACCTGCACGCCGCCAAGCTCCGTGTGCGTATCGGTAGCGGACCCAGCCGTAATGTGTTAGGCATAGTCTTAGCCGACTCTCAGTCGGAGGGGAGATATATCGGGGGGTCACGCCGACCCGCAGATATGCCAGTGACGGCGAAAGGAAAGAGAGAAATGGGACGTGGTACACGCATGGGTCGGGTCGCCGGGCTGGCGATCGGGCTCGGTATCGGGGCGGCGCTGGCCGCCACACCGGGGATCGCCACCGCCGACACGCTCGGCGCGGGGACCGACGACCTGTGGGCCGCCGCGGCCAGTGCGGCCGGTTCCGACCCGCTGTTCGACCCGAACATCGCCTTCTCGATCGACGGGCTGACCTTGCAGACCGGCACCGCCACCGCCACCTCGGGCCTCGGTGATATCGCGCTGGCCGTCGGCCCGCACAGCAGCGCCGACGCTTCGGGCGGGTTGCTCGACATCGCCGCCGCGCTGGGCGGCCAGAACACCGCCGACGCCGTGGGCAACGTCGACATCGCCTACATCCTCGGCGCCGGCAGCACTGCCGACGTGACGGGCAATGTCGATATCGCCTCGATTCTCGGCGCCGACAATACGATCATGCAGCCGGGCAGTGTCGATCTGGCCACCCTGCTGGGCAACGGGCTGGCGCCAAGCGATATGCCAGTCGATCAAGTGGGCAATGTGATGATCGACTTCGCGACGGCACTGCTCAGCTTTTTCTGAGCGGCGACGGGCACATCGTGGCGGCTGGGCCGCTGCGGCTACTGGCGGCGTTCCAGCACGATCTCGGCGATCTGGGCGATCGACCAGCCGGAGGCCACGTCCATCGCCGACACCCGCAGCCCCAGCGCTTTCTCCAGGGAACCGGCGATGTCGAGGCCCATCAGTGAGTCCACCCCGAGGTCGGTCAGCGGCTGCGCCCGCTCCAGCGATGAGTCCGGCGGCAGCCCCAGCTCCGCGGCGACGATCTTGACCACGATGCCCTCCACCGCCGCGCGCGCTTCCGGCTCGGTCAGCCCGTCCAGGGCCGGTAGCGCGGCGGTGGAGGGCAGGTCATCGCCGCTGTGCTGCCCCGCCAGTCGCTCGAAACGGCGCCGCCCCGATGTCTGCGGGATCAGCGCCGCCAGCCGCGGCCAGTCGGCATCCACCACCGTCAGGCTTTCGATGCCGCGCTCGATCACCACTGCGAGCGCGGCGAACGCGTCGTCGATGCCGAGCGGGGTGAGCCCGAGTTGTCCCAGGTGGCGGGCCACGGTGGGGTCCCGGGCGACCAGTCCCGTCTCGCCGAGCGCGCCCCACTGGATCACTGACGCGGGCAGACCCAGGCGGCGCCGCCGTGCGGCCAGCGCCTCCAGCGCGGCGTTGGCGCCGACGTAGTTGGCCTGCCCAGGGTTGCCGATCAGCGACGAGATCGACGAGTAGAGCACGAAAAAGTCCAGCTCCCCGGTGAGCGTGTGCAGATGCCAGGCGCCGAGCGCCTTGGGTCCGAGAACCCGGTCGAGCGAGCCGCGGTCCAGCTGCGCCACCGGACGGTCATCGAATACCGCGGCGCTGTGCACGACGCCGCGCAACGGCGGCATCGTGGTGGCGATCTCGTCGAGCACTCCGGCGAGCTGGCCGCGATCGGCGACGTCGGCGGCGAACGCCCGCACCGTCACGTCGCGCGGCAGCTGCCGCAGCCATGCCTGGGCCTCCGGCGACGCCGGGCCGCGTCGGCTGAGCAAGGCCAGATGCCTAGCCCCCCGTTCGAGCAGCCACACCGCGGTCTCCAGCCCGACACCGCCGAGCCCGCCGGTCACCAGATAGGTGGCGTCCGGGCGGACGCTCGGCGGCGGGTGGCGCCGCAGTGTCAGCAGCGGGTCGCGCATGCCCACACCCACCTGACCCACCTGCTGTGCGGCGCTGACCAGGCGGAACGCCTCGGCCACCCGGCTGGCCGGAACCACCGTCACCGGAACGCGGCCGAGTTTGCGCTGCTGTAGCAACGCCAGTACCTCGGCGTAGAGCGTGGCGAGGTAGTCGGGCCGGCCAGCCGAGAGCTCCTCGAAGTTCACCCTCGCTACCAGCAGGTTTTTCTGTGGTGAACGCCCCAGCGGGGCGTCACGCTCCGCGCTCTCCAGGTCGACGAACCGGCCGAACGGCGCCAGGCACGCCATGCTCTTGGCTTTGCGCTCACCGCCGACGCCGCTGAACACCACGTCGACGCCCCGTCTGTCGGTCCAGCGCATCACGTCGTCGTAGAAGGTCACCCCCTGTGACTCGCCGATCCGGGCGATGCCCAGGCCGCGCAGGTACTGGCGCTGTTCGGGCGTAGCGGCGGTGGCGATGACCTCGGCACCGACCCATTTCGCTATCTCGACAGCGGCCACACCGACACCCACGGTCGCATCGTGGATCAGCACGGTCTCGCCCTTCTGCAGCGCGGCGATCTTGATCAGACCGCAGTAGGCGACCAGCATCGCGCCCAGCCCGGCGAACGACTCCGGTGCAGCGGAGTCGGGCAACACGACAACGTTGCGCCACGGCACGACCAGGTGCGAGCGCAACCCACCTGGCAGCGCGGCGTGCACGAGGTCGCCGACGGCGACCTCGGTGACCGCGCTGCCCACGCGGCTGACCCGGCCGACCACCTGCCGAGTGGCACCGGGGCCCAGTGGGACGACGTCGACCTCGATCTCGACTTCGTCGGCGCTCGGTCTCACCCGCTCAGCCAGGACGAACCCCATGGGGTTCGCGGCCTCGCCCGGGTCGAGCAGATAGGCCGAGCCGGGCAGGGCAGGGACGGTTTGCGGCTCCGGTTCATTGATGAGATCCGTTGCAGCGCAATCAATACGGGCACAATACCATGAACCGCCCCGTACCACGACCTCCTGTTCGGGGCCGAGGGTGCCCAGCGCGGCGATGAGTTCGGCGACGTCGCCGAGGGTGTCCACATCGACCAGCGTCAGCACGAGATCAGGCCGCTCGGACATCACGGTGCGAGCCACGCCGGCCAGCACGGCGCGGTCGAGCGCCGGTGGTGCGGTATCACCGGCAAGCGCCTCAGCACCGCTGGTGACGACGAAGTACCGGGCCGGCTTGCCCGCGGGCAGCGACCGCACGGTGGCGAGCAGGCGCTCGACGGCGTCGGCGCCCTGCCGCACCGGATCGTCGCTGTCCGCCGGCGGAGCCGCCCACCGCGTATCGACCAGCCAGACCGGGTCGGCTCGGCGGGCCAATTCGGCGAGCACCGGCTCGGGGTCGGCCGTGTTCAGCACCAGCCATGAGACCCTGGCGTTCGGGGCGGCCGGCAGCGGAACCCAGGTTCGGGTGTAGAGGAATCGGCGCAGCCGCTCTGGTGAGTGCGTGCGCGCCAGCAGCCGGCAGGTGAACCCGGTGACTTCGGCGATCACCGCGCCGTTGGCGCCGAGCAGGGTGACGTCGCCGCGGATCTCGCGCTCGTCGGCGCTGACCGCACGGCCGTAGCTGTAAGCGGGCGGCATCGTCTCGCCGAAGAACTGAATCCGCTCGATGGCCACCGGGATCAGCGGCTGGCGTGCCGGGAGGTCCGAGGCGGCGATCAGGCTGTGCAGCGCGGCGTCGAGCAGCACCGGATGCAGGTGATAGCCCCGGCCGTCGACCCCGTCGGGCAGGGCAAGCCGCGCGAGAACTTCACCGCCGGTGCGGTGCAGCGCGCGCACCGCCTGAAACCGTGGTCCGTAGCGTAGGCCCCGCCGGGCCAGCGCGGCGTAGACGGCCTCGGGTGCGACGTCCTCGGTCAGTCGCCGCTGCAGCGCCTCGACGTTCACCGCAGGGGCGGTCTGGCCGGCGGAGAACAGCGCGGCCTGGGCGCAGCGCACCGGGGCCGCGCCGTCTCGCTCGTGGTAGAGCGACAGCACCGACGAGTCGGGCGAGATCGTGATCACCAGCCGGGCCGGGGATTCGGCGTCCAGCGGCACCGCCGCTGCCAGGTCAAGGCCTTCAATGGAGCACTGCGGGCTGCCGGTGAGCGCATGGCGTGCGGCGAGCGCGAGCTCGACGGATCCCGCGGCGGGAAACAGCACCATTCCGGCCACGGCGTGGTCCTCGAGGTAGGGCAGCGCCCCGAACGAGAGGTCGGCGACCAGCCGGGGCGGCGCGCCGTCGCCGACCTCCCGGATCATGGGATGCTGGTCGTGGCGCACCCGACGGCGCGCCGACCGCTCACTTTCGGCCCACACGACGGCCTGCTGCCAGGGATACTTCGGAACCGGGGTGTAGGCGCCAGGGCCGAAGAACGCGGCCCAGTCGATGCGTGCGCCGGCGGTGTAGAGCGCACGCAACGCCTTGCGCAGCGATGCGGCCTCCGGGGCGCCGCGGGTTAGCGACGCGACGGCCACACCGGTGACACCGGCGTGGCCGAGCCCGTCGCGGATAGACGAGGCCAGCACCGGATGCGGGCCGACCTCCAGGAAGATCCGCTGCCCATCGCCGATCGCCGCGGTGAGCGCATCGGCGAAGCGCACCGTGTCGCGGGCGTTGTGCCACCAATACGACGCGTCGTGACGGGAATCCCCGATGCGGGCCCCGGTGACCGTCGAGTACATGTCGATCGCCGGCGCCGCCGGTGTGAGGCCGTCCAGCGAGGCCACCAACTCGTCGCGGATCTCCTCCATCGCCGCGCTGTGGTAGGGCACCTCCACCCGCAGGAAGCGGGTGAACACCGCGGCCTGGGTGAGCTGCCCGGCGAGCTGCTCGAGCAGGTCCTGCTCGCCGGCAAGCGTGACCGACGTCGCGCTGTTGACCGCGGCCACCGAGACCTGGGCGCCGAAGCGGCCCAGGTAAGCCGCAGCATCGTCGGGGCACAGCCCGACCGCGAGCATCGTGCCGCGGCCGGCCAGCCGGGCCTGCAGCCGGCTGCGGTGATAGGCCACCCGCAGGCTGTCGCGCAGATCCAGCGCCCCCGCCGTGAACGCCGCTGCGACCTCCCCGACGCTGTGCCCGACGACGGCGTCCGGCGCCACCCCCCAGGCGTCCAGCAGCCGGGTCAACGCGATCTGCAGCACCACGTTGGCCGGCTGCGCCACCTCGGTGGCGGCCATCCGCGACGCCGACTCTTCGGCCATTAGCTCAGCGAGGATCGACCAGCCCGCGACCTCCTGAAACACCGCGTCGCATTCTTCGGCAGCCTCCCGAAACACCGGTTCGGCGGCAAGCAGTTCGCGGCCCATCGCCCACCACTGCGGGCCCATCCCGGTGTAGACGAACATCAGCTTGGGTGCATCCAGCGCGGGTTCGGCGTCGGCCGGTTCCTGGGCGTAGGCGGTCAGCGACGCCAGCAGCGACGACCGGTCGGCGGCGTCGAACGACGTCCGGAAGCGGTGGTGGCTGCGGTGCACGGCGGCGCTGCGGCAGTGGGTGGGCACGTCGACGCCGGGCCGCGCGAGCGCCTGGCCGTGCGCTTCGGCCAGCTGCCGCAACGCCGCCGGGCTGCGTGCGCTGAGCAGCAGCAGCGGCGCACCCGCCGGGCCGCCGTCGCGCGACTCGGGGGCGGGCGGCGGCTCGGCCAGCACGACATGGGCGTTCGTGCCGCCGTAGCCGAACGAGTTCACCCCGGCCACCCGGCGTCCGTTCACCGCCGGCAGCGGCTCGGGCCGCGTTGGGATGGCGAGGTGTAGCGTGTCCAGGTCGATCGCCGGGTTTACCGCATTCAGATGCAGGTGGGGTGGGACCACGCCGTGCTTGACGCACAGCGCGGCTTTGAGCAGGCCCGCCGCTCCGGCGGCGGCCTCCAGATGCCCGAGGTTGGTTTTGATCGACCCGACCTGGCACGGCCCGCCGGGCCGTCCCGCCCCGGCCACCGCGCCGATCGCGGAAGCCTCGACGGGATCACCGACGGGTGTCCCGGTGCCGTGCGCCTCGACGTAGCCGACCTCGGTGGGCGGGACGCGGGCCTGGGCGTACGCCGAGCGCATCACCGCGATCTGAGCGTCGGCGCGTGGCACCGTGATCCCGTTGGTCCGCCCGTCGTGATTGGTCGCGCTGCCCAGGATGACCGCGTAGACGGTGTTGCCGGCCCGGCGAGCCGCCGACAGCGGTTTGAGCAGCAACACCACCGCGCCTTCGGCGCGCACGTAGCCGTCGGCGTCCGCGCTGAACGCCCGGCAGCGTCCCGTCGGGGACAGGAACCGCCCTTTGGCCAAGGTGACCTGCGTTTCGGGGCTCAGCATCACGTTCACACCGCCGGCCAGCGCAGCGGCGCTCTCCCCGGCCCAGATGCTCTGGCACGCCTGGTGCACCGCGACCAGCGACGACGCGCACGCGGCATCCAGCGACACGCTGGGCCCGCGCAGGTCGAACACATAGGACAGCCGGTTGGACAGCATGGTCAGCGTGTTCGCGGTCGCCGAATGCGTGCCGATTCGGTCCCGGTTGATCGGGTCGCCGTGGATCATTTGGCTGTCCATCATGAAACCGCCGACGAACACCCCGGTGGCTAAGCCGGCGTGCGCCTCGGGCGGATCACCGGCGTCCTCGAACGCCTCCCAGCTGCATTGCAGCAGCAAGCGCTGCTGCGGATCCAGGATCGCCGCCTCCCGGGGCAGTATGCCGAAAAACGCGGCGTCGAAGGCTTTCGGGTCCTCGGCGAGCACGCCGCCGGCCTGGATGTAGCTGCGTCCCGGCGTGCGGCCGGTCGGGTCCAGATACCACGCCGGCTCCCAGCGGCTGCCCGGGATGTCGACCACGCAGTCGCGACCAGCCAGCAGCGCCTGCCACAGACCGTCGGCATCGGCGATGCCGCCGGGCAGCCGGCACCCGACACCGACCAGCGCGATCGGTTCGCGGGCGGATGGTCCCGAGGTGGCCGGCGCGACGGCAGCCGACGGGTGCGCGGTCATCGGGCTGCGCACAATCGACTCGGTTTCACTTCAGTCATTCGGAGCCGGGGTTGGGACGGACTGGCATCGCCACGATCGGCGCCGGACGGCTGCCGGACCAAATACGCAGTCGTGCCAGAGCTTTGGGCGACCACCAGTTGAATTTCCCGAGCAGGTGCATCACCGCGGGCAGCAGAACCAGCCGCACCAACGTGGCGTCGACCAGCACCGCCAGCGTCAACCCCAGCCCGAACAGCCGCATGAACGACACCTGCGCGCCCATCAACGCGGCGAACGAAATCGCCATGATCAGTGCCGCCGCGGTGACCACCCGGCCGGTGCCGGCGACCCCCAGCGCGACGCTGTCGTCGTTGGCGGCCGTGCCCAGCCAATACTCGTGGATCCGCGAGATCACAAACACCTCGTAGTCCATCGACAGCCCAAACGCGACGCAGAACAGCAGCACCGGAAGGTTGACTTCCAGCGTGCCGGTGACCGCGGTGCCCAGCCCGCCCAGGTGCCCCTGCTGGAACACCCACACCAGCGCGCCGAACGCGGCCGACAGCGACACGACGTTGAGCAGCACGGCTTTGACCGGGATCACCGCGCTGCCGGTCAGCGCGAACAGCAGCACCAGCGTCACGACGCCGATCACCCCCAGCACCAGCGGCAGGCGTGAGGTGATGGCGTGCACGCTGTCGTGTTGATTGCTAGGAACGATTCCGGCCAGCTGCACGATTTTGCCACCGGGGGTGGGAACCGCGTGCAGCGCCGCGAGCTGGCCCCCGGATGCACGCGAGAACAGCGGTGCATCGCTGGTGACAGTCAAAAATGCGCTGTCGCTCGCGATTCCGGCCGGTGCCGAGGGTGGTCCGGTGGATTTTCCGGCGACGAACGTGCCGTTCGGTGCCGACACCGATGCCACTTCGGGCACTTTCGAGAGCGCCGCCGCATAGCTGTCGAGCTCGCCGACACCCACCCCCGCCGCGTCCGGGATGACCACCGTCACGTCGGTGCTCGGGTCGACCGCAAAGTCGTTGCGCAGCAATTCTCCGACCTGGCGCGCCGACGCCGACGCCGGTAACACCCGGTCGTCGGGAAACCCCCAGCGCACCTGCAGGAAAGGCGATCCCAGTATGCCCAGCAGCACCAGCACCGCCGCGCCGGCCGGCACCGCGTGGCGCATCACCCACCTCGTGCTGCGGTAGAAGAACGTCTGGTCGACCCGCTTCGGTTGCGGCTCAGTGCGTTTGATCCACCGCCGGACCAGGTGGCGGACGTCCAGATAGTCCAGCCACCCGCCGAGCAGCGTGACCGCCGCGGGCGTGACGACGACGGCGGCGAGCGCCGCGAACACGACCACCGCTACTCCGGCGTAGGCAAACGATTTCAGGAAATATTGCGGGAACAAGGCCATCGTTGCGACCGACAGTGCCACCGTCATCGCGGAGAAGACCACGGTGCGCCCAGCGGTCGCCATGGTCCGCAGCAGCGCCTCGTCGCGGCTGACGCCCTCGGCCAGCTCGTCGCGCAAGCGGCTCAGGATCAGCAGCGTGTAGTCGATGCCCAGCCCCAGCCCCATCGCCAAGGTGAGGTTGAGCGCGAACACCGAAACCTCGGTGACCAGCGAAATCGCATGTAGCGCCGCCAGTGCGCCCAGGATCGCGAAGCCGCCGATGATCATCGGCAGCGCCGCGGCCAGCAAGCCGCCGAACACCCACACGGTGACCAGGAAGCACAACGGCATCGCCAGCGCTTCCATCCGCAGCAGGTCTCGCCGGGTTTGGTCATTGACCTGCCAGTAGATCGTCGCTTCGCCGCCGGCCCGCACGGTGACGCCGTCGTAGTCCCCGACGACACGCTCGGCCAGCTGTCGGGCATGTCGCTGCGCGCCGCTCTCCCCACCGGAAATGCCCGCCACGACAAGCCCGGTCCGTCCGTCCCTGCTGACCAAGGTCGCCGACGCACCGGGCGGAGTGGTCCATGGCGACATCACGTAGGTGACGTGGGGCGATCTGCTCAGCCGTTCGACGACATCGAGGCCCGCCGCCCGCGCCGCCGGGGCGGCGGTGCCGGCCGCCGAGGTGACCGTGACGAGCATCTGCATGTCGCCGCGGTCGAATTTGTCCGCCAGCAGCCTGGCCGCCTGGGCAGAATCCGATCCCGGATCGTGCATGCCGCCCGCCGACAGATGGCTGAAGACCGAGCCGCCGAAGAGCGCAGTCGCGACCATGATCAGCGCGGCAAGAGCCATGATGCGCCCGGGTGCGGCGATGGCGAGTCGGGCGATCCGAACTACCATGACTGACTCTTCTTCCCCGCCGGAACAACCCCCGCCGACTCGACGATACTTCGCGGCGCGTGCAGCGGCTCAGGCGGAAATCCAGGTGCCGTGAAATCCGTGCGGCACCCGCTGCGGCAGGTGCACCCGGGCGACGGGCTCACCGGTGAAGTCGGAGGCGTCGATGATCACCAGATCGCTGCCGTCGGTGACCGGGTCGTAGACGAACAACAGGTACCACCCGGCCAGCTCACCCGCGTCCGCCGGGGCGAACACCGCCTCGTCGGGTGCACCACGGTGCCCGCCGGAGCCGAGCACATGCTCCTGTGCCGCGTCGCCGTCCAGGTCGTAGCGAATGAGCGCGCCGTCGCCGACGGTGACGGCGTAGCGGGCCGGCAACCCGGTCCGGCGGTCGTCGATGCGGGGGAATTCCACTTTCCGGTCGTCGACCTGGCGTTCGGTGACGGTACCGTCGGTCAGGTCGATCGTCCAGCGCCACAGCGCGGCGTCGACACCGAAACCGCCGCTGTTGCGCCACAACTCGGGGTAACGGACGACATGCATCACTATGCGATCAGCATCGTCGTATGCGTTGACGACGTGAAAGACGTAGCACGGCTGCACCTCGAACCAGCGCAGAGGCCCGAACGGATCGTCGCGGCGCAGGACGCCCAGACGCGCACCGTAGGCGTCGTCCCAGCGGTAGGGCATAGCGCTCTCGCCGGAAAGCGCCAGTTCGAGATCGAACACGACGGGCAGGTCCATGAAAACCACGTGGTCGGCGGTGAGCGCGAAGTCGTGCATCATGGTCAGCGCGGGAACGTCGATGCCCTGGTTGATCGTGAGCTTGCCTGCGGCATCGGCGCGATGGTAGGTGACGTGCGGCTTGGTGAGGCTGCCGTACCCGAAGAAATGCAGTTCGCCGGTTCGCGCGCAGATCTTCGGGTGGGCGGTCATGGAGTCCATCAGTTTGCCCCCAAAGTCGTAGGCGCCCAAGGTTTTCAGCTCATTGGTGATTTCATAGGGCAGCGAGGACTCCACCAGCGCCAGCGTGCGACCGGCATGGTGTATCACGTGGGTGTTGGCTGCGCTGGAACGCAAATTGCGGGTGCCGTCGGGCCCGTACACCGGAAACGGGTTGTCGAAGTTTTCGGTGCGCACCCAGCGGTTGCGATACCAGGCAGCACGCCCGTTCTGCAGTCGCAATCCGTGGATCATTCCGTCGCCGGTGAACCAGTGACCGCTGCTGCGCCGCGGGTTCGGGCCATTGCGTAGGTACCAACCATCTAGTTCGGTCGGGATCACACCGTCGACGGGCAGGTCGAACGCGGTCAGCTCGTCGGCGACCGGCAAGTAATTGCCGGTGCGAAAAAACGGGATTACGGTGTCGGCAGCCTCGGTCACCAGATACTCCTGGGCTCACTGTCAGGGCCGGGCCGATTCGAACGCCCGGACGGCCGGGTGGGTGCGATGGTCACGGCCTGATCGCTGGTGCGGGTCGTGTGGAGCGTCGCGAAGATCGTGGCCGAAACCTGGCGATGTCCACCGCTGGCGAGGATACGCCGGGGTGCCGCGGCGCGTCGAGCGCGGAAATGCCGCAGAAGACATGTCGACCGGCAGCCGCAGAGGTTCGTGTCAAGGTCACCGACCGTGCGGTCACCGTCAGCAGTGGGCGCCGATCATGGCAGCTTCCAGACCTTTGCTCTGAGCGGTTGACCACCTTATCGTCGCGCTCACGCCGATGTCTCCACGCGCTGAAGGGCGCCCTGCTGGCTAGTGTGATTTCGACGACACCGGGCACTAGACACCCCAACCGACTCCCGGCGTAGTTATCGGCGGCGGATTGCTGGGCCTGGAAGCCCGCCAACGCTGTGCGTCAATTCGGCTTGCCGACCCACATCGTCGAGACGATACCGCGGTTGATGGCTCAGCAAGTCGACGAAGCCGGCGGTGCACTGCTGGGCCGGATGATCGCTGACCTGGATATCGTGCGGTGCACGTCGGTGTCGGTCCCGAGTCGATCGAGCCTGCCGGGCACCGCGACGAGCTGGGCAGGGCCGCGGGCCTGACCATCGCCGAGCACGACAGCATACTCACCGATTTGTCCTGCCGCAGCAGTGATCCCGACATCTATGCAATCGGCGAGGTGGCGGCGATCGAGGGACGCTGCTACGGCCTGGTGGGTCGGTGCCGGTCTATCTGACGCGGCTGGTGTGCGGGATGGTTCACGTGGGCCGGCTACACATCTCGGCCCGGGCCGTCGGTGACGTTATGCAACCGCCATGCGGTTGTCCGCGGGGCGGGAGCCCCGAGGCGGCCTGCGCGACGATGGCGCCATCCGGCTCCTCATCGATCGCCAGGCGGTAGCCACGCTTGACCACGGTCGCGATAATATTATTGTCTCCCAAGGCCTTCCGCAGCCGTAAGACGGCCGTATCCACAGCGTGGGTGTCGAAGCTGTGACCTGGCAGCGCGCGTAACAGGTCGGTGCGGCCGGACACCGCACCCGGACGCTGGGCCAGAACCTGCAAGATCGCCATACCGGCGGGCGACACCTCCTTGATGACACCGTCGACCACCACACCTGAGCCGCGGATTTCGAGGATGTGGCCAGCCACCCGGACGGTTCGGGTTCGGTACAACGGCAGTTCCTCGGCGATATGCCGGGCCAGTGCCCCCAACCGCATGAGTTGCGGCGACGACGTCGGAATACCCTGCCGCATCAATGGTTGGGCGGTCACCGGCCCCACGCACATCGCCCGGACATCGCCGCGCAACGCGTCAATGACCCGGTCCGCGATACCCAACTCGCGTGCGCGCAGCAGTGTCGCTGCCGCCGCCGGGGCGGAGGTGAAGCTGACGGCGTCGAATTGCCGTTGGGCGATCTGGCTGACCAGCTTGTCGAACTCTCCGGCCGACGCCGGCCGCCATCGGTACGCCCGGATCGGCACGACTTCGGCGCCGGCGCTGCGTAGCTCATCGACATAGTCGGGAAACGGATCGAAATGCTCGGTCACGCCGTGCAACTGCAATGCAATACGCTGTCCGTGCACCCCGGACTCGAGCAGGTGATGCAGGACTTCGCGGGAGGATTCAGATCGCGGGGTCCACTTCTCGTGTAAGCCGGTCGCGCGCACCGCCACGGTCGCCTTCGGTCCGCGTGACACGATCCGTGCGTGCGCAAGAGCGGTGAGTAACCGGTCGGCCAGCCCCCACCCGTCGGCGGCAGCGATCCAGCTGCGAAACCCGACCCCGGTCGTCGCGATCACTATTTCCGGTGGGCGGGCGATCAACGCCGCGGTCTGACGGCGCAGTTCCTCGTCATTGGACAAAGCAACTTTGGTGATCGCTGGGGCGCTGTAGACGGTCGCGCCCTGCCGGCGCAGCAGCGCACCGAGCTCGTCGGCACGGTGTACGGACGTCACCGCAACCCGGTAACCGGCCAGCGGCCGCGAGTCGGGATCGCCGCCATGCTGCATAGTACGTATGCAATGCCTGAGAAGTTTCCGACGTGTTACCGGCCAATTGCCTACGAGTTGCCCTATGCTCACACCCCGCCGCATCGCTCGTCGGCGGTGCAGCTACACAGTGCCGGCGATGAGCGACAACACAACAGAATAAGGCTGAATGTGGTTGTGATCTCATCTATTTCAGAGTATCTCATCGTACGTCGGCCATCCGGCGAAACGAGCCGTCGCCGCCGACGTCGGCCAGGTCGCAGGTGTCGTTCTCGGTGCGTGCCGCGTGCGAATCCTTCCGTCACGCGCGAGCGGTGGTTACCAGACGTCCCCGTCGCGCCAATCGCACGTCAGCGCGGCAGAGGTGTCCGGGCTGACGCCGACCGGCAGCACGAACACCGACCTGTCGTAATCGGGCGTGCGTGTCAGCCCGCCGGGTGCCAACACCGACGTCGGGCCACGCCACGGCAACCAGCCGCGCACCGTGTAGAGCCGCTGCCCGCGTTCCGACGAGCACAGCGCGCCTAAGGGATACCCCCCGCGGATCACTTGCTCACAGGCGTCGAGCACCGCGATCGCCAGCCCCTGGCCGCGCCAGTCCTCCCGTACCGCGACGGCTTCGACGTAGCCGCAGCGCAACGCGGTGTCGCGGTAGATGAGCCGTCGCTGCACCACCGCGCCGTGGGCAATGATCGCGCCGCGATACCAGATCAGCGCATGCATCCCGCCCAGCGCGTGGTCCCAGTCGGTGTCGGTGAACTCACCGGCGAACGCGTCGAAGACCATTCGGTACGCGCTTCGCCGGGTGTCGGCGTCGAGATCAGCAGTGTGAACCAGCCGGGCGGTGTGTACCTGGGTGTGCACACCACCCGGTTTACCAGGCGGACTGGATCGCGGCAGCGGAAACCAGCCGGGACCTGGGCCGTGACCAGTGCAGCCGCACGTACTGTCCGGGCCGTAACTGGGCCAGCGTGTCGATGTCGTCGTCGGTGACGACACCGGCTACCGGGTGGCTGCCGGTGACCGGGTGGTCCGGCCCCAGGATTACCGGTAAACCGTTGCGCGGCACTTGAATCGCGCCGCGGGTGACTCCTTCACCGGGCAATGGGCTATCCGGTCGGTGGCGCTGCAGCGGACGCCCCTGAAGCCGCATCCCGACCCGGTCGCTGTGGTCGGAGACCATCCAGATGGTGTGCACCAGGGCGTCGGGGTCGATGAGCCAGTCCTCCCGCGGCCCGGGCACCACCCGCAGATCCACCAACTGCTCGCTGATCGCCGCAACCGGGGCCTGGTCGAGTTCGGGGTAGTCGTCGGTCGCCTGGCCGAGCGGCAGGACATCGCCGGGCTGCAGCGGCCGCGGCCCGATGGCCGACATCACGTCGTAGCTGCGCGAGCCGAGCACCGGCGTGACGTCGATGCCGCCCCGGACGCCCAGGTAAGTGCGCAGGCCCGAACAGGGCACATCCAGCGATATCATCTCGCCATTTCGGACATGGTGAACACTGTTGTTGCCGAACGCAATCCCGTCGACAGCGGGGTCGGTGTCGGCACCGGTCACCGCGATGTCGACGTCCCCGCCGCGGACTCGGGCCGAGAAGCCGCCCAGGGTCACCTCGATGGTGGCGCGGTCGTCCGGGTTGGCCAACAGCCGGTTGGCCAGGGTGTGCGAACGGCGGTCGGCCGCACCCGATCTGGAGACTCCGAGGTGGGCCAGGCCGACCCGCCCGAGATCCTGGATCAAAGCCAGCGGCCCGGTGCGCACGATCTCCAATGCTGGCACTGCGGTCCTCCTACGCGGCCCGGAATCCGACCCACATTCCCGGCGTCAGCAGCGCCGGGTCGGGCCGGTCGACATCCCACAGCCCTGCGTGGGTGTGACCGAGCATCTGCCAGCGGCTCGGTGATCGGCACGGGTAGATGCCGCTGAATTCTCCTGCCAGGGCAACCGAACCGGCCGGTACCTCCGGCCGCTCCTCGGACCGCACCGGCACCTGCAGCCGGGGGTTCCCGCCAAGCAGATAGGCGAAGCCGGGAGCAAAACCGCCGAATCCCACCCGCCAGGGTTTCGCGGTGTGGGCATTGATCACCTGCGCGGTGGTCAGTCCGCTTAGTTCGGCGACCTCGGCGAGATCGGCACCGTCGTAGACGACGTCGATCACCACGTCGACCCGTCCGGTCGGCGCAGTGGACCCGGCGACGTCGGGGGTGACCCGCAATTTACCCAAGCGCTGCCGCACGACTCTCTGGTAGCGCGGCCCGACGAGTTTCAGCAGCACGGTGCGGGGGGCCGGGACGATGTCGAGCACACCGGGCAGCGCTGCCTCGCGCAGGGCGGCTGTCCATGCCAATACATCGCCGACGCTGTCGAACTCCAGCAGCAGTGCATGGTCGCCGTAGTCGCGTACGGTGGCGGCCACCATCAGGTCCATTGCGACGCTCATCACGCGACGGTAGCTCCGGGTTGCGGCCGCGGCGAGAGGTTTTCGAGCTCTGCCAGAGCAGCCTTAGCAAATGCTCAGAAGCCCAGCCTGGCGGGCCGTTCCGGCCGGCTAGCCGAGCAAGGTGGCGACCAGCGGAGGCAGCTGGTCGGCCACCACCGGATAGCTCAGCGGCGAGGAGAACGCGATCGCACCGGCCAGCTCCTTGGTGGTGAATATGCTGCGTCCCTGTACTGCCGCCACCTCAGGCTCGGCGAGCAGCGCCTGCCGATCGTCGTCGTTGTCGGTTGTCCAGATCAGCACATCGGCAGCCTGCAGCGCCGAGCGGATCTGCCTGCGCGGAATGAACGCGTGCTGCTGATCGACCGCAAACGACGTGACGCTGTCGGCTAAGACCAGACCCATCTGGGTGAGGAACTCGGTGCGCCAGCCGGTAGTGGCCACCACACTGTCTTGGTGGAGCTTGCCCTGGAGCAGTAACACCTTCTTGCCGTGGAATTGCGGGTACTGCCGGGCCACAGTGGCGAACTTCTGGTCGACGCCGTCGATCAGGGACTTCATCTGGGCCGCCTGGAAGACCGCTTCGCCGATGACGTTGGCCTGCACTTTCCACGGCTCGAAGAACGCGTCGCCGTCCGACTGCGCGAGCGTCGGGGCGATCGCCGACAGCTTCTGGTAGGTGTCGGCGTCCACTCCGGCGTTGGTTGCCACGATCAGATCAGGCTCGAGTCCGGCGATCTGGTCGACCTGGATTCCGTTGTCCAAGCTCAGCACAAGGGGTTTGGCGTCGCCCAGTCTAGACCGGGCCCACGGCCACACCGCGAACGGCTCGTCGCCGAACCACGCGGTCACCGCTATGGGCACGACGCCAACCGCGAGCAAGTCATCCTGTTCGGTGTAGCCCGCGCTGACGACCCGCTTGGGCGGCGCGGGGATGGTGGTGGCACCGAAGATGCTCGTGACCGTCACCGGCCCACCGCCCGGACCGCCGGGGGCGGCCCGGCGCGACGTGCAGGCTGAGATCCCGGTGGCGAGCAGTCCGGCCGCCCCGGCCGCACCCAGAAATCCGCGTCGACTCTGCAGATTCGGGGCGCGGTCGGTTGCCTGCATAGCGTGATTGTGTCGCATCGAGTGCGGCGGCATCACCGGGATGCGCCGTATCCCCCGCCGCCGGGGGTTTCGATCACCAGGACGTCGCCGGGCGAGACCGCGGTCGAGTCGCAACCCGCCAACTCGTCAATGCTGCCGTCGGCGCGTTGCACCCAATTGCGTCCCAGCTGGCCGGGTGCGCCGCCGGCCATGCCGTACGGCGCGATGCGGCGGTGCCCCGACACTACGCTCACGGTCAACGGCTGCCTGAACTCGATCCGGCGCAGTGCGCCGTTGCCGCCGCGCCATCGTCCGGCGCCGCCGCTGCCGCGGCGGATGGCGAACTCCCGCAACAGCACGGGGAATCGCCACTCCAGCACTTCGGGATCGGTGAGCCGGGAGTTGGTCATGTGTGTCTGCACAACGGACGCGCCGTCGAACCCGTCACCGGCCCCCGAGCCCGATCCGATGGTTTCGTAGTACTGGTATCGCTCGTTGCCGAACGTGACGTTGTTCATCGTGCCGGAGCCTTCGGCCTGCACCCGCAGCGCGGCCAACAGTGCGCCGGTAATCGCCTGCGAGGTTTCGACGTTGCCGGCGACGACGGCGGCCGGGTAGGTCGGCGCCAGCATCGACCCCTGCGGAACCACAATGTGCAGTGGGCGCAGGCAACCCTCGTTGAGCGGGATGTCGTCGGCGACCAGCGTCCGGAACACGTAGAGCACCGCGGCCCGCACCACCGAGGTCGGCGCGTTGAAGTTGGAATCCAGCTGCGCCGAGGTTCCGGTGAAGTCGACGGTGGCAGTGCGCTCGGCGTGGTCGACGGTGATGCGCACGGCGATCGTTGCGCCGCAGTCCATCTGGTAGCGGTATTCGCCATCCTCGAGCTTGTCGATGACCCGACGGACGGCCGCCTCGGCGTTGTCCTGCACATGACGCATGTAGGCCGTCACGACGTCGAGTCCGAAGTGGTCGATCATCGCGGCGACCTCGTCGACACCCTTCTGGTTGGCGGCGATCTGGGCTCGCAGGTCGGCGAGGTTGGTGTCGGGGTCACGCGATCCGCCTTCGATGAGCAGCCGCCGGGTCGCGGCTTCCCGGAACGTTCCGTTCTCGGCCAGCAGCCAGTTGTCGAACAGCACGCCTTCCTCGTCGATGTGGTGACTGTCGGCAGGCATGGAACCCGGCGTCGTTCCGCCGATTTCGGCATGATGCCCACGAGAGGCCACGAAGAACAGGATCTGCTGGCCGGCGCTGTCGAAGACCGGGGTCACGACCGTGATGTCCGGCAAATGCGTCCCGCCGTGATACGGGTCGTTGACGGCGTACACGTCTCCGGGCTTTATTGCACCGAAGCGCCGGCGGAGCACTTCTTGGACAGTGCCGCCCATCGAGCCCAGATGCACCGGAATATGTGGAGCGTTGGCGACCAGATTTCCGGACCCGTCGAAAAGCGCGCAGGAAAAGTCGAGCCGCTCACGGATATTCACCGACTGCGCGGTGGCTTGCAACCTGGTCCCCATCTGTTCGGCGATCGACATGAACAGGTTGTTGAAGATCTCCAAAAACACCGGGTCGGCCTCGGTACCGGCATCCGGCGGGGCGGGGGCGCCGAGCCTTTCGACGAGCAGGTGGCCGGTGCGGGTCATCGCCGCCTGCCAGCCGTCGTCGACCACGGTGGTGGCGTTGGTTTCGGTGATGATCGCCGGGCCGGTCACGACGTCCCCCGGCCGCATCCGCTCCCGGTAGTACAGCGGCGCGTCGCACCAGGATCCGGCCAGACACATCGGCACGGTTTCCGCCGGGCCGCCATGCTCGCCGAAGTCTGCCGCCTGCTCGCCCAGGTGCGACAGATCGGGTTGTTCCGTAAGCCCGGTGGCCTCGACCGAGACCGCGTCGACGATCAGCGGACGGTCCATCAGGAACGAATACATGGCCCGGTGGCGCGCTTCGAATTCCGCGGTCATTTCCGCCGCCCCGGCCAAATCGACTCCGATCGCGGTGTCGGTTTCCGCATAGCGCAGATGCACCCGGCGCGCCACCCGGACCCGCTCGGGCGGGATCGCCTCGTCGGCCAACTCCGCGCGTGCGGTCCGCTCCAGATCATCGGCGAGGACGGCCAAGGCGTCCAGGGCGGCGGGATCGAGCACGATCTGCACGGCCTGCTCGTGCATCACGGTGGTGTCGGCCAGGCCGATCCCCAGCGCTGACAACACTCCGGCCATCGGCGGGACGAGCACGGTGCGAATACCCAGGGCGTCGGCAACCGCGCAGGCGTGCTGCCCGCCTGCACCGCCGAATGTGGTCAGCACGTACCGGGTGACGTCGTGGCCCTTCTGGACGGAGATCTTGCGGACCGCGTTGGCCATGTTGGCGACCGCGATCTGCACAAACCCCTCGGCGACCTGCTCGGGAGTGCGGTCGTCGCCGCTGCGCGCCCGGATGTCGGCGGCCAGGTCGGCAAAGCCGCGCCGCACTGCCTCGGTGTCTAACACCTGGTTGCCGTCCGGGCCGAACACGGCGGGAAAGTGCGCGGCCTGGATGCGGCCCAGCATCACATTGGCGTCGGTGACGGTGAGCGGTCCGCCGGCGCGGTAGCAGGCCGGACCGGGGTCGGCGCCCGCCGAGTCCGGACCGACCTGGTAGCGGCCGCCGTCGAAATGCAGGATCGACCCGCCGCCCGCGGCCACCGTGTGGATGTCGAGCATCGGGGCGCGTAACCGGACCCCGGCCACCTCGGTGGTGAACACCCGCTCGTATGTGCCGGCGAAGTGCGACACGTCGGTGGAGGTACCGCCCATGTCGAACCCGATAACGTGCTCGAATCCGGCCAGTGCCGACATGCGCACCATGCCGACGATCCCGCCGGCCGGTCCGGACAGGATCGCGTCCTTGGCGCGTAGGTGCCCGGCCTCGGCCAGGCCGCCGTTAGACTGCATGAACATCAGCCGCACGCCGGCCATCTGGTCTGCGACCCGGTCGATGTAGCGACGCAGCACCGGGGACACGTAGGCGTCGACGACCGCGGTGTCGCCACGCGGGACCAGTTTGATCAGCGGGCTGACCTCCGAGGACAGCGAGACCTGGTCGAACCCGACCTGCTCGGCGAGCTTGCCGATCTGCCGCTCGTGCGCCGGGTACAGGTAGCTGTGCAGGCACACCACCGCGACCGCGCGGATACCGTCGTCGTGGGCTTGCTGCAGCGGACGGCGCAGCGCCTGCAGGTCGGGCGCCCGCAACACCTCGCCGTCGGCAGTGATCCGCTCGTCGACCTCGACGACCCGCTCGTAGAGCATCTGCGGTGTGACGATGTGCCGGTCGAAAATTCGCGGCCGGTTCTGGTAGCCGATCCGCAGCGCGTCGCCGAAACCGCGGGTGATCACCAGCAGCGTGCGCTCACCTTTGCGTTCCAGCAGCGCATTGGTTGCCACCGTGGTGCCCATCCGCACCGCGTCGAGTTGTGCGGACCCGTCGCCGCCGAGCAGGGCGCGGATCCCGGCCACCGCGGCGTCGCGGTAGCGGACGGGATTCTCCGAAAGCAGTTTGTGCGTCAGTAGACGTCCGTCCGGTCGGCGGGCCACGATGTCGGTGAAGGTGCCGCCGCGGTCGACCCAGAACTGCCAGCCCGACCCGCTCATCGGGCCGACCGCTTGGACCAGGGACTGTAGCCGGCGATCAGCTTCTCCTGTGGCATTTGCGAGGTGTGCGGTACATGCTGCAGGCTGATCCGGATCCGGTACCGGATCGACCTGGGCCCGGCCATACTGTCGAGCAGGACGTGAGCCGGCTGCAGCAGGCCGGTGGCCGCTGGATCGCGGCCGCGCCAGGTATCCAGCGCGGCCAGCGCCAGCAGCGCATCGACCCCGCCGACCGCCGCGTCCAGGGGCGTTCCGGGCAGACCACCCGGTCCGGATTGGTGAATGTAACCTGGCGGCCGTTCACTTCCAGGGTCACCAGCGGCGCCATGGTTTCATGGTAATTCCGGATGATTTTGCGGTCGGTGAGCGATCTGCGTCACATATTGTGAGGCCATGCCCAAGCTCACTGACGTGCCCCGGCAAGCCGCGGCCAAACTCCAGCGCTATGCCGAACGCGGGGCGGCCGAACTGCACTACCTGCGTAAGATCCTTGAGTCCGGCGCGGTGGGGTTGCAGCCGCCGCAGAATTACGCCGCGATGGTGGCTGAGGCCGTGCGGTGGGGCGAGATCGGCATGCTGCCGGCGCTCAACGCCCGACGCAGCCCCGACGCGGTGGCGATCATCGATGACGAGGGCACCCTGACGTACCGGGAGCTCGACGACGCCGCCAACGCGGTGGCCCACGGTTTGCTCGACAAGGGCGTGCGCGGCGGTGACGGCGTGGCGATCCTGGCTCGCAACCACCGCTGGTTTTGTGTCGCCAACTTCGGCTGCGCGCGGGTGGGTGCCCGCATCATCCTGCTCAACAGTGAGTTCTCCGGCCCGCAGATCAAGGAGGTCGCCGAGCGCGAAAACGCCAGGCTGATCATCTACGACGACGAATACACCGAGGCCGTCAGCAAGGCCGAGCCGCCGCTGGGAAAGTTGCGGGCGCTCGGCACCAACCCGGATGCCGACCAGCCCTCGGGCAGCACCGACGAGACCCTGGCCGACCTGATCGCGCGCAGCAGCAGCGCCCCCGCGCCCAAGGCGACCAGGCACTCGTCGATCATCATCTTGACCAGCGGCACCACCGGCACCCCCAAGGGCGCGAACCGGGCTACGCCGCCGACGCTGGCCCCCATCGGCGGCATCTTGTCGCACGTGCCGTTCAAGGCGGGTGAGGTGACCTCGCTACCGTCGCCGATGTTTCACGCGCTGGGTTACCTGCACGCCACCCTGGCGATGTTCCTCGGCTCGACGCTGGTACTGCGCCGGCGGTTTAAGGCGACTACCGTTCTCGACGACATCGAGAAACACAAGGTGACCGCGGTCGTCGTCGTCCCGGTGATGTTGTCGCGGATGCTCGATGCGCTGGAGAAGATGCAAACCAAGCCGGATCTGTCCAGCCTGCGGATCGTGTTCGTGTCCGGCTCCCAGCTCGGCGCCGAACTGGCCGTGCGTGCGCTCAAAGACCTCGGTCCGGTCGTCTACAACATGTACGGCTCAACCGAGATCGCCTTCGCCACCATCGCCGGGCCCAAGGATCTGCAGCTCAACCCGGCGACCGTGGGACCGAAGGTCGCCGGGGTGAAGGTCAAGATCTTCGACGACAACGGCAATGAGCTCCCGCCCGGACAGGTCGGGCGGATCTTCGTCGGCACCACCTTCCCGTTCGGCGGCTACACCGGCGGCGGGGGCAAGCAGATCATCGACGGTTTGTTGTCGTCCGGCGACGTGGGCTACTTCGACGAGCACGGCCTGCTGTATGTCAGCGGCCGCGACGACGAAATGATCGTGTCTGGCGGCGAGAACGTCTTCCCCGCCGAAGTCGAGGATCTGATCAGCGGACATCCCGATGTGGTGGAGGCCGCTGCCATCGGCGTCGACGACAAGGAGTGGGGTGCGCGGCTGCGGGCATTCGTGGTCAAGAAACCGGACTCCGACATCGACGAGGAAACCATCAAGCGCTACGTCCGCGACCATCTCGCTCGCTACAAGGTGCCGCGTGAGGTGGTGTTCCTCGACGAGTTGCCGCGCAACCCGACCGGCAAGATTCTCAAACGCGAGCTGCGCAAAGTGGAAGTGGAATAGCTCCCTGCCTCGCGAGCAGACACAGAATCGCACCGCTTGGGCCCTTGGCGTGCGATTCTGTGTCTGCTCGCGGTCAGGTGCAGCCCTATCCGTCGAAGCCGGTCGCGCCGTCGAGTAGTTCGCGCAGGATGTCCAGGTGTCCGGCGTGGCGTGCGGTCTCCTCGATCATGTGCACATAGATCCACCGCAGCGATAGCTGCCCGAGGCGAACGTGGGGCACCGTGTGGTCGAGCGGAAAGCGTGCTGCGATACGTCGGGATTGCTCGCACTGCGCCCGGTACTCGGCGATCAGCGTGTCCAGCGACTCCTCGGGGAGGAACTCGAACTCCCAGGAGCGCTCATGTTTGCGACGGTTGTCGTCGACGCGTTCTTGCAGCAGTTGATCGAACCAGCCGTATTCGACCCATCGCAGATGTTTGACCAACCCGCCCACCGTCGTCTGCGAGGTGACCAGGCGACGACGGGCATCGGCATCGGAGAGACCAGAGACCTTGCGCACCACGATGTCTCGGTAGTCGTCGAGGAACGCCTCCAAGGTGGCGCGTTCGTCGATGGGACCTAGCTCGCGGCGACTCGCTGGTGTAGTCAGCGTCGGTCCCGAATGTGACGCGTGATCTGGGCGAAGAGCTTCGGATCGGCCGGAAGTCCCGCTTGGCCGTCCACGCGTGCAACGCCGAGGCGGTCGGCGGTTCGGCGTGTTTTTTGGCCACGTGTGCGCTGAACGAGTCTGTGGCAGACGTTGAGGTGCTCCGTGGGGGCGACCGCTTCGGGCGGCGTTGCACCTGTCGGCTGGGGGGACCCACCTGGCACGCGGGGAGCGGACTTGCCGCGGAATGGTGGTGCGCTGGATTCCATGCGAGCCGGCGACCCTTCTGTAGGCGTATTTCAGTACACCAGGACTCGAGTATGTGGGTCAACGCGGAGCCCACCGGGTCGGGCCTGCGGCCACATCGGCGACGCACGTCGAACTGGCCGGCGATCTCGTGCCCATGGGGTTGCACATGTGGCTAAGCGTTCAACCGGGTGCGGGTTGGTCGGAGTCTGTCGACAGGCGTGGGCGCCCGCCCACTGAGGGGGACATTCACGCCGATCTGACAAGCAGGCCGGCGTGAATTTTTGTGGCTAGCCGGGCTGCCGGTTGCTGCCAACCGATTACGGGTCGCGGGGAAGACCCAGCAGCCGCTCGGCGATGATGTTGAGCTGGATTTCCGAGGTGCCGCCATAGATCGTGGTGGCGCGGCTGGCCAGCAGATACTCGTCCCACTTGCCGGGCACCTGCTCGGGGTCACCGATCGCAGCGTCGTGGCCCAACGTGGACACGGCGAATTCGGCGTAGCCCTGTGCGGTGCGCATCGACAACAGCTTGGAGATCGCCGCCGACGGCATCGCGTCCCCACCGGCCAGCGTCAGCAGCGTCGAGCGCATATTGAGCAGCTTGGTGGCGTGGCCTTCGGCGATCAACTGGCCGGCTCGGTTCTGGGCGACCTGGTCGAACTGGCCGTCGCGCACGAATTCGACGAGCTGGTCGAGGTTGGCTAAAAACGGTGTTTCGCTGCTGCCGATCGACACCCGCTCTGCGGTCAGGGTGTTACGACTGACCTCCCAGCCCCGGTTCACCTCGCCCAGCACCATCTCGTCGGGCACGAACACGTCATCGATGAACACGGTGTTGAACATCGCGCCACCGGTGAGTTCGCGCAGCGGCTTGACTTGCACGCCTTCGCTCTGCATGTCCAGCAGAAAGTAGGTAATGCCATTGTGCTTCGGTGCCGACGGGTCGGTACGGGCCAACAATGCTCCCCACTGGGAGAACTGCGCGGCGGTAGTCCAGATCTTCTGCCCAGTGATTCGCCAGCCGCCGTCGACTCTGGTCGCCTTGGTGGTCAACCCGGCCAGATCGGATCCGGCTCCGGGCTCGGAAAACAATTGGCACCAGAAGATTTCGCCGCGGAAGGTCGCCGGCAGAAACCGCTGCTTCTGCTCCTCGGTGCCGAACGCCACGATCGACGGGACGATCCACGCCGCGATACCGATCTGCGGGCGCTTGACTCGCCCGGTGCTGAATTCCTGGGCGATGATGATCTGCTCCACCGGGCTGGCCGCCCGCCCCCACGGCTTGGGCAGATAGGGCAGCACCCACCCGCCTTCGGCGATTGCGGCGGTGCGCTGTTCACGGGGCATCGCCTTGAGTGCGGCTACCTCGGTGCGGATTTCGGCGCGCAGTTGCTCAGTTCCGGGGTCCAGGTCGATGTCGAGTTGGCGGATCCCGGTGCTGGTCGCGATGTCGAGCACCCGTTGCGGGTAGTCGCTGCGACGACCGAACGACGCGGCCAGCATCAGCGCGCGACGATAGTAGACGTTCGTGTCGTGTTCCCAGGTGAAGCCGATGCCGCCGTGCACCTGGATGCAGTCCTGCGTGCAGCGTTGAGCGGCCGCCGGCGCCAACGTCGCAGCCACAGCGGCGGCGAACTCGACTCCTGAACCGCCACCGGTGCGGGCCTCGTCGATTGCGCGTGCGGCATCCCATACTGCCGCGGTGGCACGTTCGGTGTCGGCGATCATTTCCGCGCACTTGTGCTTGACGGCCTGGAACTGGCCGATCGGCCTGCCGAACTGTTCGCGGATCTTGGCGTATTGCGCCGCAGTGTCGGTGGCCCACCGGGCGACTCCGACGGCCTCAGCGGACAGCAGGGTCGACATCAGGGCGTGCGCGACGGTCGCGCTGAGGTTGCTCAGCACGGCGTCGTCGGTGACCTCGATGGCGTTGGCGCGCACGTGAGCGATCGGCCGCAGCGGATCCAGGCTCTGGACCGGCTCGATCTCGAGTTGGTCGGCGCGCAGCACGACCCACTCGTCGCCGCTGTCGATCGCCACCGGTAGCACGAGGATGGAGGCCTGAGCGGCGGCGGGTACGGCGCGTACCTCGCCACGGATCACCAGCACTGTGTCATCGGGGCCGTGCCGGGTGGCGGTTAAGCCCGAAACCGGCGCGTAGGCGGCGATGGCCTTGCCGGAAGTCAGCTCGGCGAGCACCTTGGCGCCGGGATCGTGCGCGGCGATCAGCGCGCTGGCGATCGCCGAGGGCACGAACGGGCCCGGCACCGCGCCGTAGCCGAACTCGGCGAGCACAACGGCCAACTCGAGGATGCCAAAGCCCTGCCCACCAACCGATTCAGCAAGATGCACACCCTGCAGCCCTTGTTCTGCCGCGGCCTGCCAGTACGGTGGGGGATTGTCGATCGGTGTCTCTAGCGCGGCGTGTAAGACCTCCGACGGCGCTACCCGCGTCACAAAGGACCGCACCGAGTCGGCCAGGTCTTGATGCTCAGGTGTGATCGCGATCGGCATTGGTCGCCTTCCTTGCGTTTGCAGCGTCGTATCCCCTCAATCTAATAACCGGTCGGTTGGCTGACTACAGCGGCCGGGGCGGCGCCGGGCAACTGGTGATTGCCGGTCGTCAACCGCCGGGTGCAGCGAGGCGCCGTCGGCGACGGCCGGTGGCTCCGGAAGCGGCCGTCCTCGCCGGCCGACGGTGTGGGACCGGATCGGCGACGATGCGGGCCACGTAGCGAAGGCATCGAGGATTTGACGACCAAGGTTAGGCACCGGGATCGTTTGTTCACTGCGCGTAGGCACGCGATCGTTCTCCTTCCAGTACCAAGACGGTATGACGCTTGAATTCGCCTGCTGTACTGAGGAATTCAGTCACAATACGCATGCTGTGCCGAAGAGGGCGGCCGATCGGTGGCAGTGGGTCGAAGTAACTAGTCCCGGAACAGCGTTGGGTCGGCCAGATGGTCGAGCAGGGACGCAAGCTGATCCACGAGTTGGTCGGCGGCTAGTCGCACCTCGCCTGTCAGCCAAGCGCTCAGTGTCTGCCCAACTCCGCCGACAACGAAATGTGCTGTGGCAGTGATCCGCTCGTTGGGTTGTATGCGCAGCGCAGCGCCTGCCTGCTGGCCGGACAGCATGGCGAACAGCGCACTGGACTCCTGGCGCTTGCGAACCAGGACCGCGCTGGCCGGTGGTGAGCTGAACAGCAGACGGCCGACCCGGGGATCGCCGCCGATGGTCCGCACAATGTTGGCCATCCCGGCGCGGGTTTGCTCCTCGGGCGCCGCGGCGGCCACCGCGGCCTGGGTGGTGGCGGCCAGATCGGCGATCACCCAGTCGAAGACCGCGCCGACGAATTCGTCCTTGTTTTCAAAGCTTTCGTAGAAGTAGCGGGCGGCCACGCCGGCCCGCCGACAAATGCCCCGCACGGTCAGCTCACCGACCCGATCGGCGCCGAGCATATCCAGGCCCGCGGACAACAGCCGGCGACGCCGGGCAGCCAGCCGGTCGGCGGGCTCGATACCCCGGTAGGGCCGCACGCTGGTCGTCTCGGCTGCTAATCCCATAGCCGCCATCTTGACACCTGGCCCCAGCCGCGCCAATATCGGGAAACGAATGTTCTCAGAATTTGCGAGCAGGTGGCGATGACGGTTCAACACGTGGAGCGTGCGGTCAGTGATCCGCCGATCCCCGGGTTGGTGCGTCGTCGGTCCCGGCCGGGCGCGCGTGTTGACGAGACGTTGATGGGTCTGGCGTTGCTGCTCGGTCCGGCCAACGTGATCATGCAGCTGGCCCGGCCCGGGGTCGGTTACGGCGTGCTGGAGAGCCGGGTCGAAACCGGTCGAATGGACCGCCATCCGATTAAGCGGGCCCGCACCACGTTCACCTACCTGGCGGTGGCGATGGCGGGCACCGACGTGCAGAAGACGGCGTTTCGCCGGGCGGTGAACCGCGCGCACGCCCAGGTGTACTCGACCGCCGAGAGCCCGGTGCCCTACCACGCGTTCGATCCGGAGCTGCAGTTGTGGGTGGCGGCCTGCCTCTACAAGGGCGGCGTCGATTTCTATCGCATGTTCGTCGGGGAGATGGACGACGACGCAGCCGACCGGCACTACCGCGAAGGTATGGTGCTGGGCACCACGCTGCAGGTGCCGCCGCAGATGTGGCCGGCCACCCGCGCGGCCTTCGACGCCTACTGGCAGGAGTCCCTGGAGAAGGTCCACATCGACGACACGGTCCGCGACTATCTCTATCCGATCGCGGTGGGCCGGATGCCCGGACTGACGTTGCCCGGCCGGCTGCAGCAGTGGGCGGACAAGCCCGGGCTATTGCTTACCACCGGCTTTCTGCCGCAACGGTTCCGCGACGAGATGCACTTTGAATGGGACGCCGCCCGGCAGCGGCGTTTCGACCGGGTGATCACCGTGCTGCGCACGGTCAACAACCTCATGCCGCAGTTTGTCCGGCGGTTCCCATTCAATGTGTTGCTCTGGGACCTGGACCGGCGGATCAGGACCGGTCGCCCACTGGTGTGACGATGCTGCCAGCTGCGCCGGCAGGGGTGGCGCCGCAACGCCATCACCGCCGCGCCCGACGATCCCGACCCTTATTGCCGTAGGGTCGGGGAGGTGCGGACCGAAGGTGACAGCTGGGATATCACGACGAGTGTCGGTGCGACTGCGCTGAACGTGGCCCTCGCAAGGGCGCTGGAGGCGCGAAAGCCCGACCCGCTGGCTGTCGATCCGTTCGCCGAGGTGTTCTGCCGCGCGGTGGGCGGAATCGCGGCCGACGTGCTAGATGGCAAGGCCACCGGGCACCATCTCACAACAACCGATTTCGGCCAGCATTTCGTCACCTACCAGGGTGCCCGCACGCGGTATTTCGACAACTACTTCCGGCAGGCGGCCGACGCGGGTGTGCGCCAGGTGGTCATTCTGGCCGCCGGGCTCGATTCGCGCGCCTACCGGCTGGACTGGCCCGACGGCACGACGATCTTCGAGTTGGACCGTCCGCAGATCCTCGACTTCAAACGTGCGGTGCTCGCAGAACACGGTGTCGCACCCAGGGCCACGCGCCTCGAGGTTGCGGTCGACCTACGGGAGGACTGGCCGCAAGCGTTGCGGGACGGCGGATTCGATCCCGCCCGGCCGTCGGCCTGGCTCGCCGAAGGGCTGCTGATCTACCTCCCGGCGGCCGCACAGGAGAAATTGTTCACCGGCATCGACTCGCTGGCCTGCTCCGGCAGTCATGCCGCCATCGAGGATGGCGCGCCGATGCCGCCCGATGAGTTCGCGGCCGCCGTCGAGGCCGAACGCGCAGCCAACGCCAACGGCGACCAGCGGCTGTTCTTCCAGTTGGTGTACAACGAGCGGTGTGCACCGGCCGAGCAGTGGTTCGGCGAGCGCGGTTGGACCGCGGTCGCGACCCCGTTGGCGGATTATCTGCGTGAACTCGGCCGTCCAGTGCCCGAACCGGGTAGCGAAGCCGGACCGATGATCGCTCGTAACAGCCTGGTCAGCGCTATCAAGGCGTGAGCCGGAGCGGCCCGGAGTCGGCGTGTACGCCGAAAATGATTGAGCGGCTGCCGGCGTGGAACCGAGGCGCCCCGTGAACCGACCATCTGTTGATCTCTGTCGGCACCAAGGGATCGGGTGGCCGGGTCGGGGATACCCAGGTTGACGATGGCAGGCGAAAGGCGCACAAAACGGCATTCATTTTCATGAGCGTGGACACGCATGCTAGCGTCCCGGCGAAACACTATCGAAAATGGTTTTCATCATGGGCCTGTAGCGGTTCCAGTAGGGAGAGACGGTGATGCCGATGAAGGGGCGGCGACCGGAGTTCGGCCGCCGGCCAACCGGCCGCGGTCGCCGGGCCAGCACGGGTGTCTCGACACCTAGCTTAAGCAATGCTAACTTCAGTGAAGTTAGCTTAGGCAAGGCTATCTTTGGTGAGGGGAGACATACGGGTGGACAGCGCTGATCCCGGCATCCTCGTGACCCGGCCCGCCACCACCCGGGTGGACGACGACGTCGTCAGCCGATTCGCCACCTGCTGTCGGGCTCTGGGCCTGACCGTCTACGACCGTCGACGCCCAGCCGATCCGGCCGCTGCCCGCTCCGGGTTCGCCGCGCTCACCCGGATCGCCTATGACCAGTGCGACGCCTGGACCGGGCTAGCCGCCGCCGGGGACGTATCCGCGACCGTGCTGGAAGCGATCTGGCGCACCGTGTCGACCGCGGGTGTGCTGCAGCGCCACGTGGAGCTGGCGCCGGGCGCGCTGGGTTTCCACTACGACACCGGACTGTATCTGCGGTTCCGGGCAACCGATCCCGACGATTTCTGCCTCGCGTACGCCGCAGCGCTGGTCGCCGAGGAGCGATACGCCGACGCACACAAGCTGGTCACCGAGGTCAGCGCGCACCGGCCGGGCCGGCGCGATGCCCGCTGGGTCGCGGTCGCGATCCACTACCGCGCCGAGCGCTGGTCGGACGTCGTCAAGCTGCTCACCCCGATCGTCAACGACCCCGCCCTCGACGAGGTCTACGCGCATGCCGCCAAGATCAGCCTGGGTATCGCGCTGGCCCGGCTGGGCATGTTCGCCCCGGCGTTGTCCTACCTCGAGGAACCGGAGGGGCCGATCGCGGTTGCCGCAGTCGACGGCGCACTGGCTAAAGCGCTGGTGTTGCGTGCGCAAGGCGACGAGGACAGCGCCGGCGAGGTGCTGCAGGACCTCTACGCCGCCAATCCGGAGAACGAGCAGGTCGAGCGTGCGCTGTCCGACCACAGCTTCGGGATCGTCACCACCACCGCGGGGCGCATCGAAGCCCGCACCGATCCCTGGAACCCTGCGACCGAGCCCAGCGCCGACGATTTCATCGACCCCGAAGCCCGCGAACGAAAAGCCCAGCTGCTCATCGAGGCCGAACGCCAGCTCGCCGAGTTCATCGGCCTGGACCAGGTCAAAAACCAGGTGGCGCGGCTGAAGAGTTCGGTGGCCATGGAACTGGTGCGCAAGCAGCGCGGCCTGACGGTCGCGCAACGCACCCACCACCTGGTGTTCACCGGGCCGCCCGGAACGGGCAAAACCACCATCGCCCGGGTGGTCGCCAAAATTTATTGCGGCTTGGGTCTTTTGAAGAAAGAAAACATCAAAGAGGTGCACCGTGCCGACCTGATCGGCCAACACATCGGGGAGACGGAAGCCAAAACCAACGCGATCATCGACAGTGCTCTGGATGGCGTGCTGTTCCTCGACGAGGCCTACGCCTTGGTGGCCACCGGCGCCAAGAACGACTTCGGGTTGGTTGCCATCGACACGTTGCTGGCCCGGATGGAAAACGATCGGGATCGGCTGGTGGTCATCGTCGCCGGTTACCGCGCCGACATCGACAAGTTCCTGGACACCAACGAAGGCCTGCGCTCGCGTTTCACCCGCAGCATCGACTTCCCCTCCTACACACCGACCGAGTTGGTCGAGATCGCGCACAAGATGGCCGAGCAACGCGACAGCGCTTTCGAGCAGGCGGCTCTGCAGGACATGGAGCGCTTGTTCGCTCATCTGGCCTCGACATCCAAACCCGACTTCAACGGCGTACCCCGGCGCTGCCTGGATATCGCCGGCAATGGCCGGTTCGTCCGCAACCTGGTGGAAAAGGCCGAGGAAGAACGCGAATTCAGGTTGGATCATTCCGAGCGAGCCGGGACCGGCGAGTTCACCGACGAGGAGTTGATCACCATCACGGTCGCTGACGTCGCCAACACAGTAGGGCCGCTGCTGCGGGGCCTCGGGCTGGAGGTGCCGGTGTGACGACCGGCGAATCCGACGCCGAACGACGCTCGTTCACCTCCCGCACCCCGGTGAACCACAATCCGGACACGGTGGCCTATCGCCGCGGCTTCGTCACCCGCCATCAGGTCAGCGGCTGGCGGTTTGTGATGCGTCGGATCGCCGCCGGGGTGGCCCTGCACGACACCCGGATGCTCGTCGAGCCGTTGCGCACCCAGTCCCGCGCGGTGTTGATGGGAGCGCTGATCCTGATCACGGCGCTGGTGGGCTGCTTGGTGTTCACGCTGATCCGGCCCAACACCTCGGCGGCCAACAACGCCGTGCTCGCCGACCGCTCCACCGCTGCGCTCTACGTGCGGGTGGACGACCGGTTGCACCCGGTGCTCAACTTGACCTCGGCCCGGCTGATCGTCGGTCGGCCGGTCAATCCCACCACCGTCAAAAGCAGTGAGCTGGACCAATTTCCGCGCGGCAATCTGCTCGGCATCCCGGGCGCGCCAGAGCGGATGGTGCAAAACACCACCAAGGACGCCGACTGGACGGTGTGCGACGCGGCCAGCGGCCCGTCCCCCGGTGTGACGCTGATCGCGGGCCCGCCCGACAGCAGCGGTGCGCGGGCCGACCGGCTCGGCCGGCACGACGCGGTGCTGGCCGAGGACCCCACCGGTGTCTGGCTGCTGTGGGACGGCAAGCGCAGCCGGATCGACCTCGCCGACCGCGCCGTCACCGGCGCGCTGGGCTTCGGTATCGACGTGCCCGCGCCGCGGCCCATCGCCGCCGGCTTATTCAACGCGATTCCCGAAGCTGCGGCGCTGACCGTGCCGGCCGTCCCCGGCGCAGGTGAGCCGCCGCAATTCGACCTGCCGGTGACCGCACCGGTCGGCTCGGTGGTCGTCGCACACACCCTGACCGAAAAGTCTGCCGACGCCGTGCAGTACTACGCGGTGTTATCCGATGGACTACAACCGATCTCGTCGGTGCTCGCCGCGCTGCTGCGCAACGCCAACTCCTATGGTTTCGATCAGCCGCCGCAGTTGGGCGCCGATCAGGTCGCCCGGCTGCCGGTGTCGCGGGCACTGGACACCGGCCGCTATCCCGAGCAGCGGATCAACCTTGTCGACGTCGTCCGCAACCCAGTCACCTGCGCGTTCTGGAGCAAACCGGTGGCGTCGGCCAGCAGCTCGCTGACCCTGCTGTCCGGCTCGGCGCTTCCGGTGCCCGACCGCATCCACCCCGAAACATTGGTCGGTGCCGGCGCCGGTGGTGTCGCCACCCGCGTCGCGTTGGCACCCGGTACCGGCTATTTCGTCCAGGCCGTCGGCCAGGATGACACGTCGACGGCTGCGGGGTCGCTGTTTTGGATCGCCGATACCGGGGTGCGCTACGGCATCGACAACGAGGAGCACCCAGCCGCCGAACGTTCCAAAACTGTTGACGCACTCGGTCTGCACCCGCCGCCGATCGCGATCCCCTGGTCGATGCTGGTGCAGTTCGCCCCGGGTCCGACATTGTCGCGCGCCGACGCGCTGCTCGCCCACGACGGCTTGGCGCCCGATGTCCGACCCGGACGCGCCACGTCAACCCAGGCGGGGCAATCATCCGGGAGTGGGGCTGTGAGCCGATGAGTCGACTGATCTTCGAAACCCGTCGCCGGCTTCCCCCGCCGGTGACGCGCAAGGGGACCATCACCATCGAGGCGCCTCCTGAGCTGCCGCGGGTGATTCCGCCGCCCTTTCTGCAGCGCGCGCTGCCCGTCGTGATCGTCCTGCTGATCGTGGGGATGATCATCGCGATCGTCGCCGCAGGCATGCGGCTGTTCTCACCGGCGATGCTGTTCTTTCCGTTCGTCATCTTGCTGGCCGCCACCGGGCTGTACCGCGGCGGCGACAAGAAAGCACGCACCGTGGAGGTCGACGCCGAACGGGCCGATTACTTGCGTTACCTGTCGGTGGTGCGGGACAACATCCGGGCACACGCCGCCGACCAGCGTGCCGCCGCGCACTGGTCACATCCGGCGCCGGTCGACTTGGTCGCGATACCTGGCTCACGGCGTCAGTGGGAACGTGACCCGCACGACGCCGACTTCTTGGCGGTGCGGGTCGGACTGCACTCGGCTGGGCTGGACACCTCGCTGCGGGTCAGCGACACCGCTGACGAAATCGATCTGGAACCGGTGTGTCATAGCGCATTACGCAGCCTGCTGGAGATCGGGCGCACGGTGCGCGACGTGCCGACCGCCATCGACCTGGGCACGGTGTCGCGCATCACCGTGATCGGCGAGCCCGACGAGGTGCGCGCCGCGTTGCGCGCCTGGATCGCGCAGGCCGTGACCTGGCACGACCCGACCGTGCTGGGTGTCGCGGTGGCCGCTGCGGATCTGGAAACGCCGACCTGGTCCTGGCTGAAGTGGTTGCCGCATGTGGATATTCCCGGCCGCGTCGACGGAGTGGGCCCGGCCCGGTACCTGACCACCAACGCCGACGAGCTGGCCGCGCTGCTCGGCCCGGCGCTGACCGATCGGCCGGCGTTCACCGGGGCGCCGGCCGAGGCGTTGCGGCACGTGCTGATCGTCGTCGACGACCCGGATTACGACCTGTCCGCGTCGCCGCTGCCCATTGGGCGCGCCGGAATCACCGTCGTGCAGCGCTCGGCGACACCGCCGCACCGCGAGCAGTATTCAGATCCCGAACAACCGATCCTGCGCATCGCCGACGGGGCCATCGACCGCTGGCGGACCGGTGGCTGGCAGCGCTATATCGACATCGCCGACCAGTTCGGCGCCGACGACGCCGCCCACCTCGCGCGCCGGCTGTCGCGCTGGGACTCCGACCCGACGCACAGCGGTTTGCGGTCGGCAGCCAGTCGCGGCGCCACATTCACCACGTTGCTGGGCATTGCGGATGCGTCGCGACTCGACGTGCCGGCGCTGTGGGCGCCGCGACGGCGCGAGGACGAGTTGCGGGTTCCCATCGGCGTCACCGCCACCGGCGAGCCGCTGATCTTCGACCTCAAGGACGAAGCCGAGGGCGGCATGGGCCCGCACGGGCTGATGATCGGCATGACGGGGTCGGGAAAGTCTCAGACTCTGATGTCGATTCTTTTGGCACTGTTGGTAACCCACCCCGCAGATCGGCTGATCGTGATCTACGCCGACTTCAAAGGCGAGGCCGGCGCCGACAGCTTCCGGAACTTCCCGCAAGTCGTCGCGGTGATCTCGAACATGGCCGAGAAGAAGTCACTGGCGGACCGGTTCGCCGATACGTTGCGCGGCGAGGTGGCCCGCCGCGAGGTCCTGCTGCGCGACGCCGGCCGGCGGATCCAGGGCAGCGCGTTCAACTCGGTGACCGAATACGAGAACGCGATCGCGGCCGGACACGACCTGGCTCCGATCCCGACGCTGTTCGTCGTCGCCGACGAGTTCACCCTGATGCTGGCCGATCACCCCGAGTACGCCGAGCTGTTCGACTACGTGGCCCGCAAAGGTCGCTCGTTTCGCATCCACATCCTGTTCGCATCCCAGACGCTGGACGTCGGCAAGATCAAGGACATCGACAAGAACACCTCCTACCGGATCGGTCTGAAGGTGGCCAGTCCCGCGGTGTCGCGCCAGATCATCGGGGTGGAGGACGCCTATCACATCGAGTCCGGTAAGGAACACAAAGGCGTGGGTTTTTTGGTGCCGGCTCCCGGGGCGGCACCCATCAAGTTCCGCAGCACCTATGTCGACGGGATTTACGATCCGCCTCAGGCAGCTAAAAAGCTTGTGGTGCAGTCGGTTCCCGAGCCGAAACTGTTCACTGCCGGCTGGGTCGAGCCGGATCAGGACACCGTCGTCGTCGGCGGCGAACAGGACGAGCCGACCGGTCCGCCGCGCAAACTGATCGCGACGATCGGTGACCAGCTGGCCCGGTACGGACCGCACGCCCCGCAGCTGTGGCTTCCGCCCCTCGACGAACCGATCTCGCTGGCCACGGTGTTGGCCCGGGCCGCTATACCGCCCCAGCAGTTGCGCTGGCCGCTGGGCGAAATCGACAAGCCGTTTGAGATGCGCCGCGACCCGCTGGTGTTCGATGCCCGCTCGGCAGCGGGCAACATGGTGATCCATGGTGGCGCCAAGTCCGGTAAATCTTCTGCCCTGCAAACGTTTATCCTGTCGGCGGCCCAACTGCACTCACCTCGCGAGGTCAGTTTCTACTGCCTGGACTACGGCGGTGGGCAGCTGCGCGCGCTGCACGACCTGGCCCATGTCGGCAGCGTCGCCACGCCGCTGGAACCCGAGCGCATCCGCCGCACCTTCGGCGAACTCGAGCAATTGCTGCGGTCGCGTCAGCAGCGGGAGCTGCCCCGGGACGGCCAGTACGACGACGGGTTCGGCGAGGTGTTTTTGGTCATCGACAACCTCTATGCCTTCAGCCGGGACAACACCGACCAGTTCAACACCCGAAACCCGTTGTTGACCAAAGTCACCGAGCTTGTCAACGTCGGTCTGGCGTACGGTCTCCACGTCGTCATCACCACCCCGAGCTGGCTGGAGGTGCCGCTGGCGATGCGTGACGGTCTCGGGCTGCGGTTGGAGCTTCGGCTGCACGATGCGCGCGACAGCAACGTCCGGGTGGTCGGCGCGCTACGCCGTCCTGCCGAGTCCGTGCCGGCCGACCAGCCCGGGCGCGGACTGACCATGGCCGCCCAGCACTTCCTGTTCGCCCAGCCGGACCTGAGCCAGGTTGCGGCGATCAACGCCCGCCATGCCGGTCTGGCCGCGCCGCCGGTGCGGTTGCTGCCCGCCAACCTTGCGCCGACCGCGATGGGTACGCTCTACCGTGGCCCCGACCGGGTTGTCATCGGCCAACGCGAAGAAGACTTGGCGCCAGTCGAACTCGACTTCGCCGTGGATCCGCTGCTGATGGTGCTCGGCGACACCAAGTCCGGCAAGACGACATTGCTGCGCCACATCATCCGCACTATCCGGGAGAACTCCAGCTGCGAACGTGTCGCGTTCACCGTGCTAGATCGTCGGCTGCACCTGGTCGACGAGCCGCTATTCCCCGACAACGAATACATCGCGAACCTAGACCGCGTCATCCCGGCGATGCTCGGCCTGTCGGCACTGATCGAGAAGCGGCAACCGCCGGTGGGACTGTCGCCATCCGAGCTTTCCGGGTGGTCGTATACCGGTCACATCCACTACCTGATCATCGACGACGTCGACCAGATCCCGGACACGCCGGCGATGATCGGGCCCTTCGTCGGACAGCGGCCGTGGACCCCTCTGATCGGACTGTTGGGGCAGGCCGGTGATCTGGGCCTGCGGGTGGTCGTCACGGCGCGGGCAAGCGGATCTGCGCACGCGCTGATGACCAGCCCGCTGCTGCGCCGGATGAACGATTTGCAGGCGACCACGTTGATGCTGTCCGGCAACCCTGCCGACGGCGGCAAGATCCGAGGCCGGCGATTCGACCGGTTGCCACCCGGACGGGCAATTCTGTTGGGCGACAGCGGCAGCCCGACGTATGTGCAGTTGGTCAATCCGTTGGTCGACGAGAGAGTGACTGTCGATGGTCGATGAGATTCGGCGAAAGGAGTATCTGCAATGACGCTGCGAGTTGTTCCCGAAGGCCTGGCTGCGACCGCCGCTGCGGTGGAGGCGATCACCGCGCGGCTGGCGGCTGCGCATGCCCAAGCGGCTCCGTTGATCACGGCGGTGGTGCCGCCGGCGGCCGACCCGGTCTCGCTGCAGACCGCGGCCGGATTCAGCGCCCAGGGCAGCGAGCATGCCGCTGTAGCCGCTGAAGGTGTCGAGGAGCTCGGCCGCTCCGGCGTCGGGGTCGCCGAAGCCGGCACCAGTTACGCCGCCGGTGACGCGGCTGCGGCGTCGGCCTACCTGGTCGTCGGCAGCTAACGATAAATCGAGTGGGAAGGAGACAGGGATGAGTTTGCTGGATGCCCATATCGCGCAGTTGGTGGCTGCGCAGTCGGCCTTTGCGGCCAAGGCGGGGCTGTTGCGCTCCACGATCAACCAGGCCGAGCAGGAAGCGGTCTCGGCGCAGGCTTTTCACGTTGGGGAGTCGGCGGCGGCGTTTCAGGCGGCGCATGCGCGGTTCGTGGAGGTGGCCAACCGGATCAACACGTTGCTCGACATCGCCCAGGCCAATCTGGGTGAGGCCGCCGGCACGTATGTGGCCGCCGATGCGGCCGCCGCGTCAGGCTACACCGGGTTTTAACGCACGAGAGGAGTCGGTGATGTCAGAGATTTTGTACAACTACCCGGCGATGCTGGCCCACGCCGGGGATATGAGCGGGTATGCGGCGACCATGCAGGGACTGGGTGCCGATATCGCCAGCGAGCAGGCGGCACTGTCGGGGGCCTGGCAGGGTGACACCGGGATGACCTATCAGGCCTGGCAGACCCAGTGGAACCAGGCGATGAGCGATCTGGTGCGCGCCTATCAGGCGATGGCGGGCACCCACGAGAACAACACGGTGTCGATGCTGGCCCGCGACCAAGCCGAAGCCGCCAAGTGGGGCGGCTGATGCCGGTGGTGCGTTGAATGGTCGCCGAGCCCAATGCCGTCGAGCTGACCGTCGACCAGGCGTGGTTTATCGCCGAAGCTGTCGGCGCCGGGACGTTCCCGTGGGTACTGGCCATCACCATGCCCTATACCGATGCCCGGCAGCGCGGCGTATTCGTCGAGCGGCAAACCGCCGAGCTCACCACGATGGGCCTGATGTCGGCGGGAGGCGCGATCAACCCCGCGGTGGCCGACTGGGTGCGCGTGGTGTGCTTCCCGGAGCGCTGGCTGGACCTGCGCTATGTCGGGCCCACACTGGCGTCCGGCGCCGCCGAGATGCTGCGCGGCATCGTGGCGCGGCGCGGCGAGAAAACCGTCGTCGCGCTGCGCAACGCGCAGCTGGTGACCTTTACCGCGATGGATATCGATGACCCGCGGGCGCTGGTGCCGGTGCTCGGTGTCGGCCTGGCGGGGCGGCCGCCGGCGCAGTTCGAGGAGTTCAGCATGCCCGCGCGAGTCGGTGCCAGGGCCGACGAGCGGCTGCGCGCCGGCACGCCACTCACCGAAGTCTGTGATTACCTAGGGATTCCGCGATCAGCCCGACCCGTCGTGGAGTCGGTTTTCACCGGTGCGCGCAGCTACGTCGAAATTGTCGCCGGCTGCCGTCACGATGGTCGGCAGATGACCACCGAAGTCGGGATGAGCATTGTGGACAGCGCCGCCGGCCGGGTGCTGGTCAACCCGTCCCGCGCCTTTGACGGTGAATGGGTTTCGACGTTCCGTCCGGGAACGCCGTTCGCGATCGCCGTCGCCGTCGAACAGCTGACCGCGACCCTGCCCGACGGCCAATGGTTCCCCGGAAGACGGCTGTCCCGAGATTTCAGTGCTGATTTAAGCCGGTTTGAGCCGGTTTGAGCCAACGAGCACCTGCCCACGAGGAGAAAAGAGAACCCATGTCGAGCCAGAGGACTCGCTGATGTCCAGCGCCGTCGTGCCAATCGTACGAGTAGCCGTCCTCGCCGCGAGTCGGCTGACCGAGATGGCTCTGCCCGCCGACCTCCCGCTGCGCGAGATCCTGCCCGCGGTCCAGCAATTGGCGGTTCCCGCCGGCGGAGACGACGCTACCCAAGCCGGTGACGGGAGCGATAGCGGCGCCCCCGTGCGGTTCAGCCTTGCGCCGATCGGTGGAGCGCCGTTCAGCCTGGACGCCAGCCTGGACACCGTCGGGGTCGTCGACGGTGACCTGCTCGCCTTGCAGCCCGTCCCCGCCGGGCCGGCCGCGCCCGGCATCGTCGAGGACATCGCCGATGCCGCGGTGATCTTCTCGGCATCCCGGTTAAAGCCTTGGGGGATCTCGCACGTCCAGCGTGGGGCGCTGGCCGGGGCCATCGGATTGGTCCTCGCCGCAACCGGTTTGGCGATCACCTACCGGGTAGTAATCGGTGCGTCGGCCGGGCTGTTTGCGATCGGTGCGCTGGCGGTACTCGTCGCAATGGCCGGGCTGGCGGCCCGCTCCGCGGGCGTAGGTCTGGCATTGTCGATCACCGCGCTGGTGCCGATCGGCGCCGCGTTGAGTTTGGCGGTACCCGGCGGCAACGGAGCGGCCCGGGTGATGCTGGGTGCCGCCGGCGTCACGGCGTGGTCGCTGGTCAGCCTCATCCTGGCCCGCGGCGAACGTTATCGTGCTGTCGGATTCTTCACCGCCACAGGGGTTTGCGGAGCAGGTGTGCTGCTGGCCGCGGCCATCGACTCGCTGTGGCAGCTGCCGATGCGCACGGTGGGCTGCGCACTGATCGCCGTGGCGTTGCTGGTGACCGTTGCGGCGGCGCCGTTATCGGCCTTGGCGGCACGGTTCCCGTTGCCGGTCATCCCCGCACCGGGCGACCCTACCCCGTCGCCGCCGGCGTTGCGGGTGCTGGCAGATCTGCCGCGGCGGGTGCGGATCAGTGAAGCACACCAAAGCGGATTCATCGCGGCCGCCGTGCTGCTCAGTGTGCTCGGCTCGGTGGCGATCGCGGCGCGGCCCGAAACGCTTTCGCCGTGGGGCTGGTACGTGGTGGGTGCCCTCGCGGTGGCGGCGGCTTTGCGGGCCCGGCTGTGGGACGCGGCCTCCTGCAAGGCATGGCTGTTGGCGCAGCCTTCTCTGACGGCCGGTGCGCTGTCGGTGCTCTATGCCGCGACCGGACGTCATCTCGCGGCGTCGGTCGCGCTGCTGGTGCTCGCCGTGATAGTAGCGGCCTGGGTGGTGGCGGCGTTGAATCCGCCGATCGCCGACCCGCAGCGTTATTCGCTGCCGCTGCGCCGGCTACTGGGTTTCGTCGCGTCGGGCATCGACGCATCGCTGATCCCGGTGATGGCCTACCTGGTAGGGCTCTTCGCCTGGGTGCTCGATCGATGATGCGTGCCGGGGGCGCGGGTACATCGGCTTGCCTGGCAGCCGTTGTGGCAGCCGCCATGTGGGTCGCTGCGCCGGTCGCGGCGATCAACCCCCCGTCGGTGAATCCCGGCGTCGAGCCGCCGGACGGCGCCCCGGGACCGGTGCGGCCGATGGAGCAGACCGCCGAGTGCACCACCTCGGGCATCATCGCCGGCACCGATCCCGCCAAGCCGACACCCGACCAGTTGGCGATGGATCTGCCCGCGGCGTGGCGGACTTCCCGCGGCGACGGCCAGCTGGTGGCGGTCCTCGACACCGGGGTGAAGCCGGGACCGCTGCTGCCCGACGTGGCGCCGGGCGGCGACTACGTGGAATCGACCGACGGACTGACCGACTGCGACGGGCACGGAACCCTGGTCGCCGGCATTATCGCCGGTCAGCCCGGCGACGGAGGGTTCGCGGGGGTCGCCCCGGGGGCGCGGCTGTTGTCGTTGCGCGTCACGTCCGCGAAGTTCTCGCCCCGAATGCCCGGTGGTGACCCAACATTGGCGCGTGCGTCCACCGAGGTGACGGCACTGGCCCGGGCGATCGTGCACGCCGCCGACCTGGGCGCGCGGGTGATCAACATCTCGGTGGTGACCTGCCTGCCCGCCGACCGAACCGTCGATCAGGCCGCGCTGGGGGCAGCGCTGCGCTACGCCGCCGTCGACAAAGACGCGGTGATCGTCGCCGCCGCCGGCGACAGCGGGTCCACCGGCGCAGCGTCGTGCGAGTCCAACCCGCTCACCGATCTGAGTCGTCCCAGCGATCCCCGGAACTGGGCCGGTGTCACGTCGGTGTCCATCCCGTCGTGGTGGCAGCCGTATGTGCTCTCGGTGGCCTCGCTGGCGCCCGACGGCCAACCGTCGAGGTTCGACATGGCCGGCCCCTGGGTGGGCATCGCCGCGCCCGGCGAGAGCATCGTGTCGGTGAGCAACCGCGACGACGGCGGGCTGGCCGACGGGCTGCCCAACGAGCGCCAGCACCTGGTCGCGTTGAACGGCACCGGCTACGCGGCCGGGTACGTGTCGGGCGCCGCGGCGCTGGTGCGAAGCAAATATCCCGAGTTGACCGCCGAACAGGTGGTGCGTCGTCTCACCGCGACCGCCCGCGCCGGCGCGCGGGTGCCGTCCAACGTCGTCGGCGCCGGCACGCTCGATGACATCGCGGCGCTGACATGGGAACTGCCCGCCGCCGGCACACCTGCTGCGGCACCGGCGAAACCGGTTGCCGCCCCGCCGGAACCGACCGCAAAAGACCACACTCCGCAGCTCGTCGCGTTCGGCGGGACCGCGGCCCTGCTCGGTGCGGTTGCGGTCGTGGCAGCGATCCGGGTGCGCCGAGGAAAGGAACCCACCTCATGAAGTCGCACCGCGCGTTGGGGCTGCCGGCCGGACGAGCCACGCTGGTGATGCTCGCCGTCCTCCCGGCGGCCATGGCCTACCCCTGGCATTCCCCGCGCGAGCGTTGGGTGCTCGGCATCGCCGTCGCCGTGATCAGCCTGTCGCTGGCCCGGTGGCGGGGACTTTTTGTGACAACAATTTTGCGTCGCCGGATGGCGATGGTGTACCGCAACCGGCTTGGGCGCCCGGCCCACCGCTCCGGTATCGACGTGCGCACCACCGCACTGCTAGCCATCACCCCGCCTGACAACCAGCCCGACCTGCTGCCGCTGCCGTTGATCGCGCGCTACCTGAACCGCTACGGCATTCACGCCTATGCCCTGCGCGTCACCAGTCGAGACACCGACTCCACCAGCGAGCGGCAGACCTGGATCGGCATCACCCTGTCGGCCGTGGACAACCTCGCGGCGCTGCGGGCTCGCGCGCCCCGGATGCCGTTGCAGGAGACCGCGGAAGTCGCGGCGCGTCGTCTTGCCGACCACCTGCGCGAAACCGGTTGGAGCGCCACCCTGGTCGGGCCCGACGACGTGCCACAGGTCGGGCAGGGCCGGGAATTATGGAGTGGCATTCGCCTTGGAAGCGACGATCACTGGGCGACATATCGGGTTAGCGTCGATGCGGGATTGCCCGAGACGCTGTCGGCTCTCGAGTCGTACCCGGCACGGGCCACGTGGACGGTGTTGGAGATCGCCGACGACGGGGCCGGCCCGACCCTGGCCGTCGGATGTGCGTTCCGCACCGCGACCCCTCCGCCCGGTGGTATCGCTGCACTGGCCGGGTTGACCCCGCACTCGGGAAACCATGGCCCGGCGCTGACGGCGTTGCATCCGTTGTCTGCTCGGCGACTCGACGGCCACACCGCTTTACCCGCCGACCTGTTGGCGCGGCTGCGCTGGGCCAGCGCGGCCCGGCAGTCGCATCCGGCAGTCGTGACTTCGGTCTAGCCGACACTCCACGGTCAGCTGACGCGGCCGGTCAGCGTCGACTGTGCTTGCCCGGCGACGACCCGCCGAAGTGACGCGCTCTGAGTGCACACTCAAATCCATAGGCGCACAAGCGACGCTGCAGGTGCACAGTGGCCGGCAGGCTGACCGGTAGCGGCGAGCAGCACGCTGCCCGGCCTCAACGAGTGCCACCAGGTGGATGCTCGACCGGGGCACCGGGGGTTGTGAGGTGGGCCCTTCGTCATGGTCCAGTCGTTGTGCGACCCTGATGCCCGAGTGTTCGGGTAGGAAGAATCGACGACGACATGGCAGCGAACAAGCGCCGGCGGCATACGCCGGATCAGATCCTCCGCAAGCTCGCTCCTCGGAACGGCGGGATGAAGGCCAGCGACGCCAAGCGCCTCAAAGAACTCGAGGCCGAGAACGCCCGGCTCAAGAAACTGGTCGCCAACCAGGCCCTTGACATCGACATGCTCAAGGAGATCTCGGCGGGAAAGTTCTGGCTCCGAACCGCAAGCGCAGCGCCGTCGAGACGCTGCGTGAGCGGTTCGGTGTCGACCGCCACGATGATGGGACCACCTTGACCAGGGTTTAGCCAGTCTCATGGGACCACCCGTTTGCCAGTGATGGGACCACCGGCGTGTCGTCGCCGGGGTCAGCTCGATTACTGGGT
>Ga0078972_1001127_pt1 | contig 104127 bp, 97 predicted proteins | sample YelNatPaOPGAMG01_FD_67568 | JGI IMG/M metagenome (GOLD analysis project Ga0078972, IMG submission 67568) | Hot spring thermophilic microbial communities from Obsidian Pool, Yellowstone National Park, USA - OP-RAMG-01 (SPADES assembly) (version 2) | ecosystem: Environmental > Aquatic > Thermal... | reverse complement strand
TACCGGGAGTGGATCGGGAACCGGCAGCGCCTCGAGCGCATCCTCGACGAGATGACCGAAGTCGCTGCGGCCGCTGGCGAGATCCTCCTACGTCAGGCTGCTCAGCCCAGGTCGAAGAAGCACTGACCAGGCAACGTGGTGGCGGAAACGCTCATCGAGAAATGCGGAACGTCGGAAGAAAGGCACCTGTCGGGCGAGAGGGATACGCCGCTCCCGCCTCCGCGTCACGCTTGGTTCAGCCGACCCGAACCTCACGCCGAGAGCAGGGCTCCGCCTCGTCGCCGAGGTCGACCGGATCCTCGAGATGACGGCCACCATCGATGCTCGCGTCGGTCCGACGACGGCTCGCCGTCGGGGGCTGTCTGCAGGAAAGCTCGTGCTCGCGATGGCAGAGACCATGCTCGCCGGCGGGGACTTCGACGACATCACCGAGCTTCGCCTGCGAGTCGACGAAGCCGCGATGCTTGATCTCCGACCCGACATAGTGTTCGTCGTCGAGAACGAGATCGGCTTCATTGCTCCCCCTGCGGTGGCAGACGCCGTCGTGCTCTTCGGCTCGAGCTATTGTCGGCGAGGGGCGGGAGCTTCCCTGGCTCGAGCATGCCACTCTCGCTACCGGGGCGACCTCGGAACCCATGGGTGCGCGATCTTGGACGGCCTTCAGTCTCGCCATCCCGGCGAGACTGCGACCTACCGCGACCTGGTCGAGGACCGCTACGGTCCCGCCGTCCGCCTCGAGAGGAGCGGGTCTACTGCTCGCTTCTCGAGACAGCCCTATCGCCGCGGAGGTGACCGCAGCACGACGGCGCTGCCTGGGCTCGGTGAGCAGGTCCTCCAGCTGCTCACCTGCACACCTCCGGCCGGTGACGCGTCCTCAATGGAGCATGCCGAGCGCGAGCCCACCTGCTGCGGCAACGAGACCGACGACGAGGCTGCCGACAGCGTTGAGGAATGCCTGGAGCAGTTCGTTCGCCTCGAGGAGGCGGATCGTCTCGAAGCTCCATGTCGAGAACGTCGTGTACGCCCCGCAAAACCCCGCGCCGAGGAGTGCGCTCACGAGCTCGGGCATGTGACCGGCGAGGCTGAGTCCGGTGAGCAGTCCGAGCAGGAAGGAGCCGGTGACGTTGATGAGAAAGGTTCCGAGCGGGAAGTCCGTCTCGACGCGGTCGGCAACGAATCGATCGACGACGAAGCGCGTCGGTGCGCCGACGAAGCCACCCGCAGCCACCGCGAGCACGACGAGAACCTCCACGACGCGTCGTCGCTAAGCCCGCACGACCGTCACGTCGTCGACGACGATTGCGTCCGCGAGCAATTCCTCGTTGTGCGCGCCGAAGGCGGCGATCGATCCGAGCATGACCGTCAGGCGCTGCGCGCGACGGATAGACGGCCCGCTCATGAACCCAGCATCTCGTTCAAGCGATGGTCGAGGCTGACGAGCCCGCGAGCAAGGACGACGCCGAAAAAGACTGCTCCCAGCCCGGCGAACAGGCTCGCGACGGCGTAGAGCGCCCCGGTCGCGAGCTCGTGGCTACGAAACAGCAGGTCTGCGTCCACCATGTACGTCGAGAACGTCGTGTACGCCCCGAGGAATCCGGTTGCGATCATCGGTCGGGCAACACGCGCCCGGGGAAAGCGCTCGCCCACGAGCACGAGCACGACACCGATGGCGAAGCTGCCGGTGACGTTGATCCAGAGCGTGTTCCACGGAAAATGGCCGGCCGGCACGGTGATGAGATGACCCATCGCGTAGCGTGCGAGCGCGCCGAGCGCGCCCGCGAAGCCGATGACGAGCATGATCGTCCGCTGGGCGGTCGCGTGGCGGCGTGGATCGTGTCGGGTCGTGGCCGGCTCGGAGCCGGCGAGATCAGGGTCGATCAACGCGCCGTGCTCGACGACGTCCCCTGGTCCTCCCTTTGGCACCGACAACTCCCCTACCTCCGCCGTCGACCAAACCTACGGCGGATACCATCCACGCAGGCGCCGCGCAAGACAACATCAAGGTAGGAGCCATCAGCCGTACGGCGGTTCGGGCGAGCTCCATCGCCAGGGCGACCTTACCGCAATGCCGAGTGCCTCCTCCAACTCGAGCAACTCGACGCTTCCCCTCGACTGCTGCGATCGGGGGCGTGGTCGCGCAAGTCAGCATCCAGCCAGGCCCCCGGTCGAGCAGCCGTTGATCGCTCACTCCCCAGGCGACTGAGCCCGTCCCGGACGCGGCGCGCGGGCCGTGCTCAGCTCGTCGCCACCGAGGCCCTCGTCCACGCCTGCGCGCCCATCTGCACGGCCTCCCAGGGGCTACCGAGTGGTGGCGTGTAGGAAAGGTCGAGGTCACTCATGTCGTCGACTGTCATCTCGTGGAAGATCGCCGTCGCAACGATGTCGATGCGCTTCGCGACCTCGGCATGGCGGTGACCGAACAGCTGCAGACCGAGCAGGCGGCCGCTTACCCGGTCACCGGTGACACGCATCGAGATGCGGTGACTACCCGGGTAGTAGGCCTTGTGGTCGTCGGCCTCGGTGACGACGGTCACCGGGTCGAAGCCTGCCGCCCTCGCCTCATCGTCGCGTAGCCCGGTGCGCGCTGCGACCTGGTCGAAGATCTTGACCACCTGGGTGCCGAGGCTGCCGGCGAAGGCTCGCTCCCCCCCGACGGCATTCTCTCCGGCGACGCGGCCCTGCTTGTGGGCGGTCGTGCCGAGCGGGAGATAGGTCTCGCCGAGCAGACGGTGGTGCGTGACGACGCAATCGCCGGCCGCGAAGACGTCCGGGAGCGAGGTCCGCATCTGCCGGTCGACAGCGAGCGCTCCCTTTGCCCCGATGCGCGCGCCGGCGTCGGCCGCGAGGCTCGTGTCCGGTCGCACGCCGACGACGACGAGCACCAGATCTGCGTCACGCGTCACCGCGTCGCCGCTCGCTCCAGTCGCCTCGACGCGCAGCCGACCCGCCGTGCCGGGCGGCGCCGAGCTGATCTGGCGAACGGTCGTGCGCGTGAGGACCTCGATTCCATGGGATTCGAGCTCGCAGCGCACGAGACGGGCGAGCTCCGGGTCGAGCGTCGGCAGCACCTCGGGGAGCTGCTCCATCTGGCGGACGGTGATGCCACGCGCGACGAGTGCCTCTGCCATCTCGAGACCGATGTAGCCCGCGCCGACGATGACCGCGCTCGCCGGGGCTATCTGCTCGAGAGTTGCCATGATCGCGAACGTGTCGCCCATTCCGTGGAGCAGGTGCACGCCGTCCGCGGCGCCAAGCGCGCCCCGCCCGTGGAGGCCGTCGATCGGCGGGCGAAACGGGACCGCTCCCGTGCCGACGACGAGCTTGTCGTACGCGACGAGCTCCTCGGCACCGTCCCCGGTGCTCACGGTCAGCGTGTGCGCGGCGGCGTCGATACGACGTGCGGTCGTCTCGAGGCGGAGCGCCATCCCCGACGCCTCGAGGTCCGCGACGCTCCGGTGCGCGAGATGCCGCCAATCGGTCACCTCGCCCGAGACGAGATACGGGATGCCGCAGATAGAGAAGTTCGGGTAGGCGTCCGCGACGACGACGGTGACGTCCACCTCGGGAGCGAGCTCCCGGGCGCGCAGCGCAGCGCTGACCCCGGCATCACTGCCTCCGACGATGGCGAGATGCATGATCAGGCTCCTTGATTGGCAATGCGGGCGACCGGGCCGTAAAAGCGTCCACGCGCCCACAGCGAGACGTAGACGAGGGAGACGAGGACGGGCACCTCGATGAGCGGCCCGACCACACCTGCCAGTGCCTCGCCGGAGGTGGCGCCGAAGGTCCCGATCGCGACGGCGATGGCGAGCTCGAAGTTGTTGCCCGCAGCGGTGAACGCGAGCGTCGCGGTGCGCTCGTACGGCAAGCCGATCGCCTTGCCGAGGGCGAACGATCCCGTCCACATGATCGCGAAGTAGCAGAGCAGGGGCGCTGCGATGCGGACGACGTCGAGCGGGTGCCCGGTGATCTCGCGACCTTGCAGGCCGAAGAGCACGACGATCGTGAACAGCAGCCCGTAGAGAGCGACGGGGCCGATCCTCGGTAGGAACCGCTCCTCGTACCAGGCACGGCCCTTCGTGGCCTCCCCGATCGTCCGGGTGAGGAACCCTGCGACGAGCGGGATGCCGAGGAAGATCGCCACCGACTCGGCGATGAGCGCGACAGAGACGTGCAGGCCGGAGCTGTGCAGCCCGAGCAGGTGTGGCAGCTCGACGAGGTAGAACCAGCCGAGACCGGCGAAGGCGAGGATCTGGAAGACCGAGTTGAGCGCGACGAGCACGGCCGCGGCCTCACGGTCGCCGCAGGCGAGGTCGTTCCAGATGAGCACCATCGCGATACAGCGTGCGAGGCCGACGACGATCAACCCAGTCCGGTACGTCGGCTGGTCAGGGAGAAGCGCCCAGGCGAGACCGAACATCACAGCCGGACCGACGATCCAGTTCAACACGAGCGAGGTGAGAAGGAGGCGCTTGTCGCTCCGCACGCTGTCGAGGTGTCCGTAGCGGACCTTTGCAAGGACCGGGTACATCATCGCAAGCAGCCCGACGAAGATCGGGGCGGAGACACCGGTCGTCACCTGCGCGGAGTCGAGCGCATGGCTGAAACCGTGGATCTCGCGCCCGAGCGCGAGACCGACGCCCATGGCGGCAAGGATCCACAGGGGCAGGAAGCGATCGAGAAAGGAGAGCCGGCGGATCAGCGTGGGCTCCTCGCCCGGCACTGCGTCGAGCGCGCGCTCCCCCGCGACGGACGTCTCGGTCGGCATGGGCGCAGTCGTCCCGGCTCAGCAGCACTTCGCCGGTGCGCCGGCTGCGACAGGGTCACCCTCGCTCGCCACATCGCCGCGAGGGTTGCTCGTCGAGCAGCACATTGCCTCGGTGCTGAACACACTCGCCGAGGGTGCGTCTGCAAGCACGGTGTAGACCTCCCATGGTGCGCCGTCGGGGTCGTGCACCCAGACCTTGTCCTGCAGCGCGTAGCAACAGGCCGCCTCCTGCTCGATCTCGGTCGCGAGACCCTCTGCGCCGAGCCTTTCCGCCGCGGCCGTCACCTCGTCGGGGCTATCGACCTCGACGCCGAGGTGGTTGAGAGCGCCGGAGACGCCGTGCTCGCGTGCGGTCGCGGACTCCATGAGCACGAGCTTGAGCGGCGGCTCGGCGATCGCGAAGTTCGCGTAGCCGGGGCGGCGTTTCGCGGGCTCCGCACCGAACAGCTTCGAGTAGAAGTCGATCGCTGCCTCGAGGTCCGAGACGTTGAGGGCGAGCTGCACACGGGACACGACGGCCTCCTAATACATTTACGGTGCTCGATCTACGATATCACCATAGTATCGATAGCTGTCAATATCTCTGTGAACGTCACCTGCCCGTTGCGCGGCTAGCCACCGAGCGAGCGGCGGACCGCGGCGAGCCGGGTGGCGTTCACGCTCCACCACATCCAGCGGCCGCGCTTCTCTCCGTCGAGCAAGCCGGCCTCGGAGAGGACACGCGTATGGTGCGAGATCGTGGGCTGGCTCTTGGCAAGTGGTGCCTCGAGATCGCAGGAGCACACCTCGCCCTGTGCCGCGACGATCGAGAGCAGGCGTATCCGTACAGGATCAGCCAGGGCCCCGAGCACCCGCGCAAGCTCGACTGCCTCGGGCTCATCGAGGGGACTCTCCACCAGCGAGCCACAGCAGAGAGCGTCCGTGGCCTCTTCGGCGACAACGCTCGACCTCTTCGACGCCATGGTCCCTCCCCGCTGACATTGACGGAGTCCGGTGCGCAATTCCGCACATAGATTGGCTCTTGTCAATGTATTCGGCAAATCCGAACCGGCGCCCGCTGAACCGAGACCCGCCGAGAGCACGACAGGAGCCTCAGCCCAGATCGTCGGATGCGGCCGTCCCACGCGGCTCCCGGCGTGGTCCGCTCGGTATCCTCCTTTATCGAGCCGCACGGCCCGGCGTCGTACAGGTCGAGGTCGCCACCCGCCGAGAGGCAGCGAACTCCCCTCGACGCTCCTCGGCACCGAGCGCGAACCACCGCCCCGCGACCGGCCCGGCTCACAGGTGGCCATCGGCCCGGGGTGAGCGTCGGGGATGGCGGTGACCTCGCATCCTCGGCCGCTCCTACGGCGCCGGCGGCGCGGCTGCGCCGTAGGCGACGGCAAAGCCGTTCGGCCCGAGAGCCGACGGAATCGAGACGACCGCACCACCCTGCACGAGAACGTCCTCCACGCGGCCCGTCGCGTCCCCTGAAAAGGTCGGGTCAGTGAACGTGACGTCCGGGACGAAGTCGCCAAGCGTCACGACCGACCCCGTGGACGTTGAAGACGGCGCTTCGACGATCCACTCTGCAGAGTCGGCGGGGCCGCCGTAGCTCTGCTCGGTCGTGAAGCTCTGCCTGGTCGTCGTGTCCGTCACCGAGATCGTCCACACGCCGCCGCCAGCGTCGGCGAGCGACACCTGCACCGCGTCGCCAGGCTCGACAGTGAGCGGGATCGGGGTCTCCGGCGCGGGGAGTATCTCCCACCACGCCTCGACCGCGACGCTGCTGCCGGGTTGGACCGACTCCTGGACGCCTGCCTGGATGAGCGACGTGTTACCCGAACCGTCGATTCCAACCCATTCCGACGTGCTTGCGGGGCTCGTGCCCGCGACGAGATCGGGCACGTCGAAGGTGGCCGAAGCGGCTGTGAACGGCCCACCGCTCACCTCGTACCCCGACCAGTTGAACGTCTCGACCACAGGCGCCGCCGGCTCGACGACAGTCAGCGAGAGGACCATCGTCGCCGCCTGCGGCACCGCGGATCTCGGATCTCGGACAACGACGTCGATAGTCGCCACACCTGCGACCTCGGGCACGCCCGAGACAAGCCCGCCCGGCGAGAGCGAGAGCCCTGCCGGGAGCGCGCCCGCGACCAGCGACCACACATAAGGTGGAGCTCCGCCCGAGGCCGCGAGCTGCACCGAGTACAGCCCGCCGACCGTCGCCGAAGCAAGCGTGGTCGTCGAGACGGCAAGCGGCACGACGACGGGTGCCGGTGCGCCGAGCTGACGGACCGTCTCGCCTCGCGCGATCCGGCCGCCAGTCCCCGACACCGTGACCCAGAGAACGAAGCGGCGGGTCGGCCCGAGGTCGGGCGGGATGACGGCAGTGCGCCGGATGAGCGCATGGCGGCAGGGAAACACGCGCGCCCAGCCACGCAGCGCGGGAGTGCTCGACAGCGTGCACGACACCGCTCGATCGACAGTGGCAGTGACGGTGACCTGACCGCCTCTGTCCGAGACGGTGACGCTCGGCCGCTCGATCACGGCGCTCGGGGCGACAACCGAGGCACTCGCGGCGTCGGCTCCCGGACCGACCAATCCGACAGCGGACGCGACAGCGATGGCTGCCACGAGGGCAGCCGCTACGAGAGTGCCGCGACGAAGCGACCGCCAGACGACAGATGTCAGGTCCACGAAGATCCTCCCGTGACCACGCTAGCGACACGCTGCGTCATCTCCGGGGATGGCGTTGCCCGTCAGCGGTCAGCGGTCAGCGGTCAGCGGTCAGCGGTCAGCGAGGATCCCCGGCAATTGGGCGACCGAGGCGAGGACGTGTGTGGCCCCAGCCGCCACGAGTCGTTGCGCGCGGTCCGCGCCGGTGAGGACGCCTGCGACGACCGACGCACCGGCGCGAGCGCCCGACTCCATGTCGGCGGCGGTGTCACCGGCGACAGCGACGCTCCACATGGCGCTCGCACCCAATCGGATCGCCGCGGCGAGCACCATGTCCGGGTACGGCCGTCCCCTGCCGACGTCGCTCGGACAGATCGCGAGATCGGCAAGGTCCCTCCACCCGAGCACGTCGAGCAACGCGTTGAGCGTCACCCGTGAAAAGCCTGTGCACAGCGCGACCTTCGTGCCACGCGACCGGAGCGCGTCGACCGCCTCGACCGCACCGGGCAGCGGGGCCACCCGACCGGCATCGAGCAGCGATCCGTAGGCCTGCTCGAATGCCCGGTTCGCCTCGTCCGCCCGGGCCATCTCGCCGAGCAGGGATCGAAAGACGGTGATCTTCGAGGTGCCCATCGTCGCGCGCACGTGACCCAGCATCGCGCCGCGCGTCGAGTCGTCCCCCGCGACGCCTACGACGTCGAGGGCGGCGAGGAAGGCCTGCTCGACGAGACCGCCGTCGGCGACGGTCGTGCCCGCCATGTCGAGGCACACGACGTCGATCGGGCGCGCCACGAGACCCGAACGCCCCCGCGGGACCGCGCTGGCCGGAGCCCCGGACGAGGCGGCGCCACCGTCGCGCGCCTCGGGCACCACGCTCTCGATGTCGGCACTCATCCGAACGTCTCCTCGGCGATCGCCGGAGCCAGGGTCATGCCCCGCCCTCCCGGCCCGGTGACGACGACGACACCGGGAGCAACCTCACGTCGGTAGTAGAGGCTCTCGTCGGTGACCTGGCTGTACACGCCTGCCCACCGCCTCTCGACACGAGGCATTGCCGCGCCGATCAGGGACGACGCCGTCGCGAGCAGGTGGGCGTAGGGCTCGTCGTCGACGTCAAAGGTCGCGCTCTCGCCGTCGGCGTGCGTGTCGCCGATCGTGAGCTCTCCACCGGCACGTCGGACGAGGAGGAGCTGTGCGCGCCAGCGTGCGGCAACCTCGGATTGCGGCTCCAGACGGTCGAGAGCCGGTCCGGAAAACGCCGGGTAGTACCGGAGGGAATCGCCATCGGCGATCGTGGCGTCCAGAGGACCGGCGAACGGTTCCGTCTCGAGCATCTGGAGCCGGACGCGGCGCAAAGGCGCACCTGCGAGCTCGCGCGCGAACAGGCCCGACGACGTCGCTCCGATGCAACAGACCACGAGGTCTCCACCGTGCCACTCTCCGGTGTCGTCACGCACCGCGTGCGCGCGCGCCTCGACGACATGGCGTCCGGGGAGCCAAGTGTAGCTGCCGGCCTCCCCGAGCCTGGACCGTAGGGCGCCGAGCACCCGGCGCGGCTCCACGACGGCGTCGAGAGCGCACCAGAGCGCCCCGGCGACGTCGCCGCCGACAGCGGGGTGGAGTCGGCGTATCGCCTCCGGAGAAAGCAGGGCGAAGCACCGCTCGCCTGCATCCGACCGTGCGGCAACCTCCTCGAGCACGTCGAGCTCCAGTCGGCTTCGTGCAACCGTCAAGGAGCCGTTGGCACGAAACCCGATACCTGGCACAGTCGCCGCAATGCTTTCCCAGAGCTCCCGGGAACGTAGAGCGAGCGCGAGCTCGGCGCCCTGGGCTCGCCCACTCACCCAGATCAGCCCGAAGTTCCGGACGGAGGCGCCGCGAGGCTCGCCGTCTCGCTCGATCTGCACGACGTCGTAGCCGCGTGCAACCGCTTCGACGGCGTGCATCGTACCGAGGATCCCGCCGCCCACAACGACGAACCGAGGTCGGCCCGTCATCAGCGCGTTGCCTTGACGCGCGGGTCGTCGTCACGACGCCTCGTCACGCAGTCGGTGCCCTGGAGGACGAATGGCGCGGGCACGACGAGCACCACGTTGCGGTCTGCTGCAGATCCCCGACCGCTCGGCTCTTCGGCTCCCGCCTCGCCGGGCTCGCGCGCACCGTCGCCGCTGGGGCGGCCTTGCCACGCGTTGAGCGAGAGCTCGCGCGACCACCCCGCGAGACAGTTCGCCTCGCCCAGGTCCCCGGTCCGCGGATCTACGAGCCCGGCGTGGTCGATCACGGCCGTCGCGAGCACGAGATCTCCGGTCTCCTCGTCGACAGCGAGCTCGACGACGCGTGCCTGCTGCGGCCAGTCCACGTGCGACGCCGTCGTCACCTGCCACAGGCCTTTGCCAGCAAGTCCGCCCACGCCCGTAGGTCCGCCCACGGGACGGATGTCGTGGGTATGGGTGTGACCGTTCATCCAGGCGACGACGTTGGGGAAACGGGCCAAGAGAGCCTCGACCTCTGGTGCGAGGTGGCGAGCCTCGCCGTCTGGCGCGTAGTCGTTGACGAGCGTCTCGAGCGGGTGGTGACTGAACAGCACGAACAGCCGGTCCTCGGCTCCTCCCGACTGCTCCTCCCCGTCCGGGCCGAGATAGCGGCGATGCCCTGCGACGAGCTCACGCTCGAGCCACGAGAGCTGACCGCTCGAGAGGGATCCTTGCCAGCCACCAGCAGGGTTGACCGTGTCGAGGACGAGGCAGCGCACGATGCCGGCGTCGAAGCCGTAGTACGCGCGGCCCGAGCTCGCTGCCGCGGTGTCGTAGCCGTGGCCGGGTGGATCCGATTCGGGACCGAGATGTGCTCTGATCCACTCCCCGACCGGGACCGGACGGCGTCTGGGATCCGCTGCGACTACACGCACGGGGCCGTCGAGCACGCCCCACTCCCCCGCCGACGGCCGGGTCGCGTTCTCCTCGAGCAAGCCGAGCACGACAACGTCCGCGGACACTCCCGTCACCTTCTGCGAGCCGAGAGCACGGGCACCGATCGCCCCGTCGGCGGGGAGCGTCCCACCAAACAGCGCGTCGTGGTTGCCGTAGGCCGCGTACCACGGGATCCCGAGCCCGGTCGCGGTGAACGGTCGCCGGCACGCGTCGAGCAGGCCGGGCACGACGGGGAAGCCTCGCTGCGCCCGGGGAATGTCGTCCACTCGGCCCGAGGGTGTGCCGTCGGGATGCCAGTAGCGCTCGTCGTAGGCTTCTGCCGACCCGACGCCCTCGTAGCGCTCCGGGTCCCCGGAGTCCGATACGACGCTGCGTCCTCCTTCGAGAAGGGCGACGTACGCGTCGAGCTCGTTCTCCTGGCAGTTGTCGGTCGCGTCACCGGTCGAAACGGCAAACGCGACCGGCGATCCGGTCGCCGGACCGCCTTCGAGCCGCCGTAGCGCGTGGACCATCGCCTCGACCACGTGGAACGTCAGCGCCTCCTGCGCCCGGTAGGTCCCGACGCGGCCGAGCACCGGGGCGAGGGGCGAGTCGTCGTCACCGTAGCGGTCGAGGAACTCGGCACGGGCGGGGCTCTGCGCGTCCGTCACGTGCAGATCCGAGAGGTGGACGAAGCACAAGATCGAACGAAGCCGGCGAAGCTGCGACACAGAGGTCATCCGCCCGCCGAGGTCGCATCGCAGCTGCATCGGCTCGCCTGGAGCCCCAAGCACTCGTCGATAGCCCAACGGAGACGCCGACGACGGCCGCAGAGTCCTGTCCACCGTCGTGAGGAAGTCCACGCCTGCCTCGTCGCTGACGCTCTCGCTCATGCGACGGCTGCGGATTGCTCGGTGACGAACAGTGGAGCTCCGGTCGGCTCGACGCTCACGGCGACGCCGACGCCGATGTCGGCACCGGCTGTCGCAGGAAGCGTGGCGACGATCTCGGCCTGCCCCGGCACCGCGACGGCCACGTGGAGGACAGGTCCGAGGAAAGAGCGCCGGGTGACGACTCCGAGGCCGTAGGGGTCGGCTCGCACAACGAAGGCTTCCGGGCGAAGCAGGACGTCGACCACCGTGCCCGGTGCGAACGCCGACTGCGCCGGGGGAAGCGGTACCCGCCGCCCGAGGACCTCGACGCTCGCGTCGCGACCAACCGTCGCCGGCACCCTGCTCACCGATCCGACGAACTCTGCGACGAACGCGTTGACCGGCCGTTCGTAGACCTCGCTCGGCGTGCCGATCTGCTGCAGACGACCCGCCGCCATCACGCCGACACGGTCTGCCATCGACAGCGCCTCCTCCTGGTCGTGGGTGACGAACAGCGTCGTGATCCCCAGTTCCAGCTGGATCCGCCGGATCTCGTCGCGCAGTTGGGCGCGCACCTTCGCGTCGAGCGCCGAGAGCGGCTCGTCGAGCAGGAGCACCCGCGGTTCGACTGCGAGCGCCCGCGCGAGGGCCACCCTTTGCTGCTGCCCACCGGAGAGCTCGTGCGGGAAGCGCTCGGATTGTGCCGCGAGCCCGACGAGGTCGAGCAGGTCGCCTGCACGCTCCCGCCGGCTCTTCGCGTCCGCCTTGCGGAGGCGGAGGCCAAACCCGACGTTGTCAATCGCGGTCATGTTGGGGAACAGGCTGTAGGCCTGGAAGACCATGCCGAGCTCGCGGCGATGGGGCGGCAGGGCTGTCACGTCGACGCCACGGATGCGGACCGTTCCCGAGTCGATCTGCTCGAGCCCCGCCAGAGCGCGCAGCGCCGTCGTCTTGCCGCAGCCTGACGGACCAAGCAGCGCGACGAGCTCGCCGGGCTCGATCGTGAGGCTGAGCCGGTCCAGCGCGGCAACTGCTCCGAAGCGTCGCTCGCACTCGACGAGCTCGACCCGCACTCCCGAGCGTGCTCCGCCATCGGCTCGCGCCGACAGGCCGTGCTTACTCACCTCCACCCGCTCGGCTTCTTCGACCTGGCTGGCCTCTGCCATCCCGCTCCTCTCTCCGCTCACGCGTCTCTACCTCTCTCGCGACCGATACCCGGCCGTCCTGGGTCGCCGTGGCCGAGCACGGACTCAACCTCCGCGACGAGCTCTGCTCCGACCCCGGCTGCGAACGGTGGATCGGCCGGCACGTCTGCGCCCGTGCGGCGAGCCCTGGTCCGCCGCCCTGCGAACAGCGACAGCCCGAGGAGCAGACCCCAGGTAACGAGGAGCGCGAACACGCTCACGGCGGTCGCCTCGTCGATCTGGTCGGTCCCGATCTGGTAGAGCTGCACAGGGAAGGTCGTGAAGGAGAGCAAGCTCGCCATCGCGAACTCGCCGAGCGAGTAGGCGATCGTGATGAATGCAGCCGCAACGAGCGAGGTGCGCAGGTTTGGCACGAGGACCCGGCGAAACGTCGATGGCCAGCTGGCGCCGAGCGTGCGGCTCGCGTCGACAAGGGTATGGAGCTCGAGCGCTTGCACGCCAGAGTCGATCGCGCGGTAGGAGTACGGCATCGCGAGGACGACGTACTCGAAGGCGAGCAGCACCGGCGAGCTGACGACCGTCGTCGGGAACGCGCCGTAGATGCCGAGGACGACTACGACGACCGGGACGACGAGCGGCAGCAAGGTGAGGCTTTCCATCAGGCGCCGGAGCTTTGCCATACGCAGGTTGACCCAGACCGACGTCGGAGTGAGCAGCACGAGCGTGAGCAGTCCGGCCCCGAGGGCGATCTCGACGGACAAAAGGAGCGAGGACCAAAGTGCCGAATCGTGGAACAACGCCGTGACGGCGGACAACGTGTAGGTGCCGTGCGCTCCTTCGAGCGCATAGCGGCCCGACGCGACCAACGGCACGACAAAGTACAGCGCCGCGACGACGAGGATGACAGTGCGCGTGACAACACCGAAGCGGAATGCCGGCACGCGGGTCGACGTGGCGGTGGGACGCGCGCGACCACGCGGCGAGAGCGTCAGCGCTGCCATCGGGCAGTCCTCCTCTGGAGCGTCGCATAGAGAGTGGCGGCGATCCCCACCACCAGGATCATGCCGAGACCGAGGGCGTCCCCGACGTTCTGCTCACCGGCCAGAACGTTGCCCTGGATCAGCGTACCAATCTGGATCGGGACGATCGGGATCGCCCCGTCCGTGAGCGCTTGGGCTGTCGCGTAGGCAGCGAACGCGTCGGCGAAGAGCACCATGAGCGCCGCCAGGAAGGCCGGTCCGAGCAACGGCATGCCGACCATGCGCCAGGCCTCACGACGCCTCGCTCCGAGTATCGATGCCGCCTCGAACCATTCCCTCCGCAGGTTCTCGACCGCCGGGAGCATGACGAGCACCATAAGCGGAACGAGGAAGTAGCAGTAGACGATGACAAGACCAGTGATCGTGTAGATGCTGAATCCGTGATCGTAGGGATTCCACCCGAGGTCGGCAAGCACTTTCGTGACGACCCCGAAGTTACCGAGCGACGCCATGAACGCGAAGGCGAGAGGTAGGCCACCGGTGTTCGCGAACACCGCGCACGCAGAGGTCACGACCCTCCGCATCGCCGGGCTCGACGTCGACGCGAGCGCGACTGCCACAAGGGTGCCGAGCACAGCGGAGATCACCGCGGAGAAGGCCGAGAGCTCGAGTGACTTCTCGAACGAGACCAGGTAGGTGCCCTGGAGAGCTGCCGTGACGTTGGACCATGTGAAGTTGCCCTGGACCGTCTCGAACGCCGAGGAGACGACCGAGAGTGACGGAACGACCAGGAATAGCGCGAGGTAGGCCAGGAACGGCGCAAGCCCGACAAAGCGCGTCACGCGCACGAGGGACCGCGGCACACGCCTGCGTGCTCTGCTCGCCCGACGGCCTGCAGCTTGTCCGGCCGGTGTGACGACGGTCGAGACGAGGTCGACGTCGGTTGCCATGTTCGCCTACGCCTCCCTGCGTCTCGACCGTCGCTTGCTAACTCGAGTGCTTCCAGCCTCTGCCTGGGCCGACTTGCCTCAGCCGACGGTGGGCCAGAGCTTCGCGAGCACCGTACCTGCGACCTTCTGCTGGGCCTGGGACGGGAAGGTGGGCGTGCCGGAGACCGGCGGGATCGCGGCAAGCTCCTTTTTGTCGACCGTGCCGCTCTTGATCATCGTCTGGAGCAGCACGGGGCGGGCGAAGCCACCGAGCCAGCCGTTCTGTCCCTCGTTCGAGTACAAGAACTCCTCCCACAGGCGAGCTGCGGCGGGATTAGGCGCGAACTTGCTAATTGCCTGTACATAGTAAGCGGCGTAGTGTGCGTCGGTCGGGATGACGACCTTCCAGTCGATGCCCTTCTCCTTGAGCTGCTGCGCGTAGCCGGCGTTGAGGTAGTCCCAGTCGAGGCTGATCTTGACCTGACCAGACGAGATCGTCGTCGCATCGGACTGTGCGGTGACGAAGTTGCCTTCCTTTGCGAGATTCTTGAAGAAGCTGACGCCCGGCTTGATGTTCGAGAGCGATCCGCCGTTCGCCAGCGACGCGGCGTAGACCGCTGCGAACGCGGCCCCGGCCTCGGTCGGGTTGCCGTCGAGGGCGATGTCTCCCTTGTAGGCAGGGTTGCTCAGGCTCTTGAAGGACGTCGGGGCGGGCTTGACGGCGCCCGCGTTGTAGCCGATCGAGATGTAGCCACCGTAGTCGTAGTACCAGTCGCCGTTGGCGGCCTTTTCGTTGCCGGGGATCTCGCTCCACTCCGTCACCTTGTACGGAGCGAGTAGGCCCTGGGACGCGCCCTCGAGGGCGAACGACGGGCCCATGTCGAGGACGTCCGGCTCCTTCGAGGTCCCCTTCTCGTGGATCACCGCGTTGATCTCGTCCTGGCTCGACCCCTCCGGGTCCGCGTCGTTGATCTTGATGTGGTACTTGGCCTGGAACTCCGACATCAAGGTCCCGTAGTTCGCCCAGTTGGGCGGCAGGGTGATCACGTTGAGCTGCCCCTCGGCCTGCGCAGCCTTGACGAGGGCACTCATGCCGCCGCACGACGCAACCGACGTCACGGTGGCCCAGTCGCACGACGACGCCGCCGTGACCGGACGCACGGATGCGCTCGAGGCCGGCGCGACCCCGGCTGCAATGGCGAGCGAGGACCCGGCGATCCCGAGCGTCCAGCCAAGCGAAGTGATCTTCCCCATGCAGATTGTCCTTCCTAGACGTCCCCGCGTGTGCGGGATCCGGTACCTGGGGCCTGAGCGGCGCCAGGCCTTCGAACCGTGAAGCTAGGAGAGGAACATGGACAGGACGCGTGCCGTGCGCGACTTCTCGGTGAACCTGGCATGAAACTTCGCGCGCAGCCCTCGGGGGCATGCACCGCGTCGACACCGATGCCGTGTCGTCGCGGGTACCGGGCAGTCGCTGGCGTCAGCCGGTGGCGATCCCCACGAAGCCACCGGGGCGAGGACCGGGCTGGCCCTCAGAGCGTGCGTCGCCGAAGGCGCGCACCGCGCCCGAAGATGCCACGACCCAGTAGCCGCGCCCGTCCGGGGTCGGAGCGATCGCCACGGCGGGAGCACCGAGCGGGGTGGAGCCGTAGCCGCGCGCGCTCCCGAAGTGGTAGACGGCTCCCGACGACATCACGACCCAGTAGCCGGGCGTCGCCGAGCTCGTACCCGGGACCGAGGCGATGGCGACCGCATGACCGCCCGGGCGCCCGACGGCGGAGCCCGCGAGCTTCGCGTCGCCACGACCGTAGACGGCTCCGGCAGAGGTCACGACGTAGTAGCCCCGTCCGTCTGCAGTCGAAGCGATCCCGACCACCGATCCGCGCAGCGCGTGCGTCCCACCTGGCCGGCCGTCGTAGGCGGCGCGACCGAAGGCATAGACGCTCCCGGTGGTCGTCACTTCCCAGTAGCCGTCACCGGCGGGGGTCGCGGCGATCCCGACGACTCTGGCTGCCGGGTGCACGTAGGGGAACGGGTAGGCGTCACCGAACGCGTAGACGGTGCCGTCGGAGGTGGCCAGCCAGTAGCCGAGACCTCCTGGCGTGCCCGTGATCGCCGTGACCGTGCTCGACGTAAGCGAGCCGCCGACTCCTCCGAGGCCAGGGAGCGTGCCAAAACCGATGACACTGCCCGTCGCAGCGGCGATGCGGTAGCCCGACGCGCCGAGGGTCGCGCCCACCGGCCCGACGGAGGTCCACTGGCCACGCCCGTGCGCGAGGTTCGTCGCGACGACCCGGAACGTATAGAGATGGTTCGACGCGATGCGTCCGATGACGAGCGACCGGGCTGACGCGGGCACCGTCGCTCCGGCCGGGGCCTCGCCGGCAGTTAGCGCGACCACGGTGTAGGACGAGATCGGCGAGCCGCCGTTGCTGGCAGGTGGCGTCCACTGGACCGTCGCATGGGATCCCGACAGGTGGACCCGCACGGCCTGCGGCGGCCCCGGCCCGCTCGCCGTGTAGTGGAAGCTACCCCCGGACACGCGAGCCGCGCCCGTCCGCGTCACGACCGTCACGGGCACCGTGGTCCCCGCTGGGCCGGGAGTCGAGTTGGCGACGAGGACATAGGGGTCCCCGTCGGGATAGTCGCGCGTGGACTGCAGCAGCGAGGTCTGCGCCGCCCCGAAGCGGACGGCGAGCGCCCCGTCAAGGTTGTCGCCGAACAGGACCACCCGTGTGCCGCCCGACGCCGGCCCCGTGGTCGGGGAGACGAGCGACAACGAAGGCCTGCCGGGGGTGAAGTACACGAAGGTGTCGACCTGAGGATCCGGCGCGGCACATCCGCTTGCGGTGCACGGCTCGACGTCGACGGGGCCGGGCAGGTCGGACGGAGCGACGACCTCGAGTCGGGTGGCGGATCGCGCGGAGATCGCCGTGCTCGTCGAGGCTCCGTAGCCCGCAGCGACCTCGCTCGCGAACTCCACGCTCGTGACTCCCGCGAGCGCCGATCCGCGGATCGAGATGCGAGTCCCGCCGGAGGACGGGCCGCCGAGGATGCTCAACGACCCGACACGCGGGACGCCTGCATAGCCGAACGGGTAGACGTTGCTCAGGCCCCCGGCGGTCTGCACGCTCACACCCCCCGACAGCACCGACTGGCCACCGTTCGGGCTCGGCGGAGGGTCGATCGTGATCTGCGTGGGGCTGATCGACAGGATCTGGGTCTGCTCGCTGTCGGACGACCTCGCCGGGCCGAAGTTCACCCAGTCGAACGTGTCGAGGTCGAACCCGGACCCGGTGATCGTGACGGGGCTCGAACCCGAGCTGCCCGCCGGGTCGGGCGAGACGGACACGATCGTCGGTGTCGGCGCATAGTCGTACTCGGTCGGCGCAGGGGCAACCTCGGTCTCGGGAGTCGGGACGACCACCCCCTGGGGGTTGAACACGACAGGTCCCGACAGTGCGGGCAGGATGCGAGCGACAGGGCTCGCTCCGTGGGCACCCGTCACGACCACCTCGACCTGGCAGGTCGCGGAGGCGTCGAAGCCGGCCCCCGACGCGCATCGCGTCCTGCTCGACTCCGGGGGCACCACTGCTCGCAGCTCTGTGTCGCTCACGACGTGCACGCCCGCCGCAGGCACCCCGCCGAAGGTGACGGCAAGGGGGCCGTCGGCACGAAAGCCCGAGCCGTACACGGTCACGACATGCCCGCCGACGACGTTGCCGCCCGACGGCCCGACGCCGGCCACAGTCGGCACGGTCGCCCCAGTCGGCGAGACGAGGAGGTACTCGTAGCTCGCCGCCGGGTCGGTCGCGCTCGACCGCGCCGTCGGCCCCGTGCGCACCGTCACGACGACGTCGACGCGCCCTGCTGCGGTGGCCGCCGACGATCGCAAGAGGAGTGCACGGGGAGCCACCACGTCGAGTGACGTGGCCGTGACGGAGAGGACCCTGGCACGCACAGCACCGAAGCTCACCGAGACCGACGACGGGTCTGCCGCGGGGAAGCCGGTGCCGGTCAAGGTGACGACGGTGCCGCCTGCGACGGGACCCGAGCGCGGCGAGACCGCGGAGACCACGGGTGTGACCCCACCGCCGGCGGGAGCGCTCTCGCCGCTCGCGACCGCGCACAGGCTCGACGCAAGGCCTCCGGTGCCCGACGCGTCGACGACAGTCGGGGAGCCGAGACCGGACGCGAGGTCGTAGCCAGGACCCGCCGAGTAGCCAAGGCCAAGGCCGAACACGTCGTTGTTGCCCGACGTGATGTCCGTGAAGGACTGCGCGTACGCGGTCGGGCTCGATGCGACGGCGTAGAGCTCGGGCGCGACGAAGCCGAGATCCCGACCGCCCCGGGTGACCGGGAGCGTCGAGCACGACCCGCCTGACGCAGCGATCTCGGCCAGCACGGCCGCCCACTGCGGCGCAGCAGAGGACGTGCCGCCGATCATCGTCCAGCCGCTCGGGGGCGCGCCGAGCAGGCCGTTCGAGGCGCCGCCAGTCGAGGAGAAGGCGCTCGAGTACACCGTCACCCCGCGCCACTCGTCGGCAGACGCGCTGACGTCCGGGACCTCTCGGCCCCCGGACGTCCCGACTCCCGGCACGCCGGAGCCCGCCTGCCAGGACGGGATCGGCCACGTCGTCGACACACCTCCTCCGCCACCGCCCCACTGGGCGCCGTGGTTCCACACGACCTCGCTCGGCGGGTTCGAGTCCGAGAGCAGCGAGGTGCCCCCGGCTGCCAGCACGTACGGCTGGCTCGCTGGGTCATCGACCGAGAGGTAAGGCGCAACCGCCTTGGTGTTCGAGAACTGCGTCCCTGCGCAGTCGTCCGAGCCGGTGTCGCCAGCAGCCGACACGACCGTCTGGCCCTGGGTCGCCGCCTCCTCGAAGATCTCGTTCTCGAGCTGCTGAGCTCCGGGCGCTCCTGTCTGCAGCGCCTGCTCGCACTCCCCCCAGCTCGTCGAGATGATGTTCGCACGGTCCTGGCTCACGATCGTGTTGTACTCGTCGATGCCGCCGAAGGTCGTGTTGGGCGCCTCGTAGACGATGATGTGCGCGCGTGGAGCGAACGCGGAGAGGTCCTCGATGTCGAGGATCGACTCGCCGCTGCCCGGCCCGACGAGATCGAAGCCGTCGACCTTGACCGTGCTCACCTGTGCCGTGTGGCTCGCGCCGAAATAGCAGCGGTCGAAGGAAGCGAGATCCGAGCTCGAGAACGGCTCGAGCTCGAACAGCGCGATCGTCTGCCCCGCCGCGAGGTCACCTTGGGCGTAGAGGCCGTCGAGGCCGTAGGCGTGCGCCATCTCCTGGTCGCTCCATCCGCCGCCACCCAGAGCGTCGAGCGACGCCGCCGAGCAAGCCCGGGGGGCTCCGGGCGCCGCGGGCGCCGCAACCGGTGCCACGGGCTGGACGACGTTGTCGAGAGCAGGCGCTCGTCGGAGCTCGGAGCGCGGCATCGCGAGCTCGTCGAGACCGAGCACGGACTGGATCGCCGACGCGTCACCGGCAGGCAGCAGCGGCGCTGAGGCCGTCGACCAGCCGGATCGATCGCCGGAGAGCGCGTAGCCCTTGAGGCGCGTGTGGAACGCCGCCTCGATCCGACCGGTCGTCCCCGACACCCCGACGAGCAGGCGGTTCGCCGAGACGCTCGTCACCGCGAGGCCCGCGGCCTGCATCGACCGCTCCACCTTTGCGACAGCCGCCTCCGTCGGACCGAAACGCCCGGCGAACTCCGCCGTCGTGAGGTATCGGTGGTACTCGGGCGAACCGGGCGTCGAGACTCCCGCAGCGTAGGCAGCCAGCCCAGCAGGGTCCCGGGGCGCGAGCGACAGGCCGAGCTGCAGGACCTGACTCGCAGCGAGCGCACCGGTCGGGCGAGCCCCGGACGGCACGCTGGCGACACCCCCGACGCGCACAAGGGCGCCGGCTCGCGCGCCAGGCTGCACCCCGCGCCCGGTCACGGCGGCCGCAGAGGGAGCGGCGACCCCGATCCCGGCAGCGCCGGGCACGAGCAACGCGAGTGTCACCACTGCGTTCCGACCCACCGGAGGCAACCCGCGACCTGTCCGCCGGCGCCCGGACGAAGCGATCGCGGCGCCACGCGACTTGGGACTTCTACTCACGAGTCTCCCTCGAGTACAGCGGCCGTGCATCCGGGTCGCCGAAGCCACCCATGTCGGGCTCCGGCCGAGATCTTCTTCCTAGCCAAGCAAGCTGTGTCGGAGCTGGGAGCACGAGCGGGCAACGACGTCAACGCGTCGCCAGCGGTTCGAGCTCCGCCACGAGGTCCGCGACCGACGCGACGACTCGAGTCGGCCGGTAGGGGAAGCGCTCGACGTCGCCTGCAGCCGTCACCCCGGAGAGGACGAGGATCGTCTCGAGGCCGGCTTCGATGCCCGACACGACGTCCGTGTCCATCCGGTCGCCGACCATGACAGCCGACTCCGAGTGCGCCCCGAGGACGTTCAAGCCCTCGCGCATCATGAGCGGGTTGGGCTTGCCCACGAAGTACGGCTCCACCCCGGTCGCGCGCGTGACGAGCGCCGCGACGGCTCCTGTCGCGGGCAGGATCCCCTCCGTGGACGGCCCGACGGGGTCCGGGTTCGTCGCGATGAAGCGGGCACCGTCCGAGACGAGCCGGATGGCTTTCGTGATCGCAGAGAAGCTGTAGCTGTGCGTCTCGCCGAGCACGACGTAGTCGGGGTCCTTGTCGGTGAGGACGTACCCGGCGTCGTGGAGCGCCGTCGTGAGGCCGGCTTCGCCGATCACGAAGGCCGTGCCCCCTGGCCGCTGGGTGTGGAGGAAGCGCGCCGTCGCGAGAGCGGAGGTCCAGAGCGACTCGACGGGGATCTCGAGACCCGCGGCGGTGAGACGCGCTGCGAGGTCCCGCGGCGTGTAGAGCGAGTTGTTCGTGAGCACGAGAAAGCGCCGGCCTGCAGCCGCGAGGGCGGCGACGAAGCGCGAGGCACCCGGGACGGCCACGCCGCCGTGTACGAGGACGCCGTCCATGTCGCACAGCCAACTGAGCGGGACGGCCCGTGGGGTCACGCCTCCAGTATGGATCGTGGGGCCGACCCGGGGCGCGGCTACCAGAGCGTGTAACCACCGTCGACGACGAGGGTCGCCCCGGTGACGAAGCTCGCTCCCCCGCCGAGCAGGTAGACGACAGCGGAGGCGACCTCGGCGGGCTCTCCCGGCCTACCGAGCGGTGTCGCGCCAATCCAGTCGCGCTGGGCCGCGTCGGTGAGGAGGAGGTCCGCCGTCATGGCCGTACGGATGTACCCGGGCGCCACGGCGTTGACACGGACCCCCTTCGGTGCCCACTCCGCTGCGAGGGACTTGGTCAACATGATGACCCCGGCCTTCGAGACGTTGTAGGCGACCTGTCCTTGTGGGCGGTTGACGATCAGGCCCGACATGGACGCAATGTTGACAATGGCGCCGCTGCCGTGCGCGAGCATGGCCGCTCCGAACACCTGGGCGCAGTAGAAGGACCCGGAGAGGTTCACGTCGAGGACGTCAGACCAGTCCGACGGCGTGACCTCGGCCGCTGGGGCGTGCCGCACGATGCCGGCGTTGTTGACGAGGCCGTCTGCCTCCCCCCACGTCGCAGCAAGCCGCTCCGACGCAGTGCGCACCTGGGCGTGGTCGCGCACGTCACACTCGACGACTGCGACGGTGGAAGTAGGGAACTCGGCTCGGATGGCGGACGATGCCTGCTCGAGACGTCCCGCCCCGAGGTCGACGATCGCGACGTCGGCGCCGCTGTGCGCGACGGCACGGACGATCTCGAAGCCGATCCCCTGACACCCTCCGGTCACGACGACCCTGCGCCCTGCCAGTGACGCGCCGTCCTCTGCCGTTCGCGTCTGCTCCTGGTCCGCGTTCATCGCCCCTCCAGGTCGGTGTCGGGGATCTCGCCGGACACCCCTGCCGCCGGGGGAGGCAGCTCGTCCAGCAGCTCGACTGGCGGGGCGAAGTACAGCGAGCCCGTCGTCGCCGTCGAATAGTCGAGGATCCGGTCGTAGTTGCCGGGCGGGTTGCCGACGAACATGCGCTCGAGCATCTTCTCGACGATGGCGGGCGTCCGGCAGTACGCGATGTAGTACGTGCCATGCTCGCAGCGTCCGACGTTGCCGAACGGCATGTTCGCCCGCAGGATCTGGAGGGGACGACCCTCCTCGTCCTCGACGACGTTGAGCGCGACGTGCGAGTTGCTCGGCTTGACATCGTCGCCGAGCTCGATGTTCGACAGCTTCGTCCTCCCGACGACCTTCTCCTGCTCCTCGACGGTGAGACCGTCCCAGGACGAGAGGTCGTGGAGGTACCTCTGGACTAGGACGTAGCTCCCACCGGCGAACGCCGGATCTTCGTCGCCGACGGTCGCGACCGAATGCGCCTGGGCACCACTCGGGTTCTCCGTCCCGTCGACGAAGCCGAGGAGGTCGCGCTCGTCGAAGTACTGGAAGCCGTGGACCTCGTCGACGACGCTGGCCTGCCCTGACAGTCGACTCGTCACCACCGCCGCCAGCTCGAAGCACACGTCCATGGCTTCGGCGCGGATATGCAGGAGCAGGTCGCCGGGCGTCGAGGGCGCGCGGTGACGCTCTCCGGCGACCCCGGCGAAGCGGTGCAACTCGGCAGGGCGCGGACCAGCGAAAAGCCGGTCCCAGGCCTGCGAGCCGATGCCGACAACGCAAGCGAGGCCCGCTGCCGGCGCTCGGAAGCCGACCGAGCGGACAAGCCCGGTCAGCTCCTCGAGCAGGGAGCGCACCCCGCTCTCGCCACCGGGATCCACCGTGAAGACGAGGAACACAGCCGCCCGCGTGAGCGGGCTGCAGACGGGTTGGGGCGTCGGGCCGCTCCCGGTCACCGGTCAGACCTAGTCACGCCGTCGTCTCGCACCGAGTGCACGTTGGCATGCTACTCAGGTGCAGGACGATACGTCGCGACCAGCCTCGATCGTGACGGCAGGGCTCGACCGGACGGCGGAGGAGGGTGCCGCGAGCGCTCCGTGTCCCTGGAGCGGGCGGCCGGTGATCGACACCCTCGGTGCCACAATGGTGCGTGGCCGACATCCAAGCTCTCCTGACCGCGCAGCTCCGGACGGCCTTCGACGCGATCGAGCCCGGAGCCGACCCCGTGCTCCGGCCGTCGGAGCACGCCGACTTCCAAGCCAACGGAGCCCTCGCTCTCGCGAAGCGCCTGGGCCGCCAGCCGCGGGAGCTGGCCACCGAGGTCGCCGCCGCGGCCGACCTCGGCTCCATGTGCGCGTCGGTCGAGGTCAGCGGTCCCGGCTTCATCAACCTCGTCCTCGCCGACTCCTACATCGCAGACCAGGTTGCCGCTCTCGCGGCCGACGAGCGGCTCGGGAGCAGGACCGTCGACAAGCCGGCACGGATCGTCGTCGACTACTCCGCACCCAACGTCGCGAAGGAGATGCACGTCGGCCACCTCCGATCCACCGTCATCGGCGACGCGCTGTGCCGAGTGCTTGCCCACCTCGGTCACGACGTGGTCCGGGAGAACCACGTCGGCGACTGGGGGACGAACTTCGGGATGCTCATCGAGCACCTGCTCGACGTCGGAGAGGCCGAGGCGATCGAGGAGCTCTCGGTGGGCGATCTCGACGGCTTCTACAAGGGTGCCCGTTCGTCCTTCGAGAGCGACGCGGGGTTCCGGGAGCGGAGCCGGCAGCGCGTCGTCGCGCTGCAATCAGGAGACGAGGACACGCTCCGGCTCTGGCGCATCCTGGTCGCCCAGAGCGTCGGGTACTTCGAAGAGGTCTACGACAAGCTGGGCGTCCTGCTCGACGACGGCGACATCGTCGGCGAGAGCGCATACAACTCGATGCTCGCGGACGTCGTGCGCGACCTCGACGACGCCGGCCTGCTCGTGACGAGCGACGGTGCCCGCTGCGTCTTCCCCCCGGGCTTCGTCAACCGGGACGGCGAGCCACTCCCGCTCATCATCCAGAAGTCCGACGGCGGCTACGGCTACGCGACGACCGACCTCGCGGCGATCCGGGACCGCGTCGGCAGGATCGGAGCGGACCGCATCCTCTACGTCGTGGGTAGCCCGCAGGCCCAGCATCTCGAGATGTGCTTCTCGGTCGCCCGCAGTGCCGGCTGGCTGCCACGAGACGTCGAGGCCGTCCACGTCGCCTTCGGCAGCGTCCTCGGCACGGACCACAAGATGCTGAAGAGCCGCGCCGGGACCACGGTCAAGCTCGTCGACCTGCTCGACGAGGCCGTCGAGCGGGCTGCGGCAGCTGCTGGCGAGCGGGGGATGGCCCTTTCGTCCGAGGAGCGTGCTGGCGTCGCGCGAGCGCTCGGCATCGGCGCGGTGAAGTACGCCGACCTCTCGGGCGACCGAGCCCGTGACTACGTCTTCGACTGGGACCGGATGCTCGCGTTCGACGGCAACACTGCGCCGTACCTGCAGTACGCGCACGCCCGGATCCGCTCGGTGCTCCGCCAGGCGGGCGAGGATGCACCCCCCGCCGCGATCGCGCCCGCGCTCGACGAGGCCGCAGAACGTGCACTCGCCCTTGCCGTGCTCGGCTTCGGCGACGCGGTCGACGGGGTCGCGGCGAGCTACGCGCCGAACCGGTTGTGTGCCTACCTGTTCGACCTCGCGACGACGTTCACCACCTTCTACGAGACCTGCCCCATCCTGCGTGCACCAGATCTGGAGCTGCGCCGCAGCCGGCTCCTGCTCGCCCGGATCACCGCCGACGTGCTCGCAACTGGGCTCGACCTGCTCGGCATCGCTGCACCGGCTCGCATGTGAGCAGCCGACGGAGGTCCGTCGACCACGAGCACCGCGTGTCGTCCAGGGCCTTAAAGGTTCGATAGTCGAACTAACTTTGCTACAGTGCCTTCGTGACCAGCGCACCAGGCCGTACGACCGACGCCGGCGGCACCCACGAAGACTGCTCTGCAGACCCCGACCACCACGTCCGCGGGAGCGGGAGCGGGAGCGGGCAGGATGGCGACCGCCGCGCAACCGAGGCCGTCCGAGCGTTGAGTCGGCTGTCGCGCCTCATCGAGACAGCGTCACCGGCGCTGAGCCTTGCGCACTACCGCGTGCTCTCCGCCGTCGCGTCGGGGGACGAGCGCGCGACGCGCATCGCGTCCCGACTGGCACTCGGCAAGCCGAGCGTCAGCGCAGCAGTGGAGGCGCTCTCGGCGCGCGGGCTGCTCGTCCGCTCCGAGGTCGCGGGCGACCAACGCGCGACCTGCCTCAAGATAACGGACCTCGGCGAGCAACTGCTGGCCGAGGTCGAATCGGCTATGTCTGCTCGGCTTCGTGCCGTCGCCGAGCGGGCGGCGAACCCTGCTGCGCTCCTCGACTCCCTCGTCGGTCTCCAGCCTGCACTCGACTCGATCGTCGCCGAGCGGACGGCCGGAGCCTGCCGATGAGCGCACGCCCGGCCGGCACCGGCCCACACGATCGCCCGACCGCAGGTGCTCCCGCCAGCACGGGCCCGGACACGACGGGACCGGACGGCAGTGGGCCGGGGTGGGTCCGCCGCTTGGCCGGCTACGCGCTCGCCTACCGCACCAACCTGGCCCTCGCGTTCGGCGGGGCGATCGCTGCGAGCGCCGCACAAGTCGCCATCCCCCTCGTCGCCCGCCAGATCGTCGACGGCGTCGTCCTCACGCGCAGCTCAGCCCTCGCCCCATGGCTCGCCCTGTTGGTCGGCCTGAGCGTGGTCGCCTTCTGCGGTTCGTACTTGCGCCGCTACCGGGGCGGTCGCGTCGCTCTCGACGTCCAGTACGACCTGCGCAACGCGATGCACGACCACCTCCAGCAGCTCGACCTCGCGACGCTCGACGAGATGTCGACCGGTCAGCTCGTCGGCCGGGCCAACTCGGACTCGACCCTTGTCCAGGGACTGCTCGGCTTCCTCCCGATGATGAGCGGCAACGTTCTTCTCATGCTGCTCTCGATCGCGGCGATGCTCTACCTCTCGCCACTGCTCGCCCTCGTCAGCCTCGCTGTCGCCCCGGCACTGTTCGTCGTCTCGTACCGGATGCGCTGGCAGATCTTCCCGGCCACCTGGGACGGCCAGCAAAAGGAGGGAGAGGTCGCCCAGATCGTCGACGAGGACGTGAGCGGCGTCCGCCTCGTCAAGGCGTTCGGCCAGGAGCAGCGCGAGCTCGGACGGCTAGCCGGCGCGGCCGGCTCGCTCTACTCGAGCCAGATGCGCGCCGTCCGGCTCCAGGCTCGTTACCAGCCCCTGCTCGAGGCGATCCCCGCGCTCGGGCAGGTCTGCATCCTCGCGCTCGGCGGCTACCTCGCCCTTCGCCACGAGATCACCCTCGGCACGTTCCTCGCGTTCTCGACCTATGTCACCCAGCTCCTCGCTCCGGCGAGGATGCTCGCAGGTGTCCTCACGATCGCGCAGCAGGCGCGTGCGGGCGTCGAGCGGATCTTCCAGCTCCTCGATATCGTCCCGGCGATCAAGGACACCCCCGACGCTGTCGTGCTCGACCCCATCGCAGGCGCCGTCGGCTTCCACGGCGTGGAGCTCGCCTACGGCGACGGCCCGCCCGTGCTCCAAGGCCTCGACCTCGAGATCGCGCCGGGGGAGGTCGTAGCGCTCGTCGGCCCGAGCGGCAGCGGCAAGTCGAGCGCCGTCGCCCTCCTCCCCCGCTTTCGTGACCCGACGGCAGGCTCGGTGACGATCGACGGTCATGACGTACGTGATGTCACCCTCGCGTCGCTCCGCCGCCAGATCGGCTTCGTGTTCGAAGACAGCTTCCTCTTCTCGGACTCGGTGCGGGCGAACATCGCCTACGGCAACCCCGACGCCTCCGACGACGCGATCGAATCGGCCGCGCGCATCGCTCAGGCCCACGACTTCGTCACCGCGCTCCCGCAGGGCTACGACACGATGGTCGGCGAGCGTGGCCTTTCGCTCTCCGGCGGTCAACGCCAGCGCATCGCTCTCGCACGCGCCCTCGTCCACGCCCCCCGGATCCTCGTGCTCGACGACGCGACGAGCGCCGTCGACTCCCAGGTCGAAGAAGCGATCCTCGGGAGCCTTCGTGAGGTGATGCGCGGCCGGACCACGTTGGTCGTCGCGCACCGCCGCTCGACGCTGCGTCTTGCCGACCGGATCGCCGTGCTCGAGCACGGACGCGTTGTCGACATCGGCACCCACGACGAGCTCCTCGAACGCTGCCCGCAGTACCGGACGCTGCTGACGGGCCTCGACGAGACGGCTCCAGCTCGTACCGACGGCGTCGTCGACGGGCTCGTCGCACCTCTCGCCGGGCTCGGCCAACAAGGCCGGACCGCCACGACCTCGGCCGCGTGGTCTCGTGTCCCGGCCGCGGCTGGCGGGCGGCGGGCCGGGCCGCTCGGTGGGGCCTCCGCTGCGTTCGGCGCGGCGAGCATCGGCCCCGGTCTCGGTGGGGGTGGAGGCGGGGGCTGGCGCACCCAGCTCGCCCCGACGCCCGAGCTCCTCGCCCGGGTCGCCGCCCTGCGCCCGATCCGCGACCGGGCCGACCCGGACGTCGAACGCGAGTCGCGCCGCGAGCCGTCCTTCTCGCTCGGCGTGCTCCTTCGCCGTTACCGCAGGCCCCTCGGCCTCGGCCTCATCCTCGTCGTTCTCGACGCGCTCTTCTCGCTCGCGGGACCGCTCCTCGTCAAGGAAGGGATCAACTCCGGGATATCGGCCGGGTCGGAGGCGGCGCTGTTTGTCGCGTCCGGCGTCTACCTCGCCGTGACCCTCGCCGACCTCTTCGACGAGATGGCCGGGTCGTTCGTCACCGGTCGCACGGCGCAACGCGTCATGCTCGGCTTGCGGATCGGCATCTGGGCGCAGCTCCAGCGGCTCTCGCTCGACTACTACGAACGCGAGATGACCGGGCGGATCATGACCCGCATGACGACCGACGTCGACCAGTTCGAGACGCTCATCGAGAACGGGGTGCTCTCAGCGCTCGTGAACATCTGCACGTTCCTCGGGGTCGGCGTCGCGCTCCTTGCGATCGACCTCGACCTCGGTGCGGTCACGCTGGTCGTCGTCGTCCCGCTCGCGCTTGCGACCGCGGTGTTCCGGCGGCGCTCACTGGCCTGCTACAACCTCGCGCGCGACCGCATCGCCTTGGTCAACGCGGATTTCCAAGAGAGCGTGTCCGGCGTGCGCGAGTCCCAAGCCTTCGTGCACGAGACACGCACGATGGCACACTTCCACGACCTCGGCGGGCAGTACCTCGCTGCACGGGTCGCAGCCCAGCGACTCGTCGCCGTGTACTTCCCCTTCGTCCAGCTCCTCTCCGGCATCGCCGACGCGATCGTGCTCGGGGTGGGAGCGAGCCTCGTCGTCCACGGCGAGCTCACGACGGGAGCGCTGATCGCGTTCATCCTCTACGTGGACATGTTCTTCTCGCCGATCCAGCAGCTGTCCCAGGTGTTCGACGCCTGGCAGCAGACGCGCATCTCCGTCGGACGGATCGCGGAGCTGATGGCCCTCGAGACGGGCACGCCGGAGCGGCCCGACGCGCTCCACCCGGGGCGCCTGCGCGGCGCCTTCCGGCTCGAGGCGGTGAGCTTTGCCTACCCCGAGCCCGCCCGGGCAGCGCGACCCGCGCGGGTCGGACCGGCGGACGTGCGGCTCGTCGTCGGTGGCCTCGACACTGCACGACGCCCGCCCGAAGCTCTCCGCCACGTCGACCTCGACATCGCTCCGGGCGAGACGGTCGCCCTCGTCGGCCAGACCGGCGCGGGGAAGTCGACGCTCGTCAAGCTCCTCGCGCGCTTCTACGATCCGGTCGAGGGTCGGGTGCTCGTAGACGGTCACGACCTTCGAGACCTCGACCTCCGCAGCTTCCGCAGCCAGCTCGGTTTCGTCCCCCAGGAAGGCTTCCTCTTCGCCGGGACGGTCCGGGACAACATCGCCTACGGGCGCCCCGACGCAACGGACGCGGACGTCGAGGCAGCGGCGCGGGCCGTCGGTGCCCATGACGTCGTCGCGGCTCTGCCCGGTGGCTACCTCCACGTGCTCTCCGAGCGCGGTCGGACGCTCTCCGCCGGCCAGCGCCAGCTCCTCGCACTCGCACGCGCCGAGCTCGTCGACCCGGCGGTGCTCTTGCTCGACGAAGCGACCTCGAACCTCGACCTCGCCACCGAGGCACGGGTCACCGCTGCGATGCAGCGAGTCGCCCAGGGTCGCACGACGATCGTGATCGCCCACCGGCTCCAGACGGCGATGGTCGCGGACCGGATCGTCGTCCTCGAGGCCGGGCGGATCGTCGAAGCGGGCACGCACGCGGAGCTCGTCCAGCGCGGAGGGAGCTACGCAGCGATGTGGTCGGCGTTCGCGCTCGCCGGAAACCCCGGCGCGCCGCCGACCGCGTGAGCGGTGGACGCCAGGGCGCGCCTCAGCTTGTCGGATCGCTGGCGGGGACGAGGCGCACGACCACCGACTTCGACGTCGGCGTGTTGCTGACGTCCGCGGTGCTGTCGAGTGGGACGAGGACGTTCGCCTCGGGGAAGTACGTCGCACAGCAGCCACGTGCCGTCGGGTAGCCGACGACACGGAAGCCAACGGCACGCCGCTTCACTCCCCCGTGCTCGCCGACGATGTCGACGACCGCTCCCTCCGCGAGCCCGAGCGCCGCGACGTCGTCAGGATGGACGAGAACGACCCGGCGCCCTCCGTGGATGCCGCGGTAGCGGTCTTCGAGACCGTAGATCGTCGTGTTGTACTGGTCATGGGAGCGAACCGTCTGCATGAGCAAGTGGCCGTCGGGCACCTCGAGCATGTCGAGCATGTTGACGGTGAACTGCGCGCGACCCGACGGCGTCGGGAACTCCCTGCTGTCCCTCGGCGGGTGGGGCAGGACGAAGCCACCAGGCCGGCGGACTCGCCCGTTGAAGTCCTCGAAGCCGGGCACGACGCGTGCGATCCGCTCCCGGATCAGGTCGTAGTCGTCGGCCAACTGCTCCCATTCGACACTCGTACGATCCCCGAGGGTCCGGCGCGCGAGCGAGCAGACGATCGCCACCTCACTGAGAAGTGCCGGCGAGGCCGGGGGGAGGTGACCCTCGGAGAGGTGGACCATGCTCATCGAGTCCTCGACCGTCACCGCCTGCGGTCGGCCTGCCCGCACGTCTCTCTCCGTCCGTCCAAGGCACGGCAGGATGAGCGCTTCCCGACCGACGACGGCATGGGAGCGGTTGAGCTTGGTCGAGACGTGGACGACGAGGTCGAGGCGGCGCAGAGCCGCCTCGGTGACGTCCGTATCGGGGCTCGCAGACACGAAGTTCCCCCCCAACGCGACGAGCACGCGTACCTTGCCGTCGCGCATCGCCCTGATCGTGTCGACCACGTCGTAGCCCGGCGCGCGAGGCGGCTCGAAGCCAAACTCCGCGCGCAGCGCATCGAGGAACGCCGTTTCGGGCTTCTCGTAGATGCCCATCGTCCGGTCGCCCTGGACGTTGCTGTGCCCACGGACGGGACAGACGCCTGCCCCCGGACGGCCGATGCTCCCCCGGGCGAGGAGGAGGTTCACGACCTCGCGGATCGTCGGGACGGAGCTCTTGTGCTGGGTAAGGCCCATCGCCCAGCAGACGACGATGCGGTCCGTCGACGCGACGAGGTCGAAGGCCGCTTCGATCTCGGTACGCTCGAGGCCAGTGGAGCGCGCGACGAGCGACCAGTCGAGGTCGCGCACGTGTCGTGCATACTCCTCGAAGCCATCGCAGTGCCGCTCGACGAAGTCCCGGTCGACGAGGCCCGCTCCGGCGTCGTCCGCCTCGACCAGCAACCGTCCGAGAGCCTGGAACAGCGCCATGTCGCCGTTGACCCGGATCTGCAGGTAGAGATCGGCGAGGTTCGTGCCCGGCCCGATGAGGTCCTTCGGTCGCTGGGGGTGCTTGAAGCGGAGCAGGCCGGCCTCGCGCAAGGGGTTGACGGCCACGATGCGGGCACCGTTCTCCTTCGCCTTCTCGAGAGCGGTGAGCATCCGTGGATGGTTCGTCCCCGGGTTCTGGCCGACGACGAAGATGAGACCCGCCCGGTGCACGTCCTCGAGGGTGACGCTCCCCTTGCCGATGCCGATCGTTGCGCCGAGCGCCGCTCCGCTCGACTCGTGGCACATGTTCGAGCAGTCCGGGAGGTTGTTGGTCCCGAAGCACCGCACGAAAAGCTGGTAGCAGAAGGCTGCCTCGTTGCTCGTCCGGCCCGAGGTGTAGAAGGCAGCCGCGTCGGGGCTCGGCAGAGCCCGTAGATGACCGGCGACAACGTCGAGAGCACGTTCCCACGAGACGGGCTCGTAGTGGGTCGCACCGGGGGCCAGCCACATCGGCTCAGTGATACGACCCTGCTTGCCGAGCTCGAACTCCTCGAGCGTCGCGAGGTCCGCGATGCTGTGGCGTGCGAAGTACGACCGGCTCACGCGCCGCGTCGTCGCTTCCTCGGCGACTGCCTTGGCCCCGTTCTCGCAGAACTCGACCAGAGACCGCTCACCCGGCTCCGGCCACGCGCACCCGGGACAGTCGAAGCCACCAACCTGGTTGACCCGGGGCAGGGTCCGCAGCGTCCGGACGACACCCATCTCAGCGAGGGCGTGGCGCGCAGTCGACACGACCGCGGGGACCCCGCCGGCGACGCCCTTCGGGGCCGACACGGACAGACCGGGCTCGGCGATCGGGCCTGTCGGTGCCTGCCGCTCACCCGTCACGGCGCCGCCTCCTCGCAGCCCGCCGAGCCCCCGTGGATCTCGGTATCGTGCGCCTGGGGGGCGTGCGCCGGCCCGTCGTCTCGGTGGCCCGAGGCGATCCGCTCGGGCCCCGCGTAGATGGTCATCCGACCCCCGCGCAGGAAGCCGACGAGCGTCATGCCGACCTCCTGCGCGAGGCGTGCGGCAAGGCTCGTGGCAGCCGAGACGGCCGCGACGAAGGGGATCCCCGCCTGCAGCGCCTTCTGCACGATCTCGAACGAGACACGGCCGCTCACGACAAGCACGGCATCGGGAAGCGGGACCCGGCCAGCAAGGAGCGCCCATCCGACGACCTTGTCGACAGCATTGTGCCGGCCGACATCCTCGCGAAGCACGAGCACGTCTCCGGCTGCGTCGACGAGCGCGGCGCCGTGGAGCCCGCCCGTCGCAGCAAAGCCTCGCTGCCCCGCTGCGAGCAGCTCGGGGAAGCGGCAGAGCATCTCGACGCCGACGGCCGGTCCGCTCCCGAGCGGGGGATGGTCCTCGAGACGAGCGGCGTCGATCGAGGCGGAGCCGCACACACCGCAGGAGCTCGAGGTGACGACACGCCGCTCGAGGACCGTACGACGCGGTGGGCCAACCAGCTCAGCAGTCACGACGTTGAACCGCTGCGCCTGGTCGGACGTGGCATCCAGGCAGTAGACGATCCGGCGGACCTCGTCTCGCGAGCGGATCAGCCCTTCGGCGAGCAGCATCCCCGCGACGAGCTCGACGTCGTGGCCCGGCGTCCGCATCGTCATCGAGAGCGTCGACGGCGCATGCGTGGTCTCTGTGAGGCCTTCCCGCCACTTCAGGCGGACCTCGAGCGGCTCTTCGACGGCGAGCACGTCGGACCGTCCGGCGAGACCATCGTCGCGGGGCTCGAAGACCGTCCACGGAGCTGTCGGGACCCGGGCGCCGGACGCCGTCGTCGCGCGCGGCACCCGGGGCCTGGACGGCACTTGCGACGGCGACGTCACGATCCGGTCCGTCATCACCCGTCGGCCGACTGGGCACGCGCCGCCCCCGAGCCACTGGCTCCGTCCGTCCTCTCGACGCGGACGCCGGTCGCGACACGAGCCGCCTCGGCCACGCTGACACCGGCCTGCGCGGCGACCCAGCATGCCACCGGAGCTGCCGTGCGCTCCGACGCGTGCGCAGCCATGCCGGCGAGAGCAAGGATCGCCTCGACGTCGTCGGCGCTCGGCGCGCTGACGCCGAGATCGCGGGCGAAGGCCTCCAACCACTCGGCACCCGTCGGACGGGTCTCGTCGGGCTCCATCGCCCGGAGCGTAACCCCGAGACGCACCTGGTGTGCACCGGGGCCGCGAAGCCCGCGGGACTGCCAGCTGCTCCCTATGCTCGTTCCTCGTGGGGGAGCACGGGGAGCACGCCGACTTCCCGCACCTCGACGACCGGGGCCACGCGCACATGGTCGACGTGACCGGCAAGGAACGCTCCGACCGCCGGGCCGTCGCGCAGCTCGTCGTCGAGATGTGCAGTGCCACCGCCCGGCAGCTCGAGCGGGGAGAGCTTCCCGGCGGCGACGTGCTCGCTCTTGCCCGGGGAGCTGCCCTGTTCGCAGCGAAGCGGACAGCAGACCTTCTCCCGCTCTGCCATCCACTTCTGCTCGACGAGGTGACCGTCGAGATCGGCGTCGGCGTCGACCGGGTCGAGGTGACCGTGTCGGTCGAGGCACGGGACAGGACCGGCGTCGAGATGGAAGCCCTCACCGCAGCGACGGCGGCTGGCCTCACGATCTACGCAGCGTGCGCCTCTGTCGACCGCTCCCTGTCGATCGACGGGCTGACGGTGCTCGACAAGAGCGGCGGGCGCTCGGGGCGCTGGCACCGCTCTGCCGACGGAACGGTCCACCACACTGCGACCTGACCGCCGGTGCCGTCTCGCCGCGCCGCGCCGCACTCGCACGCGGCGCCAGCCCCCTCGGCAGAGCCAGGTCTAGTCATACTTGCGAGACGCAAACTAGGGTAGCGGCGTGACCTCGACGCGGCTTGGCCGGCTGGTCACGCCAGGCGTGAGAGGGCAGAGCCGCTTGGCACGCCCGGGACGACGCGCGGCTGCCGCTCGGGTGCTCCTCGCCGCTGCCGCGCTCGGCGGAGGCGGTCTCGTCGCAGGCCAGTCGCGGGTCGCAGCGGCCCGGGTCACGTCCGGGACAGCGGACGTCGCCTACGCCGGCTCTCTCGAGTACCTCGAAGACAAGGTCATCGGACCCGGGTTCGTCCGCACGACCGGCGTGCCCTACGAAGGGCGCGGCGCAGGCTCGAAGGCACTCGCTGCCGAGATCCAGTCCGGCGAGATCGCGCCGAACGTCTTCGCAAGTGTGGGGGCGGCCCCGATCGTGGCCCTCGAGCCCCGGTTCACGCGCTGGTACGTCCAGTTCGCCGCGAGCCCTCTCGTCGTCGCGTACAACCCTTCGAGCCCCTACGCGCCTGCGCTCGGGGCGATCGCAGCGGGAAGACGCCCGCTGGCCGACCTGTTCCGCGTCATGGCGGAGCCGGGATTCACGCTCGGACGAACCGACCCGAACATCGACCCCCAGGGCGCCGCCTTCGTCGAGATGGTCGAGCTCGCGCAACGCACACTTGGCCTCCCGGCCTCAACCGTCCACGCGATCCTCGGGCCTGGGCCCCTCGGCTCGCCCTCGTCCGCCGAGATCTTCGACGAGACCGCTCTCGAGCCCCGGCTCGAAGCAGGCCAGCTCGACGCAGCAAGCGCGTTCTTGTCCCAAGCGGTCCAGCTCCACCTCCACTACGTGCGGCTCCCACCCGCGATCGACCTCGGCGACCCGGGAGACGCACGCCGCTACGCGCAGGCGACGCTGCGTCTCGCAGACGGCGCGATTGTCCACGGCGAGCCACTGGTGCTCGACGTCACGACGATCGGCCACCATGACGCGGCCGCCGCAGCCGCCTTCGTCGCGTACACGCTGTCGTCCCGAGGCCTCGCGGCGTTCCGTCGTGGTGGCTACAGCGTCCTGCGCCCGCGCTTGATCGGGGATCGTGCACTCGTCCCCGCCGTCGTGGAGAGGGAGATCCCTGACCGATAGTCGCGCTCGTGCGGGGTCGACCCGCGTCGCACCGCGACGCAGCGCCCCGGCCTGGTCGACGGTGGACCGCGCCCACGGCATGCAGCGCGCCCACGGCACCAAGCACTGGCTGTCGCTCGCAGGCGCGGGGGTCGTCTGGCTCGTCCTCGTCGCACCCATCGTGACTCTTCTCGCCCACCTCTCGCCGTCGGCGTTCGTCGCTGCCCTGCGCGCGCCAGGTGCGCTGGCTCCTCTCGTCGTCTCGCTCGAGACCGGGGCGATCACGCTCTCGGTCCTTGTTCTCGGTGGCGCTCCTCTCGGCTGGATGCTCGCCCGGCGACGCCTTCCCGTCCACCGTGTCGTCGAGACGGGCGTTCTCTGCGCGTTGCTGCTCCCGCCACTCGTCGTCGGTCTGCTCCTGGTGTTCATGGTCGGACCGGACACGCCCGTCGGCCACGCGATCGCCGCGATCCACCTCAGCGCGACGAACACGGTCCTCGCCCTCGTCGTCGCCGAGGTCTACGAGTCCGCGCCCTACTTCGTCCTCGGGGTCCAAGCGGCCGTCGGCGCCGTCGACCCCGCTCTCGAAGTACAGGCCCTGCTCCTCGGCGACACCCCGAGGGCCGCTGCACGGCGCGTCGTCCTGCCCCTCGCCGCCCCGGGGATCGCGATGTCCCTCGCCGTCGCATGGGCGCGCGCGATGGGCGCGTTCGGCGCTGTCATCATCGTCGCCTACCACCCCTACGGCCTGCCGCTGCAGATCTGGACCACTCTCCAGGAAACGGGGCTCAGCTCCGCTCTGCCGTTCGCGCTCGTGCTGCTCGTCGTCGCACTCCCCCTGCCCATCGCGTCCTACGCCTGGAGCGTCCGTGCTCGAGCTCGACTTCTGCGTTGAACGGCGCGACCTACGCGTCGAGGTCGCTTTCTGCGTCGCCGGAGGCCAGCGCGTCGCGCTCGTCGGCCCGTCGGGTGCCGGCAAGACGACCGTGCTCGAGACCGTGGCGGGGCTCGTCCGTCCCTGCCGAGGCAGCGTCACCCTCGCGGGGCGCGTCCTCACGGCGAGCGGGCCGCCCGAGGTCGACGTACCGGTCTGGCTCCGCCGGGTCGGTCTGCTGCGCCAGCAGGTTGCTCTTTTCCCTCACCTCAGCGTCGCAGAGAACCTCGCCTACGCGCGTCGGGGCCTCGGCACCACTGCGACGCAGGACACGCTCGCGGAGAGTCTCGGCATCTCGTCGCTGCTCGACGAGCACCCGGCCACGCTCTCGGGCGGGCAGTGCCAGCGCGTCGGGATCTGCCGACTGCTGCTCGCCGACGTCGACGCCCTGCTGTTCGACGAGCCCTTCACGGGGCTCGACCCGGAGCTACGACGGACAGTCTCGGCGGTGACGGCAGAGGTGGTCGCTGCCCGTCGGCTGCCGACCGTCCTCGTCGCGCACGAGCTCACGGAGGCCCAGGCCTTCGCAGACCTGCTCGGGATCGTCGACGGCGGGCGGCTCCTCCAGCTCGGCGCGCCGCACGAGGTTGTCCGTCGTCCCGGCAGCAGGCGTGCCGCGGAGATCGTCGGCTACCGTGCCTTCGTCGACACCTCGCCGCACGCAGTTCCCTGCTCCACGGTCCTCGGGGTCCACCCCGGACGCGTCGTCGCCGGCGCGCACCCCGATGCCGGCGCGGTGCTGCACGGCACGGTCACGCGGTGGCGGGCTGCTGGCGCACGTGTCGAGGTCGACCTCGACGTCGCCGGCGTGACAGTCGCCTGCGAGCTCGAGGACCGACCGCCCGGCACGTCTGCAGACGTCACGGTGCTCGACCCGCAGTGGTTCTCCGCCGTGGACGGGCGGGCACTGGGGCGGCAGTCGGGCGGGCCGGCCGTCGTCGACCCGGGCGGCTCGACGCGGTGAGCAACCGCCTCCGCGAGGCCCGGCGCGCGCGCTCGCTGTCGCAGTTGCAGCTCGCCGAGTGGACCGGCGTGAGCCGCCAGGCCATCGCCGCCGTCGAGCTCGGGCGCTCGGACCCCTCACTGCGCCTTGCTCTCGCTCTCGCCGCCAGCCTCGGCACCACCGTCGAGGAGCTGTTCGGCGACGAAGGTACCGGGCCGTCCACGGTGGTCGAGCCGCTCGCCCCTCTCGGCCCCGCTGGCAGCCGCGCCGCGCTCGCGCCCCTCGCCGGACGCCTCGTCGCTCGCCCCCTCGACGGCCCGCACGGGGCCCGCTCGGGTTTCTCCGCAGCAGGAGGGCTAGTCGGCAGCCGGTCCGACGCTGTCCACCCGATCGGCGCGATCCGGCCCGCAGTCGTCGTCGCCGGATGCGATCCTGCCCTCGCGCTCTTGGACACGCCACTTGGACTCTGCGACCCGCCACTGTGCCTGCACTGGCACTCCTGCAGCAGCCGCGACGCGCTGGCGCTCGCCGGTGCCGGTCTCGTCCACGCGGCCGGCATCCACCTCCACGACGCCTCGGGAGGAAGCTACAACAAAGATGCCCTCCGCGTGCTCGGACCTGGCAGCCGCCTCCTCGGCTTCGCGCGCTGGCGCCAAGGGCTCGTGCTCCGACTCGACCTCGACGGAAAGGTTCGCACGGTCAGGGACGTCGCGGCCCTTGGGCTGCGTCTCGTCAACCGTGAGCGGGGCAGCGAGGCACGGTCGGTCCTGGCACGTGCGGCAGCGGGCGAGGGCGTCGACCTCGAGACCGTCGACGGATGGTCGTCCGAGGTGCTCGGCCACCTCGAGGTGGCCGCCGCCATCGCATCGGGCCTCGCAGACGTCGGGGTGGTGAGCGAGCCCGCCGCGCGCGCCTACGGCCTCGCCTTCGTGCCGATCACGACAGAGCGCTTCGACCTCGCCGTCCCTGCGATCCATGCGGCGGGCACCGAGGTCCGGGCGCTGCTCGGCGTGGTCGGCTCACCGTGGCTACGAAACCAGCTCGCCGCCCTCCCCGGCTACGACGCCACGGGCTGCGGGCTCGAGGACGTCGTGGACGTCGTCCAGCCGTGACGGGCGAAGGGCGCGACGCAGACCACGCGGCCAGACGCGATCGCGCTCCCGATCGCGCCCGCAGCGTTCACGACCCTGCAGATGGCGCGGCACCGCTCGCCGGCCTCCTGCTCACCGGCGGGTCGAGCCGTCGCATGGGGCACGACAAAGGTCGCATCGTCGTCGCGGGTGAGCCGATCGCGCAGCGCATCGCCCGTCTCGTCGCCGCTGTCGCAGCGCCTGTGCTCGAGGTCGGGCCGGGCCTCACCGGCCTCGACGCCGTCCGCGAGGAGCCACCGGGCGGCGGCCCGCTCGCAGCGATCGTCGCGGGCGCTCAGGCGCTCGGGCGGCTCGGCCATCGCGGCCCCGCTCTCGTCGTCGCCTGCGACCTGCCACTGCTCACGGCCGACGCCCTGGCCGTCGTCGCCGACCGGCCCGGTGGGCATTCGGTGCTCCCCGTCCTCGACGGGCGGGCGCAACCGCTGTGCGCTCGCTGGTCGGCACACGACCTTCGTGCGGCGTCGGTCCACCTCGCGCGCGGCGAGAGGTCCCTTGTCGGCCTGCCCGATCGGCGCCACGCCGAGCTGCTGGACGAGCTCGACTGGCCCGCCGGCGTCGGTGCCGACGAGCTCCGCGACGCCGACACCCCGGCCGATCTCGACGCGCTCGGCGTAGCCTGGCGTCCGGGCGACCCGCGAGGAGGGGGAACGGGCCGATGACCGGTCGCCGCAGGGTGGCGCAGGGCTACGCTTGCCAAGGTGCGCAATGCCGAGAGCAGCCCGGCGACTGTGGACTGGGTGGCCGTCACCGATGCCGCGCTCCCGGTCGCAGACGCACTTTCCTGGGCTGTCTTGCCGCGCTGCGGCGCCGTCGTGAGCTTTCTCGGGACCGTACGCGACCACTCCGCAGGACGCGACGGCGTCGAGCGTCTCGACTACGAGTGCTACGAGGAGCATGCGACCCGGCGCCTCGAGCAGGTCGCAGCCGGTGCCCGCACCCGCTGGCCCTCGCTCGGACGCGTCGCCCTGCTCCACCGGGTCGGCAGCCTCGGGCTCGGGGACATCTCGGTCGTCGTCGTCGTCTCCGCCCCGCACCGAGACGAGGCCTTCGCTGCTGCGCGCCACTGCATCGACACGCTGAAAGAGACCGTGCCGATCTGGAAGCGCGAGACGTGGTCGGGCGGTCACGACTGGGCCGTGAGCGCACACGAGATCACCGAGGTACCCGATGTCGCCCCCTGAGAGCGTCCCCATGCCGGAGCAGGCGCCCCTCCTACCTCTCGCCGAGGCGCGTGCGTGGGTCCTCGCCGAGCGGCGAGCCCTCGAACCGCGCCGCCTGGCGCTGCGCGACGCTCTCGGGTGCGTGACCGCAGCACCGGTCGTGGCCCGCGACGCGGTGCCACCATTTGCGAACACCGCGGTCGACGGCTACGCGCTGCGCGCCTGCGACGTCGAGTCGGTCCCGGCGACGCTCGCCGTCGTCGGGACCGTCCTCGCCGGTTGCTACCGCGACGCGCCGGTCGGGCCGGGCGAAGCCGTCCGGATCATGACAGGCGCGCCCATGCCGCCGGGCGCCGACGCCGTGTGCATGGTCGAGTGGACCTCGTCGTCAGCAGACGGCTCGCTCGTCACGATCGCCCGGCGCGTCGTCGCCGGCGAGGCGGTGCGTCGCGCGGGTGAGGACGTCACAGCCGGACAGGAGGTCTTCCCGGCGGGGACGACTCTCACGCCAGGCTGCCTCGGCGTGCTCGCCGGTCTTGGAGAGACGGCGGTGCTCGCCCACCCACGCCCGCGCGTCGGCGTGCTGTCCACCGGCGACGAGCTCTACGAAGGTCTCGACCCGCTCCCGAAGGGGGCCATCCGCGACACGAACCGCGCTGCGCTCCTCGCCCTCGTCGAGCAGTCCGGCTTCGCCGCCGTCGACCTGGGGGTCGTGCGGGACGACGACGCCGCACTGCGCAACGCGCTGCTCGACGGCGCCGCTCGTTGCGACGCTCTGCTCAGCTCTGGAGGCGTGAGCGTCGGCGACCGGGACGTCGTCAAGAGCGTCCTTGCCGAGATCTCGGAGGGCACGATGCGCTGGATGCAGGTGGCCGTGCGCCCTGCGAAGCCGTTCGCGTTCGGGGAGATCGGCCCGGACGCCACACCGGTGTTCGGCCTGCCAGGCAACCCCGTCTCGGCGATGGTCTCCTTCGAGCTCTACGCCCGACCGGCGCTGCGCAAGATGGCCGGGCACGAGCGCCTCGGGCGCCCGCAAGTCCTCGCCGTCGCGGACGAGCCCCTGCGTCGCAGGCCCGACGGCAAGCTCCACCTCCAGCGGGTCGTCGCCGCGCACGGGCCGGACGGCCGCGTGCACGTGCGCTCGGCTGGCGGCCAAGGCTCCCACCAGCTCCATGCGATGGCGCTCGCGAACGCGCTCGCCCTGCTCCCCGACGGCGATGGTGCCGTCGTCGGCGGCACGGTACAGGTGATGCTGCTCGACGCGGAGTCGGTCGCACCGCTCGAGCCGTCCACCCCTGACGCGCTCGACCTGCTCGGACGTGCAGATGACGACGAGCCCCTGACGACAGGGCGCGGGCGATGACCGTCGCCGTGCCCGTTCACCTCGGGCGCCCGCGCCCGGCCACCGCACCGGACGACACGCTCGGGGCGACGCCGACGGCGGGCCCTCTCCTCGACAGCTACGACAGGATCCACACCGATCTCCGCATCTCGGTCACCGACCGGTGCAACCTGCGCTGCACCTACTGCATGCCAGAGGAGGGGATGTCCTTCCTCCCGCACGACCAGTTGATGACAGACGACGAGATCGTCCGTGTCGCGCGCGTCGCCCACGAGCTCGGCGTGACCTCCGCGCGTCTCACCGGTGGCGAGCCGCTGGCCCGTCGCGGCGTCGTCGCTCTCGTCGCACGCCTCGCAGGCGTGGGCTTTGCCGACCTCGCGCTCACGACGAACGGAACTGCCCTCGCGCCGGTCGCAGCTCGCCTTGCCGACGCCGGTCTGCACCGGGTCAACGTGAGCTGCGACTCGCTCCGACCGGACCGCTTCGCTCAGATCCGGCGCAGGGGCGAGCTCGCCCGGGTGCTTGCGTCGATGGACGCCGCCGAGGGTGCCGGGCTCACACCGATCAAGGTGAACGTCGTGCTCGTCGCGGGCGTCAACGACGACGAGGTGCTCGACTTCGCCCGCTTCGCACGGGAGACGGGGCGCATCGTCCGCTACATCGAGTACATGCCGCTCGACGCCGACGGGACGTGGCGGCGTGACCAGGTCGTGCCCGGAGCTCGGGTGCTCGCCACGATCGACGCGCACTGGCCGCTCGAGCCGGTCGCCGTGGCCGACGACGACGGCGCCCCCGCGACGCGCTACCGATTCCGCGACGGCTCCGGAGAGATCGGCATCATCGCGAGCGTGACCCAGCCCTTCTGCGGGACCTGCAACCGGCTCCGGCTGACCGCCGACGGGACGATCCGCAACTGCCTGTTCTGCGACGAGGAGCTGAGTGTCCGCGACGTGCTCGCACGCGGTGGCGGCGACGCGGAGATCGCGCTCTTGCTCCGGCGGGCCGTGTGGTCCAAGCGCGCCGGCCACGGCATGGACGACCCGGGGTTCCTGCGTCCCGCCCGGTCCATGTCGATGATCGGCGGCTAGGCCATGGCCCGCGTGAGGTTCCTCGGTCCGGCTCGCGACGCAGCGGGCACCGGCTCCGCCGACGTCGCCGGCGCGACCCTCGGCGAGGTGGTCGACGAGGCGATCGCCCGCTACGGACCGGGGCTCGCTGCCGTCGTCGAGCGCTCCGCCCTCTGGGTGAACGGCGCGGTCGCAGGACGCGGCTGCGCGGTCGCCGACACCGACGAGGTCGCCGTCCTACCCCCGGTCTCGGGAGGCTGACGGTCGGGCCGTGCCGGAGCCGCGCGCGGCTATCTCGTCCACGGTCGGTCGCCCACTTTCCTCGGCCCCGCCGAACGCAGCCGCGGTGCCCGCTGCCGCCGGCTCAGTGCGGGCGGCCCCCCGACAACAGGTCGAGCGCGTGCGGGAGCACGTCGGCAACGGCGTCGAAGGACTCGAGCGCGCCCGCCGGCGAGCCGGGGACGTTGAGCACGATGCAGGCACCGACGGTGCCGGCGAGGCCGCGCGACAACCTCCCGAGCGGGCTGGCCGCCCGCATCGCTTCGGCGAGGCCGGGAGCTGCGCGCTCGAGGACGCGCGCCGTGGCTTCCGGGGTGAGGTCCGAGGGAGCGAAGCCCGTGCCCCCCGTCGTGACGACGAGGCCCACGAAGCCTGTGGCGAGATCGAGGATCGCCTCGGACACCTCGTCGATCCCGTCCGGGACGACCTTGCGCTCGACGACCACGAACCCACGCGCCTCGAGCGCGCCGGCCAGGGCGGGGCCGGAGCGGTCCTCTCGCTCGCGCGTCGCCGTCGAGGTCGAGACGGTGAGGATCTTCGCGTCCACGTCTCAACCACGCTAGCTGGCGAACGGTGACGGCCCCGTCGCGCTGGCAACACGATCAGCTCTGCGCTAACACTTGTCGAGTGCTGCGTGACCACGACGACTGGCGGCGCCTCTTCGGTGCAGCTGCCGACTCCTTCGCTGCCCTGTGTGCAGGCGTTCCCGCCGAATCTTGGAGCGGGCCGGGCATCGGCGAGTGGTCGCTGCGCGACCTCGCCGGCCATACGAGCCGCGCGTTGCTCACCGTCGAGATGTACCTCGCCCGCGAGGCCGTGCCCGTCACCCTCGACGGTCCGGTCGCGTACCTGAGGGCAGCCGCAGCGGCGAGCGCAACCGCCGAGGGGAGCCGGGCGATCGCCACCCGGGGGCGCGACGCCGGCATCGCCCTCGGCCCCGACGTCGGGGAGTCGACGCGCGCGATCGTCGACCGTGTCCTCGACCTCGTGGACCGGACCGCGGACGACGCGCCGTGCGCGACCCCCTTCGGCGGCATCGAGCTCGCCGATTACCTCCCGACGCGCACGCTCGAGCTCACCGTCCACTCGCTCGACATGGTCGCCGCCCTCGAGAGTGCGACACCCGAGCAGCTGCGCGAGCCGGTCGCGTCCTGTCTCGAGCTGCTCGCCGCAGCGGTCGGCGAGAGCGACCTCGCGTCCGACGTCCTGCTCGCCCTCACCGGCAGGAAGGCACTACCGCCCAATCTCCACGTCGTGTGACGCGACGAGCGGCTCGGCTTCCCACGGCCGGGATCGAGCTGACCGGCTCCGCCGGTAATAGCCGCACGACTCGTGGTGGCTACCAGCGATTGTGCACTTGTGGTGCCACTTTGTCCCGGTAGATCGCCGCGAGGCGGGCGAGCGTCGTCGCGTCGAGAGGTCCACGGCTACCGACCTCGGCGTTCTCGTGAGCCTGCGCGGGCGTCCGTGCGCCTGGGATCACGGTCGACACGGCCGGGTCCGAAAAGCAGTAGCGCAGAGCGAGACCGGCGAGCGTCTCGCCGGCGGGGACGAGAGATCGGAGCTCGTCGACGACCGCGAGGCCCGTCTCGAAGTCGACACCTGCGAAGGTCTCGCCCACGTCGAACGACTCGCCGTGGCGGTTGAAGGCCCGGTGGTCGTCCGCGGCAAACGTCGTCTCCGCTGTGATCTTGCCCGTGAGCAGGCCCGAGGCGAGAGGGACCCGCACGATGACCCCGACGTCCGCAGCCCGGGCCGCAGGGAAGAACCGCTCCGCCGGCCGCTGGCGGAAGATGTTGTAGATGATCTGGACCGTCGCCACTCCCGGGTAGTCGATCGCCTTCAGCGCCTCCTCGACGCGCTCGACGCTGACCCCGTAGTGGGCGATCGCGCGCGAGCTCACGAGGTCGTCGAGGGCGGCGAAGACCTCCGGATGGTAGAACAGGTCCGTCGGCGGGCAGTGCAGCTGGACGAGGTCGAGCGTCTCCATCTCGAGGTTCTCCCGGCTACGGGCCACCCACGCGAGGAGGTTCTCCGGCGTGTAGTGCTGCACCTGCTGCGCAGGCGCTCGTCGTCCTGCCTTCGTCGCGACGACGATCGGCACGTCGACCTCCCGGCGCAGACGGGCGACGAGACGTTCGCTCCGCCCGTCGCCGTAGACGTCGGCCGTGTCGAAAAAGCGCACGCCCGACTCGACCGCGGCGTGGAGCGCTGCGAGCGAAGTGTCGTCGTCGACGCTCCCCCACGATCCGCCGATCGCCCAAGCCCCGAAGCCGACGACGCTCACGTCGAAGCCGGTCTTGCCAAGCCTTCGTGTCTCCATGCCCCTCACGCTAGCGAGCCGCGCAGATGCACGTCGTCGATGGTGTCGCAGGCCGCCCTGCGGATCGCTCGTGCGACCGCGTTCACGAACTGTTGACGCGCACGAGCAAGCTGTTGACGCGCCGTTGACGCCCTCGGCGCCACAGTGCAGGCATGGGTGATCTGCTCGCAGCGCTCGGCATCGTCGTGTTCACGGCCGCCGCTCTCGGCCTCGTCTGGGCACTGGAGCGGGTATGACCACGGTCCAGGCCGTCCTGCTCGCGGTGTCCGTGGTGCTCTTCGCGTACCTCGGGGTCGCGATGTTCAAGCCGGAGTGGTTCTGATGGGCTACCTCTGGACCATCGTCACGCTCGCCGTCGCCCTCGGCGTCACGTGGCGCTACCTCGGGTCGTACGTGGCGGCGGTGTTCGACGGCAGGGTCCACTTCCTCGGCTTCGTCGAGCGCCCGATCTACCGTGCTCTCGGCACGAGCCCCGACCGCGAGCAGAGCTGGCGTCGCTACGCGACCTCCGTCGTGGTCTTCTCCGGCGTGTCGTTCGCCGTCACCTACCTGCTGCTGAGAATCCAGGGCTCGCTCCCGCTCGACCCACAGCACCTCGGCGCCGTCGCCCCCGCCCTCAGCTTCAACACCGCGACCTCGTTCCTCACGAACACGAACTGGCAGAACTACGGCGGCGAGACCACGATGTCGTACTTCTCCCAGGTCGGCGCGCTCATGGTCCAGCAGTTCGTCAGCCCGGCCGTCGGGATCGTCGCGGCCATCGCCCTCGTGCGCGGCTTCGCGCGCAAGGAGTCCTCGACGATCGGCAACTTCTGGGTCGACCTCGTCCGGTGCTCGTTCTACGTCCTGCTGCCCGTCGCGTTCCTCGCCGGCATCGTCTTCGTCGGCCAGGGTGCTGTCCAGACCCTCGCCGGCACCGTGAGCATCCACGACGCGCTGAACGGGGTGACCCAGACCGTCGCCCGAGGTCCGATCGGCTTCATGGAGGCGATCAAGCAGCTCGGCACGAACGGCGGTGGCTTCCTCAACGCCAACTCGGCCGCCCCCTTCGAGAACCCGACGGCACTCACGAACTGGCTCTCGATCTACCTGCTGCTCGCGATCCCCTTCGCGCTCACCTACACCTTCGGCAAGTTGGTCGGCAGCGTCCGGCACGGCCGGGTACTGCTCGCCGCGATGGTCCTGATCTTCGGCGTGTGGGTGGGCTTCACGAGCTACGCCGAGCACCAGGGCAACCCGGCTGTCGCGGCAGCCGGCATCGTGCACCAGCCGACGGGGAACATGGAGGGCAAGGAGGTCCGCTTCGGCGACACCTCGTCGGCGCTGTTCGGCGTCGCCTCGACGCAGACCTCGACGGGCTCCGCGGACGCGTCCTACGACTCCTTCACGCCGATGGGCGGCTTCGGGCTGCTGACCGGGATGATGCTCGGGGAGGTGACCCCGGGGGGCACCGGCTCCGGTCTCTACACCATCTTGCTCTACGCGATCATCGCCGTCTTCATCGGCGGCCTGATGGTCGGCCGAACGCCGGAGTACCTCGGCAAGAAGATCCAGGCCAAGGAGATCAAGCTCGCGGGTCTCGGCTCGCTCGTCATGCCTCTGGTGGTGCTCGTGCTCACGGCGATCGCCGTCTCGGTCCACGCAGGGCGGATCGGACCGCTCAACTCCGGGCCACACGGCTTCACCGAGATCCTCTACGCGCTGACGTCCCAGGGCAACAACAACGGCTCCGCCTTCGGCGGGCTCAGCGGCAACACCGACTTCTACAACGTCGTCGGGGCGATCGACATGCTGATCGGGCGGTTTGGCGTCATGATCCCGGTCCTGGCGCTCGGCGGATCGCTCGCGGCGAAGACCGTGGTGCCCGAGTCCCTCGGCACGTTCCGCACCGACAACACGATGTTCGCCGGGCTGGTCATCGGCGTCATCGTCATCATCGGCGGGCTGACCTTCTTTCCCGCCGTCTCTCTCGGCCCGATCGTGGAGCAGCTGAGCCGCGGGAGGTTCTTCTAGATGGAGCGCACGGACATGGACGCAGCAGCACACGCCAGCCCGGCAGGCGCCGGGACCACGCAGGCGGCGGCCCACGCGGGCTCGTCGCCGAGAGCATCCGGGCAGCGCGTCGCCACGTCGCGGAGCCTGCTCGACCGGGAGGTCCTCGCCCAGGCGCTCGCCGGCTCGCTGAAGAAGCTCGACCCGCGGGTGCAGGTACGCAACCCCGTGATGTTCGTCGTGCTCGTCGGCACGGTCGTCACGCTCGTCGAAGCGATCGCACACCCGAGCACCTTCAGTTGGTCGATCACGATCTGGCTCTTGCTCACGGTGGTCTTCGCGAACTTCGCCGAGGCGATGGCGGAGGGGCGGGGAAAGGCCCAGGCGGACACGCTCCGGCGCATGCGCTCGGAGGCCGAGGCGCGGCGACTGCGCCCCGACGGCGCCGAGGAGCGGTTGGCGGCAGCGGAGCTGGCGAAGGGCGACCTCGTCGTCTGCGAGGCAGGCGACCTCGTACCCTCCGACGGCGAGATCGTCGACGGCATCGCGTCCGTCGACGAGTCTGCGATCACAGGAGAGTCCGCCCCGGTCATCCGAGAGTCGGGCGGCGACAGGTCTGCCGTCACAGGTGGCACGAAGGTCCTCTCGGACCGGATCGTCGTGCGCATCACCGCAGAGCGCGGCAAGACCTTCCTCGACCGGATGATCGCGCTCGTCGAGGGAGCGAACCGCCAGAAGACACCGAACGAGATCGCCCTCACGATCCTTCTGTCCGCGCTCACGATCGTCTTCCTCCCGGTCGTCGTGACACTCCAGCCCTTCGGCCGCTTCTCCGGTACCTCGGTGTCGGTCGTCGTGCTCGTCGCCCTCCTCGTCTGCCTGATCCCGACCACGATCGGCGCCCTTCTCTCCGCGATCGGCATCGCCGGGATGGACCGGCTCGTCCAGCGCAACGTGCTCGCGATGAGCGGTCGCGCGGTGGAGGCCGCCGGTGACGTCCAGACGCTGCTGCTCGACAAGACAGGGACGATCACGCTCGGCAACCGTATGGCGGCCGCCTTCCTCCCGACGGTCGGGCACAGCGAGGAAGAGCTCGCCGACGCGGCCCAGCTCGCGTCGCTCGCCGACGAGACGCCGGAGGGACGCTCCATCGTCGTGCTCGCGAAACAGCGCTTCGACCTGCGCGAGCGAGACCTCCCGCCAGACCACAAGTTCGTGGCCTTCTCGGCCAACACCCGGATGTCGGGGCTCGACACCGGGGGCCGCTCGATCCGCAAGGGCGCCGCAGAGTCGGTCCGCCGCTGGGCGGTCGAGCAAGGAGGCAGCATCCCCGAGGGGCTCGACGACGCGGTCAACAGCGTCGCCCGCGCCGGGTCGACGCCCCTCGTCGTCGCCGACGGTCCGACGATCCTCGGGGTCATCGAGCTGAAAGACGTCGTCAAGCAGGGGATCAAGGAGAAGTTCGCGGAGATGCGCCAGATGGGCATCCGGACGGTGATGATCACCGGGGACAACCCGCTCACCGCTGCCGCGATCGCAGAGGAGGCCGGCGTCGACGACTACCTGGCCGAGGCGACACCCGAGACGAAGATGGAGCTCATCAAGGCCGAGCAGGAAGGCGGCAAGCTCGTCGCGATGACGGGCGACGGCACCAACGACGCACCTGCGCTCGCGCAAGCCGACGTCGGGGTCGCGATGAACACCGGGACGACCGCGGCGAAGGAGGCCGGCAACATGGTCGACCTCGACTCCAACCCGACGAAGCTCATCGACGTCGTCGAGATCGGCAAGCAGCTCCTCATCACGAGAGGGTCGCTCACCACCTTCTCGATCGCGAACGACGTGGCGAAGTACTTCGCCATCATCCCTGCGCTGTTCGTCGCGACCTATCCGCAGCTCGACACCTTGAACATCATGAAGCTGCACTCGCCGCAGAGCGCGGTGCTGTCGGCCGTGATCTTCAACGCCCTCGTCATCATCGCCCTGATCCCGCTCGCCCTGCGAGGCGTGAAGTTCCGTGCGACGGGCTCCGCCGCGATCCTGCGGCGCAACGTCTTCATCTACGGCGTCGGCGGGATCGTCACCCCGTTCGTCTTCATCAAGCTCATCGACGTCGTGCTCACGGCTCTTCACGCCTACTGATGGAGGCACTCTGATGCTCACCAATCTCCGCCGGTCGCTCGTGCTGTCCGCGATCGCGCTGGTCGTCTTCGGCTTTCTCTATGCGTTCGCCGGCACCGGCGTCGCACAGCTCCTCTTCCGCTACCAGGCGGACGGCTCGATCACCAAGAACGGCTCTACCCTCATCGGTCAGAACTGGACGAGCCCGCGGTGGTTCCACGGCCGCCCGGACGACGCCGGACCCTACGCGTCGGACGTGAGGAAGGGGATCGCGGGCGGAGACAACCCGCTGGTCGCGAACGGCGTCCCGGGCAGCTCCGGTGCGACGAACCTCGGACCACGCTCGAAGGTGCTCCTCGCCGACACTCGCGCCCTCGTCGCGTACTGGCACCGGCTCGGCGTCGACCCGACGGAGGATCTCGTCACGACCTCGGGCAGCGGCTACGACCCGGACATCACCCCGGTCGACGCGCTCGTGCAGGTCCCGATGGTCGCACGGGCGACCGGCATCGGACTCGCCGCCCTCCGGCACCTCGTCGCCTCCGAGACCCACGCAGCACAGCTCGGCTTCCTCGGGAGCAGCTACATCGACGTCCTGCAGCTCAACGAGGGCCTCGCTCGCCTCGAGCACAGCCGGCACTGAGCAGGCCGCAGTGCACGACAACGCGCGCACGGACGCTGCACACTGCCGAACCCCCCGCTACCGCTTCATAGCGTGAAGACTCGCTTCATGGCCCGAAGACCCGCGGCGTGACACGAGGGCCCGGATCGGGCGCGGATGACGGGCTCTCGCGACAGCCCCCCACCGGCGGGGTAGGCGGCACCGGCAGCGCCACGTCGTCGCCGACGAGCTGGTAGCCGATGCCCGGGTGCGTCCGGAGCATCGCCTCTGCCGGCTCGCCGAGCTTGCGACGGATCCTATGGGCGTAGACGCGCAGGTAGTGCGACTCGGCGCCGTACTCCGGGCCCCAGACGTCTCGCAGGATCATGTGCTGCGTGCAGACCTTGCCGGCACGGCGCGCCAGATAGGCGAGGAGCTCGAACTCGCGAGCCGTGAGCTCGAGCTCTCGTCCCTCGAGGCGACCGGTGTGGCCGACGAGGTCGAGCACGAGCGACCCGACGGCGAGCTCGGTCGGCTCGGGTCCCGACCCGCTTCGGCCGTGGCGGAGCGCGACGCGGATACGCGCCTCCAGCTCGGCCATGCCGAAGGGCTTCGTGACGTAGTCGTCGGCACCGCCGTCGAGGGCTGCCACCTTGCGCTGCTCGTCGCCGGACGCGGACAGGACGACGATCGGCACCGACGACCACTCCCGGACACTCCGGCAGACCTGCGTACCGTCCAGGTCGGGCAGTCCGAGGTCCAGCAGGACGACGTCGGGTGCGACGAGCGCGACCTGACTGATGGCCTCTTCGCCCGTGCGGGCGACGTGGACCTGGTAGCCGCGTGCAGACAGCCCGATCCGCAGGGCACGCACGAGGGACGGGTCGTCGTCGGCGACGAGGACGCGCGCGCTCACGGCACCTCGGCGTGGGGGCGCGCGCAAGGCAGGGTGAACACGAAGCGGGCACCGCCGCCGGGACGGTCGCCGACACAGATCGTCCCGCCGTGGGCCTCGACGAACGAGCGGGCGATCGTGAGACCGAGACCCGCCCGGCCTCCCCCGTCGGTCGCGAACATCGCGAAGATCCGCTCACGGTCCTCGAACGAGACACCCGGGCCACGGTCCTCGACGGCCACCTCCACGATCTCGTGACGCGCGCGCGCCGAGAGCTCGACCGCCGTGCCGGGCGGAGCGTGCCGTGCAGCGTTCTCGACGAGGTTCACGAGGACCTGGACCGCGAGGACATGGTCGACCTCGACGGCGGGGAGCGTGAGGGGGAGCGACGTCGCGACGCGACCTGTCCACCCGGGTCCGAGGACGCCGAGCGCCTCGGCGAGCAGCTCGTCCACCGTCGTCTCGGCGAGCTCGAGACAGAGGGCCCCACCCTCGATCTGGGCCATGCCAAGCAGGTTCGCGACGAGTCGCTCCAGCCGGTCCGCCTGCGTCTCGACAAGGCCGAGGAGCTCCTGCTCGTCCTCGCGGCACAGCGACAGCGCGTCGTTGCGCAGGTCCGAGACCGCGGCCTTCACGGTTGCGAGCGGCGTGCGCAGGTCGTGCGAGACCGCGCCGAGCAACGCTCGCCGCCAGACGTCCGCCTGCTCGAGGCGCTCGCTGCGGTCCGCCCGCGCGCGCAGCTGCGCCCGCTCGATCGCGAGAGCGGCGTGGTTCGCATACGTCCGGAGGAGCTCGACGCCGCGCGCGTCCGGCACCACGCCGGCGACGGCGAGGATCCCGACCGGCCGACCTGCGACCCCGAGAGACATTGCGACCGTGCCGTCGGTGCCCGCCGGAGGTGTGGCGCGACGACGAACCTCGCCGCCCGACGGCACGACCGAGCGCAGCTCGTCGGGGCGCAACGGCGCTCCGGACCAGGCGGCCACCACGAGGTCGTCACCCGCACCCGACAGGTCCGACCCCCCGGATCGCACCCCGGCGAGCTCTCCCCCGATCCCGGGGAGCAGCAGCGCCACAGACCGCACGCCGAAGACCTTGTGGACCGCCGAGACGACGAGGTCGAGGAGCCCGGCGAGGGGCATCTCGCCGATGAGGACCTCGGACAGCTCGAGCAAGGTACGCGCGTCGTCCTCGCGGGCACGGGCCTCCGCGCGGGCCGCGGCGAGGCGAGCGACGACACGGGCCACGACGAGGAGCACGACGACGTAGACCCCGAGCGCGACCCAGTTCTGTCCTGATCCGACGGACAAGGTTCCGTAGGGAGGGATGAAGAGCACGTCGTAGACGAGGAAGCCGACGACGACAGCAAGCACGCCCGCCACAAACCCACCGACCGCGACCGCAAGCACGACCGGGACCACGAGGACCAGGGCAGCCGTGGCCACACCGACATGGGAGCGCACCGGCACCATGACGAGGCCGACGACCGCGTCACAGGCGACAGCGGTCACGGCCCCGAGCACGACACGCCTCGACTGTCCGCTCACGACGCGCTCCTCTCGTTCATGTTAGCTGCGCAGGGCAGACGATCCGTGACCGCCTGGACGTGACTCCGCGGCGGCGGGGCCACGGGGGGTGACGGCGGGCGACAACGGGGCGACGGCGGGGCGACAATGGTCGAGTGCACGACGCGCTCCCGGGCATCGGCGACGACCCGGTCAACCCGACGGGTCGATTCCGCCTCTACCTCGGCGCGGTCGCGGGTGTCGGCAAGACCTGCGCGATGCTCGACGAGGGGTGGCGCCGGCACGAGCGGGGGCGGGACGTCGTCGTCGGGTTCGTCGAGACCCACGGTCGTCCACACACCGCCGAGCAGCTGCGCGACCTCGAGGTGATTCCCCGCAAGCAGGTGACGTACCGAAGTGGCACCTTCGAGGAGATGGACCTCGACGCCGTGCTCGCGCGTCAGCCGGAGATCGTCCTCGTCGACGAGCTCGCGCACACGAACGTGCCGGGCTCTGGACGCCACGAGAAGCGCTGGGAGGACGTCGTCGAGCTCCTCGAGGCTGGCATCGCCGTCGTGAGCACGGTCAACGTCCAGCATCTCGAGAGCATCGCGGACGCCGTCGAGCAGATCACCGGTGTCGCCGTCCGCGAGCGAGTTCCCGACTGGGTCGTCCGCAAGGCGGACCAGCTCGAGCTCATCGACTCATCACCCCAACAGCTGCGCCGGCGAATGCTGCACGGCAACGTCTACCCGCCCGACAAGGTCGAGGGTGCGCTCGTCGGGTTCTTCCGCACCGAGAACCTCGTCGCCCTGCGCGAGCTCGCGCTGCGCTTCGTCGCCGACGAGACCGAGGAGGAGCTCCTCGCCTACCTCGAGGACCACCACCAGACTGCCCTGTGGGACACGGGCGAGCGCATCATGGTCGCGGTGACCGGGGCGCCAGGCACCCCGGGCGTCGTCCGCCGTGCCGCACGCATCGCCGCACGCACGAAGGCAGAGCTGCACGTCGTCCACGTGACGACCGACGCCCCGTCCGGCGGCGCAGGCCGGACGGTCGACGAGGTCCACCAGCTCGCAGCTGACGTCGGCGCGACGTGGCACGAGGTAGGCGGCGACGACCCGGCACGCACGCTCGTGCGCTTCGCGTCCGAGCACCAGATCACCCAGATCGTCCTCGGCTCGAGCCGTCGCGGGCGCCTCGAGAAGCTGACGCGCGGCTCGGTCGTGAGCCGCGTGCTCCGCTTCGCAGCCGACCAGGGCGTCGACGTCCACGTGATCGCCCGCCGGGAAGAGACCGACGCACGCCGACCTGCCGCCGCGACAGGCGCGCCTGGCGTCACCTGATCGCCGGCGCGCCCGGCGACGCGTCACCAGGCGGCGACGGCGCGCGCCGAGAAGCGCCCCGCGACGCGCTCGACCCGGATGTCGATGCCAAAGCACGCGCTGAGAGGCTCGTCGGTCAGCACCTCCTCGACGCTCCCCGACGCGACCGCGATCCCGTCGCGCAGCAAAAGGGCGTGCGTCGTCGACGCGGGAAGCTCCTCGAGGGTATGTGCGACCTGGACCGTCGTCGGCGCGTCGACCAGAGCGCCGAGCTCGTCAAGCGCGGCGACAAGCGCTTCGCGCCCCGGCAGGTCGACGCCGGCGGCGGGCTCGTCGAGCAGGAGCAGGCCGTGGCGGGCATAGAGCGAACGAGCGAGGAGGACTCGCTGCCGCTCGCCTTGCGAACAGGACACGAAGGGCTGCTCCGCTACATGGCCGCAGCGAAAGCGGTCAAGCAGGGACCGAGCATGCGCGCGCTCGGCCTCGTCGAAGCTCGCCCACCAGGGCGCGAGTATCCCGTCGCGACCTGTCAGCACGACCTCGCTCGCCGTCGCATGACCGGGCATCCGGTCTGCGACAGACTGGCCGACGACGCCGATCCTCGCGCGCAGCGTCCGGAGGTCTGTCTGGCCGAGACGGCATCCGAGCACCGTCGCTGCTCCCGAGCTCGGATGCCGCGTCGCTGCGAGCAGGGAGAGCAACGTCGTCTTGCCCGCCCCGTTGGGTCCGAGCAGCGCCCAGTGCTCGCTGCTGCGCAGCGTGAGAGCGACGGGGCCGAGCAGGCGGCGACCTGCCGCGTCGACCGTCACTCCCTCGAGCACCGCGGCGACGTCTGTCTCGCTCACGTCGGGCACTGGCTCACGTCGGGCATCAGAGCAAATGCGGGCCACCCGGCGCAAGCGACAGGTGGCCCGTCCAACCTAGGCCTGGAGGATCGCCTCTCCCTCGATCTCGATCCGGACGTTCTTCGAGACCATGACGCCGCCCGTCTCGAGGGCCATGTTGAACGTCATGCCGAACTCGTCGCGGTCGATCTCCGTCGTCGCGCTGAACCCGAAGCGCTTGCCTCCGTAGGGGTCGCCACCGGCGCCGTTGAACTCGACGTCGAGAACGACGGGCTTGGTCACGCCGCGGATCGTGAGATCCCCTTCTACCTTCCAGTCCGACCCGCGGACCGGGACGACCTTGGTGCTTGCGAAGGTCATCGTCGGGAACTTCACGGCGTCGAAGAAGTCCGGTGACTTAAGGTGCCCGTCGCGCTGCTCGTCACGGGTGTCCACCGTGGCGGTCTGGATGGTCGCCGTGACGCTCGACTGCGCGGGCTCCTCTCCGACGACGATCGTGCCCTCGAAGTCGCCGAAGCTGCCTCGCACCTTCGACACCATGAGGTGCCTGACGACGAAGCCCACCGTCGAGTGAGACTTGTCGAGTGTGTAGGTGCCCGCGAGCGGCACCTCGACGCCTGCGACGTTGCGAACGAGCTCCGTACTGTCGGCCATCGTGGCCCTCCTTGTTTGCGACGGCCCGTCCGAGCCCGATGCTCGGAGCGCCCTGTGTCGTTTCTTCCACAACAATCTATCGCACAACTATTTCGTGAGCAACAATCTGTCGGCGGCCGCTAGAGTTGGACCATGGCAGGTGCGCGGAACACGGCCCGTTCAGACACGGCACGCACGCCGAGCGACCCGATCACGCTCGTCGGTCTCGTCTTCGAAACCGCCAGCGGACTGCGACACGCTCTCGGCGCCGGGTTGCAGGACGAGCTCGGGTCGGGGGGTCAGTCCTTCGAGATCCTCGTCCGCCTCGGCCGGAGTGACGGCGGTCGCCTCCGGATGGCCGACCTCGCCGCACAGACCGGACTCACGCCGAGCGGGCTCACCCGAGCCGTCGACCGACTCGTCGTCTCCGGGCTCGTCGAACGGGGCTCCTGCCCGTACGACCGCCGCGGCGCATACGCGATCCTCACCGACCTCGGCGCCGAGCGGATGACCGTCGCCCTCCAGCGCCACGAGCACGACATCGCCGAGATCCTCGACGGCGCGCTCGAGCCCGACGAGGAGATCGAGCTCGTCGGGCTGCTCCGGCGCCTGCGCGACCGCGTCCACCCCCATGCCGCCCTCGTCAGCGAGCCCGCACCCGAAGCACCCGGCAGCGCGACGGCAACCGCGCTCGCTTAGCAGTCCATGCCGGGCAGCCGGTAGCGTGCTCGGGGGCACGTCACAGACGGAGGCAGGCATGGGACTCGACAGCTTCGGGGCAGCGGCACGGCTCGACACGGCAGACGGCGGCGTCACGATCCACCGACTTGCTGCACTGTCGGGGTCGCACGACATCGCACGGCTCCCGTACTCGATGAAGGTGCTCCTCGAGAACCTCCTCCGCAACGAAGACGGCGTCAACGTGCGGGCGGAGGACGTCGAGGCACTTGCGAGCTACGCCGCGACCGGACCGAGCGACCGCGAGATCGCCTTCTCCCCGGCACGCATCCTGCTCCAGGACTTCACCGGCGTGCCGTGCGTCGTCGACCTCGCCGCCCTGCGCGACGCAGTCGAGGACCTCGGAGGAGACCCGGCCTCGGTGAGCCCGCAGATCCCCGTCGACCTCGTCATCGACCACTCGATCATCGTCGAGGTGAGCGGCGTGCCCGACGCCGCGGAGCAGAACGCGGCCATCGAGTTCCGCCGCAACCTCGAGCGCTACCGCTTCCTGCGCTGGGGCCAGCAAGCATTCACGAACTTCCGCGTCGTGCCGCCGGGGACGGGGATCTGCCACCAGGTCAACCTCGAGCTGCTGTCTCGCGTCGTGTTCACCGACAACGAGGGAAACGCCTATCCTGACACCCTCGTCGGCACGGACTCTCATACCCCGATGGTGAACGGCCTCGGGATCGTCGCGTGGGGTGTCGGAGGCATCGAGGCCGAAGCGGCCATGCTCGGCCAGCCGATCCCGCTGCTCATCCCGGGCGTCGTCGGGCTGCGGCTCGACGGCGAGCTGCCCGAGGGGACGACGGCGACCGACCTCGTGCTCACGATCGCCGAGCTGCTCCGGCGCCACGGCGTCGTCGGCAAGTTCGTCGAGGTCTACGGACCGGGAATCGCGAGCGTCCCGGTCGAGAACCGGGCGACCATCGGCAACATGTCGCCCGAGTACGGCTCGACGGTGACGATCTTCCCGATCGACGCCGACACCCTCCGGTACCTCCGCCTGACGGGACGGCCGGAGAGCCAGGTGCAACTCGTCGAAGCCTACGCGAAGGAGCAGGGGCTCTGGCACGACCCGAGCGTCGTCCCCGCCTACAGCGAGACGGTCAGCCTCGACCTGTCGACCGTCGTGCCGAGCCTTGCCGGTCCGGCGCGACCTCAGGACCGGGTGCCACTCAACCAGTCCAAGGCAATGTTCCGCCAGGCGCTCGCGGCCTCGACGGCAGCGCGGTCGAGCACGCCGCCCGAGGGCGGCGTGCCGGTGACGACGGCGGGCAACGGCTCGTCGGCCCTCGCCGACGGTGCGGTCGTCATCGCTGCGATCACGAGCTGCACGAACACCTCGAACCCCCAGGTGATGATCGCGGCGGGCCTGCTCGCCAAGAGAGCAGTCGAGCGCGGGCTGCTCGCCAAGCCGTGGGTGAAGACCTCCCTGGCTCCCGGCTCACGGGTGGTCGTCGACTACTACGATCAGGCCGGCCTGCTCCCCTACCTAGAGAAGCTCGGCTTCGGTCTCGTCGGCTACGGCTGCACGACCTGCATCGGCAACTCCGGTCCCCTCGCCCCGGAGATCGCGGCGGCGATCGGCGAGCACGAGCTCGCGTGCGTCGCCGTGCTGTCGGGCAACCGCAACTTCGAAGGGCGCGTCCACCCGGACGCGCGTATGAACTACCTCGCGTCACCACCACTCGTCGTCGCGTACGCGATCGCCGGCACGATGGACATCGACCTCTATGCCGAACCGCTCGGCACAGACCAGTCCGGCGACCCTGTCTACCTGCGCGACATCTGGCCGACGACCGCCGAGGTCGTCGCCGTGACCGCCTCGGCGGTCAAGTCGTCGATGTTCACGAAAGACTATGCCGAGGTCTCCGGGGGCGACGAACGCTGGCGCGGCCTCGACGCTCCGGACGGCGAGCGCTACGAGTGGCCCGAGTCGACCTATGTGAAGAGCCCGCCATTCCTCGACGGGATCACCGCCACGCCCCGAGCACTGCGCGACATCACGGGCGCGAGGGCTCTCGCCGTGCTCGGCGACAGCGTCACGACCGACCACATCTCCCCCGCCGGGTCGATCAGAGCGGCGAGCCCAGCCGGTGCCTGGCTTCTCGACCACGGCGTGGCCCCCGAGGACTTCAACTCCCTCGGAGCGCGACGTGGCAACCACGAGGTGATGATGCGCGGAACCTTCGCGAACCCTCGCATCCGCAACAGGCTCCTCGACGGGGTGGAAGGCGGACTGAGCGTGCACCTGCCCGACGGCGAGCAAGGGCCCATCTTCGACATCGCCATGCGCTACGCGTCCGACGGCGTCCCGCTGCTCGTCCTGGCCGGCAAGGAGTACGGTTCCGGCTCCTCGAGAGACTGGGCAGCGAAAGGGCCTGCTCTGCTCGGAGTGCGCGCCGTGCTCGCAGAGAGCTTCGAGCGCATCCACCGCTCGAACCTCATCGGCATGGGCGTCGCGCCGCTGCAGTTCCTCGACGGCAACGTCGCCTCCCACGGGCTCACCGGTCGCGAGGTCTACTCCGTCACAGGTCTCGAGGACGTCGCGACGGACGACCTCATCCACCGCCATTTGACGGTCCGCGCCGACGACGTCGAGCTCCAGGTGATGCTCCGCATCGACACGCCGACCGAAGCGGCGTACTTCGTCGCCGGGGGAATCCTGCCGTTCGTCGCGCGCAAGCTCGCGGCTCGCTGACGCCGCTTGCACTCGCGGGTCCCGGTCTGTCGGTGGGCGCAGTCGAGCGGCTCAGTCGATCGGCACGGTGGGGCGGAACGACGGACGTAGGACGACGCCGATCTCGCGCTCCAGCCCCGCCGCAACGCGGAGCAGCGTCGGCTCGGAGAACGGCCGCCCCACCAGGCTCGCCCCAACGGGCAGGCCGGAGACGGCGCCGATCGGCAGGCTGAGCGTCGGGTAGCCGGCGACGGCTGCGGGCGACGAGCTGATCACGACCGAGGGGTCGCCGTTCAACTGGTCGATCGGCCAGGCCGGACCGGTCGTCACCATCATGAGGACGTCCGCCGAGCTGGACGCGAAGGCCGCATCGAGACCCCGGTTCCGGGCGCGTGCACGGTTGCGCTCGAGTGCCTCGAGGTAAAGGGGGCTCGAGAGACCGGTGGTCCCGAGTGCCTCGAGGAACAGGTCCTGGCCGAACAGACGGAGCTCCCGCTCCGCATGGGCGTCGTTCAGCGCAACGACCTCCGCCAGCGAGCGCGGGCCGGCGTCCCGCCCACCTGCGCGGGCTGCAAGGTAGCGGTCGAGCGAGTCGTGCAGCTCGAAACTGAGCACGACCATCTCGTCGGCGAAGGCTGCGAGCTCACCGGCCGTCGGGATGTCCGCAGGATCGACGAGGATCGCGCCGGCCGCGGACGCTGCCGCGAGAGCCTCCTCGAACAGCCCGTCGGCCGACGGGCAGGCTCCCGAGTACTGCATCCTCGCGACGCCGATGCGAACCCCGTCGAGGCTCGTCGGCGTCGCATGGACGGCGTAGCCCGAGGCAGGCACGCCAGAGCCAGCCGGGACGAGGGCGTCGAGCGCGAGCGCCACGTCGGCGACGCTTCGACCGAGGGGACCGACGCAGTCCTGGCTCGGGGCGAGCGGCACGACGCCGCCGGAGGGCACGAGGCCGTGCGTCGGCTTCAGGCCGACGACGCCGTTGAGCGCTGCAGGGCAGACGATCGAGCCGTCGGTCTCGGTGCCGAGGGCAAGCGACGCGAGCCCTGCAGCGACGGCGGCGCCCGAGCCAGACGACGAGCCACCCGGGCTCCGGTCGAGCGCGTGCGGATTGCGCGTCTGGCCCCCGACGGCGCTCCAACCGCTCACGGCGTGACGCGACCGGAAGTTGGCCCACTCGGAGAGGTTCGTCTTGCCGAGCAAGATCGCTCCGGCCTCCCGCAGACGCGCCACGCACGGCGCATCGCCCTCGGTCGCCACGCCGAGCAGCGCAAGGGACCCGGCGCTCGCGCCGAGGGCGCCGCGGGTCTCGATGTTGTCCTTCACGAGGATCGGGACCCCGTGGAGTGGCCCGCGGACACGACCGGCCCGTCTCTCGTCGTCGCGGGCCGTCGCCTCGCCAAGCGCTCCCGGCTCGACGGCGAGCACCGACCTGACCGACGGGCCTTCCGCGTCGAGCTCGGCGATGCGCTCGAGAGCGGCCGTCACGATCTCGACACTCGTCAGCTCACCGGACCCGAGACCCCGGCCGAGCTCGGCGATCGACGCGAAGCAGACGTCACCGCCGGTTCCACCATCTGGGCTGGTCATCCTGCTGTCACCAGGCTCCCGAGCCCGACGGCGGTCATCCAGTGCTCGAGCTCGCCCGTAAGCCAGGGAAGACGGTTGAGCAGGAGGAGGGCGCCGAAGCCGGCGAGCAAGACCGACGAGGAGATCGTCACGACGGGTGAGTGTCGCTTCAGCCAGCCGATCGCTCCGGTGACGCTGCCGAGGGCGCAGCCGACGACGAGGAAGGGGACACCGAGGCCGGCGGTATAGAAGAGCAGCAGGACCGCGCCCTGTCCGACACCACGGTCGGTCGACGCCACAGCCAGCACGGAGGCAAGCACGGGACCGATGCACGGGGTCCAGCCGAACCCGAACGCGACTCCTGCGACGGGCGCGTAGAACGGGCCGAAGCGGGACGCGCTCGGGTGGAAGCGGGCCTCCCCGTAGAGATAGGGGGCGCGCAGCACCAACGAGCCTGCGATGAAGAGCGACATCGCGATGACGACGCCACCGGAGATCTCGCCGAGCAGGACCTTGTCGCGTGTCAGCGCGCCTCCCACGGAGGTGGCGATCATTCCTTCGAGCACGAACACAAGACCGAAGCCCGCGACGAACAGCAGCGTGTCACGGGCGATCTTGCCGAGCTGACGCCGCGCGCCGAGCTCGGACTCCGCGAGGTCGAGGCCAGTCACCATCGACAAATAGGCAGGGACGACCGGCAAGACGCAGGGCGACACGAAGGACACGACTCCGCCCCCGAACGCCACCACGTAGCTCACACCTGCCGTGTCCACTTCGTCCTCCGGTCCTGGCTCCACGTCCCGGCTGCCTCGCCAGGAGACCGCCGGGCGAGCCGCGTTCGTCCAGCGCCGGGCTCGAACCGGACACAGCCTGGCACGGCGGGCACGGCGACGGCGAGCGCGGCTCCGGCGGGCCAGCTGCGACCTGGCCGACGGTCCTTGCTTCGCGGCCGGCCCCTTGGCATTGTCGTGGCGTGCAGGTGTGCCGATGGAGCTGACAGACAGCGAGAAGGCGCTCGTCGACTTCGAGAGGAGCTGGTGGCTCGAATCCGGCGGAGAGCCCAAGAGCGCGGCGATCCGCCGGTGTCTCGAGATGTCGCCGTCTACCTACCGCTCCACCTTGGAGAGGCTCATAGACTCCCCCGAGGCATTCGCGTACGACCCACTGCTCGTGCGCCGGCTGCGGCGCCGCCGTGACGACAAGCGACGCGCGTCCGTGATCGGCGAGGCGCCGCGCTGGCAGCGTCCGCACTGAGCACCGAAGGGCCCGGCGAAGCCCGGCGAAGCCGGCGCACTGCTCTCGGGCGGTCCACCGGCCGGCGAGCAGCGCCTGCAGACGGGCTCGAGGAGGCGATCGAGGACCTCGCACGACAGCCCGCCGCGAGCTGCCTGCTGAGCGACTTCGACGGCACGCTCGCGCCGATCGTCGACGACGCGGCAAGCGCCCGCGCCCTGCCCGGGGCGGTCGAGTCCCTCCACCACCTCGCCCACCGCCTCGGCACGGTCGCGGTCGTGTCCGGCCGGCCTGTCGAGTTCCTATCTCGCGCCCTCGACGTCGGCCACGGCCGCTCGCCGCTCGCCGTCTACGGCCTCTACGGCGCCGAGCACCTTGCGGCTGACGGCACCGTGCACAGGACTGCAGCGGACGCCGCGAACCAGGAGCTGCTCGCCCTCGCTGCCGAAGAGCTGCGCGCCGAGCTGCCCGCACACGTCACGGTCGAGCCGAAGGGCGTCTCGTGCGTCGTGCACTGGCGCACGGCACCGAGGCTTGCAGCGGTGGCCCTCGAGCACGCTCGCGCGGCGGCCGAACGTCACGGGCTCGACCTGCGACCCGGCAAGATGGCTGCCGAGCTCGCCGCGCCCGGCGCAGTCGACAAGGGCGACGTCGTCCGCGCCCTCGCTGGTCAGGCCGAAGCCACGTGCTTCATCGGGGACGACGTCGGCGACATCCCGGCGTTTCACGCGCTCCACGAGCTCGCACGCACCCACGGCAGCAGGACCTGGCGACTCGCCGTGCTCGGTCCGGAGTCCCCGGACGAGCTCCTCGCACACGCGGACGCGACACTCGCTGGACCTCCAGCGACCAGCGCGTTCCTCACCCGGCTCGTCGAGTCGCTCGACTCCATCCACTGAGCTCCCCCGACGAGATCCCCCGACGAGCCCTGCAGGCTGGCTCCGGGGGCCGGCTCGGCAGGCCGCGCGGTCGCGGCGAGGATCAGCCCCCGCGGGGCACGCCTCGGGAGCGCCGCGCAGCCCCGACCACCTCCGCGAGCCAGACGGAAGGAGGCCGGGCGGACGCGAGAGCGACGAGCTCGCGCGCCCGGCGCGCCCGCTCGGGCTCGCTCATCGCCAACGCCCGGCCGATCGTCGCAGCGGTCGCGCTCACGTCGAAGGGCTCGACCTCGAGCGCTGCGGTCCCGAGCTCGGAGAACGCGCCCGCTTCACGGGACAGAGCGAGCACGCCATTGCGGCGGTTGACGATCGGTCCTTCCTTCGCGACGAGGTTCATCCCGTCGCGCACCGGGTTGACGAGCAACACGTCGTAGCAGGACAGCGCGGCGACCGACGCGGCAAAGTCGTCGGCGATCTCGAGCTCGACCGGTGCCCTGCCGCCTGCGCTGAAGCGCTCGGCGATCCGGGCCACGACCTGCTCCACCTCGTGTCGATAGGCCGCGTACTCGGGGAGATCCTCGCGCGACGGATAGGTCCGCGCGACGAAAAGCGCGGAGCGCACGAGCTCGGGACGCTCGTCGAGCAGCTCCTCGTAGGCGAGGAAACCGCGCACGAGGTTCTTTGACAGCTCCATCCTGTCGCTCCGCAGGACGAGTGCTCGACCCGCGAGCCGCTCGGCGAGCTCGGAGCGCGCCCGACCGACCTCCTCGCTCGTCACGACAGAACGCAACTCCGCTGCGTCCGGTCCGAGCGGCGCGACGAAGGTCTCCGGGACCATTCCGAGCACCTCGGACGCGCAGCGCCGGAAGCTGTCGGCCCAGCGCGCTGCATGGAACCCGCACGCGCCGAAGGCAGCGAGGCTCCCGAGGAGCTCCCCGGCGACGGCGCTCGGCAGGACCCGGAGCTCCTCCGGCTCGCAAAACGGCGTGTGGTGGAAGTGGACCGTCAACAGGTCCGGTCGCAAGCTCGCGAGCTGGCTGCCGAGCAACGCGAGGTGGTAGTCGTTGACCACGACGGTTGCTCCGTCGCTTGCACACACGGCGACCTGCTCGGCGATCAGCCTGTTGAACTCGCGGTACGCGTCCCACGCCTCGTGCCAGCGACGGTCGCACCGCGGCTGGCGCGCCCGGTCGAACAGCCCGTGGTGCACGAACCACAAGGTGCCGTTCGAGATGTCCCGGTAGGCGAGGTCGCGAACCTCCGGAGCGACGTCGACGAGCCGAAGCTGCGACCCGCCGATGAGAGGGGCTGGCAGGCCGGATGCTGCTGCCTGACGGTCACCCCCGCTCATCGTCGAGGCGATCCAGAGCGCACCCGTCCCCTCGAGCGCGCGGGCCAGGCTCGGGGCGAGCCCGCCGGCACCATGGCGCGCGACGAGGGCACCGTCTGGACCCGTGACGAACGTCGCCGGTCCCCGGTTCGACACCACGACGAGCTCGCTCATGGCCCCATCACCTCACGGGCAGCAGGCATGCGGCACGCCGTCAAGACGTCGGTGGTCAGACAGGGCGCAGTGACACAGAGTGCAGCCACGCAGGTGGGGGTCACGTCACCGCGATCCCGGCCCGAGCGAGGACGGTGGCCATGACCTCGCGAGCCTGGGGCGCCAGCTCGGCCAGGGCACGGTTGCGGTGCGCTCGGGACCCGAGGTCGACCTGGGCGACGGACGCCACGCCGAAGCGGGCTGCCACGTCGAGCAGCAGGGCCATCTCGACGCCGTAGCCAGGCGCCAGCTCGATCTCGCCGAACGCAGACCTGCGCAGCGCCGTCTCTCCTGCGAGCGGCTGCGAGACACCGGCGAGCTCGGGGAACAAGAGCCCGAGCAGTGGCCGCGCGACCAGTTCGGTGACCCGCCCCCCTCCGCCCGGGCTGCCGTGCAAAGGGCGGGTGTAGCTGCCCTTGACGAGGACCGTTCCAGGCCGCGCGAGCAGAGGACCGACGAGACCGGACACGAAGTGCGGCCGCATGTTCGTGACGTCTGCGTCGAGGAAGACGACGATGTCGCCCGAGGTCGCAGCGACACCAGCGGTCATTGCCCCGCCCTTGCCAGCCGCGACAGGCTCGCCGGCGGGCCCGACGGGCCGGCTCGCCACCACCCGGGCACCCGCTCGAACCGCGAGCCCTGCCGTTGCGTCGAGCGAGCCGTCGTCCACGACGACGAGCTCGTCGACCAGGCCGACGCGGCCCATCAGCGCGTCGCGAACGGTCGACACGACCCGCGCGACCGTGCCCTGTTCGTCGCGAGCGGGGATGCAAACCGACACCGTCGTCGACCCCTTGAGCTCGACGACGCGCTGGACCGGGAACTCCCGATGGTCGAACGTCGCGATCGAGCAGTCGGAGGCGGTCACCGCACCATCTTCGTCGTTGCAGTCCACCTGGGCAATCGGCCCCAGGCCTGCCGGCGTTGACGGGCGGCCCCCGTTCGAGCACACTGTGCACACCATCAAGAGCGGTCGAGGGACGGGCCCGTAGACGCCGCGGCAACCAGTTCGACACGTGCAGGTCCGAGATCCGGTCGGCGCGTGGCGGTCCAGGTGCCAATGCCCGAGCGATGAGGAGGAGACACGCCGTGAGCTTCGTCGAAGGTCTGCGTTGCCGTGAGTGCGCGCGCGTCTACCCTGCGACGGCGTCGCATGTCTGCGACTACTGCTTCGGGCCCCTCGAGGTCGCCTACGACTACGCAGCGATCTCGTCGAGCGTCTCGAGGGAGAGCATCGCTGCAGGTCCGGCGACGATCTGGCGCTACGCCGACCTGCTACCTGCCTCGGCGGAATCTCCGGTCGAGCTCGGCGCAGGTTTCACGCCGCTCGTGCGCGCCGACCGTCTCGCAGCCGAGCTCGGCCTCGGCGAGCTCTACGTAAAAAACGACACGCGCAACCCGACCGGCTCGTTCAAAGACCGCGTCGTCTCCGTCGCCCTCACCAAGGCACGCGAGCTCGGCTTCAAGATCGCCGCCTGCGCGTCGACCGGCAACCTCGCAAACTCGGTCGCCGCGCACGCTGCACGCGCGGGGATGAAGTCGTACGTCTTCGTGCCGAAGGACCTCGAACGCGTGAAGATCCAGACGACAGCTGTCTTCGGGGGAAACCTCATCGCGGTCGAGGGAAACTACGACGACGTCAACAGGCTCTGCGCCGAGCTCGCGAGCGAGCACGGCGACTGGGCGTTCGTCAACGTCAACGTCCGGCCCTACTACTCCGAAGGCTCGAAGACGCTCGCGTTCGAAGTGGCCGAGCAACTCGGCTGGACCACCCCCGACCACGTCGTCGTCCCGATCGCCTCCGGCAGCCAGCTCACGAAGATCCACAAGGGATTCCACGAGCTCGGGCTCGTCGGGCTCGCGGACGGGGGGGACCACGTGCGGATCTCCGGCGCGCAAGCAGCCGGTTGCTCCCCGGTTGCGACTGCCTTCGCTGAGGGCTCTGACGTCGTCCGGCCCGTCCGGCCTGACACGATCGCGAAGTCGCTCGCCATCGGCAACCCCGCGGACGGCTACTACGCGCTCGGTGTCGTGCGCTCGACCGGGGGCGCGATCGGGTCCGTGACCGACGACGAGATCGTCGAGGGTATGCGGCTGCTCGCACGGACCGAGGGGATCTTCGCGGAGACCGCCGGCGGGGTGACGATCGCAACCCTCGCGAAGCTCGCTGCCTCCGGAGTGATCCGCAAGGACGAACGCGTCGTCGCCTACGTCACCGGCACCGGGTTGAAGACCGTCGAAGCCCTCGGCGACTCGGTTGGTCCGTCGGCGGTCATCGAGCCGACTCTCGAAGCATTTGCCGCAATCCAACAGGAAGGACTCATGAGATGAGCGTCTCCGTGCGCATCCCGACCCAGCTTCGTCAGCTCACCGGAGGTGCCGGTGAAGTCGCCGTCGACGGCTCCACCGTGCGCGAGGCGCTCGCGTCGCTCGACACGCTCCATCCGGGCATCGGCGAGCGGCTCCTCGACGACAGTGGGGCGCTGCGCCGGTTCGTCAACCTGTTCCTCGCCGACGAGGACGTCCGGTTCCTCGAAGGCCTCGACACGCCAGTCACGAGCGGCCAGACGCTGTCCGTCGTCCCGGCGGTCGCCGGAGGCTGACGAGCGCGAGCGCGAGCGCCGCCGTGCCGAGCGACGCGCCGAGCGCAGACACGCCGACCCAGCCCGCTTGCGCGTAGAGCACGCCGGACAGTGCGGAGGCAGCAGTTCCCCCGACGAAGTACGAGACCATGTACACCGAGTTGAGCCGCGCGCCGGCGTCCGAGCGGAGCCCGTAGATCACGCTCTGGTTGGTGATCTGCATCCCCTGCGCGCCGACGTCGAGCACCACGATCCCCACGACGAGAGCCACGAGCGAACGGCTCCCGAGGTAAATCAAGAGGAACGACGACGCGAGGCAGGCGGCGGCGAAGACGGTCAGGCGCGGCGTCTGGCCGCGGTCGGCGAGGCGGCCGGCAAGGTTCGCCATCAGCGCCCCGGCAGCCCCCACCAGGCCGAACAGCCCGATACGGTCGACGCTGTAATGGTAGGGCGCTCCTGCGAGCAGGAACGCCAGGCTCGTCCACAGCGTGCTGAAGCACCCCATGCCAAGGGCGCCGAACAGCGCCCGGCGCCGCAGCACCGGCTCGGACCGGATCAGCTCGACGAGTGACGCGAGCAGGCGACGGTAGGCCAGGCTCGTCGTGGGGCGTGCGACGGGCAGACGCGCGCGCAGCGCGAGCGCAGTCACCGCCATGGCTCCCGCGGCGACGTAGAGCAGCACGCGCCAGCTCGAGGCCGCGGCGACGAACCCGGCGACAGTCCGTGCGAGCAGGATCCCGAGCAGAAGGCCGCTCATGACCGTCCCGACGACCCGGCCGCGCTCTCGCGTGGGGGCGAGCGCTGCGGCGAAGGGCACGAGGATCTGGGCCACGACCGCAGTGGCGCCGACGAGGAGCAGCCCGACGAGCAGGAATGCGAACACCGGCGCCGACGCGGCCAGCGCGAGGGCGCCAGCGCACGACAGCGTCATGACGAGAACCAGGCGGCGGCGCTCGAGAAGGTCCGCGAGGGGAAGGATCAGGGCGAGGCCGAGGACGTAGCCGAGCTGGGTCGCGGTCGTGGCGAGCGCTGCGAGGCCCGACGAGACATGGAAGCCCCGGCGCAGGAGAGGCAGCAGCGGTTGCAGGTAGTACAGATTGGCGACCGACACGCCGACCGCGACGGAGAACAGCGCGACGAGGCTGCCGGTGACCGACGACCGTGTGGAATCACGCTCGCCCCGGTCCACCGGGCCGCAGGCTAGCGGCACGACCCGGGTGGGCCGTCCGGCGCCGGACGAGCCCGTCCCCGTGAGCAGCCGATCTTGCACGCCGGCTCGTGGCGTGGTTTGCTATTGGCACTCGACACAGGAGAGTGCCAAAGGCTCGGCGTCGCCGAGCAGCCTAGGGAGGACACCCGAAGATGCCGAAGTTGATCAGCTTCGACGAGCAGGCCCGGAGGGCCCTCGAGCGCGGTATGAACCAGCTTGTGGATGCCGTGAAGGTGACGCTCGGCCCGAAAGGCCGCAACGTCGTGCTTGAGAAGAAATGGGGTGCGCCGACGATCACCAACGACGGCGTCTCCATCGCAAAGGAGATCGACCTCGAGGACCCGTGGGAGCACGTCGGCGCCGAGCTCGTGAAGGAAGTCGCGAAGAAGACCGACGACGTCGCCGGTGACGGGACGACGACAGCGACGGTGCTGGCTGGGTCGCTCGTCCGCGAGGGCCTGCGCAACGTCGCCGCCGGAGCGAACCCGATGTCGATGAAAAAGGGCATCGAGGCAGCGGTCGAGGCAGCGGTCGCCCACCTCAAGTCGATCTCGAAGGAGACCGACTCGAAGGACCAGATCGCCCAGGTCGCATCGATTTCCGCGGCCGACACCGAGATCGGGTCGATGATCGCCGAGGCGATCGACAAGGTCGGCAAGGACGGCGTCATCACCGTCGAGGAGTCCCAGACCTTCGGAATGGAGATGGACCTCGTCGAGGGCATGCGCTTCGACAAGGGCTACATCTCGCCGTACTTCGCGACCGACTCCGAGCGAATGGAGGCCGCTCTCGAGGATGCCTACGTGCTGCTGTTCGGCTCGAAGATCTCTGCCGTGCGCGACCTGCTGCCCGTGCTCGAGAAGGTCATGCAGACCGGCAAGCCTCTCGTCATCATCGCGGAGGACGTCGAGGGTGAGGCACTTGCCACGCTCGTCGTCAACAAGATCCGTGGAACCTTCAAGAGCGCAGCGGTCAAGGCTCCCGGCTTCGGCGAGCGCCGCAAGGCGATGCTCCAGGACATCGCGATCCTGACCGGTGGTCAGGTCGTGACCGAGGATGTCGGTCTGAAGCTCGAGAACGTCACACTCGACCTGCTCGGCCAGGCACGAAAGATCGTCATCACGAAGGACGAGACAACGATCGTCGAGGGTGCCGGCGCCGACGCGGACATCAAGGGCCGCATCAACCAGATCAAGGCCGAGATCGACAACACCGACTCCGACTACGACCGCGAGAAGCTCCAGGAGCGCCTCGCGAAGCTCTCCGGTGGCGTGGCCGTCATCAAGGTCGGCGCTGCGACCGAGGTCGAGCTCAAGGAGAAGAAGCACCGCATCGAAGACGCCGTCTCGACGACGAAGGCGGCGATCGAAGAGGGCGTCGTACCAGGCGGAGGCGTTGCGCTTCTCCGGGCCCAGCAAGCCATCCTCGACTGTGCGGAGAAGCTGGAGGGCGACGAGGCGACGGGCGCGCGGATCGTCGCCAAGGCCGTCGAAGAGCCGCTGAAGCAGATCGCTGTGAATGCCGGCCTCGAGGGCGGGGTGATCGTCGAGAAGGTCCGCAACATGAAGCACGCCTCAGAGGGCCTCAACGCCGCGACCGGCGAGTACGAGGACCTCTTCAAGGCTGGTGTCATCGACGCGGCGAAGGTCACCCGCTCTGCTCTGCAGAACGCGGCCTCGATCGCGGCGCTGTTCATCACGACCGAGGCGGTCGTCGTGGACAAGCCGGAGGAGAAGCCGGCCCCGGCTATGCAGGGTGGCGGGATGGACGACTACTAGAGCCTGCCCCTCGGAGCAGACAGGGCCTCATCGCTGGCCCGATTGGAGTTGCGAGAGCGAGCCGCCGCGAGGCGGCTCGCTCTCGCGTTCGGGCGGCGGGCGGCGGGCGGCGGGCGGCGGGCGGCTCGTAGACTGGCGGCGTGCACGACAACGAGCAGCAGTCGCCTGGTGCGGAGCACGACTCCGACAGTGGGCGCAGCACGAACGAGACGACAGCCAGCCACGGTCCCGACCAGGGCGGTGTGCAGTGGACCGGGTGGAACGTCCTCCACCTGTTCTGCACGGTGCCACCCGGCACGGACGCCGAGGCGATCGAGCTCGCTGTCAAGCAGTGCGAAGCCGACGGCAACCAGGTGGTGACCGTCGCGATGCTCGGCCACAAGGGAGACCTCGGCATCGTCGCGATCGGCCCGTCCGCCCATCGGCTCCGGGCATTCCAGACGGCCCTGCAGCACGCCGGCTGCGTCGTGGCGTACTCCTACGTCTCGCTCACCGAGGTGTCGGAGTATGCGCGCGGCATTCCCGAGCAGATGCGAGAGGCACGCCTGCACCCGGTCCTTCCACCGGAAGGCATGCCGGCGTTCTGCTTCTACCCGATGTCGAAGCGTCGTGCCGGGGACGAGAACTGGTACCGGCTCGACTACGACGAGCGCCTTGCCCTCATGCGTGGCCACGGTGCCGCCGGTCGGAACTTCCACGGTCGGGTCCTCCAGCTGATCACCGGCTCCACCGGACTCGACGACTGGGAGTGGGGTGTCACGTTGTTTGCGACCAGCCTCGACGACGTGAAGGACTGCGTCTACACGATGCGCTTCGACGAGGCGTCGACGCGCTACGCGGAGTTCGGGCCCTTCCTCTCCGGCACGGTCGGACCGCTCCACGAGGTCCTTGGCCTGCTCGGCTTCGACGGGTATGCGATCGGAGCGGGCGACTCGGATGAGGCGCGGTCGTGACGACGACTGCCGGCGCACTGTCCCGGCGCACCGAGATCGCTGGTCGCGGCAGGGCCTGGGCAGACGCGAACGACCCGAGCGGCCGCGTCGGACGGCTCGCGGAGGTGCTCGAGCAGGTCGGGCGGACCGTCGTTGCCTTCTCGGGAGGGGCGGACTCGGCGTTCCTCGCCTTCGTCGCCACCCACGTCCTCGGACCGGACCGGACCCGTTGCGTGACCGCAGACTCGGCCTCACTGGCTCCCGAAGAGCTCGCCGACTGCCGGTCGCTCGCCGAGCAATGGGGCCTGCGGTGGTCCGCCATCGCGACCGCAGAGCTCGAAGACCCCTCCTACGTCGCGAACGACCTCGACCGGTGCTACTACTGCAAGAGCGAGCTGATGACGGTACTCGAACCGATTGCCGAGAGCGACGGGGGAACCGTCGTTCTCGGGGTCAACCTCGACGATCTCGGCGACCACAGACCCGGCCAGCGCGCCGCCGCGGAGCGGGGGGCGGTGTTCCCTCTCGTCGAGGCGGGCTTGACGAAGTCCGACGTGCGTGAGCTCTCGCGCCTCCTCGGACTGCGGACCTGGGACAAGCCGTCAGCTGCGTGCCTCGCGTCGCGGGTGCCCCACGGAACGCCGGTGTCGGTCGAGCTGCTCGGTCAAGTCGCCCGCGGCGAGTCCGCACTGCGCCGCCTCGGCTTTCGCAGCCTACGAGTCCGTCACTACGGCGACGCAGCGCGCCTCGAGGTCGACCTCGCCGACCTCGGCCGCGTCCTGGAGCTACGCGAGCAGATCACAAAGGCCCTCCACGGCGTCGGGTACCGCTACGTCACCGTCGACCTCGACGGCCTCCGGTCGGGCAACGTGTCACGCGCCGCGCTCGCCGACGCCGAGGCGGCTGGCGACCTGTCGGCGCCGCCCGAGCAGTCCGGGGTGGTCCTCGGGAGCACCCGGCGATGAAGGTCCGCGTGCGGCTCGTCTTCCCGGACTCCTTGGTACGGGAGCCGATCATCGCCCGCCTCGTGCGGGACTTCGCAGTCGAGCCGGACATCCGGCGGGCGGGGGTGGAAGAGGACTCGGGCTGGATCGTCTGCGAGCTAGCAGGCGAGCCCGAGCCTGTGCATGCGGCCTTGAAGTGGCTCGGCGATGCGGGCGTGGGCGTCGAGCGCCTCGGTGACGTCGTCGAGAGCTGACCGGCTCCCCGCCTCCTCATCACCCCGTCGTCTTGCCATCCCCCGGGTCGGAGTCGCCCACGTGCCATCCGGTCACAGACGTCGACCGCTTCTCGTAGAAGAGGCAGTCATCCGGGCACCCGAACGGGACGGTCGTGCTCGCACCGAGACGGCATTGCTCGACTCGCTCGCGCGAGCGCACGGTCTGCATGACGTAGTGACGGCAGTCCGCGCGAGCACCCATCGGCGCCATGGTCGCGCATCCGCGACCCGATAGCGTCGCGCGGGTGACGTCCGAGCATCCCGGGAGCCGCGACGCGCTCCGATGGAGCGAGACGCTCGCGGCGATCGCACGGACCGGCATCGGCTTCACGTCGAGCATCTACGAGCGGGAGCGCTTCGAGGAGGTGCTCGCCGTCGCCGGCGACATCGCCGCCCGAGCACGAGGTCCCGGTGGCGAGGACTTTGACGGCAGAGACCAGTCCGTGGACCAGACTGTCCAGGAGTGGCTCGACGCAGTCCGTCCGGGAGTCGCCGGCTACGTGACGCCCCGCCTGTCGGTCGGTGCGATCGTCGGCAACGACGACGGGGAGATCCTCCTCGTACGACGGCGAGACAGCGGGGTGTGGCTCTACCCGACCGGATGGGCCGACGTCGGCTACTCCGCTTCGGAGGTCGCCGTGAAGGAAGTGGCCGAGGAGGCCGGCCTCGACGTCGAGCCCGTGCGCCTCCTCATGGTCCTCGACGGGCTACGGCTTGGCTTCTCCCGACACGCGCTCTACTCGCTCGTCTTCTACTGCCGCCAGACGGGTCCGCAGGTCCCCCTCCGTCCCCACCCGCTCGAGTGCTCGGACGTCGCCTGGTTCGCCCGCAACAAGCTCCCCGACGGCCTAGCTGGCGGACCGCGCTGGGTCGAGCAGGCCTTCGCGGCGATCGACGGCCACGCGGGCGACGTCGACTTCGACCCTCCTCGATTCCCGGTCTGGCGCGCTGCGCCGGACCGGGCAGACCTCGGCTCTGACGGCTAGGAGCGGCGCTTGTCGCGCAGGAAGCGCTCGATCTCTTCCGTCAAGCCCTCGGCCGAAAGCTCGGACCCCACGAACTCTTGCATCTCCTCGAGCCGGGCAACGTAGGCAGCGACTCCCTCGTCCTCCGCGACGAGCTCGTCCATGTGCCGTTCGTACTCGGTCGCCTGCTCCTCCAGCTCGCCCGTCTCGACCGCGCGCCCGGTCACCGTCGAGACGACCCGCACGAGCGCGAGGGCCGCCTTGGCCGAGACGGGCAGGGAGTAGCAGGGGACGCTCGCCCAGATCGAGGTGGTCGGGATCCCGACCGCCGGGAGCGACAGGCCGAGGACGCCGACGATGCCGGTCGGACCTTCGTACTGCGAGGTCGACAAGCCGAGGCTCTCGAGCCGGCCGGGCTGGCTCGACGCTGCGTTGACGGGAACCGGGCGGTCGTGGGTCACCTCGGACAGGTACGCGCCGAGCGTCACGACGTGCTCTGCCCGCAAGGCGCGCGCGACCTCGGCCACGACGGCACAGTAGCCCTGCCAGCGCAGCTGCGGCTCGTGACCTCGGAGGAACACGACGTCTCGACCTCCCGATGGTGCCAGGGCGACCGAGACCGACGTCGACGGCCAGAGGATCTCGCGGCCTGCCCCGCCCTGCGTCAGCGCGACGTCAGGGCGCACCTCCGTGAAGTCGAAGAACTCCTCGGCGTCGATCTCGGCCACCGGCGTGGCGCTCCAGCAGCGAGCAAGGTGCGCGGCTGCCGTCGATGCTGCCTCCCCTGCGTCGTTCCACCCCTCGAAGGCCGCGACCACGATGCTGCGCTCGAGTGCCGGGCGTCGGAGATAGCGGACCAAGCCCGCGCGACCGCCGCGCCGCTTGCGGAGGGACTCGCCGGTACGCAACCACCCTACGCGTCGCCGCTCGACCATCGACCCACCTCCCTACTTTCGAGCCTACCGGTCCACGCGGCAGCAACCCGTCGCGCGCCGGCCCGCGCGCCGGAGACTGCACCTCGGTATGCTCCGCCGATGACCTCCCGAGACCCCGACGAGCAACCCGTCGGTCGCGACCAGGGCAGCCCCCACCGGGACGAGCTCGTCGTCGAGCGCGTCGTCGAGGTGAGCGAGGCACAGGCCGACGCGCTCGGTCGCCTCCTCCCACAGCTCTCGGAGGCGCCCGTGCCGGACCGAGCAGCCCTGTCGGCGATCGCGTCCTCCCCGGGCACGTCGCTCGTGATCGCACGCCTCGGCGAGGACGTCGTCGGATCCCTCACCCTCGTCGTCTTCGCGATCCCGACCGGCCGACGAGCACTCGTCGAGGACGTCGTCGTGGACTCGTCGGTCCGCGGTCGCGGGATCGGCTCCGCCCTCGTGCTCGAGGCACTCCGCATCGCACACGACGCAGGGTGCCGCAACGTCGACCTCACGTCGCGACCGAGCCGGGAGGCGGCGAACCGGCTCTACGCGCGCGCCGGCTTCGTGCGCCGGGACACCAACGTCTGGCGCTACAGCTTCGCCGGCCCGCCGGGCATGCCACTCGATTAGTTCGCTAGCCTAAGGACATGAGCTCGAGCGCAGCCGCAGGCACGTTGAGAGCCGGCGGAAGTCCCGCCGACGACCGGTACAAATGGACAGCGCTGTTCAACGTCACCCTCGGCGTGCTCATGGCGACGATCGACGGCTCGATCACCCTCATCGCCATGCCGGACATCTTCCGCGGGATCCACCTCGACCCGCTCCAGCCGGGTAACAGCTTCTACTTGCTGTGGATGCTGCTCGGGTTCCTCGTGACGACGAGCGTCCTCGTCGTCAACTTCGGCCGGCTCGGCGACATCTACGGGCGGGTCAAGCTCTACAACCTCGGCTTCGTCGTCTACACGGTCTTCTCCCTGCTGCTGAGCGTGACGTGGATGACGGGCCGCTCCGGGGCGATGTTCCTCGTCGTCATGCGCGTCTTCCAGGGAGTCGGGAGCGCACTTTTGATCGCCAACTCCGCCGCGATCCTGACCGACGCGTTTCCCGAGCACCAGCGGGGCATGGCCCTCGGCATCAACAACGTCGCAGGCATCAGCGGCACGTTCATCGGCCTGGTGCTCGGCGGCCTGCTCGCGCCGATCGACTGGCGCCTCGTCTTCCTCATCTCGGTGCCGATCGGCCTGCTCGGTACGATCTGGGCGTACCTCAAGCTCGAAGAGCGCAGTGTGCGGCGTCCCGGGAAGATCGACTGGCCCGGCAACCTCACGTTTGCCCTCGGGCTCATCGGGGTGATGATCGGCCTGACCTATGGGATCGAGCCCTACGGCAGCTCGACGATGGGCTGGACGAGCCCGCGGGTCATCGCAGCCCTGGCTGCCGGCTTGGCCCTGCTCGTGGCGTTCGCCGTCATCGAGACACGCAGCGAGAACCCGATGTTCCGGCTTCCGCTTTTCAAGATCAGAGCTTTCACGGCAGGCAGCCTCTCGACCCTTCTCTCGGGCATCGCGCGTGGCGGGCTCATGTTCATGCTGGTCATCTGGCTGCAGGGAATCTGGCTGCCCGAGCACGGCTACAGCTTCACCCGCACGCCGCTTTGGGCGGGCATCTACATGCTCCCGCTCACGACTGGCTTCTTGCTCGCCGGGCCGATATCCGGCCTGCTCTCCGACCGGTTTGGCTCCCGCCCGTTCGCGACGGGCGGGATGATCATGTCCGCGGCGAGCTTTGCCTTGTTCCTGGAGCTCCCGGTGGACTTCTCCTACACCTGGTTCGCCCTCATCTTGTTGATGAACGGCCTGGCGATGGGTGCGTTCGCCTCGCCCAACCGCGCCGGAGTGATGAACAGCCTTCCGCCGGAGCACCGAGGCGTCGGCGGTGGGATGAACTCGACCTTCCAGAACTCGGCGCAGGTCCTATCCATCGGGATCTTCTTTACCCTCATGATCCTCGGGCTGTCCTCGACGCTCCCCCACGCGCTCACCACCGGGCTCGGGGGCGAGGGCGTGCCTGCCGCGACCGTCACGAGCATCGCCCACCTCCCGCCGGTGTCCATCCTGTTCGCGGCCTTCCTCGGCTACAACCCGATGCAGCACCTGCTCGGCACGTCCGTGCTGTCCAAGCTGTCGGGCGCGCACGCAAGCCTGCTCACCGGACGGACGTTCTTCCCGTCCCTGATCTCTGCTCCCTTCCATTCCGGGCTGCACCAGGCGTTCCTGTTCGCGATCGTCGCGTGCCTCGTGGCGGCTGGCTTCTCCTGGATGCGTGGTGGTCGTTACGTCTACACGGAGCAGGCGACCACGACGCCCGACGGAAAGAGCGCGGTCGCTTCGTCCGAACGAGAGGGGTCGGACGGACCGCCACGACCGTCTCGGGGCGAGCAGGATCCCGAGCCGGTGGCGACCCCCGGGCCCGTGGTCAGCGCGTCGGCCTTCGTGGACACGAGCAAGGACAGGCCGTGATCGACACGCCGCTGCGCCATGCACGGTCGTCTGGCGCCGGGCACACAGCGCACCCGTCTGTCGTGTCACGGGCAAGCCGTCCTAGGATCGCTCGAACGTAGGGCGCAGCAGCGCCGAGCAGGAGGAGGACCGAGAGCGTGGCAGAGAGCGTCACCATCACCGACAACAGGACTGGCCAGTCCATCGAGGTCCCGATCACCGACGGCGGTGTGAGCGCGGCGGAGTGGTCGAAGCTCCTCCCGGGCCTCTGGTTCTACGATCCCGGCTTCTCGAGCACCGCGGAGTGCGAAAGCACGATCACCTACATCGACGGCGACGCGGGGATCCTGCGCTATCGCGGCTACCCCATCGAGCAGCTGGCTGAGCACTCGACCTACCTCGAGGTTGCCTACCTCCTGCTCAACGGCGAGCTCCCGACGGCGGACGAGCTCCGGGCGTGGGAGGAGGAGATCCGGCGGCACACCTTCATCCACGAGAACATGCGAAAGCGCTTTCTCGACGGCTTCCACTACGACGCCCATCCGATGGGCATGCTCGTGTCCGAGATCGCAGCGCTCTCCACCTTCTACCCCGAGGCGAAGAACATCTTCGACCTCGGCCAGCGTCACGAGGACATCGTCCGACTGATCGCGAAGACGCCGACTCTCGCGTCTGCCGCCCACCGGCACAGTGCCGGCATGCCCTTCGTCTACCCCGACAACAGCCTCTCGTTCGCAGAGAACTTCCTGTCGATGATGTGGAAGATGGCCGAGCCCCGCTACGAGGCACACCCGACGCTCGCCCGGGCGATCGACGTGCTCTTCGTCCTCCACGCCGATCACGAGCAGAACTGCTCGACGACGACGATGCGGGTGGTTGGCTCGGCGCACGCCGACCCCTACTCGGCCTGCGCCGCCGCCGCCGCCGCGCTCTACGGTCCACGGCACGGAGGTGCCAACGAAGCCGTGCTGCGGATGCTCACGGCGATCGGCTCCATCGAGAACGTCCCGGACTTCGTGCGCTCGGTCAAGGAGGGCCACGGCCGGCTGCAAGGCTTCGGACACCGCGTCTACAAGAACTACGACCCGCGAGCCAAGATCGTGCGCGAGATCGCCTACCAGGTCTTCGAGGTGACCGGCAAGAACCCGCTCCTCGACATCGCTCTCAAGCTCGAAGAGACGGCCCTCGCAGACGACTACTTCGTCTCGCGCAAGCTCTATCCCAACGTCGACTTCTACTCGGGCCTGATCTACCAGGCCATGGGCTTCCCGGTCGACATGTTCCCGGTCCTGTTCGCTATCCCGCGGACCGCAGGATGGCTCGCCCACTGGACCGAGATGCTCAACGCGAACACCAAGATCGCTCGGCCACGCCAGCTCTACATCGGTCACCCAGAGCGTCCCTACGTCGCAATCGGCGAGCGTTCCTGACGCGAGCGAGCGTTGCGGCGCCTCCTGGCGGCGGTCCGACCTCCATCTCTGGCGCACATGGCGGCGATGCGCTAGACAGATAGTCGACACCAGTCGGAGGGGGTCCGACCGCACGTAGGGGGGGTCCGGGCGATGCCCCGTCGGTCGAGGCCGACGGGGCATCGCCGCGTCCTGCTCGAGCTCAGAACGCGGCGTTCCTCGCCCGAGCGACGGCGAAGCAGGCGACGGCGGCGGCAGCCGAGACGTTCAGCGAGGGGATCGGGCCGACGAGCGGGACGCGGGCGAGCACGTCGCAGCGGTCTCGAGTCAGCCGACCCAACCCCTTGCCCTCCGCTCCGAGGACGAGAGCGACTGGCTCGGTCGCAAGTGCGAGCTGGTGCACGTCGACCTCCCCGCCCTCGTCCAGGCCGACCGACCAGACGCCCTCGCGCCGCAGGAGCTCGAGCGCGGCGCCCACGCCGGGGACGAGAGCGATGGGAAGGTGCTCGATCGCCCCCGCAGCTGCCTTGGCGACCGTCGCGGTGACATGGGCGGAGCGGTGCCTCGGCAGCACGGCGCCCGTCGCTCCGGCACAGAGGGCAGAGCGCAAGATCGCCCCGAGGTTGTGCGGGTCCGTGACGCCGTCGAGCACGACGAGGAAGGGCGGGACGCCACGTCGTCTCTGTGTGAGCATCTCGAGGTCTGCGGCCTCGAGCGGATCGGCCGTCGCTAGCACACCCTGGGGCACCTCGCTCGCCGAGCGCTCCGCGATCTGGGTCGCACCGACCCGGCGGACAGGCGTACCGACGCCGCGTGCGAGGCCGACGATCTCGTCGAGGACTCTCGACGGCTCGCGTCCGTCCGCGACGAGGACCTCGTGCACCCGTCGTCGGCGCGCGAGGAGCAGCTCACGCACAGCTTGACGCCCTTCGACCTGTGCGCCACCGAGACCGCTGTCACCTCGCCGGTGACGTGTCCCCGCCCGCTCGGTCATCCGGACCCCTCTCCGGCGGTGAGCAGGGCGACGGCGACGCAGCCGAGGCCCTCCAGCCTGCCGAGGCTCCCGAGCCCTTCGGGTCGAGTCGCCTTGACGTGGACAGGACCTCCCGCCGAGCGCGACAGGCGAGCCGCCATCTCCGTCGCGACCGGCGCGAGTCGTGGCCGCTCGGCGACGACGGTGCAATCCGCGTTGACGAGCCGCCAGCCAGCGCGTGCTGCGCGTCGCGCGCACTCGGCCAGCAGCAGGAGGCTGTCCGCACCTCGCCATCGCTCGTCGGTATCGGGAAAGTGCGACCCGAGGTCGCCGATGCCCGCACCGCCAAGGATCGCGTCGGCGACCGCGTGGGCGACCGCGTCGGCGTCGCTGTGGCCGACGAGCGGTGGCTCGCCGGGGAAGGCCACGCCCCCGAGCACGAGAGTCCGCGTCGGCGGCTCGAGCACCTCTGCCTGCCCGCCCGGCGTGGACAGGTTCCCGAAGCGATGGACGTCGACGCCGATGCCGATGCGCAGGTCGTTCACGACGATCGTCTCGGCACAGCCTGGGTCGGATCCGCAGTCGAGCCGGCGGCTGTGTCCGCAGGCGCCACCCGACGGGCCAGGTAAGACTCGAGCATGGCGAGATCCGACACGCTCGTGAGCTTGACGTTCTCGACCTCGCCGGCGACCACGACGACGTGCGCTCCGAGCTGCTCGACGAGCCCCGCGTCGTCTGTCGCGTCGGCGCCGACCGCGTGGGCCCGGCGCAGCACCGCGGCCCGGAAGGCCTGGGGGGTCTGCACGGCGACCAGGTCGTCCCGGGTCAAGGTGGCGACCACGCGCTCCTGCTCGACCCGCTTGACCGTGTCGTGGAGCTTGATCCCCGGTATCGCGCCGTCTGCGCCTCGCCGTACCGATTCGACCACGGCAGAGAACAGCTCCCGGCTCGCGAGTGGCCGTGCTGCGTCGTGGACGACCACCACGTCAGCCGACGCGGGAACCGCTGCCAGGCCCGCCCGTACCGATGCCGAGCGCGTCGCACCACCCGCGACGACGAAGTCGGCACGGCCGGCCCACGAGCCGGACTCGAGAGCCGACGGGGGCAGCACGAGCACGACACCGGCGGAGACCGAGCGCGCCGACTCGACCGACCATTCGAGGACGGGCCGTCCTCCGAGCTCCACGAACTGCTTCGGTGCGCCGTAGCGGCGACCTTCGCCACCGGCGACGATGATGCTCCACGTCTCGGGCACGAGAACGCCCAGCCCTACGGCAGGGCGGAGTTCAACCGCTCTTCGGCCTCGGCTTCGCTCACCCCGATCGCGAAGGTCAGCTCGGAGACGAGGATCTGGCGAGCCCGGGTCAGCATCCGCTTTTCCCCTGCCGAGAGACCCTTGTCCTTGTCGCGGATCGAAAGGTTCCGGACGACTTCGGCAACCTGGTAGATGTCGCCGGACTTCAGCTTCTCGACGTGGTTCTTGTAGCGGCGCGACCAGTTCGTCGGCATGCGAGCCTCCTTCTTGCGAAGGACGGCGAACACCTCCTCGACCTCTTCGTCGTTGATTACCTCCCGAAGTCCGACCTCGTCGGTGTTGTCGGCCGGCACCATGAGGGTGAGGTCTCCGTAGGCGAGCCGCAGGACCAGGTACTCTCGCTTCTCGCCGAACGCCTCGCGAACTTCTCGCTTCTCGACGACCGCTGCGCCGTGGTGGGGATAGACGACCTTGTCGCCGACGTCGAACACAGATCAGCTCCTCGAAGGGCTCAACGATTGGACGCGCCGAGAGTTGCAAGACGACGCGAGCACACGTCCGCTACGACAGCGGGCAGCGCTATTCTACCGGCTCCGTGAGCAGTGCCACGGACGGCTCTCGGTGCTCAGCTGTAGCGGTCGAGGATGCTCGTCTCGGCAAGGCGCGCAATGCCTTCCTTGACGCGGCGAGCCTGCTCCGGGTCGATGCCGCCGACATCCGCAAGCTCCCTCTCCGAGGCCCGCACGAGCCCGTAGAGGTCGCCGAACCTCTCGACGAGTAGCGACGCCGTAGCGCTCGAGAGCTGTGGCACACGCTTCAACAGGCGGAGCCCACGGGGCACGAGCAGGTCGTCGAGGCCCGGCGGGCTCACGCCGGGGACCGCGAACACTTCGACGACCCGTTCGAGGCCGAGCAGGTCGCTCGTCGGGAGGCGCGACAGCGCGGCGATCGCTTCGTCGCAGCAGGCACCGCCGAGAGCGCCACGGTAGTCGTCGGCAACGAGTCGCAGCTCGTCGCTGACGCCGAGGATGAGCTCGGCCAGCTGGAGCCTGAGCAGCTTGCCGTGCCCGCCCAGCTCGTCGAGGAGCTCTGCGATCTCTGCCCCGACGCGGGTCACCATCTCGGCGCGCTGCAGCACCGACGCGACGTCGCGAACGGTGACGACGTCTTCGATCTCCGAGGCCGTGAGCGCAGAGGTCACCTCGTCGAGCCGGGCGCGAAACCGATCCAGGGTCTGGAGGAGGTGGTTTGCCCGACCGACGACCATGTCGGTCGGGCGGAGCTGGCGCTTGACGTCCCCTCGATACAAAGTGATCGTCCCCATCTCCTCCGAGACGGCCACGACCTGGACGTCGACACAGCGCGCGACGCGCTCGGCCGTACGGTGGCGGGTCCCGGTCTCCGAGGTGCGAGCCGACGGGTCCGGGACGAGGTGGACGTTGGCCCACGCGATCCGATCGCCGGTGCGGTCGAGGACGATCGCACCGTCCATCTTCGCGAGCTCCGAGAGCCGTTGCGGGCTCATCTCTGCGTCGATGTGGAACCCGCCCGAGCAGATCTCGAGCACGTCGGGACCATCGCCGAGGACGATCAGCGCGCCCATGCGCGCCCGCAGCACCCGGTCCAACCCCTCGCGCAAGGCCGTGCCAGGCACCACCTGGGCGAGGAGCTCACCGAGCGAGGCATCGTCCGGCGCGCTCACGCTCGCATCGTAGCCAAGGGTGGCGTCGTACCGGCGGGGCGGGGCGGGGCTCGCGGCAAGACACGGGCGAGCACTCCGCAACCTTCTCCGGCCGTCGCGACCGATCGAGGGCGGTCCGGACCATGGTCGAGAGGTTCGCCGTCAGATGACGGTCTTCGTGTTCGACAGGACGGGCCGTCGCGACTCCGATCGACTCAGCCGATCCCGGTCGCCTGCTCCCACGACCCGGTCACGTGGCCGCTCTCACCCGCGCCGGGCGCCGACTGTCGACCAACGAGGCCGCGCCGGGTTGATCCCGACAGTCGGAGCCTTTCGAGGCGATGGCCTGGAAGGGCGCGCTAACGCGCGTCGGCACGCGGCACCAAGCCGAGAATGCTGACTGCCTCCGCGAGCGTCGCGGCACGCACCACGGATAGTGCACCGGAGGGATCGGGTGCAGATCGCGGCACGCACGCACGCGTGAAGCCGAGGCGGGCTGCCTCGTCGAGCCGCCGGTCGGTATGGACGACCTGGCGCAGCTCCCCTCCCAGCCCGACCTCGCCGCACGCGACGAGGTCTGCACCGAGAGCGATGCCCGTGAGAGCCGAGACGAGAGCGACGCCGAGGCCGAGGTCGAGCGCCGGCTCACTGACCTTCACGCCGCCGACGACGGACGCGAACACGTCCATCGACGCGAGACTGCACCCGACACGCTGCTCGAGCACGGCGATCGCGAGCGCGAGCCGGCCGGACGGGATGCCCTGGGCAGAGCGCCTCGGTGTCGCAAGCGAGCTCCGGGCGACGAGGGCCTGGAGCTCGACGAGGACCGGCCGCCGCCCCTCGAGGACCGGCACGACCACGCTCCCGGCGATGCCGGGCCGCCGGTCACCGAGTAGCAACCTGCTCGGATCGTCCACGCCTTCGAGGCCGTGCGCCGTCATCTCGAACACGCCGAGCTCGCCGGTCGGCCCGAAGCGGTGCTTCGCGACCGACAAGACGCGCAGCGAGTGGTGCCGCTCCCCGTCGAAGCTGCACACGGTATCGACGAGATGCTCGAGGACCCGGGGCCCAGCGAGGGCCCCTTCCTTCGTGACGTGACCGACGAGGATTGTCGCCACCCGCGCCCTCTTCGCGTGCTCGACCAGCTGTGCGGCGCACTCGCGCACCTGGGTCACGCTGCCTCCGCTCGAGGCGATCGAAGGGTCGGCGAGTGCCTGGATCGAGTCGACGACGAGGAGATCCGGATCGAACGCAGCGGCAGCGTCGAGCGCGGCCGGCAAGGACGTCGTCGCGACGATCGCCACCCCGTCGACCGCGGCACCGAGCCGCTCGGCGCGCCGCCGCACCTGCTCCGGCGACTCCTCAGCAGCGACGATCAGTGCCCGGCCACCCCGGCGCGCCCAAGCGGCAGCCAGCTGGAGGAGCAACGTCGACTTGCCGATCCCCGGCTCGCCCCCGACGAGGGTGACTGACCCGGGAACCAGGCCTCCCGCGAGGGACCGGTCGAGCTCGGCGATCCCTGTCGAACGAGGCATGCCCGCCTCCACCGAGACGTCACGAAGTGCGACCGCCTCTGCCCGCGGTCGCGTGGCGCTCGCCGAGCCGAAGCTGCGACTCGGAGCGGGATCGACGCGCTCTTCGACGAGAGAGTTCCACTCCCCACACTGCGGGCACCGGCCAGCCCAGCGCAGCTGGACGGACTGGCAAGCCCGGCACCGATGGACCGTCCGCTCTCGCACGGGGCGCAGACTACGCCCCGGCTATGACAGTGACCCGACTAGGAGTCGGCTCCCGCTCCGGCGAGCTCGACAGGCGGAGGCTCCAGGCCCTCGATGGACCGGAAGACCACCTGGTCACCCTCGGCGTCGACGACGATCGTCTCGCCGACACGGAACTCCTTCCAGAGGATCTTCTCCGACAGCGGGTCCTCGACGAGCTGCTGGATCGCACGACGCAGCGGCCGCGCCCCGAGAGCCGGCTCGTAGCCCTTCTTCGCGATGAGCTCCTTCGCCGCGATCGTGAGCTCTAGCCCGATGCCCTGCTTGTCGAGCTGCTCGCGCACGCGCTTGATCATGAGGTCGACGATCTCGGTGACCTCATGGAGCTGCAGCTCGTGGAAGACGATGACCTCGTCGATACGGTTCAAGAACTCCGGTCGGAAGTGGCCCTTCAAGGCCTCCTGCACCTTGGTCTTCATCCGCTCGTAGGTGACCGCCTCGGTCGTCTTCGAGAAGCCAACCGACACCTTGCGCAAGTCGGCAGTCCCGAGGTTCGACGTCATGATGAGGACCGTGTTCTTGAAGTCGACCGTCCGGCCCTGGGCGTCGGTGAGCCGACCGTCTTCGAGGATCTGGAGCAAGGCGTTGAACACGTCCGGGTGTGCCTTCTCGACCTCGTCGAACAGCACGACGGCGAACGGCTTGCGCCGTACCGCTTCGGTGAGCTGCCCGCCCTCTTCGTAGCCGACGTAGCCGGGGGGTGAGCCGACCAGGCGGGAGACGGTGTGCTTCTCCATGTACTCGCTCATGTCCAGCTGGATGAGCGCGCTCTCGTCGCCGAAGAGGAACGACGCGAGGGACTTGGCGAGCTCCGTCTTGCCCACGCCGGTCGGGCCGAGGAAGATGAACGAGCCGCTCGGTCGCTTCGGGTCCTTGAGACCTGCCCGCGTCCTCCTGATCGCCCGCGAGAGCGCCTTCACGGCGTCCTCCTGGCCGATGATCCTCTTGTGGAGCTCGTCCTCCATGCGAAGCAGCTTCGAGGTCTCCTCTTCGGTGAGCTTGTAGACCGGGATCCCCGTCCAGTTGGCGAGCACCTCGGCGATGACGTCCTCGTCGACGACGTCGAAGAGCTCGACGCCTTCGGACCGCCACTCCTGCTCCATCGCAGTCTTGCGCTCGAGCTTCGACATCTCTTGGTCCGCGAGCCTCTTCGCCTGCTCGAAGTTCTGCTTTTCGAGCGCGGAATCCTTCTCGAGGCGGATCCTGCTGATCTCCTCCTCGAGCTTGCGGTGCTCAGGCGGGGTCGCCATACGCCGTATCCGCAGACGGCTCCCGGCCTCGTCGATGAGGTCGATCGCCTTGTCCGGCAGGTAGCGATCCGAGATGTAGCGGTCGGCCAGGTTTGCCGCCGCGACGAGGGCCTGGTCGGTGATCGTCACCTGATGGTGCTGCTCGTAACGGTCGCGCAGGCCCATGAGGATCTCGATCGTGTGCGCGAGAGACGGCTCTTCCACCTTGATCGGCTGGAAGCGTCGCTCAAGCGCGGCGTCCTTCTCGAGGTGCTTGCGGTACTCGTCGAGCGTCGTCGCGCCGATCGTCTGCAGCTCGCCGCGGGCGAGCATCGGCTTGAGGATCGAGGCTGCGTCGATCGCACCTTCGGCTGCCCCCGCCCCGACGAGCGTGTGCAGCTCGTCGATGAAAAGGATCGTGTCGCCGCGCGTGCGGATCTCCTTGAGGACCTTCTTCAGCCGCTCCTCGAAGTCGCCGCGGTACCTGCTTCCGGCGACGAGTGCACCGAGGTCGAGGGTGTACAGCTGCTTGCCCTTCAGCGTCTCGGGCACGTCGTTCGCGACGATCTGCTGCGAGAGCCCCTCGACGATCGCCGTCTTGCCGACCCCGGGCTCGCCGATCAGCACGGGGTTGTTCTTCGTGCGCCGGGAGAGCACCTGCATGAGTCGCTCGATCTCGCGATCACGGCCGATGACGGGGTCGAGCTTGTGCTCCCGCGCCAGCTGGGTCAGGTTCCTCCCGAACTGGTCGAGCACAGGTGAGCCGGCCGGTGTCTCCTGCCCCGACGATCCACCCGTGCCGGCGCTTGCCGTCTCTCGCCCTTGGTAGCCCGAGAGCAGCTGGATCACCTGCTGGCGAACGCGGGGCAGGTCGGCGCCGAGGCTCTGCAGCACTTGGGCTGCGACACCCTCGCCCTCGCGCACCAGGCCGAGCAGCATGTGCTCGGTGCCGATGTAGTTGTGACCGAGCTGGAGAGCCTCGCGCAACGACAGCTCGAGGACCTTCTTTGCCCGCGGCGTGAACGGTGGCGAGCCCGTCGGCGCCGAACCTGCTGGTCCGATCGTCTCCTCGACCTTCTCGCGCACCGCCTCTAGCGAGATCCCGAGGGACTCGAGGGCCTTGGCCGCAAGACCCTCACCCTCGTGGATCAGGCCCAGCAATATGTGCTCGGTCCCTATGAAGCTGTGGTTCAACAGGCGCGCTTCTTCTTGCGCCAGGACCAGCACCCTGCGTGCCCGATCAGTAAATCGCTCGAACAACTCGGACTCCCTCGACGGCTCTGCCTGGGCGACAGTCTATCGAGCGGGTCCCTCGACCTGGCACCGCCACGCTGCGGCCCGTGTCGCGTCGCCGACCGCCCCGTTGCACGACCCTGACCTGGGCATTGCTCGATCCCAGCGAGCGTGGCGTATCGTGCAGTCAGTGAACGCGCCGGATCTCTTCGCGCTCGCGGTGCCCGACGCCGAGCTTGCCAGGATCGAGTCCTGCCTGCATCGCGTCGTCGAGCTCGGCGACCCCTTTCTCGACCAGATCACGACCCACCTGATCGACGCGGGCGGGAAGCGACTGCGTCCTGCGTTGACCGTCGCGTCCGCGTCGCTCGGCGCGACGGCCAGGGACTGGACTGACGCGACCGAGGAGACCCTTCTCGGAGGCGTCGCCGTCGAGCTGGTCCACCTTGCGTCGCTCTACCACGACGACGTCATGGACGAGGCGACGCGCCGACGCAACGTCGTCAGCGTCAATGCTCGATGGGGCAATCTCCTCGCAATCGTCGCAGGTGACTTCCTCCTCGCCCGCTCCGCCGAGATCGCGGCGAGCCTCGGCAACGAGGTTGCCGGCCTGCTCGCGTCGACGCTCGCCCGGCTCTGCAAGGGCCAGGTCGCCGAGGTGCGCGCTGCCTACCAGATCGACCGGACCGAGCAGGAGTACATCGGAGCGATCGCCGACAAGACGGCGGCACTTATGTCGACTGCCTGCCGGATCGGTGCGATCACGGCATCGCTCACGTCCGAGCAGGTCGAGATCGTCACGACGTTCGGCGAGTGCCTCGGGATGGTCTTTCAGATACGAGACGACGTGCTCGACGTGCTCGCCTCCGAACAGGAGCTGGGCAAGCCCCCGGGACAAGACCTCGCCGAGGGCATCTACACCCTGCCGGTCCAGCGGGCCCTCCAGGACCGCGGGACCGGTCCCGCTCTGCGCGAGCTGCTGGGCCGCCCCCTCGGTCCCGACGAGGTCACCGAGGCACGCACGATCGTGGCGAGCTCGCCAGGCATCGCCGACGCTGCCGTCGTCGCCCGCGACTACGCGATCGACGCAATCGACGCGGCCCGAAGCCTCGGAGACGGCCCAGTGCCGTCTGCCCTGGTCCAGCTCGCAGCCAGCCTTCTCGAAGACCTAGAGCGCTCGACCCGCGCGCTCGCCAGCTAACGGGCGCCGAGCCACCCGCTCGGCGCCTCCAGGACCTCGTCGACCTCGACGCCGCCGGCCCACGATGGCTCGTGCAGATCGAGCACCTGGTGGCCGCGACCCACCCGAAGGCGCCCAACCGCGACGCTCCTGCTCGTGGGGTCTGCTCTCAAGGGGTCCGTGCTCAAGGGGTCCGCGAGCTCGTCTCGAGGGGTGCACCCGTCAACCGGGGCGGCGATAGTGGCCGCGCGCCGCGACCCCCTACCGACGCGTCAGTCGGTGCCGTCCGGGCTGCCTTCGTCGGCGCGTTGAGCGGGGCGCAGGGCGGGGAACAACAGGACCTCCCGGATCGACGCCGCGTCCGCGAGCAGCATCACGAGACGGTCGACCCCGATCCCGAGACCTCCCGTCGGTGGCATGCCGTGCTCGAGGGCCCGGAGGAACTCCTCGTCGACGACCATGGCCTCGTCGTCGCCAGCGGCGCGCTCCAGCGCCTGCGCCTCGAGGCGGCGGCGCTGCTCGTCGGGATCCGCCAGCTCGGAGAACGCATTTCCGAGCTCGCGCCCGGCGACGACCGGCTCGAACCGCTCGACGTAACCCGGCTTCGTGCGATGGTCCCGGGCGAGTGGCGACACCTCGAGCGGATAGTCCATCACGATGACCGGTCCCCACAGATCGGACTCGGTCGTCTTTTCGTAGATCTCGAGCATGATCTTGCCTGGTCCGTCCGCCGGGGACACCGCGACGCCGAGATCGGCTGCGGCGCGGGCGATCTCGGCGCGCCCGAGCCCGAGGTGCACCGCACGTCCCGTCGACTCCTCGATCAGCTCTGCCATCGTCGCCCGCCGCCACGGAGGTGTGAGGTCGAGCTCTCTTTCCTGGTAGACGAGGTGTGTCGTGCCCAGCGTCGCAAGCGCGACGCCGGCGACGAGCTGCTCGGTGAGGTCCATCATGTCGGTGTAGTCGGCATAGGCCTGGTAGATCTCGACACTGGTGAACTCGGGGTTGTGCCGAGGCGAGATCCCTTCGTTGCGGAAGATCCGCCCGAGCTCGTAGACCCGCTCGAAACCGCCGATCACGAGCCGCTTCAGGTGGAGCTCGGTCGCGATGCGCAGGTAGAAGTCTGCGTGCAGCGCGTTGTAATGGGTCACGAACGGCCTCGCGAGCGCTCCGCCGGGGATCGGGTGCAGCACCGGCGTCTCGACCTCGACAAAGCCACGCTCGTCGAGAAGGCGCCGTAGCGCTGCAACCGCACGCGACCTCAACAGGAAGGTCTCCCGGACACCGTCGTTGGCCCAGAGGTCGACCTCTCTCTGGCGGTACCGCACGTCCGGGTCGTGCACCCCGCGCCACTTGTCGCCGAAGCCGTGCCGGGCCCGTGCGAGCAGCGACCACGTCGCGACCTGCACCGAGAGCTCGCCCCGACGCGTGCGGACGACCTCGCCGGTCACACCGACCCAGTCGCCGAGGGAAAGCCTGGTCAGCTCTTCGAACCGTTCCGTCGTCGACGCGACCGCGAAGAGCTGGACGGTCCCGCTCCAATCCCGCAGCTCGGCGAACGCGACCTTTCCCTGCGGGCGGGTCAGCATCAACCGTCCGGCGACGGAGACGACGTGACCGGACCCGGTGCCGGGCTCCAGGCGCTCGTGGCCCGCAGCGACCGACGCCGCCGGCACCGTCCCAGGGAAGCGGTAGGGAACGTCTCCTCGGTCAGGGCTCACCGCGCACCCGTGCGCAAGGACAGCGCGCCCGCGTTCCGCGCGAAGACGAGACGAAGACCGTGGAGCGTCAACCAGGGCTCGTGATGGGACACGATCTTTGCGAACGGGACGACGAGGCCCGCGAGGCCACCTGTCGCGATGACCGTGGCCTCGCCGAGCTCGGCCTGCATTCTCGTGCACAGGCCCTCGACCAGGGACGCGTAGCCGAAGACCGCCCCCGACTGCATCGACTGGACGGGCGTCCGTCCAATGACCGCCTCCGGAGCGACGAGCTCGACGCGCCGCAGGGCGGCTGCGTGCTCGAATAGCGCGTTCATCGAGATCTCGATGCCCGGGACGATCGCACCACCGAGGTACTCCCCGGCTGCGGAGATAGCGTCGAAGGTGGTCGCCGTGCCGAGGTCGACGACGATCGCCGGACCCCCGAACAGGTCGAGCGCCGCCACCGCGTTCACGACACGATCGGCACCGACCTCACGTGGATCGTCGTACAAGATGGGCATGCCCACCTGAACGCCGGGACCGACCACGACGACCGGGACGTCGAACCACGTGGCGACCATCTGGCGCAAGGCGGCGGTGACGGCCGGCACGGACGACGACACGGCGATACCGTCGACCACGCCAAAAGAGCCTTCGGCGACGCCGCTCGGCGCGACCCGCGCAGAGCTCGTGGACCCGCTCACCCCCAAGCCGGCGAGGCGCAGGAGTCCGTCGAGGAGAAGCGCGTGCTCGTCTGCCGTACGGTCGGCCACCGTGGCGACGCGCCAGCTCTGGACGAGACCGGGAAGCTCACCGGCACGGCGTTCCGCTCGAGCAGCTGTAGGCCCGAGGGCGTCGTCGAACACGCCAACCACCGTCTGTGTATTGCCGACGTCGAGAGCGAGCAGCATGGCGTACTGGTCTACCCGATGGGACGGGCACCTGCAGGCGGCTTACGCCGACAGGTGGCGCCGGCAGCCGACGAGCGATGTCACGACGCGCTCACGAAGAGCGACGCAGCTCCACCCGGCGAACCAGCTGGACGATCGCTGCGTCACCTCCGAAGGCGTCTCGCCAGTCGACCGGTACCCGAGCGGGGTCGAGGTCTTCGAGGGGTGCGAGGACGAATGCACGCTCTCGCATCCGCGGGTGCGGCACGACCAGCTCGTCGTCTTCGATCAGCTCGTCGCCGATGAGTAGGACGTCCACGTCGAGGGTCCGGGCGCCCCAACGCTCCGCTCGTGTCCGACCGGCCCTGGCCTCGAGGTCGCGGGTCGCGGCGAGGAGCGCGTGGGGGGCGAGGTCTGTCTCGAGGCTCACGACGCAGTTGAGGTAGGGTCCCTGGCCCAAAGGTCCGCCGACTGGCGCCGTCTCGTAGACCGGCGAGCACTCGAGATCGGGGTCGAGGCGTCGGAGACCCTCCAGGGCGCTCGCGATGAAACCGGCCCGGTCTCCGAGGTTCGATCCGAGGCCAAGGAAGACGCGCACGACCTAGCTCGCCGCTTCGCGCCCGGGTCTGCGGCGCCTCGTGATCCGGACGCCGACACTCGCGACGTCGACGGGTATCGGCGGCCGCAGCTTGCGCACGACGACCGTCACGACGGCGACACGCCCGTCGGCGAGGACGCGGCGTGCGATCGACTCTGCGAGCGACTCGAGCAGCTGGTGGTGCTCGCCGGACACCACGGCCCCGACGTCGACGGCGACGCTCCCGTAATCGACGGTCGCCGCGAGATCGTCAGTACGCGCGGCCGGTCCGAGGTCGGTCTCGAGCACAAGGTCCACTTCGAACGGTTGGGGCTGGTCCTGCTCGCTCGCCAGAGCTCCGTGGACACCGAGCGCGCGGAGCCCCCGGATCTCGATGCTGTCGCTCACGTGTGGCTTTCCGGCGCGCCGGTCGGTCGCGTCGTGCGCTCGCGCCGAACGCGCGGCGTCGAGGCGCCGCTCGGCGCGAGAGCAGAGCGGATCGCGGGTGAACCCTGTTCGGCCGAGGCCTCAGCTGGGGCCCCATGGATAGCGGACGGGGCGTCGTGGTCGGACCGGACGACCGACAGGGCACGGCCTTCCGCAGTTGTCCGGGAAGCTCGGCGAGTCACGACACCGGTGACAGGCTTGCCGACAACGTCGAGCTCACCAGGAGCTGTCCGTGCAGCAGGAGCAGCCGGAGCTGTCCGTGCAGCAGGAGCCGGCGGCGGCAGCTGCGCCGCGAGACCGACGATGGAGCGCCCGGCCGACCCGAGCTGCCGACGGACGAGCTGTTCGACGGCGTAGATCGCCCGCGGTGCATCAGGCAAGAGACCACACCAGCAGAGGAACCCCGCCGCGACTCCGGCAACTCGCTCGCTCAGCTCGTCCTGGTGGAGCAGTATGCACTCGTCGTCGCGGAGCCACCCGAGCATCGCCGGGTACAGCGCCACAAGCACGCCCCTGACGTCGTCCTTCGGTGGCAAGCCAAAGTGCACAGCAGGAAGGCCCAGCTCTTCGTAGGCACGGAGGTTGTGCTGGGACGGGAGCAGGGACACGACGCGCGTGAACCCCTGTGCCTCGAGCCAGAGGATCTCCTCGTGGCGGCGCACCTTACGGTGGTTCGGAGCGTAGCCGCCGGGTCGCTCGCTCACTGCGAGGCGGCCGCGCACGATCCACGCGAAGTTGCGCGGGGCGATGCCCTCCGCCCACCGACCCTTCAACACGGTCGCAGCCTCGCCGGATCGCTCCCGGGGGGCTCGGCGGGACCAGTTTTCGAGTCGAATGTCGCTGCCCCGACGGGATCGGCGACGAGCCGCAGACCCTGGACGGTCGCTCGGACGTCGTGCACCCGGACCATGGCGACGCCCGCCGCCGCGGCCCACACGGCCGCTGCCAGCGAGCCTTCGAGCCGCTCCTCCGGCGGCAGTGGCGGATCGTCGGCCGCGAGGACCCGGCCGATAAAGCTCTTCCGGCTGACGCCGACGAGCACCGGCGTGCCGAGCGCGACGAGGTCGGGCAGAGCCCGCAACAGGGCAAGGTTGTGCACGACGGTCTTGCCGAACCCGATGCCGGGATCGACATAGACCTCCTCGACCCCGCAGCGTCGCGCCTCCAGCGCGCCGCGGACCAGGCTCGCGTGGACCTCGCCGACGACGTCGTCGTAACGCGGGTCGTCCTGCATGTCGGCCGGCGTCCCGCGCATGTGCATGACCACGAAGCCGGCTCCGACCCGTGCGGCGCACTCGACCAAACGGTTCGACTCGTCGTTCAGAAGCGTCGCACCATGACCGAGAGCAGCACGGGCGACCGCCGCCTTGGTCGTGTCGATCGAGACGCGCACGTGAGGGGCGAGACCCTCGACGACCGGGATCACCCGGCGGAGCTCCTCTCGCTCGTCGACCGGCTTCGCACCGGGCCGGGTGGACTCCCCACCCACGTCGACAACGTCGGCACCCTCGGAGACAAGCTGCAAGCCGTGCGCGATCGCAGCGTCGGCGTCGAAATACCGACCGCCATCGAAGAACGAATCAGGCGTGACGTTCACCACACCCATCGTTCGAGGCATCACACATCCAGACTAGGCGGCAGAGGCCCCGTGGCCGCTGCACCAGGCAACGCCGGTGGCCGGCCGAGACGCTCCCGCCGCAGGCGAGGAGAGGCTCGGGCGAGAGTGCCCGTTCACCGAGCTCCGCGGACGAAGGCCATGGCCTCGGCGCGCGTCGCCGGATCGCTGCGGAACAGCCCGCGGACCGCCGACGTGATCGTGACGGCGCCGGGCTTGCGGACTCCTCGCATTGCCATGCAGAGATGCTCCGCCTCGATGACGACGAGGGTCCCGCGAGGATGCAGGGTCCGCTCGATCGAGTTGGCGATCGCCGTGGTCATCCGCTCCTGGACCTGGAGACTGCGGGCATGTGCCTCGACGAGGCGAGCGAGCTTCGACAGGCCGGTGATGGCGCCTGTGGCGTTGGGCACATAGGCCACGTGTGCCTTCCCGACGAACGGCACCAGATGGTGCTCGCAGAGCGACGTGAAAGAAATGTCCCGGACCATCACCATCTCGTCGTGGTCGGCGGTGAAGACCGTCGCCAGGTGGCCGTCGGCGTCCTCGTCCATCCCCGCGAGCAGTTCGACGAACATCGACGCGACCCGGCGGGGGGTCTCGAGCAGCCCGTCCCGGTCGGGGTCCTCGCCCACCGCGGCGAGAAGCTCGCGCACCGCGGCAGCCGCTCGCTCGAGGTCGACCCTGTGACGCGTGTCATCCGTCACGCCGGCACGACTCCGGCGGGGTGCGCGAGACGGATGTCGGGGAGGTTGCGCCACCGCTCGGCCACGTCGAGGCCGTAACCGACGACGAACTCGGGCGGGATCTCGAAGCCGGTGTAGGCAACTCGCGTGCTCGTGCGCTGCTGGCCCCGCTTGACGAGCAGGGCACAGATCTCGAGGCTCGCCGGTCCACGCGCCACGAGACCCTTGTGGAGGTACGAGAGCGTAAGCCCGCTGTCCACGATGTCCTCGACGACTATGACGTGCCGTCCGGACAGGTCGGCGTCGAGGTCCTTCACGATCCGGACGATCCCGCTCGTCTTGGTCGCCGCCCCGTACGACGACACTGCCATGAAGTCCATCTCCACAGGAAGGCAGATCGCGCGTGCCAAGTCCGCCATGAATACGAAGGCGCCCTTCAAGATGCCGACGAGAAGCGGGGGGCGCCCCGCATAGTCACGCGATATCTCCGCAGCGAGCTCACCGATCCTCGAGGTGATCTCGCCCTCGGTGATCAAGACGTCACCGAGGACCAAGCCGTCCGGCGCACCGGCGCAAGGCCATCGACCGTCGGGCTCGTCGGGCTCGCTCACCTGCTCGACCTTAGCCGTGCCAGGAGCGCACCAGCCGGCCCTGAGAGCGGCGGACGCGGTGCCCGCCCGAGATCTCGCAGGCGGTCGCCGACCCCCGGGCCACCGCGAGAACACGTTCGACTGCCGCGGCGTCCGGCGGGTGGCCGTCGTCGGAGAACGACCGGAGCCAGCGGCGGACAGCGCGGCGCGCGAGCGCGACCGGGGCCGCGGCAAGCGCTCGCGCGTCGGTCGGATCGATCTCGAACGCAAGCTGCTCGATGAGATCGGCGTCGTCTGCGAGAAGTTCCGCTTGACGAGCGATGACGGGTCCGACGTCTCGGCGAGCGATCTCTGCCGCGAGCGGGAGCAACTCGTGGCGGAGGCGGTTCCGCTGGTAGGCGGGATCCTCGTTGGAGGGATCCGAGACGACCTCGAAGCCGAGGCGAGAGACGAGAGCGACGGTCTCCGACCTGCGCAACGCGAGGATCGGGTGACGGTGACCGGACCGCATGCCCGCGAGCCCGTCGACGCCGGCACCGCGTAGCAGATTGACCAGGACAGTCTCGGCCTGGTCGTCCACGGTGTGCCCGGTCGCGACGTCAGGTGGGAGGGCTGCGAAGCGAGCCTTGCGCGCTCGCGCTTCGAGATTGGGCCCAGGTGGGCACGCGACGCGCATGGACACGAAGCGTGCCCGTAGCCGACGCGCGGCCACAGCGACGACCTCGGCCTCGGACGCCGAGCCAGGTCTCAATGCGTGGTCAACATGGTATGCGGTGACGTCGCATCCTGCCGCGACGGCGAGGACGAGCAGCGCGAGAGAGTCCGCCCCGCCCGACACAGCGCACGCGAGGGGAGCTCCTCTCGTCGGGAACGTGCAGCGCTCGAGGAGCGGCACCACGAGGTCGGAAAGAACCGGCCCGGCCGGGAAGGACCGGGTGCTCCCGTCAGACACGCGCCGGCGCGACTCCGCCAGCCCGCGCGATCCACCGCTCCGGCTCCCTGATCTCCTCGAGTGAGGGGAGCATCTCCGCGCTGGACCACACCGTGGCGAGCAGGTCGTCGCCACCGTCGGCCCGGACCCGCTCGACGAAGTGCTCACCTTGGGCGTACTGCCGCATCTTCGCCTCGATCCCGACGATCTGCTGGACGGCGCGCGCGAGGCCGGACACGCTCTCACGCCTCTCACGCAACGTCTCGGCGAACCGACGTGCCCCCGGAATCAGCTCCGACCCGGCGAGGGCCATGACGACGTCGCCGTGGCCCTCCAGGAGGCTCATCAGAGCCTGCGCCTCGCGCAACATCTCGAGCTGCTCGGATGACGCGATCAGACCCACCACGCCGCCCTCTGCCAACGGGTTGCGCCCGGCACGGATCTCCGACGCCGCTCGCTGCAGGCTCTCGAGGACGACACGTCCGTCAGGGGTCGCGAACGACATGCCGCGTTCGACGAGTCCGAGAAAGTGCTCTCGCAACCAGGGCACGCCGGTGAACTGCATCCGGTGCGTCACCTCGTGGACGGCAATCCAGAGCCGGAACTCGCGCGGAGCAAAGCCGTGGCGACGCTCGAGCTCGAGCACGTTCGGACCGACGTAGTAGACGATGTCACCGTCGCCGGAGCCGTCCACGGGCAGCAAGTCGTACTGACCGAGCACACGACCCGACATCCATGCGAGCAGGACCCCTACCTCCACCCCCGAAGCAGCCCTGCTCGCAGGACTGAGCGCGCGTCGAGACCGTGCCGACCCAGTCGCCAACCGCTCGCCGAGCGGGTGCAGGAGCTGCTGGAAGGATGCGATGTTGGCGGTGACCCACCCTCCCCGGTCCGTCACGACGGCCCGCGCCGGGCCACGGCTCGACCGCAACCCCGTGAGCTCGGTGACGATCGCTTCCGCATGCTCGGTCGCCTCTGCGAAGTCGGCTGCGAGCCGGGCCGCGACGTGCTCGTCGAGTGGACGGACACGCCAGAGGAGCTGGCGCGCGACCCGCTCAGCGACATCCCACGCGACGACCTCTCCTGCATGTGCGTGCGACCGATGCGTCATCAGGGGAGAGCCTACGCCCCCGATCGGCACGACTCGCGTGCAGAGCACCGCCCGGCGGGGCTGCACCCGCGCAAGGCGACCTGGTCTCAGGCTGGTGGCGCTCCTCCCGTCAGCCTCTCGTGGTCGATCAGCTCCGCGATCCTGTCGCGTAGCTGTGTCGGCACGCGATCCTTGCAGCGGTCGGCGATGACGCGACGGAGCTCGGCCTCGAAGTCGAGAACGTCCACGCAAGGACCGCATTCGTCGAGGTGGGCCTGGATCGCCGTCCTTCGCTCGTCTGTCAGCTCGCCGTCGAGGTAGTGGTAGAGACGGTGGACCGTCTCCTCGCAGTCAGCGACGTGTGCGTCCGCGACGACACCGTCGTCGTCCGCGGCGCTCTCTGCGTCATGTCGGTCGAATTCGCTCATCTCGCTCCGTGGACTAGCCGGCGTGAACATCGACGAGGCCGTGCTCGCGCCCGTACTCCGCCAACGCTTTCTGGAGCGCCCTTCTTCCCCGATGGAGGCGGCTCATCACCGTGCCAATCGGCACGTCCATGATGTCCGCTATCTCTTTGTAGGAGAAGCCTTCGACATCGGCGAGCAGCACAGTCATCCGGAAGGACTCTGGCAACGATTCGATCGCCGCCTTCACCTCGCTGTCGGTGAAGTAGTCGAGCGCCTCGTCCTCGGCGCTCCGGCCGATCGAGGCCGACGCGCCGGCACCGAGACGATGGTAGAGGTAAAGGTCCTCGACGTCCTCGACGTCGGACTCCTCGGGTCGACGCTTGCGGGCACGATAGGTGTTGATGAAGGTGTTCGTGAGGATCTTGTACAGCCAGGCCTTCAGGTTCGTCCCCTCCTGAAAACCGCCGAAGGCTCGATACGCCTTCAGGTAGGTCTCCTGCACGAGGTCCTCCGCATCGGACGAGTTGCGCGTCATGCGCATGGCGGCAGAGTAGAGCGACGGCATGTGCACCATCGCCTGGTCAGTGAACGTCGCCTGATCTGCCACGCCGCGACACTACCGACTGCGCGCCATAGACGTCGGACACCCCGAGAGGGACGATCCGGCAGCGTTCACGACGAGCTGCCGTGCCGTCTGCGCCGCCGGGGACCTGTGCCGGCTCCCGACAGCGCGCGGCGCTGGCTCCGGGAGCGGCGTCGCAACTGCAATATTCGGGCTGTGCCCGCAAAGACGACGACGAGTCCGCCGAAGATGGCCGCGAAGAGCAGCGCTATCCCGAGAGGCAACGTGCCGTGCGCGCCGAAATAGCTGACGCGGACGTGCCTGCCGTTCTCCAGAATGAACACAGCGAGAGCGAACAGCAGGACGAGAGCGACGACAACGGTCGCCCACAGCCCACTTGCGCGCGTGTGTGTGAAAGGAGGCTCGTCCGAGCGGTGCGCACCTGTCTGCGGCCCTTCGCCTGCCGACGTCGGAGCGGTGGGAAGCTCAGCCGCACCCGGCTCGTCGGGGGTGGGACGCGTCTGGGTCCTGTCACCCTGGTCCTCGTCACCCCGGCCCTCCATCTCGTCCTCGGGGTCTCGTCCCATATCCGGCCTCCCACGTCCACGGCAGCGTCGCTGACACCGTGCAGCGTGACACATGGGACAGCCGTCCGGCACCCTGCTCGTGGCCGCGCCGGTTGGCGCGACACGGTGGCATGACGAGCGGCCAAGCCTGGATCATCTTGGCGACCGGAGCATAGCCACGAACGTATCCGCATCCTGAGGACGACCGAAGTAGAAGCCCTGCCCGTAGTCGCACCCGAGTTCGAGAAGTCGGTCGACCTGCTCAGCAGTCTCGACTCCTTCCGCCACGGCTCGCATCTGGAGTGCTCCCGCCAGGGCGACAAGCGCGCGAACCACGGCAACCGCGTGCCGTCCGTCGAAGACGCCGGCAACGAGCTCCCGCTCGATCTTCACCATCTCGACCGGGAGGCGAACGAGCCGGAGGAGCGACGAGTACCCGCTACCCACGTCGTCGAGCGCAACTCTGATCCCCTGCTCGCGCAGGCACGCGAACTCACGACTCGCGCTGTCGAGGTCGAGCTCCGTCGGCGTTTCCGTGAGCTCGAGCACGAGCCGGGACGGATCGAGCCCACTCGAACCCAATGCCTGATCCACGTCCTTGACAAGGTCGCCCGCCACGAGCTGCATGGGAGACACGTTGACCCAAAGCTCAAGTGGACCGTCGGGACCGTCGGGCCAACGCGTGGCATCACGGCAGGCGACGTCGAGCACAAAGGCCCCGATCGTCGAGACGACCCCACTCGCTTCCGCGTCACCGACGAATGCGTCGGGAGAAAGGGGACCAAGAGCCGGGTGCTCCCACCGGACGAGAGCCTCCGCCCCGGCGACACCGCCTCCCGCCAGACGCACGATTGGCTGGTACACACAACTAAGCTCTCCGCAGAGTGCAGCGGCGCGCAGCCGGGAAGCATTGCGCTCGGCCGCACCGGGCTCGGTCTTGTCCATTAGTGCACGACCGGCTCGCGGGATCGACCATCGCAGATCCCCGCTCCGGACGTCGGTCGCCGTCACGCACCACGACGATCGTCGGCCGTCGTCGTGCCAGTGCGACGGCCTTTCCACTCAACGAAAAACAACCCCATGACCCACCCTCCTCGACAAGGCCACGGCGCGTTCGACCGCGTGCCCTGGCGTGCCCATTGCGACGACCTCACGGCAACGGATGCTACTTATAAGTATGTAGATCGTCAAGTAGCAGTCGACCAAGGTCGCCCGCGTGGAAGGTGACCTGCAGATCGCGGTGGGTGCGAACCTGCGAACCCACCGCCTCGCGGCGGGGATGAGCCAAGAGGCGTTCGCCGAGTTGATCGGTGTCCACCGGACCTACATGGGCGGCGTTGAACGCGGCGAACGCAATCTGACCCTCAAGTCCCTCGAACGCATCGCAGAGAGGATCGGGGTTGACCCGAGGACTCTCCTCGACCCCGTCCCCGAGAGCCACCGCTCAGGTCGCTGAGCCAGAGGAGAGTCACAGCGCTCGGATAGAACCTCCGTAGTGCGTCTCCGACGTCGTCGTTGGTCGACCGTGGGACGACGGGAGGGAGACGGTGAGCCATGCAGGCCGTGTTGCGCGCACGTCGTAGCCGAGAGTCGACGCCATGAGCCCGGGGGACCCCATGGATCTCGACGCGCGCATCGGCGCACTCGAGAGAGCCCTCGCCCAGCTCTCCTTGGAGCTGAGAACCCGCCGTCTCGTCGTCTTGGACGAGCACGGGAGCGAGCGGATCGTCGGGGAGATCGTCGCCGGACACTGCGAGCTGCGTCTCGACCTCCCCGGCGAATCCGCGACCCCTCGAAGCTCGCTGCTGGTCTACTCCTCGCCGGAGCGCCACGAGCTCGGCGAAGGTGTCGGCCTCCAGCTTTGGGCGGGAGGTGACACCGTCTGGGACCTCGCGGTGTGGCGCGAGGGGAACGGCACGTGGGTCCTTCGGCACTCTTCTGCTGGACGCTGAGCGCCGGAGGCCGGCACGGCCGGCACCGGTGACGACACGAGGGCCGGTGGACGACACATCGGTCAAGCGGCGCGGGGGCGTGGTGGAGCGCCCAGCCGTTCATCGCCGGTGGCTCGCGGCAATTGTCACCCGACGAGAAGGCGACCACAGCTTGAGTCCTCGTCCGTGGGTACGAGCTGGAGTTGACGGCACATCTGGTTCGCCGGTCACCGGCGTGTCCCGCCGGCTGGTCAACCGCGGACAGGGCCGATCGCCCCTACTCGCGATCGCGCCCGCCAGGCGCCGTAGCGACGACGTCGACTAGGGATCGACCAGCGACTCGGGCCACCTTGCCAACCAGGTCGCCATCGTCCAGATCGGCTGCTGACGGCCAGACGCCGACGGGGCATTGCCTGGACATCGCACACCACTTCTTCGAGCTCGATTCCCGGGATTCTCGGTGATCGCGCCGCAGTAGTCTGAGATGTCAACTGGCAAAGACTCTGGCAGGAGGTGCCGTGGACGAGGACCTGACGGTTGGAGGGTCCCGGTCGGGCCGAACGGTCGTCGTCGGCATCGTCCCGATCGACGGAGGCGGCTCCGAGCTCTGCATCCGGGAAGCGAGATTGCTCAACGAGCGCGGTCAGAGTGGCCCAGCGCGCTGGCGCTCAGCAAACGGCTGTGCCTCGACTCCCGGTGCGACGAGCTGCGCTCCATGAGCCCCACCACTTCCGATGCGCTCTCCGCGACGACGGCACGGGTCCCACAGGTCCCGGTCGAGCCCGCGGGACGAGACCTGCTCGCCCGGTTCTACCGTGCGCTCGGTGATCCGACCCGCTTGGCTTTACTGGCCTTCTGTGCCGAAGAGGAACGGACGGGGAGCGAGTGCGTTGCCCACGTTGGTCTCTCGCAGGGTCGCGTCTCGGCGCACCTTTCGTGCTTGACCAGCTGCGGCCTGATCGAGGTGCGGCGATCGGGCCGCTTTGCCTACTACGAGGTGACAGACCGACGGGTGGCCGAGCTGGTCGGACTCGGGGCGTCGATGGTCGCCGACCATGCCGCGGGAGTGGCGGCGTGCGCACGGGTTGCACCCGTTGCGTGACCAGCGAGCGGAGTCCGGCACGGGCACGTCCGCGATCGCGCGAAGCGTCGCGACGAGACGGCAGGATCGAGCCTCGGCAGGTGCTTGGGCTCCCGGGTTGCGACGCCCATGACTTCGACGAAGACGGTCACGGAGCGCATGCAGGCCGGCGCCGTTGGTGACCGGGGATGCTCACCGAGGTTCGCCTCGGACAGTGACGTCGTGCCGACGCCGTATCTCGCCTGGCGCGAGATCCCCTTTCCCGCCACCGAACGCTTCCGAACGCGCGAATCGCACCTCGCCGCGACCGAGGGCGCTGCCAGCCGCAATCCCGCCGCACCTGCAACGCCAAGGGGCGCAGTCGAGCGCCGAGGGCGACCCACTGCCCCACTGCCCCATTACGCCGCTCAGCACGAAAGCTTCTCCACGTCGCGGGTGAAGGTCTGGGCGGCGAGCTTGAGCGCTTCGACCATGGATGGTCAAGTACGGGTGGAAGGTGGCGGCCAGCTCGGACGTGGTGATGCCGTGGCGGATGGCGAGCACCGCAGACTGGATCACGTCGCCCGCTCCCTCGGCGAGGAGCGAGGCGCCAAGCAGCCGGCCCGTGCCGGCCTCCGCGACCAGCTTCACGAGGCCGGCGGTGTCGTGGTTGACGAGGGCCCGGGTGACCGCCGACAAGGGAAGGACCGACGTTGCCACGTCGTAGCCGGCCGCAACAGCCTGCGCCTCGGTGAGCCCAGCACCCGCGATCTGGGGCGCCGTGAAGGTCACCCGGGGAAGGCCAGTGAAGTCGGTCTTGCGCTGCGCTCCCAAGAGCGCGTTGTCGACGGCGAGCGCTCCCTCGTATGCCGATACGTAGACAAACTGCGGCGCACCGGTCACGTCCCCTGCGCCGAAGATACGCGGGTTCATGGTGCGAAGCTCGTCGTCGACCACAAGCGCGCCGCGACCGTCGAGAGTGACGCCGGCTTCGACGAGACCAAGCCCGTCGGTGTTGGGCCGCCTGCCGGTCGCGACGAGGATCTCGTCAGCGACGAAGTCGAACAGGCGTTCCCCGACCTGGACGGTGACGTCGACGTGGCCGTCGGCTCGCGTAACGCCGAGCACCTGGGCGCCGGAGTGGATCGCGGCCCCTTGAGCGGCGAGCACAGCGGCCAGGGCTTCTGAGATCTCGGGCTCTTCGAAGGGAGCGATGTGCTCGGCCTCGTCGACGAGGGTGACCTCGGTCCCAACGTGCAGGAAGAACTGTCCGAGCTCGAGGCCGATGGCGTTCGCCCCGATGACGACGAGGCGCTTTGGCACCTCCGTCAGCTCGAGCGCGCTCGTGGACGTGAGGTAGCCCGTCTCTGCAAGGCCGGGGATGGGGGGTGCCGCAGGCGACGCCCCGGTCGCCAACAGGTAGACCCGGGCCCGGAGGCTCCGGCCGTCGACCTCGAGCATCTCGGGACTGCTAAAGCGGGCGTGGCCTGGGATAACCGTGAAGCCGTACTTCTCCACCAGGTCGGCGTACTTCATTTGGCGCAGCGTTCCGACGAGCTCGTCCTTCTGGGCGACCAGGGCAGCGAGGTCGACCGGGCCAGACCTCGTGGACAGCCCGGCAAAGGGGTGGTGGCCGGCCGCCCACGCCAGCTCGCCGGCGCGAAGAAGGGCCTTCGAGGGGACGCAACCGACGTTCACACAGGTCCCCCCCAAGGTGCCGGGCTCGACGAGCGCCACCGTGTACCCGGCCTCGGTGGCCTTGATCGCCGCGGCGAACGCTGCCGATCCGGCACCCACGACGACAAGGTCACAATCGAGGTCACCGTCTGCAGCCATCTTCGGAAGGCCCGTGCCGAGGAGACGCAGCGAGCCTGGCCGGTAGCCGGCACCTTCGACCGCTGCCCGCAGTGCGTCCTCGACGAGGGAGTCGGGCATCGCGAAGCGTGCCTGGCCGGTGCGCCATGCCACCAAGACACTCTCGGCACCCGCGCCCTCCAAGGCGGCGATCACATGACGGACGCAGTCGTCACAGGTCATGCCCTCGACCTCAAGGACGGCGGGTCGAGAGTTCGTGTCCATTGACTGGCTCCTCGCTCGATCGTGACGTCGTCTCTGCACGGTGTCCTCGCCTGATCTGCGTGATCGGCACGAGACCTCTTCACCTCATTAAATCCTAATACTCGGATATGCGCGTGTTAGGGAGAGGCCGTTCCCCCGCCTCATTTTCGACCTCGCTATCGCCTTTCCCGGCGACGATTGCGTCGATGTCCGTGCGGCCGGAGGTCGGGAACCGGCCAGGCTCGACCCACGCATGGACGAGCCGCCGGCTCGGCGTCTTGCCCTTGACATCCGGGCTTCAGCAGCGGTCAGTGTCGTTTGCCAGTCCCATAGCGCCTGGACACGTCTGCCTGGCAGCGCGGGTCAGACGCGCCGCCTTTCGACGTCAAACCAACGGTTGGCCCGAGGAGCGCAGATTCCACCGCGAGCCCAGACCCAGGTCTAACGAACTTGCCGGGCAACGGTGCACGGCGTCAGCATGAACCAGACCCACGACGCCGTCGATATCGTGCCGATCGCTCTCTTCGCCGTCCAGCTCGGGGCACGGCAGATGGATCTCCGCAGCCTGCAGCTCCCGGTCGTCTTGGCTGCGGATGGATAGAGCATCGATGCTGTATTCCTCGCGATGGCCGGCAACGACCACCGCCCTGCTCTCGGTGGGGAAGCTGCCGCCGCTCGATCATCCAGCGGGGCTCCTCGCCCCCTACCGAGGACGCCTCGGCCCGCTGCTGCTCTTGGCCGGGCAAGGCGCTGCCGGACCCTTGTCCGCCAACGCCTACGGGATGCTGTGGCGCGTCACGGAAGATGCGCCCACGGACGTGGTCCGCGACTCCCCTGGGTCGCTCTCGTCGTTTGCCGCTGCAGCGCCGGTCCGGCGGTGACGGGTCCACGGCTTGCGGTCGAGGTGTCGACGCGAGCCGCGCGCCCATCAGCGTCCAGGTGCGAAGCGACGAGCGGATGGACTCCGACAGAGTTGCCGAACCTGGTCGGAATCGCGCAGCACATCGAACTGGTCGGCGCCACCTCTTATGGTGCCGAGCTCAACGCCTTGCGCAGTCGGCTGAGCAGCCCGGTAGCTCGTTCATCTCGACGCCGAGACAGCCATGCGCCATGCTTCTCCTGTGATTGCCCTCGACATCGAGACCGACACTGAGCCACCACGAGACGGTTTGGACTGGCGCTCCACCCGGGTCGTTTCGGTCGCCTGCTATGCCGGCTCGGATCTGTTCGATCAACTCGTGCTGGTCGACCGCGAGCATGGCGGCGAGGGTCGGATCCTCGACGCGCTCGGCACATGGCTCTCTCGACGCGACCGGGATGTCGTGGTGTCCTGGAACGGAACGCGCTTCGACCTGCCGATGCTTGCAAATCGTGCAGGCGAGAGCGGTTCGGCACTTCGTGTCGACTGTCGCGCGCGGCCACTCGTGCGGATCGCAGGAGCACCCGATGCGTACCGCGCGCTCTACGAAGGGACAATCGAGCAGCATCCACATCTCGACATCGGAGCTCGCCTTTGGAAGCCGTGGGCACGGGACACGTGGGGGAACTGGCGACTGAAAGACGTCGCAGCCAGGCTCGGGTTAAACCCAGTCCGGCAAGATGCAAGCGCCGGACATCTCCTGAGTGACGAGGAGATGGCGGCGTACAACCTCTCCGACACGCGGATCACGCACGTGCTCGAACAAATTTGGCGCGCCACAGGTGGCCAACCTTCCCTGTACGAGCCGGGCCCCGGCGGCTATCACCGTACTGGCTCATCGGGCGCGTGAGCGTACGGCGCGTACGGTCGAGCGGACCGGATCGCGTGAGGAAGCGCTCCGGTCCGATCCCTGCGAAATCGGGCCGGAGCGCGGTCCCGCACTATCTACCCTTGGCGCCGACCTTCTTCGCCGGAGTTGCTTTGCCGGTCGTGCCCAACTTCTTGGCCACCGGAGCTGCCACCTTCGAGGCGGAGCGCTTCATAGCGGACGTCTTTGTCGCCGTCGCAGGCGCCGTCGCTTTTACCGGTGATTTAGCCGTCGCAGGCGCCCGCTTCACGGGAGCGAGCGTCGTCACGGGCTTCGCGGGAGCGGTCCGGGAGTTGAGATCTGCCTTGAGGCGGACACCGGGGGTGAAGCCGATGCCCTTGGACGCCTTGACCTTGACGGGTGCGCCGGTTTGGGGGTTACGAGCCCGACGGGCGGCGCGCTGGCGGAGCTTGAACGAGCCGAATCCTGTGATGCGCACCGGGTTCCCCGCGCGGACACCGGCTGTGATCTCGTAAACGACTGCAGCAAGGGCTGCCTCGCTCTCTTTGTTCGTCAGTCCGGTGTGGCCGCTAATCGCCTCGATCAGCTCACTTCTGTTCACGTTACCCTCCGTCGTCGGCTTGTCTCTGGCTCAACAGGGTTCGTCAGCTGGATCGTCGTCCGTCACCTGTCTTCGAGTGCAAACCATAGCTGGGCAGGAGCTACCTGTGGTGAACCAGGAATACCAACTCATGTTTGGACTTTGAAAGAAAGTGCACGACAGCTCGCTTACCCGGTGCGTAAACATTCAGACCCCCAGCTGACCAGGGTATCTTCCTATTTGCAAGCCCGATTTCCCAGGTTGCACCGATGACCCAAGTCAGATCGATAGGGACCAGTTGTTCGCGGTAGGGACGGCCCTTTCGGGCCGCCCCCCGCACAGATCCCAGCGAGCGGAATTCCCGCACTGGGCTCCTGCCTCAGGTCCTGGCGGCAAAGCGCACCTCGGGAACGCACCTCGGGAAAGGGATGCACGTTTCGGGCAGGGGGTAGCCATCGATTGGCCAGACGGCCCATCCGTTCCCAGTTGAGCCGATTGCGCTGGCTGCGGCGCCGGAGCGCCTTGAACCATGCACGGGTCAGCTGGGTGCGGAACTGCGCGACGACGTCGAGGTTGCCCGGCACGGCGTAGTAGTTGGCATGGCCTCGGACCACGCTTGCCAGCCATCGCCCATGCTCGGGGACGGGTAGATGCCGCCGTCGCATCAGCTCGGCTCTCACCTGCTTCGGCTTGGCCTGCAGCCGCTTTGCGATGGTGATGCGCCTGAGCCAGAACGCCCCGCTCTTTCTCTTCCCGCTAATATGCGCGAAGCCCACGAACGTGAACGTCTCCGGCTTTCCAAGGCCGCGAGCTTTCCGGTGACGAGCGGCGTAACGGCCGAACTCGATAAGGCGCGTCTTGTCAGGATGCAGCTCCAGATTGAACTTCGCAAACCGCTCGCGAGCCGACGTTCCGCATTTCTCGATGAGCGTTTCCGCCCCCACGTTCCCTGGTCAGCGCTTCTTCGACCTGGGCTGAGCAGCCTGACGTAGGAGGATCTCGCCAGCGGCCGCAGCGACTTCGGTCATCTCGTCGAGGATGCGCTCGAGGCGCTGCCGGTTCCCGATCCACTCCCGGTA